>ULPH01025300.1_pt1 | contig 10666 bp, 10 predicted proteins | sample 1953301 | NCBI WGS metagenome assembly ULPH01 (sample SAMEA4835623, study PRJEB28245) | human gut metagenome | biome: gut microbiome; material: fecal sample | place: Denmark | collected 2008 | reverse complement strand
CGGCCCAGCGTCTCAATAGCCTCATCCAGCTCCTCGAACATCTTCGTATAGACTGCCTCCTGCGAGTCATACTCGACGTAGACCGATTCGTTGCTTTCGAGTTTCGAGTAGGGAATCGGACCGTAGGAGTCCGTCACGCGCTGCATGATGGCCACGCGCAGCAGCCGCGCAAAGGCGATGGCCACCTCATCGTCCGTACCGCCGACAATCCCCTTGTAGGGGGTGTAGGTTTCGGTGATGACATTGGCGAAGGGCCACTTGCGCCAGTCGGCCGAGGGGTTGTAGGTCTCGAACTTCGTCTGCCACGTATCGACCGTGGCGCCGATATAGCCCGCGAACGGCCCGCCCGTCAGCGACTCGTTGAACTGGTACATGTGCTCCTCGACGGGAATCACCAGGCCCTGCAGCGTGCGGACCTTCGTACCCGTCTTGTAGTTCAGGGCCTCCATCTGCTCCTCGGTCACCTGGTTCGGGTTGCGGTTGATATCCTCGAAATCACCCGTACAGGAGGCCAGAGCCAGCAGTGCGGCCGCCAGAAGCAGCCGGCCCGTTGTTGTCGTTATCTTTTTCATGCCCGTAGTCGTTTAGAATTGGAATTTGACACTGAAGCCGAGGCTCCTGAGCGACGGCATCATGAAGTAGTCGATGCCCTGGTAGTTCAGCCCCGTCGAGGCCACGGCCTCGGGGTCGAACGGCGCCTTGCAGTAAATCATCCAGAGGTTGCGCCCCACGAACGAGACGGTCATCCGCATCCGGTCGCGAAACCACTTCGACGGCAGCGTGTAGCCCAGCGAGAGCTCCTGCAGCCGGAAGTTCGTCGCCGAATAGGTATAGTACTGCGGCAGGCCCGACTGCGAACCGATGGCCTGGTACCACTTCTGCGCATCGACCATCTCGCGGCCGTTAATCCACACGCCCCCGGCGTCACGCGCCGCGGCCGAGGCCTCCGAGACACCGTACAAGTCGAGGTTGGCCTGCGTCGCGGAGTAGCAGATGCCGCCGATGCGGGCCGTGAACAACACGCCGAGATTCACACCCTTCCACGAGAAGTCGTTGCGCCACGCCAGCATGTGGTCCGGGAAGACCGAACCCAGGTAGATGTCGTCCCCCTCGTCCGTCAGCAGCAGGTTGCCGCTCTTGTCCACCTCGATGTAGCCGTTGTCGTTGAAGCGCAGGTTCGACGTCGTATAGAGGTCGCCCAGCGTGCCGCCCTCCTTGAGGATGTACTTCGCCTTGCCAAGCCCCTTGATGTCGAGCTTCTCAAGATTCAGCGGTTCCCCCGTGATGGGGTTCACGGCATTGGCCGCCAGTTCGATAATCTCGTTGCGGTTCCACGAATAGGTGAAGTTCGTCGCCCAGCGGAAATCCCGCCACGTGTTGTCATACCCCGCCGAGAGCTCGACACCCGTATTGCGGACGTGGCCCGTCTGCAGGTAAATCGTCGTATAGGAGGACGAAGGCGGCAGCGAGGGGTCGAAGGTCTGGTTCTTCGTATCGGCCCGGTACCACGATGCCGAGAGGCTCAGGTGGCGCCACAGCCGGGCATCCACACCCACCTCGTAGGTCGTCGTCCGCTCGGGCTTCAAATCCCCAATCGGATAGTGCGTCTTGTCCTTCCAGACCCGGTTCGTGGCGTCGTACTCGTAGGTCGGGATGGTCAGGTAGCGCGGGAAGGGCATACCCACCGAGGCAATCGAACCGCGGATTTTCAGGTAGTTCAGGGCCTCGCCCGTATCCCACAGCGACGTGGGGACCCACGACAGGCCGACCGACGGGTAGAAGAACGACGAGGAGGAGGAGCCGGCAATCTGCGAGGCCCAGTCGTTACGGCCCGTGACGGTCAAATAGAGCATCTGCTTCCACCCCACCTCCACCGAGGCGAAGAGCGACTGCGTCTGGTCGTGCCAGCCCGTCTTCTCGGCACGCTTCTTCGTGTCGTCCAGGTCGAAGACGTTGAAGACGTTCGGGAGTCCGTTCTCCTGGATCGGGCCCCGGTACGAAAGCTCGTCGCTCTTGACGTTGTTGATTGAGGCGCCGAGGTTGGCCTGCAGCGACCAGTCGTCGCCGAACGTCTTGTTCACGTTGACCATCACGTCGCCGTAGGTCTGCGAATCGTAGGCGCGCGCCTCGGTGTAGTGGCCGTTCCTGCCGCCGTCCGTAATCGTGGTGTTCGACGATGCGTAGAGCTTCTGCGTGTAGAGCGAGTTCATGTTGTCAATCCGCACGCGGCCCGTGACGTTCAGCCACGGCAGAATGTCGTACGAGGCCGAGAACGAGAGCATGTAGCGCTTCTTGTCCGTGTTGCGCAGGTTGCGGTAGGCTATCCAGTAGGGGTTCTGCATCCGGAGGTCGCCGCCCTCCATGTCCGACGACCAGAACTGCTCCATGAGCTTCGTACCCTCGTTGTAGCGCTCGAAGCGGCGGTAGAGGTCGAAGTTCTCGCCCCGCGGGAAGAGGTAGGCCGAAACCAGCGGGTTCGAGTAGACGCCCTGGTTGGTCATGTTCTGGTCCTGCTGGTAGATATAGCTCGCCGAGGCGTCCAGCCGGAGCTTGTCCTTCAGAAAATAGGTCGTGTTGCGGAAAGTGAAGTTATAGCGGTCGTATTCGTTGTTCGGAATAATTCCGTCGGAATTGACCGCTGCGGCCGAAAAGTAGGTCTGGTTGCGGTCCGTACCGCCCGAGAGCGTGAAGGCATTCGTATAGACATGGCCCGTCTCGAAGAAGTCGTTCGGCGTATAGCCGTAGCGCGAGGCCGCATTCAGCCGCTCACCCCAGCTGTAGATGTTCGAGCCGCTCCGCTGCCCGTTCAGACCCGTGCCGTAGCGGTTCTGGAACTCCGGCAGCACGAAGGGGTTCAGAAACTCCGTGTTGCTCGAGAGCGTCACCTTCAAGGCCCCGGCCTGTCCCTTTTTCGTCGTGATCATCACCGCACCGTTCGCCGCCTCGGAACCGTAGAGGGCCGCGGCCGCAGCGCCCGTCAGCACCGAGATCGACTCGATATCCTCCGGGTTCAGGTCGGCAATCGACTCCGTAGCACCGCGCGAATCGAACTCCGTGCCGCCTCCGCCGCCGAAGTTGTACATCGGAATACCGTCGATGACGTACAGGGCGTTCGACGACTGCGAGATGGACTTGTTACCGCGCAGCACCACCTTCGTGGCACCGCCCACGCCCGACGACGAGGCGTTGATGGTCACACCGGCCACCTTGCCCGAGAGCGAATTCATGAAGTTGGCATCCTTGACCAGCGTGATGTCCGAGGCCTCGACCTGCTGGACATTGTACGAGAGGGCCTTCTCCTGACGCTTGATGCCGAGGGCCGTCACCACGACCGACTCAATCTCCGAGGTCGATTCCCGGAGCGTCACCGCGAACGAGGTCCGCGAACCGACCGGCACCGCGGCCGTCTCGTAGCCCAGATAGCTCACCTCGAGGGTCTGCGAGGAGGCCGGAGCGGGAACCTCCAGCGTGAAGCGCCCCTCGGCATCGGTCGAAACACCCAGCGTGGTGCCGCGAACAATCACCGAGGCGCCGATAATCGGCTGCCCCTTGGCATCGGTCACGCGGCCCGAGACCGCCACCGGACGCTCTTTCGAGGTATTTGCACGCCGGAACAACAGAATATTGGTTCCTTCGACCGTATAGGAGATATCCGTACCGCGGACCATCTCGTCGAGGGCTTTCTTCAGGGGTTCGTTCTCAACGTGAACAGAGACCAGTTGGTTGGTATTTACATTGTCTCCGATACCGAAAAGATAGCGGGTCTGTCGTTCGATTGCGCTGATGACCTGTTCCATTTTCACCCCATTTCCCCGAATGGTAACCCGCACATTCTGTGCATGAAGAGTGGATAGAGGGAACAGCAGGGCCGGAACGAACAAAAGAATAGACAGACGGATTTGCTGAATAATCTTTTTATTCATACATTTGTGAGTTAAGGTTCAAGTAAAAATCGGTTAGTATTTTGATTGAACTGCGGCCTGCGGGTGGTGCAACACCTGCAGGTTTTTTATGTCAATCAAAAAATAGGAGGATTCAGGTTCTATATGAGTTTTTCCATAGGCAGTTCATTTGGGGCATTTGACATTAATGAATAAATTACGCTATCTCATTTGATAATGACCTTATTTTCGAGATCGTTGTATTCATACGTAAAATCCGAAGAGCGCTGCAGAACGCGCAAAATGTGGTCAAGACCCTCCGAGGTGCGAATCTTCAGACGCTTGTACTTAATCTCGGGCAGCTCTTCCCGTTGGATTTCGATTTCAACGTCGAAATACCTTCTTAATTTGTCAACAATCTGCTCAAAATTGTCGCCACCGAACGAAATAATACCATCGGTCCAAAGATAGTTGTCCCTGTCGTTCAGTGCTCCGAGGTACAAGTGCCCGTTCCGCAGGTTGACGACCGTATTGGGCTCCATCAGAATTTCCTCATCGTTTATTTTGTTCCGAACAGTGACGCTTCCCTCAAACAATGCAGTCGAAAACTCCTGTGTATTCTTGTCTGCAATCACATTGAAGTGCGTACCGTGCACCTCAACGTCGCAGGCATAGGTCTCGACAATGAAAGGTTGTGATGCGTCGTGTGCAACCTCGAACATGGCTTCACCCTCCAGGCGGACGCGACGTTCCTTCCCGATGAAAAGCGCAGGATAGGAAATCTTACTTTTTGAGTTAAGCTCAACGGTAGTGCCATCGTGCAACGTCAAACGGACATGTTGTCCGGTCGGAGATTCGATGCAGGTCGGGCTTCCGACCATTTGCGTCAATTGGGACGTAAAAAATAGATAACATCCTCCAATAACAAGCAGCAGGGAAGCCGCAATCCCCATGGTTTGGCGGATTGCCCGTGAATGGGTGATTCGATACCAAAGACTGGTATCAGCTTCGGGAACGGAGTCCGGTTCAGTCATAATACTGATGATGAACTTTTCATGGACCTCGTTCATGTATTTTTGGTGTTCCTCGGGATTGGCATCCAGCCAGGCGGCAATCCGGTCGGTTTCGTCGTTCGTGGTCTCACCGAGGAAAAACTTGAACAGCAAAGTGTCTGATATTTCAATTTTATTCATAATGCCGATTCTTTTGCGAGCTATTTTTTTGAGGCTATAATTTATTAATCCCTTCTATTATTAAATATCCACGAGCAGGGTGAATTCGTACCCTGCCGCGCAAATAAATATTTTTATTAAATTATAAATTTTTCTTAATTTTATAACACGCTGATTACTATATAAATATATAAAAATTTCATTTGCTCGTTTTTTAATATTTTTTTCCTATCTTTGCTCTACAAGCAGAAGGAGGAGTATGCAGGAAATTGTATCGGAGAAATTGACGCAAGAATCATTCGAACAATCTTTTCATCGGTACGAAAAGAAATTGTGTCGAATCGCATACTCTTACCTGCGCGATCAAGATGCAGCGCGAGACGCCGTGAACGAAAGTTTTACTGCCGCGTGGCGCCATCGGGAATATATCGAAATCAAAACATTCGAAGCATATTTATATCAGTCTGTAAAAAACGAGTGCCTGAAATATCGACGGAACAAGGAACTCAAAAAGGCTGTTTATGATAAGATTCTGATGAAGGAACGGTGCGTGATGGATTACTATACGCACACCATCGAATGCTGCAACCCGAACGAATTGTTCTGCGAGGAGATTATGGAGATATGCCGCAAACAAATTGCCCGGATGCCTGAACTGCGGCGTCAAATTCTTACGGCGAACAAGTTCGAGGGAATGAGTTACAAGGAAATAGCAGACAGGAACGGAATCACGACAACACGAGTCGACAATGAATTGCGCAAGGCATTAAATACTTTACGACTCTCCTTGAAAGATTACCTGATGATTCTTGCCATCTTATTTCTAAACATAAAGCATTAAAAAAAGAGCGTTACCTCCGTAACGCTCTTTTCTTTTTTCTTCCCTTAAGTCGCTGTTGTTGTTCTTCGTAGGCTTGCACATCCGCCAATTCCAGAATCGCGTCCAACGGATGGAACGACTGACCCGACCGGAAAGATTCTTTTGAGGATGGGCTCTCCTGCTCCGAGGATTCCCGGGAGACTCCCCTACCCTTCTCTTCGGAATGGAACTGATGCTCGAAGGCGTTGGCCGAGAAATTCCGCCCCAACAGGGAACCGTTGGCTACGATTCCCTGCTCGTGGTCAATAAAGGTTACACCATAGACCCGTCCCGCAGCATTGAGGCGGAATATAGCATCAACTCCCTTATCGTGCAGCCGCTCGCAGAACTCCGCCCGGCTTGAGCACCGCACCATGCCATCCGCAATCTTTTCCCGCAACTCATTAAGTGCTCCGGGCTCCTTCAAGGCCATTTTCGAACGCTCGTAGTAGCGTTGCAGGGCTTCATAACCTACATCCTTCCCAATCCGGCTCGACTTGAACGGCGTCCCGATGCCATAGCCGTCGTCAGTCAGCGCGCCGTAAATCATCCCGGCATAATCGCGTCCGTCGATGGTCCCGGTTCGTTCCTCGGCCGAAACATTGAAGGCTTCCAGAAGCGTCCGCCACTCGCCAAAAGAGGCGCATCGGTAATGCCGCAAGCACGACCTTACAGTGGAGGAGACCTGCTGCTTGACGTCTCCCTTCGGATAATCCACCTTGCGCAATTCCTCCCGGTCCTGCAGCTCCTGGCCTTTGACACTCGGGTGTAGCCCGTATTTTTGCTCAAGGTCCCGCGTAATCTCTACGGAACGTCGGGCCTCGAAGTCATGAGGCAGTTTCCGCCCCTCTCTGTCGATACGAAGCGACACAATATGCAGATGTTCGCGGGCAATATCCCGGTGTTTGAATACAATGTAAGGTTGCTCGCCGTAACCCATCCGCTCCATATATTCACGGGCAATCTCGCCCAGTTGCTCATCGGTCAGACGGTCCTCGGGCGAGGGGTTCAGCGAGACATGGAAGACCGTGTTGGTCGTGCGTCGGTTGGCTTGCAGGAAGGGTTCGAAACTGGCCATGCACCGTTCGTGGTTCATGCGGCCTGCGGTATCAAACGGATAGAGCATCCGATTCCAGAAGAGCACCTCGGCCTGCCCCCGGTTAACCTTCTCCTCGTTGTAGCGGACAGCGCCGCCGACGGTTGCTCCCGTCCTTATATTCGCAACCATCCTTCGGCCTGTTTGGTAAGATTCAGAATCTCTATACTCAATGCCTTCAGTTCGCGGGTGTGCTGTTCCAATGCAGCAATCTGGCGGGGAATCGAGATGTTGGAGAAGTGGCTGTTGATGGCACGGACCACTTGATTATAATTATTTCCGACACGCTGAAACTGGAAGTAAAGGTCGTTGAGACGTGTCAGAAATTCCACCTTCGAAGGGTCACGGCGGATAACCTCGAAACGCTCGGCAAAGAGTCGTTTGACGATGAACTGGCTGCGGTTGTGCTCCAATCCGGCGGCAGCAAGCATCTGCCGGAAGCGAATCTCCTGCTCCTCGTTGAGCCGGAACGAGTATTTGTAACTCGGGGTTTGAGATTGGGGGTTGTGTTTTCGCTGACGGGTCATTCGATAGAAGATTTGGGGTTCGACTTGGGAGAACCCCGCCCGCCTCGCAGAGCGAGGACCTTTGTCGGACAAACCGCCGGTTGTCGGACAAAGGTACACCTCGCTCCCGTCAGGCGACGGGTACAGTTTCGGCATCCGTAGAGGACAATTCCTCTCCTGAAAAAGCAACTCCGAAACGAAAAATCACGGGCGGATTCTCCGCTGCAATATTACGAGGATCTTCAGGGATTAAAAAGCGCGGTTGTCGGCCATGCGAGGCCTCCGGAGGACACCAGGAACCAACCTCCAAAAACCGCATTACCTTGCGGGCAGATGGATTCAAACCGACACATGACGGCATGGATATTCGATTGAAAAGAGATTTCTCCAAATAAATATTTCCGGATTTACAGATTTCCGGAATTCTGGAAATATCCATTCAAAAGGAGATTCATGCACATTCATGGATATAGAGTTGAAAATCCAACACGACCAATCACCAACCCCTCAAATCTTCAAACGATGAAAACTTCCAATCAACAGACATCCGGTTCCTGGAACATCTCCATCTGCAATCAGAAGGGAGGTGTCGGCAAGTCGGCCCTTACGACGCTTCTCGCCAGCTATCTGCACTACATCTGCAAACTCAAGGTACTGGTCGTCGACTGCGACTATCCCCAATGGTCAATCTACACGCAACGCACCCGCGAGTTGGAGATTCTTGATTCAAATGATTATTACAAGCTGCTGATGACGCGGCAGTTCAAGGTTTCGGGACAAAAGCTCTGGCCTGTTGTCCGTACCACTCCGGACAAAGCGGTCGATGAGGCCGAGCGTTTCAAATCGGAGAAGGAATATGCTCCGCAAATCACACTCTACGATCTGCCCGGGACGGTCAACACCGAAGGTGTCATTGAGACATTCTCGAAGATGGACAGCCTGTTCCTTCCGATGAAGGCCGACAAGATTGTCATGGAGAGCGCGCTCTCCTTTGCCCGTATCCTCTCGCGGTAACTTATCGAAAATCCGGCAATCCGGCTCAAGCGCATCTTTCTTTTCTGGACGATGGTCGACCGTCGTGAGAAAACGTCGCTCTACGACCTGTATGATGGCATCATCCGCCAGCTCGGACTGCCGCTGATGGAGACCCGCCTACCCTACCGGTCGAAATTCAACAAGGAGCTGCTGGCCGACGGCACGGGCGTGGGACGTTCGACCCTGCTGGCCCCGGAAAGAGCCTTTACGGCCGATTCCCGGATTGGAAATCTGGCCCATGAGATGCTCACCCTGCTTCAAACCCTGTAGATATGGCCAAGCGACAGAAAATGGAAATCGACGAGGGCCTGATCCGAAAGATGATTGCAGGCGAAGCCTCACCCCGCGAAAAGAGTACCCAGGAAGATGCCTCTACAAAAGAGTCCCCGGAGCTTCCCGACCCAGCGGAGCCGGTTCCCGAACCGGAGACAGCGACGGCAGATGCTCCAGCCGTGGATGAATTGCCGCAGAGCTTCGCAGCGGAGAATCGCCGTCGGCGCACCATGCCCCTTCCCGACTACGAGCAGACATTCCTGCAACCCGTGAACTACGACCTCAGAGCCTCCCTCTATGTGAGTCGTGCCACCAAACTCAAGATTCTGGAGATTGTCAAAAAGATTGGCAACGAGCGTCTTACGGCCACCTCTTTCGTGGACAACATTCTGCGCCACCATATCACCACCTTCCGGGACGAAATCAACCGAATCTACAAAACCCGCAACAAGGAGACCATTGTTTAACCTAAAAACCATACTGCCATGTTTTACAACCCATCTTATCTCGTACTTGCGATTATTTTCCTCGGAATCGCTCTTGCCATTCAAATCGGGTATTTCTGGCGAACGAAGAGAAAAAACCGAATCTCCGACCAGGAAGACGCCGACCAGACAAAGGCCGCGACCGAGTTTGAGCGGATTTTCATGACACCGCTCACCATTCGGGCACGGAGCGCCATCTACGTCAGCGGAGCCACCAAGCAGAAGATTCTGGAGATTGTCCGGAAGGTCGGAGGTGAACGAATGACCGTCACCTCCTATGCGGAACACATCCTGCGGCAACACCTTGCCCAGTACAAGGAGGAGATCAACCGCATCTACGAGGAACGCGGCAAGAAAAATCTGTTTTGAAAATGGGCTTCCCGAATTCCCTTCTCGAACGAATTGCACGATGGCTTCGGCGATGGTTCCCGCAGCGGTGGCGCAGGTCCGCAAAATTCCGGACCGACGGGCCGGGCAGCAAGGCCGATTCGGAGCTGGCTGCCGAGTCCCGCCGGGGAGAGGCACCGTTGCTGATCATCCCGAATCACTACGCGGTTACCGGCCATCTGCGGCCTCGGAAGGCCATCCCGCCACCTGCGGAATCAAAGCCCGAAGATGCTGCTACATTTGTTCCGCCCCCGGCCGAAAAGCCGGCCTCGATGCAGGGCTGGGGCGAGTTGGTCCTCCAGGGTCCAATCCGTGAGAACGGCGAGACCGTAGAGCCGCGGGAGCCCCGTCCAGCGCTGCGGCCTCCGTCCCTGCCGAACAACGGCGAGTTGCACGATCCGGAGGTACAGGCGCTGCTCCGAAGTGCCGAAACGGGCGAGCGCATCCTTGCGCCGGATATTACGGAGGAGGAGCGCCGCGAGATTGAGAATTTTGACCTGCGAAACTATGTATGACCCTCAAAAAACGAATGCACAATGAACTGGAATCGGGATTACGGCTAATGCCCGAATGATTTGCTGCGGGAAGCAACGGTTTGCTTCCGTCCCGGTCGCAGACTGCCTCGAAAGGCGGGCTGCGGCCTTTTTCACACCCATAACCAAACTGCAAAACCGATGAAAAAAAGCGCAATCTTCTTGATTCTGATGCTCCCCGCATCGCTTGCCTCCTTCGCACAGGGTAACGGCATGGCCGGAATCAGCGAGGCGACCAACATGGTCACCTCCTATTTCGACCCGCTCACCAAACTAATCTTCGCCGTGGCTGCCGTGCTGGGACTGGTGGGCGGTGTCCGCGTCTACTCGAAGTTCAACAGCGGCGACCCCGACGCCTCGAAGTCCGCCACGGCGCTCTTCCTCTCGTGCGTCTTTCTGGTTATCGTCGGCACCGTCTTACGCTCCTTCTTCCTCTGAC
>ULPH01004582.1_pt1 | contig 10713 bp, 11 predicted proteins | sample 1953301 | NCBI WGS metagenome assembly ULPH01 (sample SAMEA4835623, study PRJEB28245) | human gut metagenome | biome: gut microbiome; material: fecal sample | place: Denmark | collected 2008 | reverse complement strand
CGTCAAAGTTCTTTGACTTGTACATACCAAGGATAGTTGTGAGCTTTTCGTGACCGAAAGCCTCTTCAGGAGCTGTGCTTGTAGCCTCGCCGATGAGTACCTTTGTATCCTCTGGAACTTCAAAGCCAGCCATTTTAGCGATAGTTACAGGACGCTGACCAACGATCTTAGCATTAAGAGCACCGTTGATGAGCATTGTCTTTCTGATCTTATCAGCCTCTTCATCATTAAGGAAGTAGCAACCTCTATTGATGAATTCCTTCTTAACATCGTTGTAAACTGTCTTATCAGCGATAACTGTCTGCTCTGTAGCACAAATCATACCGTTATCAAATGTCTTAGAATGAATGATAGAGTTTACAGCGTTTACGATATCAGCAGAAGAATCGATGATAGCTGATGCGTTACCGGCACCAACACCGAGAGCTGGTGTACCAGATGAGTAAGCAGCCTTTACCATTCCAGGACCGCCTGTAGCGAGGATTGTGTCAGACTCTCTCATGATCATGTTTGTGAGTTCAAGAGAAGGAACATCGATCCAACCGATGATACCCTTTGGAGCACCTGCTGCAACAGCTGCATCATAAACGATCTTAGCAGCAGCGATAGTTGACTTCTTTGCTCTTGGGTGTGGTGAGATTATGATACCATTTCTTGTCTTAAGACAGATAAGTGTCTTGAATATAGCAGTAGAAGTTGGGTTTGTTGTTGGGATAACAGCAGCGATAAGACCGATAGGCTCGTAAATTCTCATTGTGCCGTAAGCCTTATTTTCCTCAAAAACACCACAAGTCTGAACATTCTTGTACTTATTGTAGATGTGCTCAGCAGCATAGTTGTTCTTGATAACCTTGTCTTCAACGATACCCATGCCTGTTTCCTCAACAGCCATCTTTGCAAGTGGGATTCTTGCCTTGTTAGCAGCGATAGCAGCAGCCTTGAAAATCTTATCTACCTGCTCCTGTGTGTAGGTAGCGAAGATAGCCTGTGCAGCTCTTACTTCAGCGATCTTAGCAGTCAGAGCTTCCTCTGTATCGACGATGCCGACTGTTTTAGCTTCACTCTTTGCCATAAAATAAACCTCCAATAAATTAATTATTGTTTTTACTCTTGATAACTCCCGTCGGGGTTTTATCTTAACTATATTATATACGATTGTTATTTTTTTGTCAATCTTATATTTTTACAGCTTTTTTGATATTTTACGTCGCTTTATTATTCAATATACATAAATATTGAACATTGTTTTATGATAGATTAACAATTCATGACCGTCAAATTGCACAATAGAAATCAGATTGATAAAAAATTATCATATATGCCGCCTAATAAAAGATTAATAAATATAAGATGAAAACTAAACAAAAATAAAACAGTTGTGAAAATAACGAAAAAGTGCTTGACATTTAGAAAATCTGTAGTATAATATAGACATAACAGAGATACATAGAAAGCACGGAGATGTAAAGGTAATTTTACACAATAAGGCTGTTGAAAAATCGATGTATACTCTGAAGCTCGACTTAATACCATATTTTAAAATAAAAGGAGATATGACTTATGAAACTTGATAACTTTGTAGCATCCAGCGACATCTATGATGTTTATGAATCTGATGGAATGGCAGTCAGGATCTATAAGAAGCCTGAATACAAGGAAAAGTGTCTGTATGCGGCTCTTACACACGCAAGAGTTGAAACAACACTTGGCAATTCCTTTATAAAGATGCCTGTTCTTCACGAGGTTTCCGTTATCGACGGCAAATGGGCTATTACAATGGACTTTATAAAAGGTAAGACTCTTCAGCAGCTTATGGACGAAAATCCAGACAAGAAAGACACATATCTTAACCAGTTTATCGACATTCAGTGCGAGATACACGCTCAGTATATGCCACTTCTTTCAAAGCTGAAAGATAAGATGGCAAGACAGATCAAGACTCTTGGTCAGATCGACGAGATAAAGAAGTATGAGCTTCTCACAAGACTTGATTCAATGCCAAAGCACATCAAGCTTTGCCATGGTAACTTTGAGCCAAAGAACGTTATCATCAATGACGAAGGTACTTATGTTATCAATTGGGGTTCTGCTAGACAAGGCAATGCGTCTGCTGACGTTGCAAGAACATACCTGCTGTTCTGCCTTAACAATCCTGATCTTGCTGAGGCTTATCTTGATAAGTATTGCGTAAAGAGCGGAACATCTAAGCAGTATGTACAGGCTTGGTTGCCGATCGTTGCAGCAGCACAGCTCATTAAGGGCAAACCAGAGGAGAAGGATCTGCTCATGAAGTGGATCGACGTTGTAGATTACGATTAGTCTTTTCGTCAGGTTGTAACAAATTTGTAACCTCTTATTGTGCAAATAGCTAAAAAATGATTTATCCCGATTATGAGTTTCGTCATAATCGGGATATTTTGTTACAATTCTATATAATCCCTTTACAGAGTAATTTTCATGTGATATAATGTGAAACTGTTGAAATATGACATAATGATTTAGGACTACAGAGGTTATTCGGAGGATCAATATGAAAAAGCTAATGATAGCTGTTGCTATAGTTTGCACTATGTTTGCTTTCCCGGCTTGTGGAAAAAATGCTGATAATAAAACAGAAAATAATGTTAATCTTACAAATAATGACGTAACGACAGCTCAGACAGAGGTTACTGATGAAGTGCCAGACGAAACTACTTCACTCCCTGACAGAAGCACTCTTGAAAAGATACCAGATGAGGCTGTTGATTCGTTTAATCAGGTCGTAGATGTCTGCAAGGAGATATATCCTTTGGCTGAAAAAACAAAAAGGCTTTATGGTTATACAGGCACTAAGACTGTGAACAAAAAGAATTGTTACATTTTTGTTATATATGATAAAAATGACGATGTGTTGACAAAGGTGGCAACTGTCGCTGCCGAGGTCGCATCAGATAAGCTTTACGTTCTTGATGATGAAACAGGAAGTGCTGAAAAAATCAATACCGAGGATGTTAAAACTCAATCTACAGAGTCATGGGCAGATCAAGTAACTGAGTCTTTTGCTGAATACTATCAGAGCAAAGAGGTTAATGACCATCTTGCTGCAGTTGTTGAAACAGCCGCGGTTAAAACAGTTCGCTAATACTTTATATAAAAAAATCACACCAGAGAATTTTCTGGTGTGAATTTTTTTTATTCGATCTCTTCGCTGTTGTCAGTATCAGTGCTTGTGATGATATTTGTTGCATATGTAAGTGTAAGCAGGCTGTCACCTAAATGGACATTTTCCACAACTATGTTTTCATAGTCGATGCTAAGATCATAATGTGAAAAATTCCAGAACGCTTTCAGACCAAGATTTACAAGCTGGTCTGCAATAGCCTGAGTGTTAGCCTTCGGTATACAAAGCACAGCTACAACAGGGGAGTTTGCTTCGCAAAAGCTTTCTATATCATTAGTGTGACGAATCGGTATGTTTCCTACCACTTCACCAGTGAGCTTAGGTTTTATATCAAATATGCCAATGAGATTGCAACCCCTTGTTTCAAAGTTAATATGTGTGGCGATAGCTTTACCAAGGTTTCCTGCACCGATAAGTATGGTCTTGAAATGCTTGTCTACTCCGAGTATCTTGCCTATTTCCATTCTAAGCTCGTCAACGTGATAGCCATATCCCTGCTGACCGAATCCTCCAAAGCAGTTAAGGTCTTGTCTTATTTGTGAAGCCGTGAGCTTCATTCTCTCTGAAAGCTCCCTTGAAGATATTCTTTCAAGTCCTTCTTTTTGAAGCTCACCTAAAAATCTATAATAACGTGGCAGTCGTTTTATTACTGATGCGGATATCGAACCGTCTTTAGACATATATTTACACTTTCCTTTACTAATAAACATGATTGATAAATAAATAACAATATCACATAATATAATAGCACTAATCTTTTCTTTTGTCAAGGACTTGTAAACTCTCTGCGGTCTTAAAAAAAGCAGCCTCGTTTTACAGAAGCTGCCTTATGTACATTAATTTTATTCTAGATTTTTTTTCTTTACAGAAGCAACACAGAAGTCGATGCGTTCTTCATCATCTTCTTCATTTCCTGAACCTGTGAGAGGAACTCCTTTTGTTGGATCGATCCCGTCAACGGCCGTAACAAGTCCTGTGCCCTCGCCAATAGAAGCACCCGGTACTCTGAACTTTGTAATGTCGATAGGCTCGATAGAGGTCTCAACAGGCTTTTCAAGCTGTGGTATCCACTCGTATGGTACACGATAAGCTCTGTAGATCATGTTGCTTTTGAATGTTCCAGCAAAATTCTTGAAATAAGGGTTTACAAATTCCCAAACTATTTCATGGTCAGGTGTGACCTCAAGAAGATGTCCATCTGAACCTTCCGTAATAAGAGTGTTTCCGTTCGGAAGTCGCTGTGCAGAGCTGATGTATGAGCTATAGAACTTAGAAGCGTCAGTAAAAAGCAGATTCCCTGCTTCAAGGGGAGTGTACTGCCATGTTATTTCAAGTGTAACAGGATTGAATTGAAGTACTCTTGAGTAATCTCTGTGTGAATTGTTCACTCCTGTGAGGGAAGCAGGGTTAGGTGTGCCGTAGCCACCCTCGCCACCGTTATCGAATACCAACAGGTCGCCCTCTCCAGGAAGTCCCTTTGGTATCATGTGCAGGTGGTGCTGACCAATTATCCAGCCAAGCTTCTTTGTGGCTTCGCTTTCGTTGAAGTTAGGACCTACACGCCATACTATCTTACCTGTTGATTTCTCGATAATTCCGAGTATGTTTGAGTTTCTTGCGTCAAATATGATATTGTCTGGGTGGAAGCGTTTGTCGCCTGCGTCATACCACTTATTTTCGCCAAGTGTAGAGAAGTTGTTTATGTGCATCCAATCTCCACCTGCCTCACCGTGAAGACCAGGGTTTCTGAACAATGCGTTCTTTGCGGCCTCGTCAAAGCCAAGCTCATCAAAGTGGTCGCTTGCACGCCAGCTCCAAATTATATTGCCTTCCCAATCCACTTCGATGATCTTATCGTCGATAAGTCTTTTGTCTGAAATATCGTGGTTGTAGAGGTTCTCGTGAGTAAGGATAAGTGTATTGCCACTGTCTGTCTTTGGCTCTCCATTTGGATAATAATAACCCACAGTGCTGCCCTCACGCTGAAAATCATGGTGCTGTCTAGCCATATAGACCGGTTCTTTACCCGGGTCGGCAACAAGTTCAGTTTTGTCGAATTTCCATACGATATGACCGTCCCAGTCTACCTGAACAAGATCAAGTTGATCCTGATATGCATATTTACCTCCTCTCGCTCCTGTTGTGCCCATTACATATCCGCCTGGGAGTATTTTGTTAGGAAATCCTCCCAGTCCAGCCCAAAGCTTTACTTCATTGCCATTCATATCTATGAGCAGAGCACCTTTAGCGGACGGGAAGATCGTATAGCCGCTGTAGGCTTTTTCTTTGTTGTATATTGTAACTCCTGTTGGATAAATGCTTGGATAACCCATGTCTGATTCCTCCTTGTTTATTTGTCTGCTTTTGTCAGGTCTGCCGTAACGTTATCTGGAAATGCTTTTTTTGCTGCATCTGGATAATAAAATCCCCTTATGTTGTAACTGTTTGGATATTTACCATTCTCATACGCCCACTTATTTATTTCATCAAGATGAGATGCAGCTTCCTCAGAAAGTCCCAGTTTAATACTGTACTGTTCCCAGTTTGTTTTGAAATCATCTGGTTCGATTCCATATTTCTTTGATATTTTTTCAGCCGACTCATCTAAGTTGTCATTTATGTATTTAACGCTTTCATCAAGTGCTTTAAGATAGTTCGTAAGAGTTTCAGTATTGTTCTTTGCAAAGTCGCTTGATGTTATAAGATAAGCAGATACGTTTATCCCTATATCTTTTGCAGATGCGACCTGAGTCCAGCCCTCTGCTTCATATTTTTTTATAGCTGAGCCTGTAACGATAGCGGCTGATGCCTCACCGTTATGTGCAACTGCTATCTGAGTTGATATGGAATCTGTGTTGACGTTTTTCTGCTTTGACGGGTCAAGTCCTAAATAAGTCTGAGCCTGCCAGTTGAAGTATTCTGAAACTGTTCCAATAGAAGTTATCCATCCTTCACTTTCATCTAATGCATCAAGATCATCTTTGTATTTTGGTGCAACAAAAAGACCACCGTTATATGAAACGCTAGAACTTAGATCTGAAAAAATCACAAGATTAGTGTTATCGAGAGTATTTCCAATTCTGTTTACAGCAGCAAAATCTGCAAGCAGTCCTGTATCTGCTGTGCCTGTTGCAATAGCGTCAACTGTGTTAATGCCGGCAGCGTATTCTGATGTTTCGAGAGATATACCATATTTCTCAAATATTCCTTGCTCCATACCGATATAGTCGGCATACTGATCTGGCTGACCTGTCATGTTCGCAACTCTCAAAACGCTAAGTTCTTTACCGTCTTTGGTAACCTTCTTTGCGGTTTTTCCGCTTGATGAACTACTGCATGATGCAAGAAGAGTTGCTGTCAATGCTGTCGATGCTATTATTGCGATTATCTTTTTTATGTTCATTTTTAAATCTCTCCTGTTAAATTAATTATTTTACGTCAAAGTGTTTAAGTTTTTTCTTGCCAATAAACTGTAGGATCCTGTCAGCAGCAAAGCCAATCACAGCAAGTGTGACGATTCCTGCAAAAGCCCAGCTTGTTTTGTAATAAAGCTTCGAGCTGTTTATAAGATAACCAAGGCCATCACTGCCGACCAGCATTTCAGCTGCCACAACACAGATGATAGCTGAGCTAAGTCCTAGTCTTATTCCAGTGTAGATATTAGATACCGCTGATGGTACAACTACTGTGAAAAAAACTCTTGCTTTTTTTGCCCCCATACAGGAAGCTGCTTCCACGAGCTGCTTATCAGTTGAAGCCACACCCGCTATAGTGTTTACGAACATAGGGAAGAATGATGCGTAGAAAATAAGTGCTACTTTTGATTCTTCGCCTACTCCGAACCACATTAGAAAGAGTGTCGTCAATGCAATAGCAGGCACAAATCTGAAAAAGCTAAGTATAGGTTCAACGAGCCAGCGTACAGGTCTGAAATTTCCTACAATAAGACCCATAGGAACAGCAAAAATTATTGAAAGTAGCCAGCCTTTTATTACTCTTCCGACGCTTGCAACAATGTCACTCCAAAGAGTTCCGTCTTTGATAAGTTCCTTCATGCTGTCGATCGTTTCCTTTGGGCTTGGAAGAAAATATTCATCATATTTCAAAGATCCTATTCCCCAAAGGGCAATTATTGCTACCCATGATATGATGCCACATTTTAGTATCTTCTGTATAGCAGAGGACTTTGTTTTATTATTTTCCATCTTTAATGTCCTCCTTATTAAATGTAGTACAGCTCTGAGTCATCAAGAGCTTTGTTTACGAGAATATTTGTAGTGTTTTCATCAATAGTGTAAAGCTTCTTGATAAGTACTTTTACCTTATCACCTTTTTTTAGGCGGGAAGCGTTCAGTGGATATCTGCCTGTTACTGAGATACCGTCTATGGAAGCTTTAACCTCAAAGGCGTTTCCTCTGAATGAAACTTCTTCCACAACGGCATCCTCCATTGAGCTTTCAAACTGGTGATACTCGCTGTCTTCAAATTTGTTTATCTCGATAAACTCAGGTCTGATTATAGCTGAAGTCTTGCCCTCTGCTGTTTCAAAGCCTTTGAGCTTGCTGTAGTCCTCGATAACTGCGGACTGACCGATAAACTGAGCAACAAAAGGAGTTTTAGGTTCAAGGTATATCTCAACTGGATTGCCTATCTGCTCAACTCTGCCTTTGTTTGTGATAACAATTTCGTCTGCGACCTCTATTGCTTCGTCCTGATCGTGTGTAACGAAAATGCTTGTTATGCCTATTTTATCAATAGTATCACGAAGCCATGTTCTCAGTTCTTTTCTTACCTTTGCGTCGATAGCTGCAAAAGGTTCGTCAAGTAGAAGGAGTTCAGGCTGAGGTGCTAGTGCTCTTGCAAGAGCGATACGCTGCCTTTGACCTCCGCTGAGCTGGTCAGGATAACGCTTGCCAACGTCAGGCAAGCCAACAAGTTCAAGAAGCTCAGCCACACGTTGTTTGATAAACTTCTTATCTTTTTTCTGAACCTTCAGACCATAAGCTATATTATCGTAAACTGTCATAAAAGGGAAGAGCGCATAGCTTTGAAAAACAAATCCGATACCTCTTTCATTTGATGGAAGTTTGTTGACATTTTTACCATCTATAATAATATCGCCGCTATCCTGTTTTTCCAAACCTGCAAGCATACGCAGGATAGTTGTTTTACCGCTGCCGCTCGGTCCAAGCAGACCGATAAGCTTTCCCTTTTCAATACCAAAACTTACGTTATCCGAAGCTTTAAAATCGCCAAAGCTTTTATTAATGTTTTTTAATTCTATATACATAGCTGACAACTCCAATTTAGATATATTGCTGTGATAGTTCCAGTGTCAACATCGCTGCATTCGCTTATTGATCTTTGACAATTTAAGCTCCTCACTTTCAATTCATATCAAGTCGATATGATTAGTATGCTTTTATTATACATGATTTTATGGAAATGTCAATAGTTATGAATGATTTTCGTGAAATCATACATATATGATAGGAATACTTTATTATTGTTGTACATTTTATTCATAACTAACATATGTGAGAAATATGATATACAGAAATGTTTGATAATACTCTTGACAAAGTGCGTAAATAGTGATATAATCACTATATTCATAGTAAAACTATATGAATAATATAATATATATTGGAGGAAATAAAAAAATGCTTACAGAACTGACAAACCAGAATTACAACGAGCTGATATCAGCAGACAAACCGCTTGTTATAGAATTTTACTCACCTACCTGTGTTCACTGTAAAAGAACAGAGGCAGGGCTTAACGAAGCTGCAGAAGAGCTTGGAGAAACCGCTATCATAGCTAAGTGTGATATCACATCTCAGCCAGATCTTGCGAAGAGATATGACGTTACAGCACTGCCAACACTCCTTTTTATAAAGAATGGTGATATCAAAAACAAGCTTGAGGGTTTTACACACAAGCTGATAATTCTTGATAATATTAAGAGATTATAAAAAAAAATCAGTCCGATGTTTTGAGCATCGGGCATTTTTTTGAGCAAAAGGTCTTGACAAAGTAGGGAGTTTATGATAAAATAATAATGTTGTTTTGTATGCGGGTGTGGCGGAATTGGCAGACGCGATAGATTTAGGTTCTATTGGCAACACCGTGCAGGTTCAAGTCCTGTCATCCGCACCATGCTTGTGCAATAAAATAGATGCACACCTCGAAAAGCTCGTATTTGCGGGCTTTTTTTGCGCTTTGAGGGTAAAATTTTCAGGTGTAAAACCGTGGATGCCTTTCAACAGTTTTCACAAAAAAAGGGAGTCGAACCCTACACAACAAAAATATCGAACATAACGGCAGACTTTGAGCGGATTCCGCTCTGAGCCTGCCGATTTGTTATGAAAAAATATTCACAAAGTTTTAAAGGCTGTTTTGTATATTGTCACGAATTTGAGTGACGATGATAAAACAGCCTTTTTTCATTTGTAGAAAAAGGAGGAATGTGTAATGTATTACGATTAATCCTGTATAATAAAACTTGACACATACAAAACAGTCAAAGTATAATAAAAACAAAGGAGTGTGTCATCAATGGAAACAGGAAAACAATATGATGAAGAGTTTAAAAAGCAGGCAATAAAGCTCGCAAGCTTCAGGCAGCAAACAAGCGGATCAAAGAGCTCGAAAAGAAAAACCGTGAGCTTGAAGAGCTTAATGAATTTCTGGAGGAAACATCTGCTTTTTTCACTGCGAACCGTCGGAAGTCAGGAAAGAAGAACGGTTAAAGTTCATTTTCAAAAAGACTGATGACGGTAGGATCACAGGAAGGATCAGTTTTTACTGCAAGGCTTTGGAGGTTACAAGACAAGCATTTTACGATCATCTCAGCCATAAAAACGCCCCCTGGAAGTATCAGGTGCTTGCAGATGAAATGATGAAGATCCACGAAGAAGACCAATTTGATTTGATGCCGCTGGGGATAGCTATTGAAGATAATATGAGAGCTTCGCTCTGCTGCCATACTCTTGAAAACGCAAACAAATCATATCCTGATATAAAAGGCTGTATCATCCACTCGGACAGAGGCAGTCAGTATACAAGCGAAGAGTACCGAGCTGCTGTAAAGAAATATGGGATCATTCAAAGCATGAACAGCGCCGGCGGAAGATGTCATAATAATGCACGCTGTGAAAGTATGTGGGCAAGAATGAAAGAAGAGCTGTTCTACAGCCGTGAGGACAAGTCGGAGAACTACACTATGAGAGAGTTGAAGACTATGATCTGGAGATATTATATGAGTTACTGGACTAACAGAAGAATCTGCACCGCCAACGGTGGGCTGCCTCCGACAGACCAATGAAAGCTCTACTATGATCATATCTTTCTCGCTGCATAATTCTTGTTCGTATAAAATGTGTCAAGTGATATTGACAAAACCATATCGGCATAAGCGGTCAGACTTGATGAACCTATCAACATAATGCTTGCTGCAATGGGAATTATTTTTTTTGAATCATTTTGAAAAACTCCTTTCATGTTTTAGTATTGGGTACAATACTATTATATATCATTGCACTTGTTTTTTC
>ULPH01029642.1_pt1 | contig 10733 bp, 8 predicted proteins | sample 1953301 | NCBI WGS metagenome assembly ULPH01 (sample SAMEA4835623, study PRJEB28245) | human gut metagenome | biome: gut microbiome; material: fecal sample | place: Denmark | collected 2008 | reverse complement strand
TTGGCGAGCTGGCGGCGGCAATGCGTCGCTGCAGCCTGATTATCACCAACGACAGCGGCCCGATGCACGTAGCAATCAGCCAGAAGGTGCCTATCGTAGCGATGTACGGTCCGTCCAGTCCGAAGCTGTACGGCCCTTATACCAAGGATGCAACTATTGTGACAGCGTTGCCACCCTGCCCTGGTTGTGCAGGTGGCATGAAGCATAAGTGTGATGATATGCAATGTATGACACGTCTGACGGTAGAGCAGGTTGTACAGGCTGCTGAACAGATGCTGCAGCAAAAGGAGAAATAATTTTGAGTAAGCAAAGCATTATTACCGGAGAGGTTTTATTGCTGTGTGAAAGAGTGGAGATGGCGCAGTTTATGCACGCTTATCTCCGGCATTTATTTAAGCAGGGTATCAGCTTGCCTAACATGCAGATTGTAAATTATCAGAGTATCGATAAGTTAGACTTGCTGACTAAACGCCTTATACAGCTGGAAGGCAGAGAAATAGTGCAGAAGGCAGTATTCTTTGCTGACGCGGCTGATGAGCGCGAACGCCGAATGCAGAAATTTTTTGCAGTGCGTGACAATACTTTCTTTAGAGGAGTGGAGTATTGCACGCACTTTTTCTTTCCCGGCAAAAAAGCTACTAAACGTTGGCAAAAGGGTTATCTTGAGGATATGCTGCTGCAGTCGCTGCGGCGGGAAAGCTCGGAGTGCAGTGATTATTATAATCTGTATAATATGAGTGCGGAATATTTGCAGTCAGTAAATTGCTGCCGTGGGCGAGAAAACAGATTAGTGAATTATAGCAGGCATTTACTGTACACCTATCTGGCAGGAACAGAAAGGTATGTGGGCATGCGCTTGGGCGAGGCGGCTCTGGCAGGAGCCTTTGATTTGGAGCATCCGTGCTATGCGAGTCTCAAGGAATGCTTGCAAGGCTTAAACTAGAGCAGCAGAATGCGAGGTTATCAAAATCACTTAATTGATTTATTATATTGTGCAAAAGTGTTAGTTTTGTTAGCTGTCGTCCTTTCTGAATTTTGGAAAAGCAAATAAATATGTTATAATTAACAAACAAACTAAAAAAGGGGGAGCAACATTTATGTTCGGAGAAATCATTGGAGCAATCAGCAATTTTATGTATAGTTATTTGTTGATTATCATGCTCATCGGTGTAGGCCTGTACTACACTTTGCGTACTCGTCTGGTGCAGGTACGTTTGTTTAAGGAAACTATTCGTGTTATTTTGGAGAAGCCTGTCGAATCCGGTGCGGTATCATCCTTCCAGGCTTTGATGGTATCTACTGCGTCCCGTGTAGGTACCGGTAATATTATCGGCATTTCCACAGCTATCTGCCTCGGCGGTTATGGTGCTGTGTTCTGGATGTGGGTTATTGCTGTTGTTGGCGGCGCTTCTGCTTTTATTGAAAGCACCCTGGCACAGATTTACAAGAAACGTGGTCCGCACGGCAGTTACGGCGGCCCTGCATACTACATCGAAGCTGCTTTGGGCAGCCGCGGCCTGGCAGTGCTTTTTGCTTTGGCCTTGATTGTAACCTATGGCTGCGGCTTCAATATGCTGTGCTCCTACAATCTGCAATCCACCTTTGCTGCTCTGAGCTTCTATAATCCGGATACAACTCCCTGGATTATCGGCGCAGTAGAAGCAGTGCTCGTAGGCTATTGTCTGCTGGGCGGTGGCAAGCGCGTTATCAAAGCAACCTCTACTCTGGTTCCTTTGATGGGCGTTATCTACATTTCTGTAGCATTTATCCTTACTATTATGCATATCAATCTGGTTCCCGGCGTTGTAGGCAGAATTTTTGCTGAAGCATTTGACTTCACTGCAATTTTCGGTGGCTTTGCCGGCAGCTGCATGATGTTCGGTATCAAACGCGGTCTGTACAGCAACGAAGCAGGTGTTGGTTCTGCGCCGAACGCTGCTGCTGCAGCTGACGTTTCTCACCCGGTTAAGCAAGGTCTGGTTCAGATGCTGTCCGTATTTATTGATACTCTGCTGATTTGCACCGCTACCGCTTTCATGTGCCTGAGCTCCGGCATCGAGCCGACTAAGGAGCTTGCTGGTGCGCCTTATGTACAGGCAGCTCTGGCAGCAAGCATGGGAGATTATGCTAAGCTGTTTATCACTGTATCTATGGTACTGTTTGCCTTCACTACTCTGCTGGGCAACCTGTATTATGTAGATAATGCTTTTGCTTATGTTCTGAAGCATGTTCCGGGCAAAACCTTTACTCTGTGCTACCGCATTCTGGCTTGCGTACTGATTTTCATCGGTGCCGGCTCCAGCATGGGTACAATGTGGGATTTGGCAGATGTTACCATGGGCTTCATGGCAATTATCAACTTGCCTGTTATCTGCATTCTGGGCGGTCCTGCTCTGCGTGCGCTTGATGATTACACCGAGCAGCGCGATGCCGGTAAGAATCCTGAGTTTAAGGCCAGCAAGATTGGTCTGACTCAAAAGCTGGACTACTGGCAGGATTAAAATTTGTTTTTTTGAGCTGTTACGAGCTTTCGTAGCAGCTCTTTTTTTGCTTGTAAAGTTAATTGGCTTATCGGTGACAGAGAAGAGGGACATAAATATAAAAACTTCGGTGAAAACAACATCGCGATGCTATTTTCACCGAAGCTTTTGCGCTTAAATCAGATACACAGGGATATAGTAGGTTTGCTCATTGATAGGTCTTATCTTATCGCAAGAATCAATAACTAAGCCAGTAGTAATGTTAAGATGATACTTATCAAGAACGCTAAAGTTTTTTGTTGCTTTTTTTGGTGCTATGCCCTGCTTTATTTCAATAGGACAGATATTAGAACCATCAACATATAATAAATCAATTTCTTTTTGGTCAGTATCCCGATAATAGAACAGGAAATCCTTAGGTGTTTTACCATGAGCGTAAAAGTTTTTTACGAGTTCGCTGACAATATATGTTTCGTAAAATGCACCGCTCATAGCGCATTTCTCCAACATTTCCGCATCAGGCCATTTGCAGAGATAAGCACAAAGGCCAGTATCCAAAAAATACATTTTATGTGCTTTAATAATGCGGTTAGAAATGTTAGCCATATATGGTTGTAGCAGGTAAATAATACCAGAGGTTTCTAAAATGGAAATCCATTTTTTGCATGTTCTTACGTCTATGCCGACATTGCGGGCAATTTCGTCATAATGCAGCTCTTGCGCAGTTCTTAAAGCGACAATAGAAATAAAGTTTCTGAACTGCATTTCACTGGAAGCAGCAATAAGCTTACGGACATCTTTTTCGATATATGTATCGACATATGCTTTAAAATAAATATCTCGTTTAGAGATGCCGGTAAAAATATCTGGCATGCCGCCATTGAAAATGTCTTGATAAATTTCTCGCCTGGTTCTATAAGAAATTTTTTTGCTGCGTTCTAATGCTATTAATTTTTGGATATCAACAGAAAACAAGTTATTAGGATATGCATATTTTTCTGCTTGGGAAAGAGAAAGCATTTCGATTACTCCACATCTGCCTGCAAGTGAATCGCTGATACCTTCTTGTAGCTCAAAACGGTTAGAGCCAGTCAAAATATACATAATTTGTCTTTTTTCGTTGTTACGCAGCCAGACCAAACGCTGCTCATCTATTTTTATTTTTATTTCATCCAGCAGATTAGGTGCTTTTTGAATTTCATCAATAATTACGGGCCAGCCATATTGTTCGAGAAACAAGCGTGGATTATTAATAGCTAGGGCGCGATCATCTGCGTCATCAAGAGTGACCATAGGAATTTTATCACCGAATAGCATATTAATTGTTGTTGATTTGCCGACCTGGCGAGGGCCATAGATTACTATGCAGGGGAAAGATGCTGCTGCATCGAGGATGGTTTGCTCAACATAGCGTTTGATATACATGACAGAACCTCCTTTAGAAATATATAGAACGATAGTAGTTTAACATTGTTGTAAGCTCATTATATAACAAAACTTCGGTGAAAACAACATCGCGATGCTATTTTCACCGAAGTTTTACTGTCGGTTGCGTGCTGTGGCGTTTTTGCCCTGCCTGTTATCGTATACTATTATCATAAGGTTCTTTGAAAGCTAAATAGCACAAAAAATATTTAGTGAGCTGCTATTTTGCTCCTAGCCTGTTTGTTATAATGGATGCAAGAAGCAAAAATAAACTGTTCACGTGCAGGCGTGCTGGAGAGGGAGTGCAGCAGTTTCAGTTGATGGTGGAGAATATATAAGTATCTTAGTTGTGATTGGAGGTTTTGACGATGGCAAGAGCGATTTCTCAAGATTTTTTAGATGATTTAAAAACTGGTAAATTAAGTTCATTGTTAGAAAGAGTTTTGGCAGATGATACTTTGGATTTAGAGTTACGTGGGAAATGCATCAATATTTATTATCGTGGTGGCAGCCTTTTTAGAATTACAGAAAAGGGGAGCGGAACGTATGAAATTTGTTTCGATTCAAATTATTGCGATACAGAGGCTTGGGGAAATACTGGGATTACAGTAATTTGTAACCCTACAATAGAGCAAGCTGTCAAGGATATTCCGTATTATAAACAAGCGATGGATATGTGGTTTCATAAGCATCCTAAGTACGAAAGGGAATTTCAGCAGTTATTAGCGAGAGAAAACAATAACCAAGGAGATATTTCCAAATCGACAGACTATTATATACTTGATATTGAATATACAGATGATAACGATAGAAACAAATCACGTTTTGACATTGTGGCATTAAAATGGGAATCAAAGTCTTGGATTCGTAAAAATAATAGGAAATGTTCTGTTGTGCTGATGGAACTGAAATATGGAGACAATGCTTTGGAGGGGGCTGCTGGTATAGAAAAACATCTTGAAGATTTTAGGAACTTTTTTGCCAAACCGTTAGGTGAGCGTCAAGCGATATATATGGACTGGGAAAAAGTATTTAAGCAAAAATGTAAGTTAGGTTTGGTTGATGGGCTACAAGAGAAGCAATATGATGTAAAAATAAATTTCGATGAGCCTGAAGTAGCTTTGATTTTTGCGAACCATGACCCTGATAAAGCGAAACTTGGAGATGTGTTATCTAAAATAGATTGTAATAATTACGAGTTTAAAATTTTGATTGCTAATGCGTCTAATGTCGGATATGGATTGTATGTTGATAAAATGCTTGATTTAAACGAATATCAGGCATGAATAAAAGCAAGTATGAACTTCAAAGCTGCGGCTTAGGCCGCAGCTTTTTTTCACCAAAAATTAATTTTAGCTATGGCATTTTTGCCCTACATGTTATCGTATACTATTTTCACAAGGTTCTTTGAAAACTAAATAGCACAAAACATATTTAGTGAACTACTATTTTTGCCCTAGCCTGCTTGTTATAATGAATGCAAGAAGTAAGACAAATACTGAGTTGTTGGTAGAAGTTTTATATGTATGAGATAAGAGAGGGTGCAAAACATGAACTTAAAAAAGGCATTTCAATATCAAAAACAGATTGGCAAACTTATGACTGATATTGTTGGTGATGACTTGGAGATTATAAAAACACCTGTTAACACTAAAACAACAGCAGCTGCTAATCCCAATAAGTTTCTAGTGAATAAGGAAGTTTATAAACGTAGCGAATTAAACTACCTTTTTCCTACGGAGCAGCAAATCTATAAGGATGAAGTAAAGGTATTAAAATCATATAATACCAAAGGTTATGCATTGCCAAAACTGATTGCTGTTTATAATTATTTGGCAGATTGCCGCAGACTTTTGGCGGAAGCGATTGCTAAAACTAAGCTTAGTTTAAAGATTGGTGCTAATGCTTACAGTTATGATGCAGCAGTTATTTATGCTAATGATTTGCGTAAGACGCTTACATTATACGATTGTATTGCAAATATGGGCGAAACGGAAAAGGACGAGGTTCAAAAGCTTGCCTTTAGCCGTAATAATGAGAAGCTGATAGCAGAATATACAGTAACGCATGTTAAAACGCCTATACTTGAAGCGGTACAGGCTGCTAAAACTGAATATGACCGTCTTTTAGAGCTGACGAGTGAGTTGAGTGATGCGATTGAAGCAGCTGCGCTCACAAGCAGGATAGATAACAAGGCTGTGCCTGCTTTCCCTGTTACTGCTGATCTTGATTATATTTACACACATCTGGAGAAGCTGCAAAATAAATAAACTTGTTTATACGTAGGCGTAATTTGTTTATGTCTGCAAGCAATTAAATATTGATAGTAAAGCTAACTGCAAACAGCTTTTGATTTATAGATTGCAACCATATTTCTTCCTAAATTATGGGAAACAAAGAAATTTTGGCTATATTAAGCTGCCTTGGCGGAGAGGTTAAGATACCTATGCTATGATTATTGGTCGTTAAAAGTGCAGAGCTAGGATAAAAATCGCAACTTGCTTGATGATATAATAAATATGCTAGATGCATATTATTATACTGCCAAACACCAAGCGACTAAACACGATAATCGTTATTCGTAGTTACGTTAAGCGTAAATAGCTAATCTTTGGTTTACATGATATACAGAAGCTGTTTTGCAGAGGACTTTATTATAACTGCTGGACGTGGGATGGGCAAGTCATCCTGCGTCTGGCTTTTGTTATTTTGCGGATTGCGTTTTGTTTACCGAAAATAAGCAAACATTATACACGTTACATCGCGCCATTTTTGCCACAGCTGTTGCGCTAAAATGAAGCTATAAAAATTTATTGCAGAAAATAGCTCAAGGAGGTCGCGCAATGCTGATTAAAGGTTTAGGACGTGTAGAAGGAACGGTAGAAGATTTACAACCTGTAACATTGAAGCAACTTATTCCGCTAGATTTGCTTGATTCGTTTATAGGGATTTATTGGCACGTAGGCAAGGGTAAGTTTATCATCTATAAAGCTCCATTGCTTGATGCAAAGTATGCTGTGGTGGAGATGGGGCAGGATTATGATGAGCAGAGCAATACAGATGATTTGCAGATAGATTATAATGTCTTTCACATGGATATTTGGGATGAAGATGTATTAAAAAAATATCCTGAGTTTACAGGTTGCGAGTTTGACTATTTTTCGCGTGGCAGAATACTTTACGAAGTGCAGCAGAAGAAGTTTGTGATTTATGGGTCTAAGAAATTGCTTAATTCTGCTAAAGCAGTGGAATTTTTGGCGCAGGAGTTTGCGTTGCCGGAAGGTGGATTTTTGGTTAATGATAAGATTTATAAGGATAAAGATGATGTTAGGAGTTTGGGGGAGAGGGAGAGTGCAGGAGTTTCAGTTGAGGACGGAGAATAAATAAGTAATTTGTTGCGTAAGGAGGTTTTGTTGATGGCAAACAAAGAAGCAGAAAAGATTTTAAAAGACGACTTAGGCGTTAAAAGCTTAAGATCTTTTCCAAAAAATATTAATGTACATTATTATAATGATTCAGAATATATTTTAACTATGACTCTTTCGTCTAAAGCTGCTGGATTAGATAAGGGTGTAAATATGCAAGATAATGCAGCAGCATTTGAAGCATGGTGCTTTATTATAAAAGCTTATACAAATATTAAGAACTTAAAAATTATGCTAGATATAGATGGCGTAGTTAATGATAGATATGTTGGTGGAATACCATCGAATGGACATTTAGGAAGATTTTTGTATCGTATTTTAAAATTTAAAGAGCAATATGGCAAATGGTTTTTATTATCTGATGAATTAGAAGCTATGAGAAAAAATTTTGCTGATTTTTTACGTAGGGGTGAATTTGTCAATAATGAACCTTCAAAAGAAGCAGAAGATGATGAAGATGTGTTGGGTACTGCAGAAGGCTATGTTGAAAAACGTTTTTGTGATGATGATAGTGATGGAAAGGAGATATTAGGGTTTAAAGGTAAAAATGTTGTTATGAACAGACAACTGCCTGTAGGGTTGTTTAAAGATGAAAAGTCTGATGCAACTGCTGTTTTTACTGGTAAAAAGTCTGCAATAGATTTTTGGCTATTGTACAACAATGAACTTAATATATATGAGTTGAAGGCTAAAAACAAAATGGTGGGGATTTTGACAGAAATATTTTTTTACAGCAATTATATGCGTGATGTGTATTGGCATAAGAGCTTGGAAACAAAACCAAATGTAAGGATTTGTAATACCCAAAAGACAGATAGAAGCTACAATAAGCTATGTAATGGAATTAAAAATATTACAAAGATAACAGGCTGTATTTTAGCAGATGAATTTCATCCTCTTATTACAGATGCTGTGATAAATATTATGAATCATAATGGAACAGGAAACGAATTACAATATGACAAAAAGCAATATGATTTAAAGATTGATATACAAGTTCATAAAAAAGAATAGCCACTCGCCCCGCGTGTCGGGGCTTTTTTCTTTACCCAAAGCAAGCATCAGCTATACCATTATTGCCACATCGCTTGCCGTATACTATCCTTACAAAGTTCTCCAAGCTTGAATCATACAGAGCTTTATAAATGAACGAAAAGGAGTGTACGCCCATGCCCACTAACATAAAATTTCTTCATGCCGACCAGATTGGTGGCTGCGTTACTTTAATTAGCACGGATACGACAAAAATTTGCATTGACTTTGGCGAGAATCTGCCGGGCAGCAAGCATAAAGAAGCGCTGGAGGTCGAAGGCCTGACTTCTGGCGAGCAGCAATACGACGCAGTATTCTTCACGCATTATCATGGCGACCACATCGGGCGGTTCAATAAAATACTTCAGGGGATTCCACTGTACATGAGCCAGATGTGCCGCTATGCGCTACTCAATATTTACCACGCTTTGGCTAAGCACGATGCGCAGTACAAGAAGCAGATTGAGATTTTGGAAGACAAAACGCGTAATCATGTGCTCTGGCCCCAGCAGACAGTGCAGGTTGGCGATATTAAAGTCACACCTTACACCATTGACCATTCGGCAGAGGCGGCGATGATGTTTCTGATTGAAACGCCGGATAAGCGTATTTTGCATATGGGAGATTTCCGCACACATGGCTTTATGGGCGAGAAGCTTAAAAAGCTGCTGTTGCATTATGTCTTGGGGTTGCAACTGCGTTATAAGCCTGTGGATATTCTGATTACTGAGGGCACAAATATGATGCGCGAGGAGGGCGCGTTGCTGACGGAAGATGAACTTCTTACGCAGGCTTGTGCGTTGCTGCGAGAGAATAAGCTGGTCTTTTGCATCTGTTCGTCGACAAATTTTATCCGCCTGCGCAATTTTTATCGTGCTGTACGGGATGCGCATAAAATTGCGCTGGCAAGCAGGTATATGCTGGGGCAGGTGCAGAGCTATTATCAATATAAGCAGGATTTGTATGCTTATCTGAATAATTGCCAACAGGACAGGCAGGCCAGATTGCCGGGAATGTACAGCCTGCTGCTGGACAAGGAAGCGTTACAGGATAAACCGGCCTACAAGTTGCAGGAAAAAAAGCTGCGTGAACGTGGCGCACTGATTTTTCTGAGCGGAACGCAGGCTGCGGAGAAGCTGCAAAAGCTGGCGACGAAATATAGCGACCTGCAGCCACTGGTAATTTATTCCCAATGGTCAGGCTATATTAAGGACAAAGGTGCAGAGTATTATAATGCGGAGCTGGCTGAGGCTTGTGCTGCCTGCAATACAGTGCAGCTGCATACGAGCGGGCACGCGTCAAAAGAGGTAGTGGAGGAGATTATCAGGTTTGTGAACCCGCGCGAGTACGTGGCGATAATTCATTCAGAGCAGGCGGAAATCAGGTACAGACAGTATTGATTTTCTTAGCAGTTGCGTATATTATGAAGAATAGAGAGTATCTACGCAGAGCGTTTCACTGGAAGTGAGGTTGATAGCATGGCAGAGCAGAACGCAAAATATCTTAACAAATGCCGCTTATTGCGCGTGTTTGAATATATGCAGAATACGGATGAGCAGCATCCGCTGAACATTACGCAGATTATTGCGAAGCTGCTGGAGGACGGTGTGTGCGATCATGAGCCGGACCGCAAGTCGATTATGCGCGATTTGCAGACTATTGAGGCGTGTGGTTACAAGTTGGAAGCCTGTGAAAACCATAACGATGGCAAGTATCTAAATTATGAGAATAAGCCGTTCGGTTGTGACCAGCTCAAGATGTTGGCAGACGCAGTTGCTTCAGCCCGCTTTTTGACAGCGGAGGATGCGAAAAAGCTCGTGAATAAGATTTTTCAGTTGGGTACACCTTCCGACAGGAAGTTCCTGAAGGAGGCTGTTATTGGTGATGCAAGTCTGAATGTGGCTCTAAGTAAGACGAAGTATAACTTTGATAAGATTATGGAGGCGATTAGGGATAAAAAGCAGATTAGCTTCCAATATAACTATAAGTTTGTGCCCAATCCCCAGCAGAAGGATTTGAGCCATGAGGGAATGGAATATTTTGTGAGTCCGTATTATTTCGTGCCAATGAATGATGATTATTATGTCATTGGCTGCACGGGGGAATACAAAAATTTCAGTCACTACCGCCTGTCGCGTATGGTAAATGTGCGGGTGCAGGGAAAAGCAGCGAAGAAGCTGACGGATAGCACGGATTACAAAATGCTTAAGGATTCTGGAAAAAATATCTGCGATTATCTGCGCGAGCATATTAATATGCGTTATGGTACGACGCAGCGAGTTAGTCTGCATTGCAGGCAGAAATGCCGCCTTGATATTCTGGCAAGGTTTGGTAATAGGATTAACATGTACGACTGCCCGGGTGATAAGGA
>ULPH01023861.1_pt1 | contig 10825 bp, 8 predicted proteins | sample 1953301 | NCBI WGS metagenome assembly ULPH01 (sample SAMEA4835623, study PRJEB28245) | human gut metagenome | biome: gut microbiome; material: fecal sample | place: Denmark | collected 2008 | reverse complement strand
TCAGAGAACGGCTTGAAAACTGCAACCTGAAAATGATTCTTGCGTCGGGATATTTAAGCAGTTATCTTGAAGACAACAATTCAAAATCACTTTTTTCGGGTGTCGGGATTTCCGAAAGACCGGATACGGTCTGCGGAAAGCTGTCGGAGGGCAGAGTGGCAATTCTGATTGACGGAACACCGTCGGTGATAATCATTCCGCACCTTTTTGCAGAAGAATTTCAAAGCGTTGATGATTATTCAAACCGCCCGTATTATGCGGCATTTATACGGATTTTAAAGTATATTTCGTTCCTTATAGCCGTATTTTTGCCGGGAATATACACGGCTTTTGCACAGTTTCATCCCGAATATTTTCCGACCGGATTGCTCGTGAAAACATCCGATTCTTTGTCGCAAACACCCTTACCCGTAACACTTGAAGTTATTCTCATAACCTTTATCTATGAAGTCATGAGAGAGGCCGGACTGCGTATTCCAAAGCCGCTCGGACACGCTGTCAGCATTGTCGGAGCGCTTGTAATCGGTGAAAGTGCCGTCAGCGCAGGCATAATCAGCTCGTCAACTCTTATGGTTGTTGCAACTGCGGCAATTTGCAGTTATGTCACATTCGCACTCTATCCGCCTATTATGGTGTTGAGATTTTTCTGCGTTATCGCAGGCGGAATGTTCGGCTTGTGGGGAATAGTTCTGCTCACCTGCGGAGTGCTTGTCAATATGTGTTCCAAAACATCAATCGGTGTGCCGTATATGTCATCGCTTGCACCGTTCTCGTGGCGGAGTATGCGTGATGTCTTTGTCAGAGCAGATTGGAAAAGGCTTTCAAAGCACACAATCAAGGTTCAGAAATTCCCCGAAACGGAGGAGATGTAATGCAATCGAATGTAACTTTTCCGTCAAAAAGACTTATGCTTTCGCTGTTTGTATGTTCTGTACTTCCGATATTGTTAATGGGGCGGAGCTTTTTGCAGAGCGACAATATTTTTTCAAATCTTGCGTCAATCGGATTCGGAATATTTTTCACGCTGTTGTGCTTTGTTCCTTTTTATTCGATAAAGCACAGAACAAGACTTGATTTCTCAGCCTTTGCAAAAAACACATCGCAAACGGGCTTTTTCTTTGTTTCTTCATATTATTGTATGTATTTTACCGTGATAACCGTTTCTTTTCTGATAAGATTCTGCGATATGTTTGTTTCGGGAGTTAATCCCGATGTCGACACAAAGGTGATTGCCTTTTTGATACTTTGCATTTGTGTTTACGGGGCATCAAAGGGGATAAATCCGCTCTCAAGAGTCAGCATTTTTGTGTTTGCGTTTCTCATAATTGCTTTTGCCGTGATATTTTTCGGAAATATAAAATCTTTTGAATATGTACCGAACAGCACCTTTGTTACACCCGATTTTTCAAATATTCGGAGCAATGTTGCAGACTGTTTAATCTTTGCGTTTCTGCCTGTTATTTTTGGATTCAATTCCACAAGCACCAAAAATCTGTCAATAAAACAACCTGTAATTACAACTCTTATTATATTCGGCACATTAATGTTGACTTTGTTTTTTACCGATTTTGTTATCGGTGCATATTCTGCACAGCAACCGTTTTCTGTTCAGCTATTGTCAAAAACCGCATATTTTGGTGATATGAAAGGCTTTGACAGCTTTTACCTTGCCGCAGTAACTGCCTGTATTTTTGTTTTTGTAACGGCTGTCATCATCAGCGTTTCAAACTGCATTGTAAACACATCTTCAAAAAGAACGCTTGTTTTTGTTTCGATAATAGCTTTTATAATGTTTGTTTTGTTTGTTTGTGCAGATAGTTATAATGCTGTAAAAGAATTATTGCTGAACAATATTTTTCTGACTGTACTCAATTTTATTTCCGCACTTCTGATTCCTATAATCTATCTTTTTGTATATCGGAGAAAGCTTTATGAATAAAAAAATATTTTTACTGCCGATTATGGCAATTGTTCTGATTTTAGGCGGCTGTTCAAATTCAAACCGCATTGATACTTCTTCGCTTGTTCAGACGATTACTGCAGAAAACAAATCGGGCAAAGCCGTGTATAATTTCTATCTGCTTGAGAACAGCGAAGATGTGCAAAGTGTTTCGGTTGAGGCTGACAGCCTTGAAAAAGCCGTAATATCGGCAAAGAAAGCCTATATCCCTGCGCTGACGCTTTCAAAGCTTGAATTGTATCTTATTGACTCAAATCTCGGAGAAAAAACTCTCAAAACCGATATTGACTATATTTCAAAAGAAACCGCAATTTCACCTTTGACCTATACTGCCCTTTCGGATACAAAAACTTTGCAACTTTTTTCAAAAGATAAAAACGCACTGAAAAAAGTTAAAGAACATATTGTTCTGTTGAAGAATAATAATAACAACCTTTCCGTGACATCTTTATCCATATTCAATAATTTTAAGGGTAAAAACAACGGCTATTTGAGTATTTGTTATATTAGTTCCGATAAAGAATTAAAAGCAGACATTGTTAAAACAGTAACAGAAAAATGAGAAAATTTTATTAAAAATTGAAAAATAATTCACAAAAAGACTTTATCAAAACTGCGTTATGGTGTATAATAGCAATAAGTATATAGCCTGAGAGCATACATCTGCCTGTTAGGCGGCAGGGCGGTTGCTCTGATTTGTGAAAGGTAATAAATATTTAGGATAGGACGATGATTTATGTCTGTTGAATTTTCTGTTCCGCTGTCGCAAATTGCAGAAGCATTGAACCTCACCGAAGTTTATGTCGCTGAAAATTACAAGGAAACTAACATATCGACTGTTGAAATCAACAGACCGGGACTTGAGCTTACGGGTTATCTTGAATTCTTTGACAACAAGCGAATTCAGGTTCTCGGTAATACAGAGTTCTCATATCTTGGCAGATACGGTCCGGAGGCTCAGAAAATGGTTATTGACTCCATTTTCAGCTTTGGTCCTCCGGCTGTAATAATCTGCCGTGATATTGAACCGTCAAACGCAATTCTTGAAAGTGCAAAGCTGCACAAGGTGTCTATTTTCAGCACCCCACAGAGTACATCGGATCTTACTGCGTCACTTGTACAATATCTTAACAAAGAGCTTGCTCCGAGAATCACCCGTCACGGCGTTCTTGTTGAAGTGTACGGCGAAGGCTGTCTGCTTACGGGCGACAGCGGTGTCGGTAAGAGTGAAACCGCAATTGAGCTTATCAAGCGTGGTCACCGCCTTGTTGCCGATGATGCCGTAGAAATCAGAAGAACTGCCCAGACAACACTCTATGGCCAGTCGCCCGAAAATATCCGTCACTTCATTGAGCTTCGAGGTATCGGAATTATCAATGCCAGAAAACTTTTCGGTATGGGTGCTATCAAGCTGCAGGAAAAGATTGATATGGTAATCAACCTTGAGCAATGGGACAGCGCAAAGGTTTATGACAGAATGGGACTTGACAACGAATATATGAAGATTCTCGGTGTCGAAGTGCCGACTCTTACAATTCCCGTAAAGCCCGGCCGTAACCTTGCCGTAATCATAGAGGTTGCCGCCATGAATAACAGACAGAAGAAAATGGGCTACAATGCCGCAAGAGAACTTCTCAAAAATCTCGGAATGGCTGTTGAGGATCTTCCGCCGTCACCAAAGGTTATTGTTGATACATGGGAATAATTCCGCTTTGTAACGGAATACAGGGAACAGAAATTTCATATTCTAAACTAACAACGGAGGGTAATTGAATGGACACTACCGATATTATATATAACTGTGCTCAAAAGCTTGATTGTGACGCAAGACGATTTGAACCGATGAGCAGACACACTTCATTTAAAATCGGCGGAAAAGCAGATGTTTACATAAAGGTGACAAATCTTTCTCAGCTGATGAAAATTTTAAAGGAATGCGATGTCTGCAAGGAGAAGTATATTCTTCTCGGCAATGGCAGTAATGTTCTGGTTCCGGATGAGGGAATCCACGGCACGGTTCTCCGTCTTGACGGTGATTTCAGGAATATTTCATTAATTGACGATACAACAATCTATTGCGGCGCCGGTGCGGCTTTGGGAAGTCTATGTAAGTTTGCCCAAAAATGCGGACTTTCGGGACTTGAATTTGCATGGGGAATTCCGGGAACAGTCGGCGGTGCTTTGTTTATGAACGCAGGTGCATACGGCGGTGAAATGAAAGATGTTGTATACAGCGTTTCTCACATCACACATAACGGCGATATCGGCAGAACAGAGGCAGAGAATCTTGAGTTTGGCTACAGAACAAGCGTTTACCGCAAAAACGGTTGCATAATCACAGGTGCGGTATTCAAACTTAAAAAAGATGATCCCGAAGAAATTCAGAACAGAATGAACGATTATATGAACCGCCGTTCAACAAAACAGCCGCTTGAATATCCGAGCGCAGGCAGTGTGTTCAAAAGACCCGAGGGTGCATTTGCAGGTGCGCTCATTGAGCAATGCGGACTCAAGGGCAAAACAGTCGGCGGTGCTCAGGTCAGCGAAAAGCACGCAGGATTTATCATCAACAAATCAAAGGCTACGGCTGACGATGTAAAACAGCTTGTGTCGGAAATTCAGAAAACTGTTGAAAATGAAACAGGCTACAAGCTTGAATGTGAACTTATTTTTCTATAAAGCAAAAAAGGTGTATTTTTATGGAATTTGTAATCATTACGGGAATGTCGGGTGCAGGCAAAACAGGCGCCCTGCATGTGCTTGAAGACATCGGTTATTATTGTGTTGACAATCTTCCGTCAAGTCTGTTGTCAACACTCTACCGACTTTGCCTCAAATCTGAAGATGATTCAATGAAGAGGGTTGCGGTTGTTGTCGATGTAAGAGGTAACGAAAAATTTGAGGAAATGTGTTCTCAGATTGAACACTTCAAAATGCATTACGAAAATGTAAAGGTATTGTTCTTTGACGCAATGACGGACAGGCTCGTTGTTCGTTATAAGGAAACAAGAAGAAGACATCCTCTTTCGGATAAACTCAAGGACGGTTCGGTACTGTCTGCCGTTGAGCTTGAAAGGGAGCTTCTTTTGCCTATTAAAAGAACAGCCGATTATAACATTGACACTACATATATGTCAAACAAACAGCTCCGAGAGCGAATTATGTCAATGTTCATGGAAGACACTTCACAAAGCATTACGCTGACATTTATGTCGTTCGGTTTCAAATACGGAATTCCGCTTGAGGCAGATCTCATTATGGATGTGCGTTGTCTGCCTAATCCTTTTTACATTCCCGAACTCAAACATCTTACAGGACTTGACAAAGATGTGCGTGACTATGTTCTTGAAAGTGAAGAAACAACCGAATTTTTAAAGCGACTTTTGAGTATGCTCGATTTTTCCGTACCGCTCTATCTCAAAGAGGGCAAAAGCGAGCTTGTTGTCGGCATAGGTTGTACGGGCGGAAAGCACAGAAGTGTTACAATCGCAATGCAGCTGAACGACCACTTTCGTGAAAAAGGCTATAGGTGTGTTATTCAGCACAGAGATATTGACAGGTAAGGTGCAGAAATGTCATTTTCCTCGGATGTAAAAAAAGAAATTTGTTCGGTTGAACAGTTTGACCGTGAGGCTCTCAAAGCGGAGCTTTACGGAATGCTTTTATTCAGCAGAAATTTTTCTCCGAACAAAATAACCTTCACAACAGAAAGCAATTATGCGGGAAATCGTCTTATATTTCTTTTGCAGAATTTATATATGCCGATAATTGAAAAACAATCGGCTTTGCGAACAAAATCAAGCGACAGCCATCTTTACAAAATAATTGTGGTTGACGGAAACGATTGCAAGCGTATTTTTGAAGATTTCGGTCATACGGACGGTCAGATTACTTTGCGTGTCAACAGGGCAAATCTTTCAAGCGAAGAACTTTCGCAATCGTTTTTGCGCGGAGTTTTTCTTAGCTGCGGTTCGGTATCCGATCCCATGAAAAGCTATCATCTTGAATTCTGTGTTCCGCACAAAAATCTTTCTCAGGATTTGTGCAAGATTCTTTCCGAAATAACCGAATGTACCCTTATTCCAAAAACGGTTGTCCGCAGCGGCAGTTACATTGTCTATTTTAAGGAGAGCGAGCAGATTTGTGACTTGCTTACCTACATAGGCTCACCGATAAGATCAATGGAAATTATGGGTACAAAGGCAATAAAGCAGGTTCGCAACAATGTGAACCGTAGAATTAACGGCGAGGTTGCGAATATCGGAAAAATCGCAACGGCGTCTGCAAAACAGCTCAGTGCAATCGAACATATAAAAAAGACAGTCGGAATCGATTCTTTGCCTGAGGACTTGCGTGAAATCGCATATTTAAGGCTTGAAAATCCCGATATGTCACTTCGTGATTTGGGACAGAATCTTTCAACCCCAATCAGCCGAAGCGGTGCAAATCACCGTATGCAAAGACTGCTTGAATATGCAGGTACAGAGGTAAAAACCAATGGAAAATAAAAATTTGACTTTTGAGCAGGCAAACGAACTGCTTGAAAAAACGGTTTCAAAAATGGAGAGCGGTGAACTTACTCTCGAACAGACAATGGAGGAGTACGCAAAAGCGTGTGAACTCCTTGCTTATTGTATGAAACAGCTTGAACAATGCAAGGGTAAAATTATTGATATAAACGAGAGAATTTCAAAGCTTTCAAAGGGTGATGACAATGACTAAAGATTATGCAAAAATTATTGAAAACGCTTTAAATAGCTGTCTGCCGAGTACGAATTGCCGTGAAAAAAAGCTGATTGATGCAATGGCTTACAGCCTTGAGGCAGGCGGAAAGCGTGTCCGTCCGTATCTTGTGTTCTCGTTTAACAGCCTATGTGGCGGAAGTGAAGAGTCTGCAACGGCATTTGCCTGTGCAGTTGAAATGATTCACACATATTCTCTCATTCACGATGATTTGCCGTGTATGGACAACGATGACCTCAGAAGAGGCAAGCCGTCAAACCACAAGGTATTCGGCGAAGATATCGCATTGCTTGCAGGCGACGCCCTTCTGACGCTTGCCTTCGAAACCCTTACAAACGAAAAGACAGTAAAAATCTGCGGAACTTCTGCGTGTTGCAGAGGTGTTTCCGTACTTTCAAAATACGCAGGTGTGACAGGAATGATAGGCGGTCAGGTGATTGACCTTATGAGCGAAAACACAAACGCTCCGATTGAAGTCCTTCGTGAAATGGACTACAAAAAAACAGCCTGTCTTATCAAAGCAGCTTGTGAACTGGGCTGTATAAGCGCAGGTGCAAACGATAAGCAAATTAAAGCCGCCTCTGAATTCGGCGAATGCATCGGCATTGCGTTCCAAATTCAGGACGATATACTTGATGTAACCTCCTCCGATGAGGAACTCGGCAAGCCCGTTGGCAGTGACGCAGAAAACAGCAAATCAACCTATGTTTCACTTCTCGGAATTGAAAAGTGCCGTGAGCTTGTTGATGAACTTACCGAAAAAGCTGTTAACGCACTTCATGGCTTTGACGGTGATACAAAAGAGCTTGAAGAATTTGCTTACAAGCTTGCAAAGAGAAATAAATAATTCTTTGCAAATATTAATTAAACGGATAGGAAATAAATTATGGGTGAGTATGAACTGCTTTCTAAAATTAAATCACCGTATGATGTCAAAAAGCTTAATGACGAACAGCTTGAAAAACTGTGTACCGAAATAAGGGAAAAGCTCGTTGAAACCGTGTCTGTAAACGGAGGACATCTTTCACCGAACCTCGGTGTTGTTGAACTTACCGTTGCTCTTGAGCGTAGCTTTAATCTGCCGAAAGACAGCATTGTATGGGATGTCGGACATCAGGCATATACCCACAAGCTGTTGACGGGACGCTACGAGCAGTTTGACACAATCCGCAAAAAAGGCGGAATTTCAGGCTTTCCGAAGCGTGCCGAGAGCAAATACGACGATTTTAACACAGGTCACAGCAGTACATCAATATCAGCCGCATACGGAATTGCAAGAGCAAAACACCTTATGGGCGACCAAAGCTACACCGTTGCCGTGATCGGTGACGGTTCATTTACGGGTGGACTTGCTTTTGAGGGAATGAACAACTCAGGCAGATTCAACAAGAACTTTATTGTTGTTCTCAACGATAACAAAATGTCCATTTCACCGAATGTAGGCGCATTGTCACGCTACCTTACAACGGTAAGAATTCAGCCGTGGTATATGCGAGTCAAGAAAATTACGGAAAAAATTCTTTTACACATTCCGCTTATCGGAAAACCTCTGAAAAGATTTCTTCAGGGAGGAAAGTCTAAACTTAAAAATCTTGTGTACAAAAACACTCTTTTTGACTGCTTCGGTTTTACCTATCTCGGACCTATTGACGGACATAACATTGATGAGCTTGAAAATGCGTTTGAGTGTGCAAAAAAGGTGAATTCTCCCGTTCTTGTTCATGTTGTTACCAAAAAAGGCAAAGGCTATCAGCCTGCCGAGGACAATCCGGGCGGATTTCACGGAATAGGCAGGTTCGATATTGATTCGGGTGAACCGCTTTCAAGTCACAAGGGATTTTCGGCTGAGTTCGGAAAGACTATGTGCGAATTTGCCGAGGACGATAAAAAGATTTGCGCAATTACAGCCGCAATGTCGGGAGGAACGGGACTTACCGAATTTTCAAGGCTTTTTAAGGAAAGATTTTTTGATGTCGGTATTGCTGAAGAACACGCAGTAACTTTTGGATGCGGACTTGCCGCAAAGGGTATGCGACCTGTTTTTGCCGTGTATTCAACATTTCTCCAGAGAGCCTATGACCAGCTTTTGCATGATGCGGCTCTCGGAAAGCTTCACCTCGTAATCGGGGTTGACCGTGCGGGAATTGTTGGTGATGACGGTGAAACTCATCAGGGTGTGTTTGATGTTTCGATACTCAACACCATTCCGAACACAACAATTTTTTCTCCGGCATATTTTGACGGTATGAGAAAATCTCTTTCAACCTCAATTTACATTTGCGACAGCCTCGCTGTTGTGCGTTATCCCCGTGGCGGAGAGCTTTACAAACCCGATGATTTCGGTGAAGAAAATCTTTCATACGATGTTTACGGAAATCCGAATTGTAAAAATCTTCTCATAACCTACGGCAGACTTTTCTCTTATGCCTGCAAAGCCAAGGAAACCCTTGCAAAACAGGGCGTTGAGATTTGCATATTAAAACTTTGCAGAATTAAACCGATTGACGAAAATGCCGTTGATTTTGCGGCAGATTTCGATAATGTATGGTTTTTTGAAGAGGGCATCAAAAACGGCGGTATTGCGAGAAATTTCTCCGATTTACTCTGTTGCACACAGTTCTGCGGAGATTATCATATAAAGGCTATTAATGACAAATTTGTCAAGCAGATGTCTGTCAGCGAGGCTCTTCATGAACTGAAACTCGATGATGACGGAATGGTGAACACCATTACCAAAAATTTAAAGGAAAAGAATTAGAATGAAAAAAAGACTTGATATTCTTGTATATGAAAAGGGCTTTACCGACAGCCGTGAAAAGGCTAAGGCTATTATAATGTCGGGACAGGTTTATGTTGACAATCAGAAAGCCGACAAGTGCGGAACTTCTTATGATGAAAATGTTAAAATTGAAGTAAGGGGCAACACACAGAAATATGTCAGCCGTGGCGGTTTAAAGCTTGAAAAGGCCATAGACAATTTTGACTTTGATTTAAAAGATAAGATAACAATGGATATCGGTGCGTCAACGGGCGGCTTTACCGACTGTATGCTACAAAACGGTGCAAAAAAGGTGTATTCAATTGATGTCGGTTACGGTCAGCTTGCATGGAAGCTTCGCAACGATCCCCGTGTTGTCAATCTTGAACGCACCAATATGAGAAAGGTTACAAGAGAGCAGGTTCCCGATGAAATTGACTTTTTCTCGGTTGATGTTTCGTTCATTTCATTAAAGCTGATTCTGCCTGTTGCAAGACAGCTTATGAGCGAAAACGCACAGGCTGTCTGCCTAATCAAACCGCAGTTTGAGGCAGGCAGGGAAAAGGTGGGCAAAAAGGGCGTAGTTCGTGATCCTGCCGTTCATGTTGAGGTTGTCAGAAAAATATTTGATTTCTGCCTTGAAAACGGCTTTGATGTGCTTAATCTCGACTATTCGCCAATCAAAGGTCCCGAGGGCAATATAGAATACCTTATCCATCTTCGCAAGAGTGATGATCCAAAGTCATACACAGATGTAACACCCGAGCAGCTTGTTGAAAATTCACATGCCGCTCTTGACAAAAAATGAGCAGGTGCTTTTATGAAATTTGCATTAGTGGTCAATCTTTCAAAAGAAAGGGCAATTAAATATGCAAAAAAGATTTCTCTTTTTCTTCTTGATAAAAATGCAGAAATTGCTATGATTGAGGAATGCAGTCAGTATTTTAAGGGAATCCACATTCATTATTCAAAAAATATTACGGAGCTTTTTGAATACTGCGATATGGCAATTACAGTAGGCGGTGACGGAACGATTATCCATGCCGCAAAATATGCCGCAAAAGCCGATAAACAGCTTATCGGTGTGAATGTCGGCAGACTCGGTTTTGCCGCAGATGTTGAACCGCACGAATATGAACAGCTTGAACGACTTCTTACGGGCGATTACGCAACAGAGGAGAGAATTTTGCTTGATGTTGAGGTCATAAAAGAGGACGGTTCAAAGCATTATCTTGCAGTAAACGATGCCGTTGTCGCAAGAGGTCAGCTTTCAAAAACAATTGATTTGCACCTGAGTCTTGACGGTGACGAAATTTCAAAATACAGAGCGGACGGTCTGCTTTTTTCAACTCCGACAGGCTCAA
>ULPH01055708.1_pt1 | contig 10835 bp, 9 predicted proteins | sample 1953301 | NCBI WGS metagenome assembly ULPH01 (sample SAMEA4835623, study PRJEB28245) | human gut metagenome | biome: gut microbiome; material: fecal sample | place: Denmark | collected 2008 | reverse complement strand
AGAATTTTAGAACAATAAAATGAGTAGTTTTTGACACTACCTGTGCTGCAGGAGAAGAAATACTATGGAAGAAAAGCCGTACTTAGCATACGATATCTGGATACCAAAGAGTATCTGCCTATTATAAGGGTATATGACACGGATAACAGTCTTGTGCTGGAAGATAGGCTTCCATGTGTAAAATATCTTTCGGTTTTGGACGTCATGGAGTTCACGAGTGGCAGAGTTACCGTCCGCTCAAAGAAAAGGGCATTGCATCAGCAGTCGATCACGGTAGACTGCAAAAGTCTGTTCAAGAGGAAGAAGTAAAGTTTGACAAATGTCTTCTGACGTGATAGTATTAGCATACAAAGAGGTGCTACCGATAGACGGTCAGCCCAAAGTTAATACGTTACAAAAATAACCGCATTCCTTGGTCAGGGCGGTTATTTTTTTTGTGAAATCTTGTAAACAAGACTTACAATTGCAACGATCAATAATCCAAACTGGATAAGTCCTTCATATGTAACCATATAGCATCCCTCCTTTTGATACTGGAGGGCGTACCCTCCGCAAGAGAGGGCTAACCGCCTACCGTTATGGTAGCACCTTGTTATATTATACCAGAAAACATATGTTCTTTCAACAGATTAAGTGCTAGCTCACGGCGAGTTAAAAATCTTCATAATCATCTATAAAACGGAGCAATTCGTTTTTTGAAATAAAAGTATTTTTGAAAGAAATCTTCTGTATTTGTGATATAAGTTTTGCCGATTCAAAAAATCCATATTTATATAATCGGTTCTCCAAAGTACCATGAGATGCAGGAAGAAACCAGCCAGTCCAAGAAATACTTTTGTCATCTGGAATCATGGAAACTATTGACACTCCCACAGCTAAAGCAATGGGATTCTTGTTTCTAAGACCGTTACATTGTCGCAAGGACTTTAGTTTTACATAGTCTCCACAAGCGTAGATTATACTGTTCGGCTATGCCCTAGCCTACAGTTTCGTTATGTTCAGGCTACTTCTAAGCCTTTATTTAAGATATTTATGCTTGCATTGGTATCACGATTATGTTTGGTATGACATTCCGGGCATTCCCAATTACGGATAGCCAGATTCTTTACCAAAAGATTCCTATGACCACAGCAGCTACAAGTCTGACTACTTGGATACATAGTAGGCACTTTGATTACATCATTACCATACCACATAGCCTTATATTCAAGCATTGTAAAAAATTTTGACCATGAAGCACTTGCTATTGATTTAGCAAGCTTATGATTACGAATCATACCTTTTACATTCAAGTCCTCGATGCAGATTGTTTGGTTTTCACGCACTAGCATAGTGGACTGTTTCTGAAGAAAATCATTACGCTGATTTGTAACCTTTTCATGTATCAAAGCTACTTTAATACGCTGTTTATTGCGATTAATAGAACTTTTTTGTTTACGGGATAGCTTTCGCTGTTCTCTGGCGAGCTTACGCATAGACTTTTCAAGGTATTTCGGATTGTGTACTACGTTTCCATTAGAATCAGAATAGAAATCTTTAATGCCTACATCAATACCAATAGAACCAGCTTTATCAGCCTGTGATTCTGGCTCAAAATCTACGTTGAGAACCACAAAATACTTGCCAGAAGGGGTACGCTCTATGGTTACATTATTGATTTTACCTACTTCCATAGACTGTTTGATTTTGACATAGCCAAGTTTAGGGAGCTTTATGTATTTATCTACAATACGGATGTTGTCTCCCTGATTAACAGTTCTATAGGATTGATGGTTATTATGTTTACTTTTAAAAGCAGGATGTGCTGCACGTTTCTGAAAGAAATTTACAAAACCTCTGTCAAGGTCACGGAGGGATTGTTGTAGTGCAATAGAATCTACTTCTTTTAGAAATGCAAAATCTGAGGTTTTCTTTAATTCAGTTAGCATAGCAGAAGTCTGTGAGTATCCTACTTTAGAGCCGTTCTTATAGGCAACGTTTCGCATAGCAAGACCTTTGTTGTAGATGAGTCTGCAACAGCCAAGTGTCTGATTTATTAAGTTTTGTTGTTCCTTGTTAGGATATGCCCTAAACTTAATACCTTTTTGCATACTTACTCCTATGGTCTGGTTTTTTGTGTATCAACATACCATTTGATTGTTTCAGAACTTACATTGCCAGCTGTGCTTACAAAATAGCTTCTTGTCCAAAGACTGGGCATTGCTTTAAGTTGTGGGAACTCTTTCCTAAGTTCAGCAGAAGTAGCACCTTTGATTTGTTTCATTATTGCAGGAATGCTTATTGTTGGAAGTACACTAACAAATATATGTACATGGTCTATATGACACTCCAACGCAAGTATTTCAATACCGCTTTTACTACACTCGGCTTCTGTAAGTTCTTTAAATCGTTGTTCTACACCCTCGATATTAAAGATCTTTCTTCGATATCTGGGGCAGAACACAAAATGGTAGTTGATTAGTGATACTGTTGTTTTTGTATGTTTATACTCGTTCTTCATAGATTTAGTATAGCATACCGTGTAGATATTTACAATATGAACATCTACACATAGTTAAAATATTTGCGGACTGTCATCCACACGGTTAAAATCGTGGGTTTTCTCGTCCGCAGTGTTTATAATATTCGAATTAAACTTAGTGAAAAATATTCTGCGATTAGACATTATTATATTCTTCTACTATTTTATTATCATGAATGGCGTTATCAATTTCATTACAGAATGGTATCTTTTTATTTAGGTGCAAGAAGCTATTACAAATGTTATCTGCAATCGATGTAACCATTCGCACATATTCTGTGTATTCTATGGTTAGTATATCATCGAAATTCTCCAATATTACATAATGACGTACCTTATTGGCAGGAGATATCATGCTGGAGAGAGATTCTTCTGTATATTTATATATATTTCCTTTTTTTTCAATATTAATGTACTCGATTTCGTCTGATCTCGTGTATTTTTTATCATTAATTTCTACGACTTCCGTAAAATGAAACCCATATGATGCTAGCAATCTCTGCATTAGTTTAAGACGGCTATTGAGTAAATTCACGTCTATATCATCATCGCCCATGATACCTCTGTTTTCTCCATTTAATATATATTCTGGTGATGTGAAAAATAAATCAGCTATACGTTGCGCCAGCACTGGGGACACATTATATTTACCATTAATGATTCTGCTAGCAGTTTCTGGAGTTACCGATAATTTTTCGGCAAAATCTTTTACACGCATGCCGGACTGTCTCACCAATTTCTGTATGCGCATTCCTACTTCCTGATTCATATTAATCTCCTTAATTATATAATATTTAACATTATATCATAAAAAATGATAATTTGCTATAGATATAAAATATCATATTTTATGATGTTTTATCATAAAATATATTGACAAATTATTAAAAATGATATAATATCATATTAGATGATGAAAGGAGAAAAGAAACGCAAATAGATAAAATAAAATTACAACTTCTTTTAGCTGAAAAAAAACTTAGTGCAAAAGATTTTGCAGAAATGGCTGAAATTTCACCGCAAACAATCAGTAAAATCATAAAAATGGAAGATCTAAGCCAAAAAACTATTGGAAAAATTGCAAAAGCATTAGGAGTTGAGCCTGCGGAATTGGTTGTTTTTTAATGTATGGAGGATGAAAAATAAAAATGGCAGAAAAAATGAAGCATCTGGAAACTAATTACATAAAGCAGTCGGAATTTAATTTCATCATAATTTTAAAAAATGATGATGAAGTAAAAAAATTCAATGAATTGACGAATGAGAAATTGACACGTCCCTGCATCATTACAATTAATAACGGATGTGTATGTACGTCGAATCTAGCTGAATTGTCTTTTTATCAAGATCTCGGTTTTATTCCGTTGGAGATAAAAAAAGAGCAGGAAGGTAATTGAAGAAGGTGAAAGTACCAGAACACTACAAGAGAAATTAATTGGTTTGACAAATACAATGTAGCGTGCTAATATTAACATACAAAGAGGTGCTACCGATAGACGGTCAGCCCGGTTTACGCATTATAAAAATAACCGCAACCTTGGGCGAGGGCGGTTATTTTTTTCTGCCATGGTTATCTTTCCCGATAAGGTAGAATAATCCGGCAACGCTTATCAATAAACTTGTGAACTGAATCAGTTCCGTCAGTGTTATCATCAGCATCCCCTCCGTCAACAAATTTCCTCTTTCGAAGATTTCTATGTAATCAGAGGGTTCAGTCCCTCTGTTGAGGGCTAACCGCCTACCGTTATGGTAGCACCTGATTACATTATATCAGAAAATATGTGCTTTTTCAACATGACAGTGCTTTGACATATAGCGTAAACACAATATTGTGTCTTGTTGAAAGAATGTATTTTTGAAGCGATTGCAATAATCACAAGAATACTTAAAAACCAAGGAATATAAGTGAAAAATGATAATAATACATGTTTACTTATTTGTTTAAATATGCTATAATATACATATATTCAACAAGTAAAATTTTTTCAGAAAGACGAGGTAAGATATATGAAAAATAAAATAAAATTTGTGGTAGCTGCATTGTTAATCTGTGTAGCAGCAATAGGTGTAAATGGAACATCTATTAATTATGGGGTGCGTGTACATAATGAAGGTATTGTTACTGAAGGTGGAGAAAAGACAGTAGGGCGAAACGATGCCGATTATACATTATTTGAAGAATATGGAAGTGATGCTGAAATTTATGCTTGCATTGAAGATGGTTATTTTTCTACTCCTGTAATCGAGAAAATTTTAAACGATGGGTATTGCCTTGGTTATGTAGACCAGCTCAAAGCGGAAGGCTGGATTCCACAGGATTTCACGCCGGCTGGAAGTAAACCTTCAAGTACAGCGCAGGCTGAAACCAAAACAGAAACACCGGCAGATAACCAGACAGTTCCCGAAACAAAAGAACAGCCAAAAACGGAACCCAAAACACAGACTAAGACCGAAACAAAGGCAGAACCTACACAGGAAGAAATCGACGCTGCTTGGGAAGAAACAGAGCGGACAGAAGCAACCTGCACCGAGGATGGAAAGATCGTATATACAAACTCCATTACCGGAGACACCAAGGAAGAATCCATTCCTGCAGCCGGACACGATTATGAAGTCACGGAGACAGCAGATGCCACCTGCACCGAGGATGGAACAAACACATACACCTGCAGGGTTTGTGGAGATACCTATGAGGAAGCAATCCCTGCAGCCGGGCATGCAGAAGGAGAATGGACGGTCACGAAAGAAGCCGGATTGTTTTCAGCCGGAGAAAAAACACTTGCGTGTGAAAAATGTGGGGAAGTGTTAAAGACAGAGTCAATTCAACAAAAGTGTCCATTGTCACTTACTGCCGTGATCGGTATTGCTGTCTGTATCATCCTTGTTGCGGCGATCGTGATTATGGCTGTTGCAAAAAGGCATAAAATAGAGTAAATACAGGTATTTCAGCAAACAACCAACAAATGAATATACAGGAATTTAAACAGACCACTGCCCCTAAAAAGGCAGTGGTCGTTTTTTTGCAATAATTGTTGAACATTGCTATAATAAACAAAATCGTTAGAAAGGAAATCGAAAATGGGAAAATTAAAGAAAGTATTCTGCTGTCTGCTCTCGGCTTTGATGATGGTGTCAGTATGCCTGATGACCAGACCACAGGAGATCAAGGCAGATATCAGTGAGAGCGTGTGGCAGAATTATAATGGCGAGATCGTCTTTTATGATGAGCCGAGTGAATGTTTTATCTACCAGACCATGGATGTAAAGAAAACATCCAGTGTCTTTTACCGGACGATCGGGATCGAGTTTTCAAGGATCAAAAAAGACGTCGATCCGACAGACGGACTGCATGGCGGTTCACATTTTTATGTAGGGGAATCAGATGGACATATGTATGTGGATGCAGGTACGCTCCCTGTCAACCAGAAATGGTCCTACGATGGAAAACAGCGAGAATATATCATTGTTCCGTTGAGTCAGTATGATTCTACAAAAAAAGAGTACGACACCAAAGATGCAAAGGGAAACAATGTCCGGATCACAACTTATATGATATCCAAGGAATCTCTTTTATCTGATATAAGAAGAAACTATCCTGACTGGGCGGATGAAATAGAAGAAAAACTGGCAAACAACGAGAGAGCATATATTGGTATTGACTGTATCATTACCATGTACCGCCATGGGGAAAGCGGACGTGCTGAAGGTCAAATGTTTCAAAATGGACAGTTCCTTGGCGAAATCTACGACTGGTCCAACTGGAACAAACTCATCACCGCCGCCCCATGGGCGAAAGAGGAAACCAAGACCATCTCCATCCCGTCGCATTTCAACCGTTTCCTCGTAATGGGTGCCAATACCAAGACGGAGAAAGAGACAGAGGGCGTGGAAGATCTCACCGGAATGACAGACGGAAGCTGTGTGCTTGTAAAAAACATGGATTCCGAAGCGTCAAATGTTGAGGCAGGAAATGACACGAACCAGTCCGGGGATAATTACGCAGCACCGGATCTGAGGACATATAACGATGATGATACCTTTGACATCGGAGTAAAGATCCCGACGACCGAAGATTATACCAATGCGATCAATCTGGATTCGTGGTACGGACACGTCAACGTATCTTCCCGAAGTGTTGTAAAGACCTATAAGGTGCCGTATGACATTACGGTAACTAAACAGGTGCCGGTAACACATACCGGATCACAGATCACAAGCTCTGATATGTCCGGACAGGTCTCCGGAGGAAAGACCTATGGAGACTGGTATATAAGGATCGAAGACGCGTCAAGCCCAAGTGGCTATCAGTACGTCATACCCTATACATATGAGACGACTTCTACACAGACGTACCATTTCAGCGGAAGTATCTCATATGAGATGGATCCGGTGCAGTATTACTATATCAGCGGCATGAACCTGTTGGAGTACAACAATGCGCTTGTTACAAATGACTTTTCTTCCGTACCGTACAGCAACCGGGCAGATATCCAGTATGATATTGCAATAAACGGAGAAAAACACAGCAGCACCGACCATTCGACATTTGCAGGGACAACCTATACCCCGGATGATGATTATCATATCATCTGGCCGGATATCACGGGATACTCCGTGGATGGAACCTTTGACAGTTCAGAACTTGATCCTTCGGACAGTTCAGTCCAGCATTATGTGAAACAGCAGTTTGCTACTTATATCGGCGCAAAAGAGATCATCGTAAAAAATGACGAGCTGACACTGGACGGTTCCAATTATATAAGCCAGAATGGGATCAATTTCACATTTGTGAAAAATGCAAAAGTGGAAATGAATGAGAACCCGGCAAATGATAAAGTGACAGGAAGCACAGTCGTGACGATCCCGGAAGAAACGAACAACGGATATTATTACACAACACTGCAGGCAGTTTACAACCGGTTTGCCGCAGGAAGCAGCAGCGAGACAAGAACAATGAAATTTGTAGACAACGAGCTTAGCATTTCGGCGATCATGGCAGGATATGAGCATAATGAGCCGATCGTGGTACACAGTCCGGTTGTTGCGCCGATCTCCATGATGGGAGAGGGAAAGACACAGCTTATCAACCAGACCGGGGCAACACAACTTATCCTTGATAACACTTATAATGTAGACTTTGACTGGAACACATACTTCCAGCAGAAAGGTTACACGAATGTGTCAGGTTTCACGAAATACGTGAAAAATAAACAGGTGCGGTTCCCATTTTCCGCAAAAGTGAATGATACATATTATGATGTAGAATCTGCAACAGGATATACCGAATGGATCGACCTTGGAAATGTGGAATCGTTTGAGTTCTACCTTCCGTCATGGGCAGCCGAGGGCGTGTATGGCGTGGCAGATTATACAGGCTATGATGTAAATACAAATCCGGTTCAGGTGCGTGTATTTGCAAATAACTCGTCAGCCATAAACAACATGGAGGAATACACCTATAACAGCGACCTCGGAAACTATGTCGCAACCTATAACTATCCGGTGCAGGTGTCCGGAGTCATTTATGATTTCAAAGTGACAGGTATCAATGACGAGCAGATCTTCGGAGGATATGACAGATCAGAAGGTATCGGCGTATACCAGTTCACAAAGCATAAGCAGGAGAAGCGTGTCGGCACAACGAACCGCTTTGGAGAGACAAACGTAAGATATGTGCTTGACGGAACACTGACCAATGCATGGGATCTGATCAACACGATCCCGTTCACGAATGGAAAGTCCAATATCTATAGCGGAGGCACTTTCGGAGGCATGGGATTTTTACAGGCAGGACACGAATTTGGATTTACCTTTAAGACTATATCAAGGCTGTATAATAATGACGATACCATAAAGATCACGCCTGCCTACCGGTATATCGCACCGGACGGCACTGTGACGGAGGATGTGAACATTTATTATGATCTGGATGGGAAATCCTTTATCAAGGCAGGATCACCACAGGACAGTAATAAGATCCAGACCGTGAGCATCGGGGATGCCTATTTTGCTTACAGTTATTACGATTATGGAGATTATGATCCGGTTTCCTATACGGCAAAGAAATTTGACAAATCAAATAATGAGATCTTATATCATGAGACACCAAGCTATACGGTAGGCAGTATCACGCTGCAGTCCACGCAGAAATTGCTTACAGGCGACGAGGAAGAATTGTTTGCCAATAAGGATAATAGCTCTGCAGACAGCCTGCGGTATAGAAAGACAGACGGATTAGGCGACATCAACAGGACTGTATATGACAAATTTGAAAAGTCCATGCAGACTTGGTATGGCGAATATAAGATCCCGTCAAAAATCCATGTCGTCAAAAAGAACCCGGCTGGCAGCCAGTATGAGGATGATTTCCAGAAAGCACTGGCAGAAAATGGACAGGCTTCAGAAGATGATGATTACTGGCTGGATGACGGTTACCTGATACTTGGATTTAAGATCGACACGTATGTGCACGGCACAAATGAACATCTCACTTATTATGGCGGTGCAAACGGAACCGGGCTTGATATGTGGGAGAGGGAACGTAAAAATGATCCAGATACCACAAAAGTCCGTGATGTATATGAACTGGATGATGTAGAGATCCGTGACGGGGATGTGGCGATCATTACACTTGACACAAAATTAAGTGACCAGTACACAACAGGAATCTTATATCTGAATTAATTTCATATCCATAGCATAGATTTGGACTCCGGGGCATATGCCCCGGAGTAACTTATAAGTTAGCTGGCAAAACTCCAAAGCTTTAGCTTCGGGAAGTGTCAAAAAGGAAAGGATTTGTATGAGAAAAGATTACGAAATGGACGAAGAAAACCTTCAGGAAGCTGAAGACGAGTTTTATAATTATTATCATGGCGAAAAGAAAAAGACGAATACGGTACCAGTCGTCATTGCTCTGGCTGCAGTCATGCTCTTGGCCGGGTTTGTCATAGGAAAAGGCTCAAATCTGCTCACACGCTCGCAGAATGAGGCAGAAAGGGATGTTGAACGGGCAAAGGATGTGGCAGAACAGACAAAGACAGACCATGGAGGAACTGTGCAGGGAACCTCACAGGCGAAGCAGGTATACATATCAGGCTACAACGAGGAACTTACGGAAAAAGTAAGAGAAGTAGTGGGCGAGATCTATCCGGGAGCAGCGGTGTCCGGATATGCAGACGAACTCACCGAAGCGTGCATGGAAGGAATTGTGGATGCCGCAGCACAGCAGATCATGGAAGACAGTGGAAATCCGGAAGGATATTTTTACATGAGCTGCGATATGGGCGGAGACTTTGACAGGGATGCGCTTTTGAATGGTCTGAACAACGAAAGGGTTAAACAGGAATCCGTATCTGCGTACTGGGTAGGTGCGGTGGCAGAAAATAGCGGTTACAAAGTATATCTGTTTTTTGAACGGTAAGAAGATTCGAGCCGAGGTTGGATGAGCCTCGGCTTTTCCATTGTTTTATATATTTTTATATGTTTACTTATTTGTTTAAATATGCTATAATATACAAGACAAAAGAGATGAGATATAAATGAGCGGAGGAAAAGTTATAAATAGCAGGTGTATTTTAAACAAGTTTTTTAAAAGGAAGGGAGCATACATCAAAGAATTTAGAAAAAACAACTCACTAAAATAGAGAGGGAAGAGGAATGGCGGCGAAAGAAGCGGAAACGCAGAATGCAAAGAAGATATTAGAAAAATACAAATCATTTGCGATAGAAGACATAGAAGCGTTTGGCGAAGATGCGTGGTTTGGATATTGTCCTACTTGTGGAGAACTACAAAGTACTTTATGGAATGAAAAATATTGTGGTAATTGTGGTCAGGTTTTGGATTGGCGAAACGAAGAAGTCACGGACGTGGAGAATCCGGAAGCGATGGAATAATAATAGTACGTGTATTTTACATTTGGTTACTAGAACTATATGTACTTCACGGCTGTATTTCCGTCTATTATGACAATTGTATCTATTATCCATAATTCACCTCAAAATACTGATTTTCACTAATTATTATTATATAATATATTTAGTGAAATATCCATGAAAGGAGTACATCTATGGAACAGATGACTATTACAGCTAAAATTCAAATAGTCGCAGATGAAGCAGATAAGGTTTTGCTTGATGAAACTATGTCTGTTTATCGTAATGCCTGTAATTATGTTTCAGACTATGTATTCCGTACTCATGACTTAAAGCAGTTTTCACTTAACAAGGCTTTATATTCTACTTTACGAGAAAAATTCAGCCTCAAATCGCAGATGGCTCAGTCTGTTTTGAAGACTGTTATCGCCAGATATAA
>ULPH01035455.1_pt1 | contig 10852 bp, 11 predicted proteins | sample 1953301 | NCBI WGS metagenome assembly ULPH01 (sample SAMEA4835623, study PRJEB28245) | human gut metagenome | biome: gut microbiome; material: fecal sample | place: Denmark | collected 2008 | reverse complement strand
GCAGGCGGCGGGGGACAGCTCCAGCCCCGTGACGGTGAGGGACGGCTCCCGCGCCAGAAGCAGCAGGCCCAGCAGCCCCGTGCCGGAGCCCAGATCGCAGACCCGCCAGCCCCACCGCAGCGGCGGAAAGCTGCCCAGCAGGAAGGAGTCTGTGGAGGGCTTGAATGCGCCGTCGTCAAAGCAGAACGTCCAGCCGCCGTCCCACAGGGTGTCCCATCGCTCCATACACCGTCCTCCTGCCATAAACTGCCCCTATTGTAATATAAACAGCCGCCGTCCGCAACAAAAAAGTGACCGGCCAGAGGGCCGGTCACTTTACCGCTCGTATGTAAATTACTCAGCGGGGCTGATAGCGCCATTGGGGCAGGTATCGCTGCAAGAACCGCAGTCCAGGCAGGCACCGGCGTCGATGACGTAACGATCATCGCCCTGAGAGATAGCACCCACGGGACATGCGTCCGCGCAAGCACCGCAGCTGACGCAAGCGGAACCGATCTGATAAGCCATAGTAGCACCTCCATAAAGATTTGTAAGCCTATTCTATCATGAAAATTGAAAAATGCAAGGACATTTTCCAAAGGTTCAAAATCTGGTAATCTACATGCCGGTGACCGCCATGCAGAGCAGCGCCGCCGCCTCCCGCGCCCAGTAGCCCGCAGTGAGGAACCAGGGGCTGGTGCAGCCTGCGGCGTAGGGCGTCAGCCCGTCCCGCTCTGCCCAGATGGCGGCGCGCAGCTGGTGGAAGTTGTCGGAGGCGATGACCGCCTGCTGCGGCAGGCCCTGCTCCCGTATGATGGCGGAGGAGAAGGACAGATTCTCCTCGGTGGAGCGGGACCGGTCCTCCAGATAGATGCGGCCTTCGTCGATGCCCATGGACACCAGCGTGCTGCGGATGCACTGGGCCTCCGTCACCGTCTCGCTGTCGTCCAGCCCTCCGGAGGCGACGCAGGCCGCATCGGGGTGGGCGGAGAGATAGCCGTAGGCCGCGTCGATGCGCTTTTGCAGCATCAGACTGGGCCGCCCGTCCTCCAGCACCTGACAACCCAGCACGATGACGGTGCAGGGCATGTCCTCCGGCGGACGATTCCCTGCCGCCCGGGCCATCATACCCAGCGTCACCAGCACCGCTGCGGCGCACATCGCCGCCAGCAGGCTCACGGCCCGCCGCAGCCATCGGGGCCGCAGCAGGCGGCGGAAGAAGTCCGGCCGCAGCAGCACCGCCGCTGCCGACAGCAGTACCGCCGCCGGCCAGATCATGCCGAAGTGCAGGATGCCGCCAAAGACCGGCATCAGGAAGAACGCCGCCAGCGCGATGCACAGTGCGGCGCCGACACGGGAAGAGGTACGTTTCATGTCAGCTCTCCGCGATGTGGTTGGCGATGCGCTGCATGATCATGTCCAGCGCCACCAGATTGTGGCCGCCCTCCAGCACGATGATGTCCGCAAACTTGCGGGTGGGCTCCACGAACTGCTCGTGCATGGGCTTCACCGTGGTGAGATATTGGTTCACCACCGACTCCAGCGACCGGCCCCGCTCCTCCACGTCCCGCAGGGCGCGGCGCAGGATGCGGACGTCGGCATCCGTTTCCACGAAAATTTTGATGTCCAGCAGGTCCCGCAGCTCCTTGTTCTGAAAGATGAGGATGCCCTCCACGATCACCACCTTGGTGGGCTTCACCTCCACCGTCTCCGCGGTGCGGTTGTGGATGGCGTAGTCGTACACGGGGCAGTGGATGGTCTCGCCCCGCTTCAGCGCCTTCAGGTCCGCGATCATCAGATCGGTGTCGAAGGCGTCCGGGTGATCGTAGTTCTGCTGGCAGCGCTCCTCAAAGGGGCGGTCCTGCCGCTTGTAGTAGTTGTCGTGGTGTACCACACTGATGTCACTGCCGAAGCGGGCGGCCAGATGCTCCGTCAGCGTGGTCTTGCCGCTGCCGGTGCCGCCTGCGATGCCGATGAAAATGGTGTTCATGTCACGGGCCCTCCCAAGTGATCTCTGCCGCCATTATAGGAAATGTGACGGAGAAAAGCAAGCGGCGCAGGGCGCATCATGTAAAAAAAGAATGAATTTCGGCGATAGACGGTTGACGTGAGGGGGTGAAATGGGTATTATGTAAAATAGATTTTTTCTCGGAGGTATCCACATGAGTCTCATTAAGTGCAAGAAATGCGGAGAGATGTTCTCCGATAGCTATAAGACCTGCCCGTTCTGCGAAGAAGACGATGCTTATTACGGCGGCCGCGCCACCAAGCGCCGCCGCAGAGCGGAGACCCCCCGCCGCAAGGCGCCCAGCATTCTGGGCCCCGTGGTGGTGCTGGTGCTGATCCTGCTGGTGCTGCTGGTGGTATGGCTGCTGTTCGGCGACCAGATCAAACCCGCCATCGGCGGCCAGAAGCCGCCTGTGGAGGACGTGATCCCCGAGCCTACCCCCACACCGGATCCCGACCCTGTGGAGCCCGCCGATACCATCACCCTGAACCGCGCGGTGCTGGCGCTGGATGTGGGCGGCAAGGAGACGCTGAAGGTCAATGAGGAGACCACGGAGACCTGCGCCTGGAGCAGCAGCGATCCCGCCGTCGTCACCGTCAGCGATACCGGCGAGGTCACGGCTGTGGCCGCGGGCAGCGCCGTTATCACCGCCAAGGTGGGCAGCGCCGAGGCCACGTGCAGCGTCACCGTCAAGGCCGCCGAGGGCAGCGACACCACCGGAAGCACCACCGGAAGCACCACCGGCAGCACCACCGGCAGCACTACCGGCAATACTACCGCCACGGTGGATATCAGCAAGCTGACCATCACCGCCACGTCTGAGGGCGGCTACGAGGGCGATCTGGCCTCCACCAGCGAGACCGGCGTATTCGAGATGAGCGCCAAGGCCGGCGAGGTCTGGACCCTGGGGCTCAAGGGCACTGACGCGTCCGTGACCTGGGCCATGGACGGCGACAGCAACGGCGTCTGCAAGCTGGAGGGCGCCAAGGTCACCGTCACCGGCACCAGCAGCGGCCGCTACGCCACCATTGTGGGCACCGTGGGCGGCGGCACGGTGAAGGCCATCATCCGCATCCGCTGACGCGGCACATCCCCCACCATCTCTGTACGGACCGCTGAAAGGCGGTCCGTACTTTGCGTTTTCCGCAGGAAAACGCAAAAAAGCACTACCAAAACGCCGCGCTCTGTGGTATGATATAAGGTGCAATTATAGGCGAACGGAGGGACCGCTGTGAAGCATACCGCGAAAAAGTGTATCCTGCTGCTGGCAGGACTGGCGCTGGCCGCCGTGCTGTCCGGCTGCACCTTCTTCGACTCCTCCGTGGAGCAGCTGTTCACCCTGCCCCGTATGGCAGAGGAGTATACCGGCCTGTCCCAGCAGATCGACAGCCTCATCGACCAGGGCTACGAGTACGCCTCGCCCTTCGGCGGCCGGAACATCCAGTCTGTCCAGATGGTGGATCTGGAGGATGACGGCATCCAGGAGGCGCTGGTGTTCCTGCGCCGCAGCAGCGATGAAAAGCCCCTGAAGATCATGGTGTTCCGGCTGGAGGGCGACACCTACCGCTGTTTCTGCACCATTGAGAGCAGCGGCTCCGCCGTGGACAGCGTCTATTATCAGGACCTCAACGGCGACGGATGCCGCGAGATCATCGTGGGCTGGCGCATCAGCGCCGATGTTCAGACTCTGGCCGCCTACACCGTGGAGTCGGAGCCGGTAGCCCTGATGTCCAGCGGCTACACCCAGTTCAGTGTCCAGGACCTCAACGGCGACGGCGTGCCCAGCCTGCTGGTGCTCCGCAGCGACGGCGAGCTGGGTCCCGTGGCGGAGTTTTACGGCTGGCAGGAGGAACAGATGGGCGTGTCCTACCGCTGCCGTCTGTCCACCTCCATGGCCGCCCTGAACCGCGGCAGCGTCGTCACCGGCATGGTGGATAAGGATACCCCCGCCGTGTTCATCACCGGCGTGGATATCACAAGCATGGCCGTCACCGACATCCTTATCTACCGTCAGGAGGCGGGCCTTGTCAACGTGGCGCTGGATAAAAACAGCGGCGTGTCCGCCGCCGTCTACCCCTACCGCCAGCTCTCCCCCCAGGACATCGACGGCGACGGCATCATCGAGCTGCCCTGCCCCGATGCCGACAGCGCCGCCGAGCAGACCGACGGCTTCGTGGCCTGGATGAGCTGGAAGTCCGACGGCCGTTTCGAGCAGTCCGTCAAGACCTACCACTGTCTCTCCGCCGGATGGTACTTCACCATCCCCCTGAGCTGGTGGAACTGGGATGTGGACGCTCTTGTCACTGCCATCTCCAACGAAAACCAGATGACCCTCTGCATCAACGGTGACTCCGTGCTGTCCGTCTACACCATCACCGGTGAGAACCGCGATTCCCGCAGCCGCATGGGCCACCGACTGGTCCTCCGCCGACAGACTACCACCGTCTACGCCGGCGAGGTCTTTGAGATCGCCCCCTATTACGGCATGGATGAGGACCTGCTGCGCCGCAGCTTCAATCTCATCCTGGGTACCTGGAACAATTCCTGACGTCAGAAAGGAGCGCACTATGAAAAAAGTACTGGTCCTGGAGGACGAATCCAGCATCCGCAGCTTTATCGTCATCAATCTCCGCCGCGCCGGCTACGAGGTGATTGAGGCGGAGACCGGCGAGGAGGCACTGGAGAAGCTGAAGGAGCACGCCGATGTCCGCGTGGCCCTTCTGGATATCATGCTCCCCGGCATCGATGGCTTCGAGGTCTGCCGCCGCATCCGCGCCACCAATGCGACCATCGGCATCATCATGCTCACCGCCCGCTCCCAGGAGATGGATAAGGTCACCGGCCTTATGACCGGCGCCGACGACTATGTCACCAAACCCTTCTCACCTGCCGAGCTTACCGCCCGCGTGGATGCCCTGATGCGCCGCTCCGGCGGCGCCGCCGTGGATGCCGGTGAGATCGACCAGCCGCCCTTCCTGCTGAACACCCGCAACCGCACCCTGGAGAAGAACGGCCAGCGCATCAAGCTCACCCAGGTGGAGTACTCCATCATGAAGATGTTCATGGAGAACCCCGGCAAGGCCCTCTCCCGCGAGGAGATCCTGGATATGGTCTGGGGCCACGACTACTTTGGCGAGCTGAAGATCGTGGATGTCAACATCCGCCGCCTCCGTCTCAAGATCGAGGACAATGCCACGAATCCAACGTACATTACCACGATCTGGGGCTACGGCTATAAGTGGGGCTTCTGACAGCAAATCTTTTTCGCCAGTACTTTGTTGCGGCGGCGTGCCGTACACAAAGTACGGCTGTGCCGCCGCGCCGCGTCCTGACAAAAAATCTTTTGCTGTCAGTGTCCTGATGAGGATCGGCCGCGCCGCTTATTTTGACTTTACCACGAAAGGAGCTGAGGAACATGTCCCCCAAGCTGCCGCGGGTACAGGGCCTGCGCCGCCGCTGGCTGGCCGGAAGCATCGGCCCCGTGGCCGCCATATTGCTGCTGGGGGGCGCCCTCATCTCTGTGGGCTTCGCCAGCAACTACTACAACAGCGCCCGCTCCACCCTGCGGGCCAAGGCGGCCGCCGGCGCCGACTACTTCAATACCTATGTCATGATCGGCTACAAGGAGTATTACCGCAGTGCCACACTGTACGCCGCCACCTTTGACGACAGAGACCACATCGAGCTGCAATTTCTCAACAGCTCAGGCCGCGTGGAGGTCACCACCCGCGGCCTGACGGCGGGCACCTATCCCAGCACACCGGAGGTGGCCCGCGCCGTGGAGAGCGGCACGGTGCAGGATTACGTGGGCCGCGATGAGACCACCGGCGAGCGGATCATCGCCGCCTCCAGCCTGCTGAAGTTCAACGGGCAGGTGGTGGGCGTCATGCGCTATGTCACCGCCATCGGGAACCTGGACCGTCAGGTGTTTCTGACGGTGCTGGTAGTCTGCGGCGTCATGACCGCGGTGATCTGCCTGATTTTCCTGTCCAGCTCCATCTTCATCAACAACGTGGTGGCCCCTGTCTCCGCCGTGTCGGAGACGGCCAAGCGCATCTCTGCCGGCAGCTACGGCATCCAGATCCCCAACAAATACACCGATGAGATGGGTGTGCTGGTGGACAACATCAACGACATGTCCCTGAAGATCAGCCAGAGCGAGAAGATGGAGTCGGAGTTCATCTCCTCCGTGTCCCACGAGCTGCGAACGCCCCTGACGGCCATCAACGGCTGGGGTGAGACGCTGCTGGAGGACGAGTCCGGCGACGTGCAGCAGCTGCGCCGCGGCGTGCAGATCATCCTCAAGGAGTCCCGCCGCCTGACCAATATGGTGGAGGAACTGCTGGACTTCTCCAAGATGACCGATGGCCGCTTCACCCTGCAGGTAGAGGACACCGACATACAGGCAGAGCTGGAGGACGCGGTCTACACCTACCGCGAGCTGTTCCGCCAGGACGGCATCTCCCTGGAGTACGGCAGCGACAAGGCTCTGTACGACGAGCCTATCACCGGCGACCCTGAGCGGCTGAAGCAGGTGTTCTGCAACGTGCTGGACAACGCCGCCAAGCACGGCGGCTCCGGCAAGCGCATCGTGGTCCACCTCACCCAGCAGGAGGGGGAGTATATCATCTCCATCCGCGACTTCGGCCCCGGCATCCCCAAGGCGGAGCTGCCCTACGTGAAGCAGAAATTCTACAAGGGCTCCTCCCGCGCCCGCGGCAGCGGCATCGGCCTGGCGGTCTGCGATGAGATCGTCCACCTCCACGGCGGCCAGTTTGACATCGCCAATGCCGCCGGAGGCGGCGCTGTGGTGACCATCCGCCTGCCGCTGAAGCGGGAGACAGAAAAAGAATTGTAAATAATCGAACAACTGTTGCATTTTTCGGCAAGCTGTGATATGCTTGCTTTCAGAAAGGATCATTCAGGCATATGGAAAAGAAACAGGGCGCGTTCCGCACCACTATCGGCGGGCAGGCGCTGATCGAAGGTATCCTCATGCGCGGACCGGAGAAGGACGCCATCGTGGTCCGCTCTCCGGAGGGACTGGTCACCAAGGTCACAGAGCGGAAGTTCATCAGGAGCAAGTACCCCATTCTGGGCGTGCCTATCCTCCGCGGCGCCGTGACGTTCATCAGCTCCATGATCACCGGCGTCAAGGCGCTGATGTTTTCGGCGGACTATTTCCCTGATGAGGAGGATGCCCAGCCCGGCAAATTCGACCAGTGGCTGGAAAAGCACATCCCCGCAGAGAAGCTGCAATCCCTGGTGGTGGCGTTCTCCGTGATTTTGAGCCTGGCCCTGACATTGGTGCTGTTCATGCTGCTGCCCACGTTCGTCGCCGGGCTGTTTCACGCTAAGAGCGCCGCGGTCCACAACATCATCGAGGGCGTGGTGAAGGTGGCCATCTTCCTGGGCTATCTGATCCTCTGCTCCAAGCAGAAGGACGTTCACCGCGTGTTTTGCTACCACGGCGCGGAGCATAAGACCATTTTCTGCTATGAGGCGGGCCTGCCCCTGACGGTGGAGAACGTCCGTCCCCAGCCCAAGCACCATCCCCGCTGCGGCACCAGCTTTCTGTTCGTGGTGATCATGGTGTCCATTCTGGTATCCAGCCTGGTGTTCCCCTACATCAACTGGCAGAGCATCTGGGTCCGCATCGGCGTCAAGCTGCTGCTGCTGATTCCCGTGGTGGGCGTGACCTACGAGTTCAACCGCTTCGTGGGAGCCCATGACAACACCGTGACCCGCATCCTGTCCGCTCCGGGCATGTGGATGCAGAACTTCACCACCAACGAGCCTGACGACTCCATGATCGAGGTAGCCATCGAGGCCATGAAGCTGGTGATCCCTGCCGAAAAAGGCAAGGATCAGTGGTAAAAGGGGATAACGCGTCGTATTATGGCAATTACATATAACAATCTGTATTTGGATATTCGCCAGCAGCTCCACCAGGCTGGCCTGCCCGCCGCCACGCTGGAGGCCCGTGAGCTGGTATGCTGCGCCGCCGGTAAGAGCAGGGAGGAACTGAGCCGCGCCAGCCGTCTCTACGTCCCCGACGCCGTGGAGCAGCAGGCCAGAGCGCTGGTGCAGCGCCATCTGGAGGGCGAGCCGGTGGCCTATCTCATCGGCGAGTGGGAGTTTTACGGCCTGCCGCTGGACATCTCGGAGCGGGTGCTGATCCCCCGCCCGGACACGGAGGTGCTGGCCGCCGCCGCCATCGAGGGCCTGCAGGGCGTTGAGTCGCCCCGTGTACTGGATCTGTGCGCCGGTTCCGGCTGCGTCGGTCTTGCCGTGGCCAAGCACGTCTCCGGCAGCCATATGGTGCTGGGGGAGATCGACGAGGGCGCGCTGCGCGTCTGCCGCCAGAACATCCGCCGTACCGGTCTGTCCGGTCAGGTGGTGTCCATGCAGCTCAACGCGCTGGAAAAAGCGCCTCCGCGTCTGGGGGAGTTCGACTGCATCGTGTCCAACCCACCCTATATCCCTGACGGCGACATCGCGGGGCTGGACCCCTCGGTGCGGGACTATGAGCCCCATCTGGCGCTGAAGGGCGGCGCCGACGGCCTGGACTTCTATCGCGCCATCTGCGAGAACTGGCGCGGCGCCCTGCGTCCCGGCGGACGGCTGTACTTCGAGGTGGGTATCGGCCAGGCCGATGACGTGCTGCGCATTATGCGTGCCGTGGGCTTCGGCGACATCGAGGTGATCCCCGATCTCAACGGCATCCCCCGTGTGGTCTGGGGCATTCTGCATACGGAGATCTGAACTGTCCGTTTTTCGGGACAGCAGTTCCAATAAAATAGGTATAAACCAACAGAGGAGGACGGAACAATGGCAGCGAAGAAAGAACCTGCGGTCCAGCCCGCGGCGGCGTCCGACAAGAAAAAGGCGCTGGAAACCGCCATGCAGCAGATCGAGAAGATGTACGGCAAGGGCTCCATCATGCGCTACGGCGCGGAGAGCGCCCTGAACGTGGAGGCTATCCCCACCGGATCTCTGTCGCTGGATCTGGCGCTGGGCATCGGCGGTCTGCCCCGGGGCCGTATCGTGGAGATCTACGGACCGGAGTCCTCCGGTAAGACCACGCTGGCCCTCCATGTGCTGGCGGAGGCCCAGAAGATGGGCGGCGAGGTGGCCTTTGTAGACGCCGAGCACGCGCTGGACCCCACCTATGCCAAAGCGCTGGGGGTCAACGTGGAGGATATGCTCATCTCCCAGCCCGACACCGGCGAGCAGGCGCTGGAGATCACAGAGGCGCTGGTGCGCTCCGGTGCCATCGACGTGGTGGTGGTGGACTCCGTGGCCGCGCTGGTGCCCCGTGCTGAGATCGAGGGCGAGATGGGCGACAGCTTTGTGGGCCTTCACGCACGCCTGATGAGTCAGGCGCTGCGCAAGCTCACCGGCGTCATCAACAAGACCAACTCCATCGTTATCTTCATCAACCAGCTCCGTGAGAAGGTGGGCGTCATGTACGGCAACCCCGAGGTCACCACCGGCGGCCGCGCCCTGAAGTTCTACGCCTCCGTCCGCATCGACGTGCGCCGCATCGAGACGCTGAAGTCCGGCGGCGAGGTCATCGGCAACCGCACCCGCGCCAAGGTGGTGAAGAACAAGGTGGCTCCCCCGTTCCGCGAGGCGGAGTTTGACATCATGTACGGCGAGGGCATCAGCAAGCTGGGCGACCTGCTGGATCTGGCGGTGAAGCTGGATCTGGTGCAGAAGAGCGGCTCGTGGTTCAACATGGGCGAGGTCCGTCTGGGACAGGGCCGCGACGCCGCCAAGCAGTACTTCCGCGACCATCCGGAGGAGGCGGACAAGCTGGAGACTGCTGTCCGGGAGAACTTCCACAAGCTGATGGGCGCCCAGTCCCGCACCGCCGCCAAAGCTGCGGGCCGTGCGGTGGACGTGTCCGCCGACGACTTCGACGACGCCGACTGATGCGCATCGAACGACTGGAAAATTCCAAACACAAGCAGGAGCGCGTGCTGGTGTATCTGGAGGATGGAACGCTCCTCCGGATCACCGGCGCGGAGCTTCTGCAATTTGGCTTATATCAGGGCCTTGACCTGCCGCCGGAGACGCTGGAGGAATTGCGGGCCGCGGCCCGCCGCTCCGACACCAGACGCCGCGGCGCCAGCATGGCCTCCGGCCGCATGCTGTCCAAAAAGGAACTGACGGAGCGCCTGACGAAAAAGGGCGCTTCACCGGATGACGCCGCCGAGACGGCGGACTGGCTGGAGGATCTGGGGGCGGTGGATGACACCGCCTACGCAGGGGTCATCGTCCGGCACTACGGCGCCATGGGCTGCGGCGCTGCCCGCGTCCGGCAGGAGCTGCACCGCCGCGGCGTTCCCAAAGAGCTATGGGACGAGGCGCTGAAGCAGCTGCCCCCGCCGCAGGAAGCCATTGAAAAATTCCTCTGCGCCAAGCTGCGGGGTCGCCCGCTGACACCCGAGGACAGCCGCCGCCTGGCCGCCGCCCTCCAGCGCCGCGGCTTTTCGTGGCAGGACATCCGCCCCATCCTCAACGGGATGGGGCAAGAGATCGATGAAACATGAGGTAGCAAGACGTGAAAGTTTCCTTTATTTCCCTTGGCTGTGCCAAGAATCTGGTGAATACCGAGCAGATGATGGCCCTGTGCCGCGACGCGGGCCACACCCTGCAGGAGGAGCCTGCCGACGCCGATGTGGTGGTCATCAACACCTGCGGCTTCATCGACAGCGCCAAGGAGGAGGCCATTGACACGATCCTCTCCGTGGCGGCGCTGAAGGCGGAGGGTCAGGTGCAGAAAATTCTGGTCACCGGCTGTCTCACCCAGCGCTACCAGCAGGAGATCCTGACGGAGCTGCCGGAGGTGGACGGTAT
>ULPH01024188.1_pt1 | contig 10859 bp, 8 predicted proteins | sample 1953301 | NCBI WGS metagenome assembly ULPH01 (sample SAMEA4835623, study PRJEB28245) | human gut metagenome | biome: gut microbiome; material: fecal sample | place: Denmark | collected 2008 | reverse complement strand
ATAAGTGCAACTGTTTATCCCGAATAGGAGTGCTCTGGCTTGAGCTTCCCAGCGGGATGGGTGGCTGCCATATAACAAATGAAAGGCAGGCAGCCTAACATGATGCGTGTGATTGCAGGTACAGCCCGCGGCAAAAACCTTGCTGCGCTACCGGGGGAGGATGTTACCCGCCCCACCATTAACCGCGTAAAGGAGGCAATGTTCTCCAGCGTACAGTTCTCTGTGCCCGGCGCGCGCGTGCTGGACTTGTTTGCAGGCAGCGGCCAGCTTGGCATTGAGGCATTATCCCGCGGGGCCAAGCGCTGTGTTTTCCTGGATGCTTCCCGCGAGGCGATCCAGATCGTGCTGGCAAACTGCAAAACGGCGGGCGTGTTTGCGCAGAGCCGGATCATCCCGGATGATGCGTTCCACTTTTTGGCCACCACGCAGGAAGAGTTTGATCTTGCCCTGCTGGACCCGCCGTACCACCACGGCACGGTAGCCAAAGCACTGCCGCAGCTGGCAACGCACATGGCCCCTGGCGGTGTGGTGCTGTGTGAAACAGAACTGGACGCCGAGCTGCCGGAACAGGTTGAGGGGCTTGTTTTGGCAAAACAATATAAGTACGGCAAGATTTTGGTAAGCCGCTATGAGAAAGAGGAACAGCTATGAATGTTGAGGAACTGCTGGATATGCTGGAGGAAACGCTGGAGGAGGGTACCGCTGTGCCGTTTGCCGCCGCCAAGCGTGTGGTAGATGTGGACCGCTGCCGCGATATCGTGGATGAGGTGCGCAATAACCTGCCCGATGAACTGCGCGACAGCAAAAAGATTGTGGCAGACCGCGAGCAGATTTTAAAGAACGCCCAGACCGATGCGGATAACATCATCAAGCAGGCAGAGGAACGCGCACGGGTGCTGGTATCGGACAAAGAGATCACCAAGCGCGCACAGAAGATGGCCGTGGAGCTGGTGAACGCCGCACAGGCACAGGCGAAAAAGATCAACAATGCCTCCGCGGCTTATTGTGAGAATATCCTCAAAAACTCGGAGGAAGTTCTGGCCCGCAGTGTGGCGGATATCAAAAATACCCGCATGAACCTGCGCAACCTGGCCAGCCGCGGCCCCCATGGCCCACAGAAACCGAATCTGTAAAATCGGCCCCCTGTGCGGGCTTTGTGAAAGAGATCTGCACGGTTCCTGCCCCGCAAACAACAAATAAGACAGCATTTGTGAAAACTTTATGGCCCGCAGCGCTTTTTGGCGCTGTGGGCTTGCTTTTTGCCCCGCGATTTGGTACTATATAAGTGTTCCAGTGGGTAAAAGTGGGCAGTTTGGGGTTGAAGTGGTGAGTTATCCACACATTCCACAGGGTTGTTAACCGCGAAATTCCGCTGAAACGCTAAAAAAGCGACAGTTCCAACCGGGAAGGGGGCGGGTTCGACAATGTTCATGGGTCAGTATGACTACGCAGTGGACGCAAAGGGCCGTCTGAATTTCCCCGCAAAGTTCCGGGATGGAATGGGCGAAACCTTTATCGTGACCCGCTGGCTGGACCATTGCCTTGCCGCGTTCCCGCCGGAGGAGTTTGAAAAAGTGGCCCAGCGCATTGCCGAAAAAGGTATGGTAAAGGGCCGCAATGTCAGCCGTATGCTGTATTCCTCTGCGGTGGAAGTAACACCGGATAAGCAGGGCCGCATTCAGCTGCCCGCAAAACTGCGGGAATACGCCAACCTGGACCACGATGTGAGCGTGATCGGCAACCGCAACTTTGCGGAGATCTGGAACACCCAGGATTGGGAAGCCCGCCAGGCGGAAAGCGATGAAGATTTTACCGCCGCAATGGAAGACCTTGATTTTTAAGATACACTTTGAGCGGGGGTGTACCCCTGCATGTTAAACCGTGTGAAACGGGGAAAGAGGAGAACACCGTGGAATTTAGTCATATCCCCGTTTTGCTCAGCCAATGCCTTGATGGGCTGGCCATTGACCCTGCCGGGATTTATCTGGACGGAACGGCCGGCGGGGCAGGCCACTCAAAGGAAATAGCAAAACGCCTGACCACCGGGCGGCTGATCTCGCTGGATCAGGACCCGGATGCGGTGGCAACCGCTGCCGCAAGGCTAAAGGGCTTACCCGCCCAGGTGGTTCAGGCCAACTTCCGCGAAACCGCCCGCGTGCTGGATGAACTGGAGATCCCCTTCATCAACGGCGCGCTGCTGGACCTTGGCGTTTCCAGCCACCAGCTGGACGATGCCGAGCGTGGCTTCTCCTATCACGCGGATGCCCCGCTGGATATGCGCATGAGCCAGCAGGGACCCACCGCGGCAGACTTGGTGAACACCCTGGACCGTGAGGAACTGACCCGCATCCTGCGCGATTATGGTGAGGAACCGTATGCCTGGCAGATTGCGGGTAAAATCGTGAAAGCACGGGAGGAAGCCCCGATTTTGACGACCCTGCAGTTTGCGGACCTGATTGCATCCGCTATGCCGCCTGCCGAGCGCCGCAAGAACAAGAACCCCGCCCGCCGCAGCTTCCAGGCAGTGCGGATTGCCGTCAATGGGGAACTGGATGCCCTGAACGAGGGGATGGAGGCGATTTTCAGCCGCCTGGCCCCCGGCGGGCGGTTCTGCATCATCACGTTCCACAGCCTGGAAGACCGGCTGGTAAAACAGAAGTTCCGCCGCTGGGCCCAGCGCTGCACCTGCCCGCCGGAGCAGCCTATTTGCACCTGCGGCGGGATGCCCAAAGCGAAACTGATTACCCGCAAGCCGATTGAAGCGGACGCTGGTGAGTTGGAAGAAAACCGCCGCAGCCGTTCCGCCAAGCTGCGCGTACTGGAAAAATTATAAGCGTGCCAGGAGGGAACATTGGCAGCGCGGCATGGCGCTTGTGACCATGCCGCACAGCTTAAGGAAAGCCGAAATTTTACGATACGAGAAAGGGGGCGGCGCCCATGGCTTCCACAGCAGCAGAAATTTCAACCAACAATCATTCCGGTTCCTCCCGCACACCGCGGGTGCGCGTTGTCAAGGGCGGACGCTACGGCCTGAGCAAGGCACGCCAGTTTGCCCGCACGGCGGGCACGGTGCTGGTCATTGCCATCTTTTTTGGCTTGTTTGCCAGCATTGTCGCCAGCCAGGCACGCATCACACAGCTTTCCGGCGAAATTGATGACGCCAAGTCGGAACTGACCAATGCCCAGAGCTATAACGACTATCTGTCCACCACCATGGATCAGATCACCAACAGCACCAGCGTCCAGCAGGAAGCGGAGGATCGGCTGGGGCTGGTTAAAATGGACCCCAGCCAGGTGACGTATGTCCGGCTGGAGGATGAAAGCGTGATCGAACGCGCAGCCGGCACAGCAGACAAGTTTTTTGCCGGTATCAAAACCGCAGCGCTCAGTCTGCTTGGCAGTTTTGACCCGTAACCGATCCGGTCAAGGCAATACCGCATAACTTTGGGTGCCCAAGCCGTCAGGTGGGAATCATGCGGTGCTGCCCTTACATTGCGCCAAAGCGTGCATCCCAACAGGAGCACGCTTTTTTTGCCATCATGGGCGGGCGCGTATTCGTGCAAACAGTCTTTTCTGTAAAGGAATGAACCTATGCCAAAGCAACCCGACAACAAGAATCAATCCACGCGTCATCACAACCGCCGCAGCCCGGAGCCGGGGCAGAATCATGCGCTTACGCTGAACGGACGCATCATGGTTTTGCTGCTGGTGATCGGCTTTATCGCTGCGGGGTGCGGCGTTCTGATTTATAAGCTGTATACCCTGCAGATCCGGGATGCTGAGCAGTACCGTGTTCAGGCGGCGGAACAGCAGCTTTCCGATACCCAGATCCCCGCCACGCGCGGCTCTATTTATTCCGCTAACGGCAAACTGCTGGCCAAAAGCAGTGTGGTGTGGAACATTATTGCCAACCCGTCCAAGTGCAACCAGGATTATGTGGCGGAAGCCAGCCAGAAAATCAGCGAATTGCTGAACGGGAGCGTCAGCGCGGAAAAAATTCAGGAGCAGCTGAGCAAAACGAACAGCCAGTACCGCGTGATTGCCAAGGGCATTGATATGGTAACGGCGCAATCCATTATTGACTATGCCAACACCAAACGCATTACCAACGGCAAGGCGGAGGGGGATCCGGATGCCAAGTACGAAACGGTGCTTTCCATGTACAAGGAATCCTCCTCCACGCGGGAATACCCTAACGGAATGTACCTTTCCTCGGTCTTGGGCTTTTGTGATGACAGCGGCAACGGCATGTACGGCCTGGAAAAATCGTATGATGAGAAACTGGTCGGTACACCGGGGCGCAGCATCAGCAGCGAGAACGCATGGGGCTATGAACTGGCTAACGAGGAAAGCGATACCCACGCGGCTATCAACGGCTATAACCTGAACCTGACCATTGACGATACCATCCAGACCGTGCTGGAAACCGAGCTTTCCAACGCGATTGATGACTATGATGTGCAGAACCGTGCCAGCGCCATTGTGATGAATGTGAACACCGGCGCGGTGCTGGGTATGGCAACGGCGCCGCAGTTTGACCCCAACGATCCGTATAATATCACCGAACCCAAATTGCAGGCTATCCTGGATAATGCCGGAACGGCGCTGACGGAGGACGATATTTCCGTCCTGCAAAGCCGTTTGGGGCAGGACGCCGTAGCTGATATCATTGCGGACGGCGTTGTGAACCCCAACGGAACAAAAAGCATCGACGAAGAAGGCAACGAAATCGACGTTCCCAGCGAAAAAAGCCAGCTGCAGGGCATGATCCGTGAGGCCGAGTGGAAGAACAAAGCCGTGACGGAATTGTATTACCCCGGCTCAGTCTTTAAGCTCATGACGGCCGCTGCGGCGCTGGATTCCGGCCTGATGGGGGCGGACCAGCAGTTTTACTGCGGCGGCGACCTGACAGTATTCCCCAATACCGAGTGGGAACACAGCTACCACTGCGCCGAGGGCAACGCTCACGGCTGGCTGGATATGGCCGGGGCGCTGAACCACAGCTGCAACCTGTACTTTATCCAGGTGGCGGAAAAAATGAGCGCCGAATTCTTTTATAACTACTACCAGGCGTTTGGCCTGACCCAGACCACTGGCATTGACCTGCCGTATGAGGCAAAGGGCATCTCCAAAACCCAGCAGGAGATGGAGCAGGTGGAAACGGACCTGTACTCCACCGCGTTCGGCCAGTCCCAAAAGCTGACCCTGATCCAGATGGCAGCCGCCGTGGCTTCCACCGTGAACGGCGGCTACCTGATGACCCCCTATGTGGTGGATAATATGACGGACGACACCGGCAACGTGGTATGGCAGGCTGAAACCGACATAAAGCGCCAGGTCGTCAGCGAGGAAGTCAGTGAGCAGATCCGCGCCATGATGGAAAACAACGTGGGTCACACCGGTACCAGCAATGACCTGGACTATCACGGTTGTGCCAGCGCTTATGTGGCGGGCTACCGCATCGGCGGCAAATCCGGTACGGGAGAACAGCTGGACTGGAAAGGCGCTTACAAGTACCGCCCGGACGGCGACTACCGCAAGGCCATCAGCTTCGCCGCCATCTTTCCGGCGGACGACCCGGAAATTCTGGTGCTGGTCATGATGGATGACCCGCGCTGGATCATTGACTCCGCTTCCCAGATTGTGGCCCCTGTTACCGGCAACATCATCAGCCAGATCGCGCCGTATCTTGGCATTGAACGGGATGCTTCTTATGATAGCAACGGCAGTGTGGAAGTGCCAAATGCCATTGGCACCCGCTGGACTTCCGCCCAGGTCAAGATGAACGCCGCCGGGCTTTCCCACCGGTTTGTGGATACCAGCGACGGCGATGTTGTGTATCAGTACCCCGCAGGCGGCACCGTGGTGCCCGCAGGCTCCACGGTTTACCTGTATACCCAGTCCACCACCGACGCCACCACCACCGTGCCGGATGCCACCGGCAAAACCGGAACCTTTGCCGCACAGATGCTCAAGGCTTCCGGCGTCAATGTGGCAATTTCGGGCAGTGCATCGAACCGTGTTGTCAGCCAGGATATTGAGGTTGGGAGTGTGGTGCCCTACGGCACAGTCGTTACCCTGACCACGGAACCCGACGGCAGCAGCGATGCCCAGCAGGATGCAGATACCCCGCAGGACGATGCCGCCCAGGACGATACGCCCCAGGACGCCGCCGGTGAAAACGATCAGGATAGCACGACCCAGGATGATACCGGCAGCGATGCCGAGCAGCAATAACCCCGGCCACGGCAGGGGGACCCCACAGCAAACTGAAACATGCCGCAACTAAACCAACCAAAAGGAGCGTGTTCCCATGAAACCCATGAACGCGAACGAACTTCTGGCCGGGCTGGCACTGGCCCGCCCGGTGCCCATCACCGCCGTTGTAACGGACTCCCGCAAGGTGCAGCCGGGCTGCATTTTTGTCTGCTTCTCCGGCGAGCGTGTGGACGGCCACGACTATGCCGCCAAGGCGTACCAGGCCGGGGCCGAGTATGTGATCGCCAACCATCCCGTGGAGGGCGTGCCGGAGGATCACCTTGTCATCTGTGAATCCAGCTACCTTGCCATGATCCGTATGGCATCCAACTACCGCACGCTGTTTAGCCCGCTGATGATCGGTGTGACCGGCAGCGTGGGCAAAACCACCACCAAAGAGTTCTGCTATGCGGTTCTTTCGGCTTTTGGCAATACCTTAAAAACAGAGGGCAACCAGAACAATGAGATTGGCCTGCCCAACACGCTGTTCCGCCTGGAGGATACCACCCAGTATGCTGTGGTGGAAATGGGCATGAGCCACCTGGGCGAGATTGCCCGCCTGGTGCGCGCAGCGCGGCCGTCTGCCGGTATCATTACGATGATCGGCGTTTCCCACCTGGAAAATCTGGGCACACGGGAGAATATATTGAAGGCAAAGATGGAAATCTGCCAGGGCCTGCCGGACGGCGCCCCGCTGGTTCTGAATGCGGACGATGACCTGCTGCCCACCGCGCAGATCCCCGGCCGCCTGCGCCCGGTGTGGTTCGGCATCCGTTCCAGCTCCGCCGATGTGCGCGCCATCAATATTCATACCGTAGGGGAGGGTACCGGCTTTACCCTGGTGGATAACGTGGACGGTGAAACCTATGAGTTCAGTGTAACCATCCCCACGGCAGGCGTTCATACCGTGTATGATGCCCTTGCTGCTTACACTGCAGCCACCCGCTTAGGGCTGGAGCGTGCCCGCGCCGCCCGTGCGCTGGCCAGCTATCAGACCACCGGTATGCGCCAGAACATTGTGCAGCACGGCGGTGTGACCTTTATTGAGGATTGCTATAACGCCAGCCCGGACAGCATGAAAGCAGCCTTGCAGATTCTGCATGACCGCCAGCCCGGCCCCGGCGGCCGCCGCATTGCCGTGCTGGGCGATATGCTGGAACTTGGCGCTGCCAGTGAACCCGGCCACCGCCAGACCGGCAAATGGGCTGCCGATGCCGCCGACCTGCTGGTGGCTTACGGCCCGTTGAGCGCAGCCATGGCCGAAGCAGCCCGGCAGAAAGGGCTGCAAACCATCCATTGCCAAGCGGCGGAGGAAGTAGTAGAATATCTACGGCAGAACGTCCGCCCCGGCGATGTTGTGCTGGCAAAAGCCAGCCACGCCATGAAGCTGGATGATGTATTAAAGCAGCTTTACGCGGCGCTGCCAAACGCATAATTGCATATTTTGGGGGAATATCACATGGGAATGATCGTTTCTTGGATGCTGGTTGCCGCGGCAATCGGTGCGTTTGCCGTTACGGCACTTTCAGGCTGTTTTGTAATTCCGGCACTGCACAAGCTGCACTTCGGCCAGACCATCCGGGAATCCGGCCCGACCTGGCATAACAAAAAACAGGGCACACCCACCATGGGCGGCCTGTGCTTCATCTTTGGCATTCTGGTGGCCTGCGGCCTGGTGTATGCCGGGTTCTACCGCTATGCACAGGACCTTTTGGGCATTGTGCAGGTGCGCGCCGCCTTGCTGGCGCTGTTCCTGGCGTTTGGCTCCGGCTTTATCGGTTTTCTGGATGACTATATCAAGGTCGTCAAGCACCGCAACCTGGGCCTGCTTGCCTGGCAAAAGCTTATCATGCAGTTCATTGTTACCGGCGGCTTCCTGGTGGGGTTGCACATGCAGGGCCTGCTGACCACCATCATTATGCTGCCCTTTATCGGTGCGGTAGATCTGGGCTGGGCGTATTACCCCATTGCGTTCTTCGGCATCATCTTTTTGGTCAATGCCGTCAACCTGACGGATGGTCTGGACGGCCTGTGCTCCTGTGTGACCTTTGTTTCCATGCTGGGCTACCTGCTGGCTGCCAGCATGCTCAGCTTTTATCATGTGGCCGTTCTGGCGGCGGCAACGGCTGCTGCGGCAGCGGGCTTCCTGGTGTGGAACTTCTACCCGGCCAAAGTGTTCATGGGCGATACCGGCAGCATGTTCCTGGGCGGTATGGTAACGGCCCTTGCCTTTATCATGGGCCGGCCGGAGCTGGTGTTCTTCTTTGGCATTGTGTATATCTGGGACGCCATGACCGTTGTGATCCAGCGCGTTTACTTCAAGCTGACCCACGGCAAGCGCATTTTCCGCATGACACCGATCCACCACGCATTCGAGATGCGCGGCTGGAAAGAAGTCAAGATCGACTTTTTCTTCAGCCTGATCGCCATTATCGGCGTGGTGCTGGGCCTGATGTACGTTTACATGGCATAAAATATCAGAAAGGGGGCTGTGCCGCAAATGACGCTTGCCCAGCTTTTCGATTTGGCCTTTGGCAACATTGGCAGGTTTTTTAAGGAAATCGCGTTCAAAAAAGAGGAACGCGGCAAACTTTCCTATGGCCTTGTCGGCACGCTGATCCTTGTGTTGACTTACGGGCTGATCATGCTGTTCTCCGCCAGTTACTCCACCGGGTATTACCGCTTCAAGGGGGATATTTACCACTTTATCCGCCCGCAGGTAATTCTGGCGGTGGTGGGGCTGGTGCTGATGTATCTGATTTCCAACATCAACTACCGCAGCCTGCGCCACATGAACTGGTACTTATACATTTTAACGCTGCTGCTTTTGGTGTGGGCCCTGTTCAGTGAGCCGTACAACGGCTGTTACCGCTGGGTGTATATGTTTGGCACAACCCTGCAGCCTTCGGAGCTGGCAAAGTTTTCGGCTATTTTGGGTCTTGCCTGCTTTGCGGACCGGTATTATGAAAAACGGGGAACACTGCTTTACGGCATTGTGCTGCCCGTGCTGCCGCTGCTGCCGGTGGTGGTTCTGCTGTACAAAGAACCCCATAACTCTGCTATCATGCTGATCCTGCTGATTGCGGGCAGTATGATTTTGTGTGGCGGTGTGGGCCGGTTCTGGTGCATCCCGGCGGCAGGCGCGGCTGCGTTTGTGATTTACAAAATGCTGACCGGACAGAATAACTATGTTCAGCAGCGCCTCGGCGCATGGAACGGTGACGAGGGCGATATTTTGTACCAGACCCAGCAGAGCCTGTATTCCATTGCGTCCGGCGGGCTGACCGGCCTGGGCATTGGCAACAGCCGCCAAAAGCACCTCTGGCTGCCGGAAGCCAGCAACGACTTTATCTTTTCCGTTCTGTGCGAAGAGCTGGGCTTTATCGGCGCGGTGATCTGTATGGGCCTTTTTGCCGCACTGATCATTCAGGGCGTTATCATCGCCCTGAACTCGCCGGATTATTTTGGTACGATGCTGGGTATTGGCATTATGTCGCAAATTGCCTGGCAGACCATGATCCACATTGCGGTGGTCACCAATGTGGCCCCAAATACCGGCATCAGCCTGCCGTTTTTTTCCTCCGGTGGTACCAGCTTGCTGATTCTATTGTGTGAGATGGGCATTATACTAAGCATATCGCGGGCGGGCAACGCGCAAAACACTGCGCGCAGCAAGCGCTCGCATGAAGAACTTGCCCGCCGGATGAACCCGCAGCGCCGCACCCACAAAGCCCTGCACAGCAACTGAGAATTCCCGCATGCCTGCGGAAAGCATTGTTCTCTTTGGTTTCAGATATAAGGCAATACCGCACAATTCCTGCCTTACGGCTTAAGCACCGCTCCGGCGGCTGCGGCACGGCATCTGCGTTGCCAAAATACTCGATAATACACAAAGTATTATCTGCGCTTTTGGCTTAGCATCTGCCGCACCTCGCTCGCCGTATCGGCACTTAGAATTATGCGGTATTGCCATAACATAAACGTTCGATTTTACGGAGAAAAGAGGAACCATTATGCGTGTTTTGATTGCTGCCGGCGGCACAGCCGGCCATATCAACCCGGCGCTTGCCATTGCCGGAGCCTTAAAGGCGGCGGACCCCGCGGCCGAGATCCACTTTGCCGGGCGGAAAGAGGGGATGGAGTACGGCCTTGTAACCAAGGCAGGGTACCCGTTCCACCATATTGAGATCAACGGTTTCCAGCGCAAGCCAACCCTGAAGAACGTGGGCCGCAACGTGGTAGCGCTCTACCACCTGGCCCTGTCCGGCCCGCGCACGGCGGCTATCCTGAAAGAGGTCCGGCCCGATCTGGTCATCGGCTGCGGCGGTTATGTCAGCGGCCCGGTGGTGCGCGCCGCCGCCAAAAAGGGCATCAAGACCGCCATCCATGAGCAGAACGCATTCCCCGGTGTGACCAACAAGCTGCTGGCCAAGGATGTGGACGTGGTGTTTGCCGCTTCCGCCGCTGCGGTGGAAAAGCTTGGCGCGCCGGAGAAGACCCTTGTGGTTGGCAACCCTGTCCGCCCGGAAATTTTGAACCGTGACCGCGCCGCCGCCCGTGCTGCTGTGCACGCGGGGGACCGCACCGTGATTTTGAGCTTC
>ULPH01033481.1_pt1 | contig 10921 bp, 2 predicted proteins | sample 1953301 | NCBI WGS metagenome assembly ULPH01 (sample SAMEA4835623, study PRJEB28245) | human gut metagenome | biome: gut microbiome; material: fecal sample | place: Denmark | collected 2008 | reverse complement strand
CTGATAAAGCAGTCAATAGACATATTATAATAATAAAAAGTCCGCCCGGCGAAATCTCTTCGCCGGGCGGACGTCACTCTAAACCATTATTAAAACTCTATTTGACGACAACGCGGTGTCTGGATGATTGCTGTGCGTTGTCGATTGTAAGGATGTAGACACCTTTTGCAAGGTGGTTTACAGGAACGGCTATGCTTCCGTTGTTGCCGAGCTGCTCCATTACGAGCGAGCCGTTGGTGGCGTAGATGCGTACGGCATAGTCGGTCATCGCGGTGCGGATGTTGAGACGGTCGGTTGCCGGAACCGGGAAGATTCTGACGTCGGCGTCGACAGCCACATCGTTTACAGAAGCCTTTTCCTCGTCGATTTCAACAGGGATGTTCACAAATTGGATTTTACCCTTTTGTGTGGCGCTTACCACGGCTGATGTCTCGGTCTTGTCGGTAAGACCTGAGATTGTCAGGATGCCGTCGGCGATAGCCATTGTAGCCTTTGCTGCGTCGCAGTTGTCGACAATCGCATAGGTCACTGTTGAATTGTCGTTGTCGAGGTTGAAGAGTGTCTGGAGGTCGACGGTGGCAGGGATTGTGATGCCGGCGAGAGCCTTTTTGGCGTCGCTGATTTCACGGTTGCCGCCGAAGTCGTCGAGACAAGCGTAGGTAGGTGTAGTCAAGCCATACGCGTTTCTCTTCGTGCCTTCGAATCCGAATGTCACTTTCTTGATTTTACCGAACTGGCGGAGGTCAACCCATTGCCATGTGTCGAGATAATAGTGGTCGGCCTCGTTGTCGGCGCGGTAGTCGGCAAGATAGTAGTCAATCGACGCTGTCGTGTCGTCGGCTTTCACAACGTTTACGGTCATCTTGAACCAGTCACCCTTTGCGAATCCGCCTGGAGCGGTCGACATGCCGTCGCCGTTTACGTAGGCGTTTACGTTGTTGGCTGTGTTGGTCACGTAGAATCCGCTCACGTCGGCTCCGTCGGCGGCGTTGGTCACGTTGGCTGCGTAGTTGGCGCCGGTGTAGCTGTAGACCACGGCGTAGTTCGCAGAGTTGTGTCCGCTGCCCACAGCCGACTTGAACTGGTCGGCATACGACTCAAACACGGTGCTTGTCTGGTTGCTCAGAGCGAAGCCTCCCCACCATGTCGAGGTGTGGCGCTCGGTGTCGAAAGCAAACGAGCCGCTGACAAACTGCGAGCTGGTGCCCGGGTTTGTGTAGCTTGGGTCGTCCTTGCCAAGGCCGTTGTAGAAGCTTTCAGGAGCGAGGAAGTTGTCGTCCATTGTGGCGGCAAACTGGTTGCCGGTCACGTAGACAACTGCCGCATCGGTGGCGGTGTTGCCCCATGCGTCGGTGGCTGTCATATAGAACACGCCTGAGCGGTCCAAAGCCGGGGTGGCGGTGTTGTCGCCGTTGGCAACAACCTCGCGCATGGCGTTTTTCCATTCCACAGCCACAGGATATACGCCGCCGTCGAATTCTGCCTTAAGGTCGGCTTTCGCGCCGCTTGCCACGGTGGCTTGCGGAGTGGTGCATGCCGCTGTGAGAGGCAGAGGCTCGCCGCTGAAGTTGTCGATATATGCGTTGCCTTCTGTTGCAAAGTCGAGAGCCGTCACTGCGCCCTTGTCCTTCAGGTTGAAGAAAATCCATTTTCCTGAAGTTGCAGGGATGGTGTATGCGTGAGCGTCGGCGTTGCCGTCGTAGACGTTCATAGCCACCTCGGCGTCAGTTTTCACGAAGAATCCGGTCAGGGTCAAGCCCTTGTCGGTGTTGGTGAGCTGCACAGCTCCTGCGCCTTCGATTTTAGCCACTTTCGTGCCTTCCACCACAGCATCGTCGGCATCGACTACGGTAAATCCGGCGAAAGAAGCCGTACCGTCGTCAAAACCGCTATCGTTAGCCTTCACGTTCTCGAACGTAGACACTTCGGTAGGCAGATATGTGGTTGTGAACGCGTCGGTTGCCGCAACTTCGCCCACATTCGTGCCGTCGAGGCTTTCAAGCAATGTGTAGAGGCGGTATTCCGTCTGGCTCGACAAGCCGTTGAGGCTCACCGACACTTCTTTGCCGGCACGCAGTGTGGCGGTGAGTGTCGAAGCCTTCATCTCGTCGGCTGTAGGAGCGGTTTCCGATGATTCTTTCACCATGAGGTAAGCCTTACCGTTGGCGGCAGTCTTGAGGACGGCAGTCGCTGCGTTGTGGCTGATGCCAGAGATTGCAGGATAGCCTTCGTCGAATGCCGGAACAGCCGATGCGTCGGCATATTCGTAAGCGCCGATTGTCGGTGTCGTGGCGTTGCGCACGACGCCGAGCAGGTCGGTGGTCACGAAGTCGAGCGGCATGGCGTTGAGCAGGTTGCCTGCGGCTGCAGGGAAGAGCATTTTGTCGCTGAGGAACGCAACGTCCTCATTGAAGCTGCTCTGCTCGTTCACTTTCAGCATCCAGTCGCTGAACGATGCGAGTTTCGTATTGCTGCTTGTCTGCGCAAACACAGTTCCGTTGGTGTGGAGCACGTTGTTGGAGAATGTGATTGCCGCAGCGTCAGCGTCCTTGTATGTGCGGTATACCAAGCCGTTGTCGCGGGCAAGGAAAATATTGTTGCGCACGGTCATTGCCTCCATCGCGTCGTTGAGGTAGCAAGCCACGTTGTTCTCGTGTCCGGCAACGACAGCCGTGTTGTAGGCGATGTCGACATTCGGGGTTTTGCCGTTGACCTTGATGGCGGCAGACGTGTAGTCGCTGCTCTTCACCGACACCTCGTTGTTGACGATGCGCGAGCGTTTGTCGGCTGTCGACGCGCCTTTGCGCACGTAGATGCCGATTGCTTCCACACCGAGGTCGATGTGCATTGTGTTGCCTTCCACGATGCAGTTGTCGCCGAACTGCAGGTCGAAACCGTTGAATCCGCGCGACAGTGTGGTGGTGGTGTTCTCAATCACGTTGCCGCGGATGGTGATGTTGTTGTCGCCGGAGTATGCCGAGAGGGCTGACGCCGCGTTGTCGCGGAACGTGTTGCCTTCCACCACGCATCCTGTCTGATGCGTCAGTGCCACATACGATGTGCCGCCGATGATTGCACCGCGGTATCCACCCTCGAGCAGACAGTTGCTGAGCGTGAAGTAGTCGTTGTTGCAGTTCTCCTTGTCGATGGCAAGCTGGCGCACAAGCACGAGCTGCTCTGCCGTTGTGGTCGACTCTATGCGGTCGGTGTAGAGGTGGCAGGCGTCGACGGTGTCGTGCTGGCTCGTGTTGATCATATAGACGAGAGCCGGGAATGTCTTGTCGGTCGATGTCACCGTCACGCCGCGGAGCGTCACGTAGTCGGCTCCGTTGAACGTGACCACACCATATTTATCTGTGTTGTAGCCCGGGTCGGTATATGCGTTGTGGAAAATCTTCACATCGCTGTAGTTGCCCGTAGCCGACTGGATAGTCACGGTGTTTACGTCAGACGCACCCGGAATCTCCGGAATGTTGACCTTTTCGTTGTATTCGCCGCTGAGGATGTTGACAGTCACAGCGCCCTCGATGCCGGTTGCGATGTCGTCGACGGCCGCCTGGATGGTTGCATAGTCGCCGCCTTCACCCACGGTGTAGACGCCTTTCTTGCCTGCCTTCATGGCAGTCTGCGCTGTTATCGACGCCATGGTGCTTGTCTCTGCGCCGTTTGCTGTGTAGGCAGTCAGGGCAGCAGTGCCGAGATTGCCTTCGGCTGCGTTGGCATTGAAGTCGTAAGCCACCCAGAAGTAGTATTTTCCAGGAGCGGTGGCTTTGTAGTCGGTAGCGATTTCAAACGGTGCGGTGTTGGCTGAGCCGATAAGATTGTTGGCGCTGAACTGGTCGGTTGTAGTGACAAAAATCTTTGCTGCGGCTATGGTGCCTTCGGCTGAACCGTCGGCAGAAACGACAAATTTTGAGAAGTCCATCTCGCCCTTGTCGCCGTCGATTGTGGCTTCGGCGCGGAGCATAGGCACATTTTTCGAGCCGCGGAGCGACTCGCCGGCAGCCACGCTTGTAATCGCCATGTTGCCCACGGAGAGCGGCAGGAGCTCATACTGGCTTACCTCGATGGCCCAGCCGTTGCTTGCATAGCTGTATGACGGGCATTTGAAGTAGACTGTCAGCTTGCCGTCGTCGGCAACCGATACTATCGGTGCTTCGAGCATCTTGCTCACTTTAACATCGGGTGTCGAAGTCTTCTTGCCACCATAATATATGTAGAAATTGTCGTTGTAGGAAGTGCTGAACGACTTGAATGTCAGTTTCACCACTTTGCCTGCGTCTTTCGGACGGAACGTCACCTGTCCCTCGAAATTCTTCGGCGACTTGCCGTCGGCGCCGCCGTTGTCGTAGAACATCAGTGCCTCGTTGCCCACAACGATTTCGCCGTTGTCACCAGCCTGCAGGTTGTAGGTGTTTTTCACCGTGCGCGCGCCTTCAGGGTCGCCCTGCTCGGCAGCCACGTTGATTGTCGCAGTGGCGGTTGTCACGGCGGTCACGGCGGCATCGATGTTGGTGTCGGTAGCCGCTTCGTCGGCGATGTCGGCAGTCAGCCAGAAGTAGTTGCTTCCCTCGGCAAGCTCAAGCGGACGGGCGAACGTGATGTTTGCCTCAGCCGTCTCGGCGGTCACGTCGATGTCGGCGATTGAAGTCTCTTTGGTAAGCTCGTTTTTCTGACCTGAAGTGTAGACGTGGAGCTTGGCAACGTTTGCCTGGCAGCCCTTCATGTTGAATTTGATGCCTTTCAGCACCACCGGACTGATGTTGCCGGCAGTCTGGATGTCCACGCCGAGGAGTTCCTGGTTGACAGCGCCCTTGTTGACGATGTCGGTGCTTGCCTGCGTAGCCTTGACGGAGCTTACCTCCATCGGGCGTTGGCGGTATTCGCGCACCTCGGCGTCCCAGCCCTTGGCTGTGTAGCCCGATGTTTCGGTCTTGGCGTCGAACACCACTGTGAGTGCGCCGTCGACACTCTTTGAGCGCAGAATCTTGCCCGGACCCACGTTCTTGTCGGCCTCGCCGGTGAGCGACCACAGGAGTTCGCCGGTGGTGCCTTTTCCGCTGTACACCTCAAACTTGGCGCGCGGATAGTTTGCGTTGGCTGAATAGTAGAGCGCGAACGACTTGATGTCGAGTTCCACGATCATGTCGTTGTCGCCGGGGATGAATGTTGTAATCTGGTCGCCAATCACCGGCTCATAGCCGTTGTTGCCCACGTATGGGTTTGGCGTGTTTTTGAAAGTCCAAGTTCCGTAGATGGTCTTTTCGACGGTTCCCACGGTCGAGAGCAGTTCGTTTTTCACCGAGCTGTTGCCGTCGGGGTTGACGGTTGCTGGGGTGTAGCTTGCGCCGCCGATTTCAATCGATTTGCATCCTGCGTCGAGAATCTCACCTGTCTGAGCCTTCGGGTCGATGTCGTAAGCCAGCCAGAACCAGTTTTCGCCTTCCACGAGTTGCTGGTCGAAGGCAATCGAGAATTCTTGCTTGCTTGTAGGCACGGCTTCGCCGAGCTTGGTGGCGGTGGCGAAAGTAGATGATTTTGCGGTGTAGTAGACCGTGGCTTTCTGCAGATGGTTGATGTCGGTAGTGCCTTCGGTCTCAAACGTTAGTTTCGTGGCGTTGACAGCCTCGGTGTTCTCCGTCTTCACGCAGACCGAGAGGATAGGCTGGTCGGTTGAGCCTGCCGTGCTTGTGTTGTCGGCAACCTGTGCCGTGGTGACCGTTTTCACGGTCATCGGCGCTGGCGAATATTCGCTGACGAAGGCCTCGAAGCCCTTGCCGCGGTAGTAGTCGCCGGTCACTGATTTCATCCATACGGTGAGCGAGCCGTCGGCAGCCGACGAGCGCAGCACCACGGGCTTGCCGTTCATCACCTGCGCGTTGAGGTTGGCGTCGCTTACCGTCGTGCCGTTGTACACCTTGATTTTGTCGTTATACGAATCGCTGCCGTATGTCGACTCATACAGTTCCACCTTCGAAAAGTCGATTTGCACAACTTTTCCCGGAGTGGTGGGCTTGAACGTCACCACGCCTTCGAATTTCGATGAGATTTTGCCGTCTTTGCCTCCGTCGTCGTAGAAGTTGAGTCCCGACGCGCCGATGGCGAATGTGCCGGCGGAAGGCATGTTGAGCTCGTTGCCCACGGTTACTGTCGAGGCCACCGGTGAGGTGATTTTCTCCTCGCCGCCAATCTTCACCGAGGTGCATTGCGCCGTGATGGCAGAGCCTACGGCTGCTGTGGTGCTAACGTCGCCCACAAGCCAGAAATAGTTGTCGCCGGCAGCGAGCGGAAGCGATCCGGTGGCTGTCACCGTAGTGCCGTCCACCTTGCTGGCACCGAATAGACCGGCTTCGGAGATGTTGAACGGAGCCTTCTTGGAGTAGTAGATGCGTGCGCCCGACACTGCCGAGGCATCATTGAGCACGAATGCCACCTGTGTGGCACTCAGTGCGTTGCTTGCGCCTGCGGTCTTGACGTTGGCGGCAGCCACCGGCTGCAACGACGCGCCGATAATCGGGTTGGGGAGGCTGACAGCCTCGGTTGCGGTGTACTCCATGTCGCCTCCGGCAACAAGTTCCACCTTGAATGAGTATTTCACATACTCATCCTCCTCGTTGGAGTAGGCAACCGTTAGCGAGCCGTCGGCAGCCGTCGACTCAAACACCTTGCCTTCAGCCACGGCGCCCATGTCGCCTGCCGGCAATGAATAACTGATTGATGCCGCGCCGTTATACACCTTCAGCTCGGCGTCGCACGTGTCGAAGCCGTACATCTGGGTGCATGTGACGCGCAGAGTCTGCCCTGCCGCCGGGACGAGGTGAACGGAGACGGGATTTGATGTCTCGCTTTCAGCCCAGTAACCCGAATAGGTCAGCGTAGACTCCTCTGTTACGGTCACCGTGGCATTTGGCTCGTCGGCATACGACATAGGCATGGTGATATTCGCCGACCATGCCTGCATCGAGCAGACCAACGAGAACGCCGCCGCAACCAACAAAGTTGAAATACGTTTCATAAGCATTCGTATAATTTTGGTTAGTAAAATAGTTTTTCTACGTCACGCAGTGAGAAAACCGTGCAGCGAATGCTTACAGCAGGGGATGTTGGAAAGATGGCGGAGCGCAAAATGTCCCGTGCGCCTGCCTTTCCGTTGCCTTAACTCCCGAAAGCATCGATGTAAAGTTTCTCTGAAACAGGCAGGTCTTCTGACTAATCTCTCCCCGTGGGCATGCCTTCCCGCAAGCGCTCAGATGGCTTGCAGTGGCTGATGGTAGCCCAGGTTCGGCGAGAATCACAGCAGCGGGTACTGTCGCCGATTCGCACGGCGTTCCCTTTTAATCGCACTCCATGGAGTGCAAACCGATTTCATAACCACAAAGTTACAACAATATTTTGATTCACAAAGTTTTTTTTCTATAATTCCTCCGCCACCGCCTGGGCGAGGGGATGCTGGAGAGTGCCAGCGGCGGCGCTCCGCGGCGCATCTGCGTCGGCTGATGTCCCCCGACGCTGTCGGGGGTTAACTGAAGACGTGACCGCTCGCGCGGTCAGGCTCCGCCTCTGGAGTAGTAGCGCATCTCCGAAGCGCTGAGAGAGTGTGTGGCGACAGTAGCCCCATGCGTCCTCCGCTGCGCTCCGTACGGATGGGGTTTCTAAAGAATATCGCATCTCCGATGCGCCGTGGGCTGGGGGGCGATGTGAGGGAGTGAGTGGCAGAGTCGTGAGAGAGAGTCAGGGTGAGTCGGAGGCGCGTTGGAAACGCGCTATTTTCAGTAACCCCACTCACGCGGAGCGTCAGCGGAGAGTGCGTGGGGGTATGGCGGATGTCCATGCCTATGCGCTTCGAAGATGCGCTACTACGGGAGTGAGGCGGAGTGGTCCGCAGGGCGGACCCGTTTTCAGTTAACCCCGGACAGCGCGTCCGGGGATAGAGTGGAGAGGGAGATATGCACCGCAAGGCGGTGCCGCTGTAGATGTAGGGCAGGAGTGCGTCAGCGGCGGCGCTCCGCGGCGCATGTGCGTCGGTGCGTGTGCCCCCGACGCTGTCGGGGGTTAACTGAAGACGTGACCGCTCGCGCGGTCATACTCCTCCACTACTGCGAGAGGCGATGAGGTCCGCAGAGCGCGGTCAGGTCGGGGGGAGTAGCGCATCTCTGATGCGCCGTAGGCTGAGGGAGAGGTGGCTGGGGCAGCGACGTGGATTGGAGGGATGTTACAAACTTGTGATGAAAAAAATGTAGAAAAATTTGCAAAGTCATTACGCAAGTCGTACCTTTGTAACGAATTGAAAGATAGAACGCTTAATTGATTTTAAGATTTATAAGGAACAGGCGGTAAAATGCAATGCAAAAACTATAATAATCGGAAATTTAACTAACAAACTAAAATAAAATCTTATGAAAAAATTTTACTTTTTATTTCTGTTCGCGCTGATTGCTTCCATCGGCAATCTGTATGCCGCGGAAGTGACGGATGTGATAACTGCATCTAATTTAAAAGCCACAGGAACAACTTATGTACTTTTTTCTAATGTCAAAGTAACATCTGAAGCCTCATATTCAGGGCAATCTGCTCAAACAGGAAATAATACAGGCATAATACAATTAAATAGTAAGAAAAAGAATAGTCGAAACATAGGAATTGTTTCTACGGTTTCAGGTGGATTGATAAAATCAGTCTCGATTGAAGTAGATAACAGTAACGCGAATACATATTCTGTATATGCAAAAAAGACTGCATATAGTGCAATTGAAGATTTATATAATGACCCCAAACAAGGGAATTTGATATTAGAAAGCAAGTCAACAGGATCATTAGATGTTGCTGGTGAATATTATTATATTGGTATTCGCTCAAAAAGTAATGCCGTTAAAATAAAAAAAATAACGATTACTTATGTAAATAGTTCAGTAGCCACTCCGACAATCACCCCTAACGGAGGTGATGTGAACGTGGGTGACAAGATTACGTTTGCAACTAAAACAGATGGGGCTACGCTTTCTTATTCTACCGATGAGGGAAAGACTTGGACACCGGGCAGTGAATACACCGCAGCAGCAGTCGGCGCACTCAACCTTTGGGTGAAGGCTACAAAGGACAGCGACGAATCAGCTGTGGCAAAGGCTACATTCAATGTTGTTGACCCAAATGCAATCGGCTCTGTAAATATTAATATCACTGCCGATAAGACTGCAGCGACTGGTGAATTATTCGGCACGATGACAGTTGCCGTTCCTATGCCAAATAATGCAACGAAAATGGATGTTGTGATTAAAAAAGATGGAAAAGAGTTCAGCAGCGATAAAGGTTTGACGGCAGAGTTCTCAAAAGAAATAACTGAAACTGGAACATACGAGATCGATGTCACTGCAAATAATGATAAAGAGATTACAGGAGACACAGAAACTGCAAAATTCTATTCCAACAAACTTACTGACATTGCAGACTTCTTGCTTTATGGACCAGAGTGCAACAACCTCTTTGGCAGCGATGTAGTGTATGAGTTTACATGTCCGCTGAGTGTGACATACGCCAACGGCTCGAATCTATGGGTGACCGACGGCACAGACGGTATGCTTATCTTCCAAAGAGGAGGTTTCTCTACAGCATACACTAATGGAACTGTTTTTGCGAAAGGCATAAAAGGGCAATATACTGTCTACAACAATACAATCGAATTGACTGAGCCAGTGTTGACGGAGACTACAGAAGGGGCGACCGTAGATCCTAAACAAATTGAGATTGCGGCAATCAAGGCTGACAATCAGAACCAATTCGTAATCATCAAGGATGCCGTGCTGAATGTTAAAAATAAAACATTTGCCGATGCAGCAGGGAATACGGTGGACATGTATGACAAGAAGTTCTGCACAGTTCCTGCGAATGGAACATATGACGTTGTCGGCATCGTTTCTTATTTTGGCTATTCTGGAGCCGTGCCAGCGACTCAAGTCTACCCATTGGCATTTTTGACTGCACCGACTGCAACATTGGGCTTTACTGCTGCAGAAATTAATGAAATGCCATGGCTTGCAGCAAATGATATAGTCTTGACAGAAGATGGATCGTTTGAAGATATAAATGCAAGTTGTGTGAAATTGACTTGTGAAGAAGGTGCGCAGATTGAATATACTTTGGATTCTACTGGAAGTAGTGTTTTGACAAAAACAGTTGAGTCGGGTACGGAAATTGGCTTTACAGATGGTGAATACTGTATGTTAACTGTTTGCGTAGTTAAAGGTGGCTACAAAAGTGCTTCAAGAAAATATGAGTTTGGCATAGGCAAGACCTCTTCCGTATCGTTGATGTCGGCTGAGGGCGTAAAGGTATTTGCAGCTGAAGGCGGCGTAGAGGTTGTGGCAGAAGAGGCAGCCGAGGTGGCAGTCTACACTGCAGCTGGTCAGTTGGTTCGCCAAGTACGCGTGGCAGAGGGCAGCACACTCGTAACCGTTGCTCCAGGCTTCTACGTGGTTCGCGCCAACGGCACAGCCACTAAGGTGATTGTTAGATAATCCAAACCACACTTATACTTTTGAATCCTCCAGCCTCGGCTGGGGGATTTTTTTGTACGCTAGGCTGCCCTTGGCACCTCAGCGGCGGCGCTCCGCGGCGCATGTGCGTCGTGCTGATGTCCCCCGACGCTGTCGGGGGTTAACTGAAGGCGTGACCGCTCGCGCGGTCTGACTCCTGCTCTGGAGTAGTGGCGTACCTCCGGCACGCCGTCAGCAGGGGCGTGTTGAGTCCCGGCACGCTGCGCTGCGCTCCGCGTACCGGGTTACGGCAGAGTGCCGTCGCTCCGCGACGATGAGTGCGGATGTCGGCGGTGATGCGCTACTACTGGAGCGAGGCGGTGATGAGTGTCGAAGATGAGGTCCGCAGGGCGGTCGGGATGACAGATGCGCTACAACGGGAGAGACGGGGT
>ULPH01004091.1_pt1 | contig 11089 bp, 7 predicted proteins | sample 1953301 | NCBI WGS metagenome assembly ULPH01 (sample SAMEA4835623, study PRJEB28245) | human gut metagenome | biome: gut microbiome; material: fecal sample | place: Denmark | collected 2008 | reverse complement strand
GTGTGGAGTTTGCATGGGAAAATCTGCGCTATTTCGATTTGCTTCGTTGGCATCAGTTTGAAAATGCTTTCGGACACAATATGTACGGATTTACCCGTACAGCCAACAGGGCAAAGGAATACTTTGCGGCAGGCAACTGGTTTTGGCCGGAGACTCCGACATTTGACAAAGACGGATTTCCTTCTTTTGAAGCGATGGCCGACGGAACCTATATCGTCCAGCATGGTGAACGTAAGTATGATGAGAAGATTTATTTATGGCCATTGCCAAGTGATGATGTATTGATAATGAATGGAAAACTTGTTCAAAATCCAGGGTACTAACTTTATTAAATAAATGATATTATGAGCATTGGAGAGATTTTATTGCGCAGTCGCTATCAACCATTGAAAAGGGTGTTGAGCTATGATGTATTCAACACCGGCTTTAACGGCTGGATGACATTAATGCCTAACTTTACGGAATATCCCGATTTTGATGTTCCCAAGACATTGGTCAATAAAGACCAGTGGCCACCGGTCATGCTTAGTTCCGCTACTTTCAGGTATCCGGGCACTCACGGGGCAATGTCCGGCACTTACTCTCTTAAACTTTCGACAAGACCTGTTGCCGCTCCTTATACGGAGATTCCGGCGGAAGGTTGTCTGGGACATGCCATTAAGCGGCTTTCGTTCTCTCGTCCGGGCTGCAAATATTTGCAGATAGAATGTTGGTTTACATACACGGCGGAGCAGGATGTGGTGGATGGCGGTGACCGTCCGCAACCGGGTTTGCATGAGAGTTCCATCCGCGATTTTGGTATGGGATTCGATGTACAGGAGGGTGGAAAACGTTACCATGTAGGAATTCGCTATCTCAATGCAGTAGATGGCAAATTAATGCAGAAGTGGCAGTATGAACATTCCAATGAAGACATAACCGACCGCGATTGGGCTTATGGACTTGACGGAGACTGGTGTAAGAGGGGAGTCGATCCCTGGTGGTTCGGCCGCCGTTATCCTAATGGCGACCACGATGGATTTAAGGATTTGAAAGATGGTCATCAGAAACTCATTTACAATGAGACCGACTGTAAACTCAATTGGCAATACATGCGTCTGAAACTTGACACAGAGCTTCGTGAATATGTAGAGTTCCAATGTCAGGACAAAATTTGGGATATGCGTGGCATTGCAGCTGATACCGTTGACGGATATGGACGCATCGACAATCTTATCAATCCTCTTTTCTGGGTGGGTACTGATACCAATCGTCGTGTATTCTTTTATATAGATTCTGTTGTTGTTTCACAAGAATAAAAGGAGGAATGTAATATATGAAAATGTTTAATGATTCCCATCTTGAGGTAAAGAAGTTCTTTAAAGGCACTTTCTTCACTCATCCTTACGAGGCTGGTTGGGCAGATGAGGCTATATTCTTTGTTATGGTTGAGAAAATAGAAGGAGATCCCGTATTTGAAGGTCGTGTACAACTATCGCAAGACGGTATACATTGGGCTGACGACGGTAGTGAGCCTACAATCTTCAAAGGACTTGGCCAACATATTATAAAGGTAAATTCAAATTTTGGTAATTATATTCGTCTTGCCGTCAGCATTGAAGGCGGAGAGATGTTTTTAAATCTTCATATAGCATGCAAAGGTTAATATTTATATTTAGTCTGTTCATCCTTGCGATTGTAGGATGCAGCTCCAATGAGTCTCACTCATTTTTGATTCGTCCGGATGGAGGTGGGGAAGATGCTGCCACTGAAATAGAGGTAGGTAAAACGATTCCTGCCTGGCAGGAGGGTGTGATGGATATTCATTTCATCAATACGACTACCGGTGAAAGCATGTTTGTAATATTCCCGGATGGTACGCAAATGCTTATCGATGCCGCAAGTTCGAGTGTTACGACCAACTCTAATAGTAATACGACCAACACCGGGATCCGTAGTCGTTGGGATCCGACTCTGACTTCTACCCGTGGTTCACAGATTATAACTGATTACATTCGTAAGTGTATGGTATGGACAGGTAACAGTACGATTGATTATGCCGTACTTACCCACTTCCATAATGACCACTTCGGCGGTTATACTTCTTCCTTGCCGAAATCTTCCAACTCCGACACTTATTCGTTAATAGGTTTTGCCGAGATTTTCGACAATTTCAAGATTGGTACGCTTCTCGATCGTGGCTATCCCGATTATAACTATCCGTTTAATATGGCGACAATGGCAGACAATGCTCCAAGTTGTAATAACTATATCAATGCAGTGAAATGGCATGTCGCCAATCAAAAGTTCGATGCTGCGATATTCAAAGCAGGGGCGAATAATCAGATCGTTCAGAAGTATAATCCTGCAAAGTACCCTACTGCAAAGGTGCAAAATGTGGCAGTGAATGGAGAGATCTGGACAGGTTCGGGCACTACCACAAAGAAGACATTCCCTGAACTCTCGGAGATTTCATACGAAAACAGTAAGAACATTACCTCCAGTGACAATTGTCCGCCGGAGAATATAACCAGTTGTGTGATGAAAGTTTCGTATGGCAACTTTGACTTCTTTGCCGGTGGTGACCTTCAGTATAACGGACGTTCGAGTCATGCGTGGAAAGATGCCGAACTGCCCTGTGCAAAAGCAGTAGGTCAGGTGGAATTATTGAAAGCTAACCATCACGGTGTAACCAACACCAATCAGGTGGATGCTCTGAAAGCACTTAATCCACAAACGATTGTTGTCAATTCGTGGGTAGATTGTCATCCTCGTACCGATATACTGAATTCGATGGAGACAACACTCCCTGCGTGTGACATGTTTATCACTAACTTCTGGCAAGGCGATCGCCCCAGCGGAGTAGACGACCGGGTTACGGCGGAAGAGGCTGCGAGAGTAAAGGGATATGATGGACATATTGTAGTTCGTGTGACCGACGGGGGAAACAAATACAGAGTTGTGACAATCACAGATTCTGACGGGGCAATGACTGTTAAGACTATTTCCGGTCCATATACAAGCAGATAATGAATACAAAATATTATGATGTAATAGTAGCAGGTGCAGGTCCTGCCGGGATATGTGCGGCTGTAGCCGCCGCCCGGCAAGGAGCACGTGTTGCTCTTATCGAAAGATATGGAGTCATCGGAGGTAACCTGACCGCCGGGTATGTCGGCCCTATTCTCGGTAGTGTAAGCAAGAACACGATGCGCGATGAGGTTTGTGCTATTCTTGGCGTCGAAGACAATGACTGGATTGGCGAACATGGAAATGCTCACGATTTCGAAGAGGCAAAACTTACATTGGCAGAATTTGTCGCCAGGGAAAAGAACGTCGATGTCTTTTTGCAATGTTGTGTGTCGGATGTTATTCGTGACGGAAAGGTGGTAAAAGGCATTAAGTGTGCAAGTAACGAGGGGACGCTCTGTTTTGAAGCCGCGGTTACGATTGACTGTACCGGTGATGCCATAGTATCTTTTCTTGCCGGTGCAAAAATAGAAAAAGGACGTGCTGACGGACTCATGCAGCCTGTAACCCTTGAATATACCATTGACGGCGTAGATGAATCGAAAGGAATTATCTGTATTGGAGATGTAGACAATGTCCAATTGAATGGCGAGTGTTTTCTTGATTGGTGTAAAAAGAAAGCCGATGAGGGCAAACTTCCCCGGATGCTTGCTGCCGTGCGTTTGCATCCGTCGGTCAGCCCGGGTTGCCGTCAGGTAAATACGACACAAGTCAATAGGGTGGATATAACTTCGGTAAGCTCTATTTTCGCCGCCGATCTTGAACTTAGGCAACAGATACGCCTCCTGACTCAATTCTTGAAAGAAAATTTGCCGGGTTACGAAAACTGTAGAGTGATCGGAAGTGGTACAACAACCGGAGTGCGCGAAAGCCGCAGGGTGATGGGCGACTATGTGATCGATGCCGATGAGATGGCGGAAGGCTGCCGTTTTGCCGATGTGGTGGTACATAAAGCATTGTTCATTGTCGATATACATAATCCTGACGGAGCCGGACAGGCGGAACCAACCATCCAATATTGCAAACCATACGATTTGCCGTATCGTTGTTTTCTCCCGTTGGGCTTGGAAGGGCTTTTGGTGGCGGGACGGTGCATATCGGGTACTCACAGAGCTCACGCTTCCTATCGTGTCATGAGTATTTGCATGGCGATGGGAGAGGCAGTTGGTATTGCCGCTGCCATGAGTGCGTCGCAGCATTGTACTCCGCGGGCTCTCGATGTGGGAGAGTTGCAGAAACGGCTTGAGTCGTTAGGCGTAGAGCTGTTCGATTAACGTAGAACATAATCATACTTTAAATTTATAGAGCATACTTATGAAAAAGATATATTTGTCTGTCGTGTGCTTACTGATCTCTATTCCCCTTATCGCCCAGTTGTATGTAGAGCCGGAGAAAGAGGTAGAGTGCTCTGTCTTCCTGGCAAAGGAAGGACGGGGGCGGGCACAGCAAGGACTTGAAATATGGGATGATTACATATTCTCGTGCGAGGATGGAGGGCACGTGAATATCTATGATTTCAAAAGTGCCGATCCGAAACCTGTGGCAGGCTTTGAGTTGGCGTCCTCCCATCCGGACAACCATGTAAATAATGTATGCTTTGGCGTCGAGACAAAACGCGGAGCATCGTTTCCTCTCTTGTATATCACAAACGGGAAGGTAGGAAGCGAGTTGGAATGGTTGTGTTTTGTGGAGAGCATCACCCGTCGTGGAAAACGTTTTAGCAGCGAAATCGTACAGACAATTGAACTCGATGGCTCGAAGTGGGCGGAGAAAGGGTATGTCCCCATCTTTGGTGCGCCAAGCTGGCTGGTCGATCGGGAACGGGGATTTATATGGATATTCTCGGCGCGTAAACGTACTGTGGCGAAGGTGACAAAGCATGCATGGGAAAACCAGTATGTCGCCACCAAATTCCGCATACCGTCGTTGAGTGAGGGCGCAAAGGTGCGCCTCGACGAAAATGACATTCTCGATCAGGTGGTGTTCCCCTATGAGGTATGGTTCACACAAGCGGGCTGTATGCATGATGGTAAAATCTATTTCTGCTTCGGAGTTGGGAAACAGGATGACAGCCGTCCTTCCTGCATCCGGGTGTACGATACGGATAGGCGGACGATTACTGCCCGATACAATGTGCAGGAACAGGTTATTTACGAACCGGAAGATATTGTGGTTAAAGACGGGGTTATGTATGTCAATACCAATACGAATGCGAAAAAGACGTCTGATCTTCCTTGCATATTCAAACTCTCTCTTCCGAAAGAAAAGCCGGTGGCCGAAAATCCTCTCGACGAGATACGCAGGGATCCGGAACGTGCAGGCGGCGTGTATTATGTGACCGATCTTTCACATCCGGTTACGCCGGCGCCCAAAGGATATACGCCTTTCTATATAAACGGCTATTTTCGTCACGGAGCGCGTCAGATAGACGATGAGGTGACTTATCCTGCCATATACGGCGTATTGGAGAAAGCTCATGCCACAAACAACCTTACCGATTTTGGAAAAGCCCTGTACGAACGTCTTGAACCGTTCAAGAAGAATGTGTTTTACAAAGAAGGCGATCTGACACAAATCGGTTATCGTCAGACAAGGGAGATAGGCCGGAGGATGGTACAAAACTATCCGGAAGTATTTGAAGGCCATCCCTATTTGAAGACTAACGCAACGAATGTGCTTCGGGTGGCGGCCACCATGCAATCTGTAAATTTGGGCATTTTGTCACTGCGCCCCGGGCTTGAATGGGCGGAGATAGACAACTCCCGTTCGTTCCTTACCACACTGAATCCATACGGTAACGTATGTCCCGGCAGGAGTCCGCTTGATAAGTATATACTCGGTAAGGAAAACAGTTGGTATAAAAAATATCGTTCATATATAGATGAAAAGTTGGATGTGGATGCTTTTTTTACAAGACTGTTTATAGATGTTACACAAGTAGAAAGTGAATATGACAAGTACGACCTGATTCATCGCTTCTGGTTAATGGCATCGCTGATGCAATGCCTCGACCGCCAAGTGCCTATATGGGATATCTTTACAGAAGAGGAAATATTGGCTTGGGCGGAAATCGAGAACTATAAGTATTTTGCGCAGAAAGGTCCTGAACCGGTATCTCACGGGCGTAGTTGGGGACTTGCGTCCCGCACGTTACGCCATTTGTTAGACGAATCTGCCGAAGATCTGGTTCGCAAGCGTCATGGCATCAATCTCAACTTCGGACACGATGGCGTTCTGATGGCCATCTTGACAAATCTGCAAGCCGGAACGTGGGCGCGGGAGGCTGGTAATTCCAAAGAAGCGTTGCGGAGTTGGAAGTACTGGGATATTCCGATGGGTGCGAACCTTCAGATGATCTTTTACCAATCAGAAGGCAATCCGGACGTTTTAGTTAAGTTTATGCTGAATGAAAAAGACCTCCGGTTGCCGTTGGAAGCGGTTGAAGCATCTTATTACAAATGGAATGAGGTTTATAAATTCTATATAGAACATTGCGACAAGGTGGAAAAATCACTTGCCGAAACATTGAAATTATCGTATGAAGACTTTTAATTATAATCGTGCTGAAATAAAGGCCGGAATAGTACATTTCGGCGTTGGAAACTTCCATCGTGCACATCTCGAAGCTTACACAAATCTATTACTTGAAGATCCGTCACAAAGATGCTGGGGGGTATTTGGAGCCATGATTATGCCTACGGACGGGGTCTTGTTCAACGCCCTCAAGAAAGACGACGGCATATATCAGTTGACGACATGCAGCCCTTCCGGCGAACAGGATAGTATGCTGATTGGTTCGCTTATAGAACTGGCCTGGGGGGAAATAGACAGTGAGCCTATCATCGCTAAACTAGCATCGGAGGAGATAAAAATCATCTCTCTCACCATTACCGAAGGGGGATATAAGGTTGATTTTAACCAATCGCGCAGTGTGTTTTGGTATGTAGCCGAAGGACTTAAACGCCGGATGGAGAAAGATTTGCCGATTACGATTCTTTCGTGTGACAACATGCAGATGAACGGCAATGTCGCTAGATGTGCGTTTATGTCATACTTCGAAGCGAAATATCCCGAGGTGGCAGCGTGGGCGAAAAAGAAAGTGACGTTCCCGAATTCGATGGTAGATCGAATCACTCCCGTAACAAAACCGGGTAAGGTTACAGATGTGTGTTGTGAAGACTTTATACAATGGGTGATTGAAGATAATTTCATTGCAGGCCGTCCTGCATGGGAGAAGGTGGGAGTTACATTCACCCATGATGTGACCCCGTATGAAATCATGAAATTAAGTCTTCTCAATGCTTCACATACTCTTCTTTCTTATCCTGCCTATATGGAAGGATTCAGGAAGGTCGATGCTGTAATGGCAGACGAGAGGTATCGTGCAATGATAAAGCTGTTTATGAACAGGGACGTTACTCCTTATGTTCCGGTTCCCGAAGGCGTTGACCTTGAAGCGTATAAAGACCAGCTTATCGAACGATTTTCAAACAAGGCGATCAGCGATCAGGTATCACGGCTTTGCGGCGATGGCATTGCTAAGTTTGCGGTTTATGTGGTACCCATACTCAAACAGATGTTGCAGGATGGGAAGGATATTTCGATAGAGGCTTTCCTGATAGCTGTTTATTGCAAATACCTGATAGGTGCGCGCACCGAGTCCGGTGAAAATATAGCTATCTCCGAACCTCACATCACCCCAGCGGACAGGAAGTTGATTTCCGGAGGATCGCCGGCCGAGTTCTTGAAAATATCACCTTTTGTGTCATTGGGACTGGACAAATATCCTGTGTTTATGGAAAAGTATGAGCAGTTTTATGCTATGCAGGTAGCGGAAGGGTTGAAGGTCTTATTACAGTAAACAACTAAAAAATACAAGGCAATGAAGAAGTTTTTCATAACGGTTGTTCTGTCGCTTTCGTGCGTATTGTCGGTTTCGGCACAAAAACAGACGGAGGCGTCAACGCTTAACCTGATAGGTAAGCCGTTTGAATCGACTCCCAATCCGTATCATAGAGTCGATACATTGGTTTATAAAGGTTTTAACAGGACGGAGAATCGACAACTCCGTTGCTCTGCCGGTATGGCTGTGTTGTTTAAAACGAACACGCGTAATATACAGATTACGACAAAGTGGGGATATGTATATTCGAGCCATTCAACCATGCCGATCTCTTATAAAGGATATGATCTTTATATCAAAAATGCAGACGGTCAATGGCAGTATGCGGCAAGCGGTTCATTGAAAGCGTATAAGGGCGAGAAAACCGAGACATTCACGCTCATTGAGAATATGGATGGTACAATGCACGAATGTATGATGTATATGCCGATGTATTCGGAGGTCATTTCTTGTAAGATAGGGATAGATGACGATGCTGTTATCGAACCGTTGAAGTCCGATTTTCGTCACAGGATAGCGGTATATGGCTCTTCGTTTACGCAGGGAGTGAGCACGGATCGATCCGGTATGAGTTATCCCATGCAATTTATGCGTAATACAGGTCTTCAAGTCGTGTCGCTCGCAACAAGCGGACGTTGCCTGATGCAACCTTACATGCTCGACGTTCTTGCGGAAGTCAAGGCTGATGCCTTTATATTCGATACTTTTTCAAATCCTGACGCAGAACTGATAAGAGAGCGCCTGATGCCGTTTATCGATCGGCTTATAGCGGCACATCCGGCTATTCCGTTGATATTTCAGCGTACTATCTATCGTGAACGACGTTCATTCGATACAGTTCTTGATGCGAAAGAACGGGCTAAGGCGGCAACCGTAGAGGAGTTGTTTGCGAAAATCCTCACGAACCCGAAATATAAAGACGTTTATCTGATTACGCCTGATGCTTCCGATGCGCATGAGACATCGGTCGACGGAACTCATCCAAGTAGTTATGGATATGCACTTTGGGCGAAGTCAATAGAGACTCCGGTAATAGAAATTTTAAGTAAATATGGTATAAAATGAGACAAGCGGTATTAGTAGAACCAAAACATATTGAATTTCGTGAAGTTGAGGCGCCTAAGGCGTCGGACCTGAAAGAACATCAGGTGCTTCTGAATATTAAGAGAATTGGTATTTGTGGAAGTGAGATACATTCTTATCACGGATGTCATCCGGCAACTTTCTATCCGGTAGTTCAGGGGCATGAATATTCGGCAGTGGTAGTCGCTACGGGGGCGGCGGTTACGATCTGCAAGGTGGGTGACGTTGTCACCGCACGTCCGCAACTTGCGTGTGGGAAGTGCAAGCCTTGTCAGCGGGGAGAGTATAATATTTGTGAGGAGCTAAGAGTGCAAGCTTTTCAGGCAAATGGAGCTGCGCAAGACTTTTTTGTGGTTGATGATGACAGGATTGCGGTGTTGCCTGAAGGTATGTCACTTGATTATGGGGCTATGATAGAACCGGTGGCAGTGGCTGCGCATGCAACCATGCGTGGCGGGGATTTGAAAGGTAAGAATGTGGTTGTATCGGGTGCCGGAACGATCGGTAACCTCGTGGCGCAGTTCGCTAAGGCAAGAGGAGCCAAACGGGTCCTTATTACCGATGTAAGTGATTTCAGACTTGAAATCGCTCGTAAATGTGGTATAATAGATACGCTCAATGTAGCTAAGATGCCGCTGAAAGAAGGAGCGAAGAGGCTTTTCGGGGATGAAGATTTTCAAGCTGCGTTTGAGGTTGCCGGAGTTGAGTCGAGTATTCGTTCGCTTATGGAGTGTATCGAAAAAGGGAGTACCATCGTTGTAGTGGCGGTATTTGGCAAGGATCCGTCGCTTGATATGTTCTATTTGGGAGAGCACGAACTGAAGGTGAACGGAACGATGATGTATCGCCATGAAGATTATCTTACGGCTATCGATCAGGTAAGTTCGGGAGCTATCCGTCTCGAACCGCTTATTTCGAATCATTTTCTGTTCGAGCAGTATGACGAGGCATATAAATTTATAGACGAGAATGGTGCAACATCCATGAAAATAATTATTAAACTATAAAACCATGAAAATAATAGGTATAGGAGAAGTTGTTTGGGATTGCTTCCCGGAAGGTAAGAGACTCGGTGGAGCACCTATCAATTTCTGCTTTTTTGCGAAGGAATTGGGAGCAGAATCATATCCCGTTACGGCAATAGGTGACGACGAACTCGGTGATGAAACGTTTACAGTGCTTAAAGAGACCGGACTTGATTTAGGATATATTTCCCGTAATATTTTGCCGACAGGTAAAGTGCTTGTGTCGTTGAATGAGGCCGGTGTACCGCAATATGACATTGTTGAGAATGTTGCTTGGGATGCTATCGAGTGTAGTCCTGCGACCATGAAACTTGTCGGCGATGCAGATGCTGTTTGTTGGGGCTCTTTGGCACAGCGAAGCGAAAAGTCACGTGCTGCAATCTTGAGGCTCATAGATGCCGTGCCGGATACCTCTTTGAAGGTGTTCGATATTAATATCAGGCAACATTTTTATTCGACAGATTTGATTGTGGAATCCTTGCAAAAGGCAAATGTGCTCAAATTGAATGAAGACGAATTGCCATTATTGATCTCTCTCCTTTCTCTTTCGACTGATTTTGTGGAAGCTATCGCAGAACTCATTGCTCGGTTCTCGCTCAAATATGTTATATTCACACAGGGGGCAGTACGTAGTGGCATATACGATATGAGTGGGGAAGTGTCATCCATAAACACACCTAAAGTCGAGGTGGCCGATACTGTAGGTGCAGGCGACTCGTTTACTGCTACTTTTGTTGTGAACATACTTAGAGGGGCGTCGGTCGCTGAATCACACCGCAAAGCGGTAGATGTATCGGCATATACTTGTACACAAAGGGGGGCTATTAATCCGTTGCCGGATAGTAAAAAGTAATCTCTTTTGATTGCATTTTATAGATAACTCCAGTTAAATAGTTATTTTTGCAGAAATAACTGATTTTTACGAAATAAAGGAACCCATGTTGAAAATATTAATAACCTACGCCGTCCAAGGCGAATTTGTAGAGATTAAATGGCCGGATATAGAACCTTACTACGTTCGTACAGGCATTGGTAAAGTGAAATCAGCCTTTCATTTGGCAGAGGCAAT
>ULPH01045219.1_pt1 | contig 11145 bp, 10 predicted proteins | sample 1953301 | NCBI WGS metagenome assembly ULPH01 (sample SAMEA4835623, study PRJEB28245) | human gut metagenome | biome: gut microbiome; material: fecal sample | place: Denmark | collected 2008 | reverse complement strand
TAGTGGCTGGTTTTGAAACGGGACTATATGTGCTAAATATGGATGTAAATGGGAGATCATCCTATTTTAATTGTTATCTGCAAAATAGAGGGGATTATGAATCTTCATCTGATGAAATTTTTAGAACAGTGATGGATTATAATGAGTTTGCAATATCAGATAATACATATTTTTCGAATATTTTGAATTATCTTACATGGTTGGACGGAAAAGACAGTTGGACAAAACACATTGATGAAATAGAAAATTGGGCAGAATATTTATACAATTTAGAAAAGTATATGGAAGTGGAGCAACATGAATGGATAACGAGTAGAGTTGAACCGACATGTACTGAATATGGTTATACAAAAGAGCAATGTGCTATCTGCTCACAAACAAAGTATCATGATTATACAGAACCTATTGGTCATGAATGGAACAATGGCGAGGTAATAAAAAAACCATCATATGGAGAAGAAGGCGTACTTCGTTTTTATTGCAAAAAATGTAATGATTATTATGATCAAACAATTGAATTTGAACCAAAGATTATAGAAGTCGAATGGGAAAATACAATGTTTACATACGATGGAAAAGCACATTTGCCGAAAGCGATAGCAAATGGAGTTGCAGATAGAGAAGAATGTGATGTTATTGTTGATGGTGAACAAACAGATGCTGGAACATATGAAGCAATTGCAGTTGATGTAACTAATAGAAATTATGCATTGCCTAATGAAAATATAATTGTAAATTACACAATAAACAAAGCGGAAAGAGATTTACCGAAAGTTTCAACAGTTGATGAGTCATCTGTGGGTGCTAATGACGGAAAAATTAAAGATGTAGATTCTACTATGGAATTTCGTGGTGAAAATGAAATATTATACAAAGATATTGATGGAAAGGAAATCAGTAATCTTTCACCAGGTAATTATTTTGTAAGATTTAAGGAAACAAAAAATTATTATGCTTCACCAGATGTCGAAGTAAATATTTTATCAGCGCAAGTGTTGATGTTAGATAATGTAAAATTAGGAAAATTTATTAATACAAATTCTGGAATACAAATTAATTGGGAAAAAGTAAAAGGGGCAAAATTATATAAAGTATATAGGAAACAATCAGGAACAAATTGGGTGGTATTGTCTAATAATGTAATGGGAACCAGTTATACGGACACGACAGCGAAAGATAGAGAGACATACTATTATACGGTAAGAGCAATAAATGGTAATGTAATGAGCCCATCATTTGATGGTAGTAAAAATATTGAGTGTGTAAAGAAACTGAATAATGTAGAGCTAAAAGGTTTCGTGAATACAGATAATGGTGTACAAATTTCATGGGAAGGAGTAGAAGGAGCAAAATTATATAAAGTATATAGAAAACAGTTAGGCACGAACTGGATAGTTTTGTCAAGTAATGAGGTTGATACAAGTTATACAGATGTAACTGCAAAGGATGGTAAAACATATTATTATACAGTGAGAGCAATAAATGGTAGTGTGATGAGTCCATCATTTGATAGTACCAAGAATATTGAATGCATAAAGACATTGGAAAATGTAAAACTACAAAGTTTTGCGAATACAAATAACGGTGTACAGATTTCATGGGAGAATGTAGAAGGAGCAAAATTATATAAAGTATATAGAAAACAGTCAGGTACGAACTGGATAGTTTTGTCAAGTAATGAGGTTGATACAAGTTATACAGATGTAACTGCAAAGGATGGCGAAACATATTATTATACAGTAAGAGCTGTAAATGGTAAAGTAATGAGCCCATCTTATGATAGCAGTAAATATATTGTATGTATAAAAAAACTTAAAAATGTAAGTTCGATAAAGCTTAAAAATATAAGCAGCGGTGTACAAATTTCATGGGAAAAAGTAGACGGTACAAAACAATATAAAGTATATAGAAAACAGCCAGAAACAGGATGGATAGTTTTATCAAATAATGTTGTGGAAACAAATTATGTTGATACAACGGTGAAAAATGGCGAAACATATTATTATACAGTAAGAGCTGTAAATGATAAAGTAATGAGTCCATCTTATGATAGTGATAAGGTAATTGTTTATTAAATAAAGGATTTCAAAATATTGTAGTAATCAACGATAATATCACAAAAAGTATCCCGAATTATTTTTTTAGTGGACCGATGACGCTTGGATTTATTATTAGGATCAATTGAAATATTCATTATTGGGGATATGAAGTCATTTTAGAAGCATATTCATAGGGTTATTGATTTTATAGTTTATGATCCACAGGATTATTTTAGAAGAATTATTGCATTTTAGAAGAAAATATATATGTACATAAGAGTTAGAATCCCACCACTTTCAAGGTGGTGGGATTTTAATCCAACAATATTAATTAGCAGACTGAATTTCAGCAAGCTGTTTTTTAAGTTTTTCGATAATCTTATCTTTATCAGAAAGTGCAGCTTTTTGTTCAGCCAATGCAGCAGTTTTATTAGCTAATTCAGCTTCCTGCTCAGCCAATGCAGCAGTTTTGTTAGCTAATTCAACTTCCTGCTCAGCTAATCTTTTTTCCTGTTCTGCCAGAGTACGCTCAAGGCATATATAGTTTTCACGGGCACGGCATTTTTCTCTTGTAATCTCGTCCGCATTTGATTCATAAAGGGATTGTGAAGCGGAAGCAATAAATTCATTGTTTTATAAATTTCAAAGGAGAGCAGATAAATATGAAATACGATTATTTAGTAGTAGGTGCAGGACTTTATGGAGCAGTTTTTGCACATGAAGCAAAGAAGGCAGGAAAGTCAGTTCTGGTAATTGATAAGAGACCGAATATTGCAGGAAATGTTTATACGGAGGCAGTGGAAGGCATTCAGGTACATAAGTATGGAGCTCATATTTTTCATACAAATAATAGAAAAGTATGGGAGTATGTAAATCAGTTTGCAGAATTTAATCGGTTTACCAATTCTCCGGTTGCAAATTATAACGGTGAATTATATTCACTACCTTTTAATATGTATACTTTTAATAAAATGTGGGGTGTTGTAACTCCGGAAGAGGCAGCAGCAAAGATTGAAGAGCAGAAAAAAGAAGCAGGAATTGTAGAACCAAAAAATCTGGAAGAACAGGCAATATCACTTGTTGGCCGTGATATTTATGAAAAACTGATTAAGGGTTACACAGAAAAACAGTGGGGACGTCCATGTAAGGAACTTCCGGCTTTTATTATCAAGAGATTGCCGGTACGTTTGACATTTGATAATAATTATTTTAATGCACTATTTCAGGGAATCCCAATTGGCGGATATACAAAGATGGTTGCGAATATGCTTGAAGGCATAGAGGTAAAATTGAATGAGGACTATCTTGTATCAAAGGATAAGTGGGATGCCATGGCAGATAAGATTGTATATACTGGTGCAATAGATTCCTACTTTGGCTATAAACTTGGAACGTTGGAGTATCGCTCAGTTCGATTTGAGACAGAATTACTTGATATTCCAAATTTTCAGGGCAATGCAGCAGTGAACTATACAGATGAAGAGACACCTTGGACCAGAATTATAGAACACAAATGGTTTGAATTTGGTAAGGATGCAGATGGTCAGGATTTGCCAAAGACAGTAATTTCCAAGGAATTTTCATCAGAGTGGAAACCGGGTGATGAGCCATATTATCCGGTAAATGATGAGAAAAATGGAAGGCTATATGAAGATTATAGGAAGCTTGCAGATCAGGAAACGAAGGTTATTTTTGGTGGTCGACTTGGTGAATATAAATACTATGATATGGATGCTGTTATTGCCTCTGCACTGGATATGTGTGAGCGTGAGCTGATATAAGATTAAATAGCATATGTGTTTTAGAGGAGAAAATGTGAAAAATATAAATATTGTTGTAAACATTTGTACATATCACAGAAATGATTTTGTGGAGCATAATATTTCTAAATTGTTACAGTCTAAATTTTTTGATTTGACTGACAGAGATTATTATGGCAAACTGCATATTTTCGTGATAGATAATGGTTGTGAATTGGAATGTCATGATGGGGATTTTTTGCATGTGTTTCACAACAAAAATACGGGCGGTTCAGGTGGCTTTCAGAGAGGAATAGAGGAAATACGCAACAGCAATATTGATTTTTCACATGTTATTTTCATGGATGATGATGTGAAGTTTGAGTTGGATGCTTTTTATATTCTGTATGATTTTCTGGTAAGCGTGCCTGAACAGTATGAACTTAATCCGGTGGCTGGTCGGATGTTCTGTCTGGATAAGCCCGATATTCAGTATACTGCTGCGGAAATATGGAATTATGGTGACTTAAAACACGTTGAATATATGAGGAAGATTACACCAGATGATTATTGTTATGGAAAGGTGGTCTATGATTCTGGGGCTGATTATGGAGGATGGTGGTTTTGCTGTTTCCCAATGAGCTTTGTGAGGGAAAATGATGTTTTACCTTTTTTCATACATTGTGATGACGTAGAGTATGGACTTCGGTGTGGCAGAACTCCCATTATCATTGAGGGTGTGCACGTGTGGCATGAGACATTTGATAAACGACAGACACCGATTATGCTTTATTATGATACAAGAAATCCGTTGGTTGTTAATGCCATTCATTTTCCGTGGCTGGATTCACAGGCTGTCTTGAATAAGTGGCATGAGACGATTACTTCTTATCATGTAGCAGGTGATTTTGTTTCAGAATATTATGTAATTCGTGGTATGCTTGACTTTTTAAAAGGATTGAAATGGTTGAAGCATGTTGATTCTGAAAGGTATCACAGAAGATTACTTAATATGAAAGGTAATAAGTGGAAAAATGCCATTTCATGGAGAGTTGCGGAAAAATGGTTTAAAGTGAAGTGTAGGAAGGTAGGAACCAAAAGCCACAGAAGCTAAAATTTAGTGACATAAAATAAGATATAAATTAGAAGTTGATTTGAAAGATAAGGCTAAACGGAACAAATGATGACTGGAAAGACTTGGCGGATGCGTATAGCGATTTACAGGAGGAAAATGCCACATTAAAACAGGATAACTCTACATTAAAACAGCAAAATAAGCAATACTTCAGTGATTATACAGAGAAAAAGGAATTAAATGAATTTCTTAAATCACAGGTAAGCGGAAGTCCTGATTTATTGTTTGAATCGTTGGGATTGTCTATAGATGGTAAGAAAATTCCAGTTGATACTAATAACTCTATAGTAAACATCAATAGCAGAGAGTACTGGAGCCGTGAGATTGCAATAAAGCTTTTGCCAGAGACGGAGTCCTATTCTAAAGAGGACGGGAACATCAATGTTGGAAGGGTATTGGCAGATAAGACAGACTTGTTTGGATTATATGTAAACAATGGAAATGGTGGATTGTTAGAAGATGGAGTAGTAAAGGATTCGTTTAATAATTCTCATGCTAATGCTTTTATTAATAATGGGCATAATAGCGATATCACGTTTGTTTTGGATGGAAAATATAACAAACTTAAAATATCAGCGGTTATACGAGAAGGTTGTAGAGATTCCCTCACAGCTTCATTTACAATAAAAACAGATGATGGGAACAGAAGAATTTAAAAATCTCTTTCGAATCCGCAATGGTGTAGAAACAGTTCCATCCTTATTGCAAAGAAAAATATCGAAGTGGATATAAGGAAAATCAGTATGAATTGAAAGGCATATATCGTCAAAGAATGGATCAATTTTTTGTGTATAACGATAAAAGAAATTGTGAAAGAGTTTATGAAAAAATCTGTGAGATGATGAAGTTATAGTTAAGAGAAAATGATGTTAATTCTTAGGATGAGCAAATGAATGCAAGGGAGAAAAGTATATGAAGAACGATATTTCTAAGAGTATATGTAAGGCATTAATATTTACTGTTTTACCTTTTGCAATTCCACTAATTTTTGAAATAATACCGAATACTTTTATTAATAACGCAGGCAAGATAATAATTGTATTGCTATTATTTGCAATTGATACATATTTTGTGTTCAAGATCACAGTGCGTGACTGTAAAGAATTGAATGATGCAAAAAATATAATTGATACGAATAAAAGGTTTTATATTTCAAGAAAAGTATTGGATAGAATAGCCAATTGCGAAAAAATAAAGGGCGAGTTTATAAAAGATGAAACCAATAAGCTGCATTATAATTATAAGGAAAATATATTACTATATAATCCACATAGATATTTAGAAAGAGTATGTGATGAACTAAAAACATTGGTTTCTGATATTACACATATTGATTTAGAGTATGTATCCGTATCTTTTATATACAAGTATCCTAAGCATTCTAAAAAAAATGTGACCGAAAGCGAATCTGAAAAATGGAATGGATGGAAATGGATTACAGGAAAGGATTCGACAGCGAGTTTTGATTTGAAAGAACTTGTTAATAGAAAAGATTCATATTATCATTATTTGGTAGCAAATGATAAGACGGCATCATTTGAAAATGATAAAGTTAAGTTGATTAATCAGCAACGTTATTATGTTAGTGAAAAAGATGGAAGACATAAAAAATATGGTTCGATTTCAGCACATAAAATGTCATTTAAACATAATAATTATACGTTTTGTACAGGTTATTTAATTATATCCACATATGGAAAGAAGTTTTATGATTATTATGATGAAAATGAATTTAGATCAGAGGCAGAATTCGAAGAAATATTATTTGAACAGATTATTCCATCATTTCGAAAATTGATAGAAACAGAGCTTGGATTATTATATTTGCGTCATAATGAAAGAGAAAAAATATTAAAACATCATAAAAAATAGCAGATAGTGTCAGTTTATTCAGCAAAGGTAATGTAGTGCTTAATTCTGATAATATTGAGATTGTGGTTACAAAACTTACTGTACATGGAACAAAAGTGAGATTGCTAGGTTTCTTAAAAAGTGTATTTTTTCAGTTTTATAAAGGTTCATTTGAGCTTTATGCTGTAGAAAATGGAATACAGGGCAGTCCAATTCATGTTTCCCCTAGTACACACAATTATTATTTGTCGCACGAGCCGACACAAAGATTCTGGAAATTTGAATATGAGTGTGATGCGAGAGAGGTTCAGAATTTATGGTTCAAAGTTAAATTTGATACAGCGGAGCTTAAGACAAGCTATTATTTTATGCCGCTTATTCCAATTCATGCGGAGTTGACGGAATATATCAAAGATCGAGTGAAAATCATATATAATGAAAATCAATGGTATTTTTCAGAAGTTGAAGAGAAAAAGCCAGAGAAAGAAATCTGGCTGTATTACGATTGTTCTGGAGTTACGATAGATAATGGATTGAAACAATTTTGTCATGATATAGCAATGAGAGATGGCATTGATCGATATTACGTGCTTACGGATAAAAAACAAAATAAGTATATTCCACCAAAAGCAAACACCGTAATATTTGGCTCTAAAAAGCATGTGGAACTTTTATTGCAAGCTTCAAAGATTATTACAGCTTTTATTGAAAATAACAATGTGTTTCCGTTTCCCGAAAAAGAATATAGCCGATATGCGAATCAAATGCAGTTTGAGACGATATATTTGCAGCATGGGGTTTTACATATTGATATGCCGTGGAAGTATTCTCCAGAAAAAATAATTGCGGATAAGATAGTTGTTGCATGTGATGTAGATTATCGGATTTTTCGTAAGAATAGCTTTGCAAAAACTGATTTATGGAAAGTTGGACTGCCAAGATTTGATGAATTGCATAAAGCAAATAAATCTGATAAGCAAAGAATTCTATATGCACCATCATGGCGAAGCTATCTGGTCGGTGAAAATGTAAACGGTGACTGGAAAGCATTAGATAAGAAATTCCTTTCTTCAAGATATTACATGGAAACCAAAGCTTTTCTGGAAAGTGATGTGTTATACAAAATGCTGGAGAAACAGGAATGTGGATTTCATGACTAAAATAGATGAAGAAGAGATTGCTAAAACAAGTGATGAGATTATTAATAAGATTGAGAAGTTCTTTATGACGGGAAAAGGAATGTTGTACGATGTGCATTTCTGGAAAAATGACATATGTAATTCAACAGAATTGATATATCAAAAGTGTTATCTTTTTCGGCAAGAGCATGATCTTTCTCCTGAACTTCCTTAGCTAATTGCTCAACCATATAGACTTTCGTATTGCGATCCATCTCACGAAGTGCATCTGAAAATGTAGTAATCAATTCTTTCGGCCTCCTTCGAAATGAAATAATATCCCGATAACATGGAAGAAATTCCGGATAGGCATTGACGAGCTGGACAATTTCATCCGGATCATCTGCGGTAAGGAAACTCAGCCATGCTTTCTGTTCCGTATCTATATTTTGAACTACTGAGCGGAAAGGGTCAAGTGAAATTGAAAAATGCATGTTTGAATTTTTATTGCCCATTTTCTGTTTCAATGTTATAATGCAGATGGGTTAGGGAGAGAAGAAAGGAATCAATGAACAAATATGAGGAACTGAGCTTTACAGATGATTTTATGTTCTGTAAGGTGCTGACAACAAACCCGGAGCTTTGTCACGAACTGTTGGAGCTTATTATCGGAAAAAAGGTTGGAGCATTTGCGAGGCTCGATCAGCAGAAACCGATTGAGATTACGGCGGATGGAAAAGGAGTCCGGTTTGACGTGTACAGCGAGGACGACCAAAATGTTGTCTATGACTGCGAGATGCAGACAAAGGATAACAGCAATCTCCCCAAACGAGCCAGATATTATCAGGGAATGATAGATTTGAACCTCATTGAGAGAGGTGCAGATTACAGTGAACTGAAGAAAAGCTACATAATTTTCATCTGTCCGTTTGATGAATTTAAGACAGGTCTGCACAAGTATACATTTAAGACTTGCTGCAAAGAATTGCCAGAGATAACGCTGGAGGATGAAGTAACAAAGATTTTTTTGTGTGCAGGAGGAGATGCTGATGATGTGTCACCAGAGATGAAGGAATTTTTAGAATGGATGGTCAGCGGACGTCAGGGCAAAACCGAGCTGGTCAGGAAACTGGATGATGCAGTTCAGAAGGCTAGAAATCATGAGGAATGGAGGCTGGAATATATGACATTACTTATGAGAGATAACAAAATGCGTGAGGAAGGACGTGAAGAAGGACGCGAGAATGAAATATTTTTAAGCGTACAGGAAGGTGACTATAAGCCAAAACGTGGTGCAGAAAAACTTGGGATTACAGAAAAAGAATTTATGAAGAGAATGAATGCCGCGGGATATAAAATTTAATGACATGAAATAAGAGAAGAATCCGTACTGCCTTTATAGATGAGAGAGTGCGGAGTCTTTTTTTAGTTGTATTTTGCGGCTGATTTGTATTTTTCCGTATTAATCTGTAGTGCGAGTTTCGGCAAGCTGTTTTTGGAGCTGTCTAATGAGTTTGTCTTTTTCAGCGAGAGCATTGTCCCTTTCTGCAATGACATTGTCTTTCTCTGCAAGGGTATTATCTTTTTCAGAAAGTGCAGCTTCCTGTTCAGCAAGTTTTCGCTCCAGGCACATATAATTCTCACGGGCGCGGCATTTTTCTCTTGTAATCTCATCCGCATTCGATTCATAGAGAGATTGAGAAGCGGAAGCAATAAAATCATTATTTTGAGCAAGCATTTTAATTTCTTCCCATGTAGTTGCGGTAAAGAGGCGTGCCCAGTAATCAATCCGGTTGGCACGGTCTTCATCAGTTGCAGAATCTTACCAATATTTTTCCATATAATTCCGTGCATATTCCTCGGATAAAGAAAAATCGGTTATGATATTTTTGAAAGTTTCCTCTTTTGAAACAGAGAATTTTTTATAGGTTTTAAGGGTACCCATAATTTCACCCTGTGTAATTCCAGTTTGAATGCCCTGCTGAATTCCAGTTGCTATGCCTTTCTGAATGCATTCTTCCTGCCATTATTCAAATGCTCTGCACATATTGATCGAACCTCCTTCCGAATCGGATTGTAACGCATGGTTAATATCCGCTGGATGGTTTCAACATGATTGTTAAACTTTAACAAAGAAGAAACATCGGTATCTGCTTCCGATAAATCTTCCCATTCTTGTGTAATGGGAAAGTTACACAGAGTTCGTATTATTCGGAGGAAAACTGGTAATATACCGGGAGAGCGATATGCATGGATTAAATTTTCAATATATGATAAGGAGAAACAAGAGGCAGGGGAGTTTGTTTACGGAAATTTAAGAGTTTGAAGGACCAGGGCAGACTGCATGTGTCGGAAGAGTTGGGAGTGAAAATGGTGGATGTTCCATTATGGAAACGAATGCACCAACAGGAAGACCGTTTTGGTTAGGTAACACGGAACGTGAAATTTTCAGTAAAATTAATTGGATTGATTATGGGTATTTTTATGATTTGGATCATAAATGGTATTATATTATTCCGGGACCGTTTCGTATTAAGCTGCCTCTGGAATTAGTGAAAAATAATCTGGATAAGGCGGGATACGAATTTGAATATCGAAGAAAATTGGAAGACGAATTACTTAAATATATACTTGATGAATATAGATGTACTTATTCTGATTTTAATGAGTTTATAAAAAAAGAAGGGTATGATTTAGAAAAAGTTTTTAAAGAAATTCAATGTGATGGCAAGCTGTCTATGTACGAATTATTTAGCAAATATCATAAAATTTTTGCATATTTTGATGATTGGGTATTCATTAAATCAGATGATGTATATAAAGATATTACAGAAATCCTTGTCAAAAAGAAAGGTGATGCTCATTTAGAAACTTGTACTTGGTAAGAAAAGAAAAAAGTTCTTACAATGTCTTATAAAACATAAATGACTTCTATCAGCCCTGCTGGATGTTTCAAGCAGGGCTTGTTTATGTGTTGTAATATTTTATCATTGAATTATGCCATTTGTGGGAATCAAATAAGGTGTAAGTCCGGCGGACGCCATGATGGAAGCAAGAGTGGCACGAACATGCGGAAACATTTGTAATAGAGCATATTCGGTTAATTCATCCGTTGAAAACTTTGTAGAGCAATCTGGAGAACTAAACTCGGCAGATAATACTACTTTTACAAGGAAAGAGGTATCTAGCATATCAACATCAAGTTCATCTGCAAATCTCATTTCAGCAGAGCAATAGCCGATATATTTATTTAGAGCATCATT
>ULPH01048930.1_pt1 | contig 11168 bp, 6 predicted proteins | sample 1953301 | NCBI WGS metagenome assembly ULPH01 (sample SAMEA4835623, study PRJEB28245) | human gut metagenome | biome: gut microbiome; material: fecal sample | place: Denmark | collected 2008 | reverse complement strand
GCTGCTGTTTGCGGTAAGCCGCCTCTAACTGGGATTTTTTCACCTCATAGACTTCCTGAAACTTATCATAGTCTCCGACATAACGATCCAGACGTTGATTTTCCATATGATAAATAATATTCACAACGTCATTCAAAAACGGGATATCGTGGGAGATTAAGATAAATGCATTCTCATACTCCTGCAGATAGCGTTTCAGCCATGCGATATGCTCTGCGTCGAGATAGTTCGTCGGCTCATCCAAAAGGAGGATATCCGGTTTTTCCAGCAAAAGCTTTGCCAGAAGAACTTTCATACGCTGTCCACCGCTTAAATCCGTGACATCATGGGACAGTCCGAGATCAAGCAGACCGAGCGCTCTCGCCACTTCCTCCACCTTCGCATCAATGATGTAAAAATCATGCATGGTAAGTGTATCCTGAATGACTCCGAGTTCCTCCATCATCGCATCCATCTCGTCCGGTTCTGCCTCGCCAAGCCTGTCACAGATTTGGTTCATGTTTTCTTCGAGTTCAAACAGCCATGCGAACGCCGATTTTAACACACTCTCGATTGTCATTCCTTTGGTCAGTGTGGAGTGCTGGTCGAGATAACCGACACGGACGTTTTTCGCCCATTCCACTTTTCCCTCGTCCGGCATAAGCTTTCCGGTCACGATATTCATAAATGTGGATTTTCCCTCGCCGTTGGCGCCGACTAATCCAATATGTTCTCCTTTTAACAGACGGAAGGACACATCATTAAAAATTGCCCTGTCACCAAATCCGTGTGTCAGGTGTTCCACGTTTAATATACTCATACTTTTCCCTTTCGCGTTTTGCTATAACATACTATTCTTCTTTGTACAACAGCTTCTTCGTCTTTTTCAGAACATGGAAATATGCCGGGAATAAAAATGCATCCGCAAAGATCCATGCCACCGGGCTTGCAAAGCACGCTGCCACGTAGCCGAAAACAGGCACAAACGCAAATCCGACCAATGTTCTTGCAACCATCTCAAACACACCCGCCAGAATAGCAAATTTGCTGTAGCCCATTCCCTGGATCAGGAAGCGCACGATATTAACAAATGCCAGCGGAATATAAAATGCACTGTTGATCAATAAAAACAGTCCTGCATTGGAAACCACTTCCGGTGCTGCCGTTCCGACAAAGAAGCCTGCCAGTGCCCCACGGAAGAAGATCATAATGACAAATGCCAGCACCGCATACGCACATCCCAAAATGGACGCTGCCTTTAAACCTTCGGAGACACGATCCAGTTTTTTTGCTCCGACATTCTGACCGCCGTAGGTTGCCATGGTGGAACCTAACGCATCAAACGGACAGCAGAAAAACATTCCGATCTTACTTCCGGCTGTCATTGCTGCAACCGCGTCAGAACCAAGGGAATTGACTGCACTCTGTAAGATAACGCTTCCGATCGCCGTGATGGAATACTGCAATCCCATCGGGACACCCATGCCGCACAGTGTCATCATATACGTTTTATTTATCTGCATTTCCTCTCTGCTCGGCCGCAGGATCTCAAAATGTTTGATACTGTAAATAAGACATCCGATACCGGAGATCAACTGTGAAATTACCGTTGCCCATGCTGCGCCTTCCACTCCGGTTCCGAGCACTACGATAAAAAACAGATCCAGTCCGATATTAATGACCGCTGCGATCACCAGAAAAACAACCGGTGTCCTGCTGTCCCCCATGGAACGGATAATACCGGAAACCAGATTGTACAGATATGTGACCGGGATTCCCCAGAAAATGATCACAATATATTGGTAGGCACCGTCAATAATATTTTCCGGTGTGCGCATCAGCTCCAGAATCGGCATACAGAAAATGACTGTCATAATCGTCATGACCACTGCAAAAATTGCGGAGAGGTAAATGGCATTCATCATAAATCCACGCATGCCCTTATAGTCTCCTGCGCCGAATTTGTGTGCTAAAGGAATTGCAAATCCGTTGCACACTCCCATACAGAATCCAATGATCAGGAAGTTGACGGAGCCTGTAGAACCTACCGCTGCAAGGTCATCTACTCCAAGAAAACGTCCTACGATCAAAGTATCCATTAAATTGTAAAACTGCTGAAATAAAAATCCAAACAAAAGTGGTACGGAAAATCCAAGAATCAGTTTCATTGGAGATCCGTTTGTCATATCCTTCGTCATATCTTTTTCCCTCGAAAAAATTGTGGTGATATTACATATCACCACAATAAGTATTAAAAACTTCAAAAAATGTATCTGTTTTCATCCCGGAACCCGTCTCAAGTTCCAGATTCTCCCAGAGATTTTCATTGATATTGGAATTCAAAGAAGAAACAAATTCATTGTATTCATCATCAAAAGCTTCTTTTTCTCTTTTGTCTACAATATTGGCTTTGTTTGCCTCCGTCAACTCCTGATTGTATTTGTTCAGACATTTAATGAAATAAAAGCCTCCATCCACTGTGATTTTACCGGAAACTTCATCATTTTCCATCTGAAATGCAATCTGCTCTACCGCATCCGGAAGTTCATCTCTGGAAACATTTACCTGAATGCTGCTAAGCTCATTATAGTTATTGGCGAGTGTTGCAAAATCTTCTCCCTGGGCTAATCTGGATGCAATTTCATTTGCCCGGCTCTCATCCGAAATAAAAATCTGCATGATTTCCATCACCCGTGCCTCATCATCGCTGACCTCCTCATTCACAGCTTTTGTGAGTGAATGGTACACTTTCTGTGCCAGCGCATAATGCTCATAGTACTCTTTGATGTCACTCTCCGAAACACCCATATAGGCAGTCTCATCCTCCGTGAGAGATGCAAAGTACTCCTCTGCTGCCTGGGCGATCTTTCCATTTTCTTCTTCGGAAAGCTCCATTTCTTTTTCTTTTGCAAGCTGGTCTAAGCAGACCACCTGTGCCAGTTCCTGCATTGTGATATTTTTCACATAATTTTCCAGAGAACTGTCTCCAAAATCATGCTGCCAGAGATCAAGTCCATAGGCAGTTCCGTAAATATTCTGGTAATTCACAAGATATACCTTCGCCTCTTTCAGCCCACAGGACACGTTTCCGATTCGAAATACCTGGCGGTTGTTCAATGTGTTTGAGACGATCACTTCCTTATTTCCAATCTTACATCCTGTGAGCAGAAAGGAAAAGCAGAGCAGACATATCAGTGCAATTTTTTTTCTAATATTTTTCATGCTTTTCTTTTAAGCTTCCATAGATTTTAAAATACTTCTTGCAACAGAGATTCCGTTTGCGGATGCCTGCTGCAGTCCACGGGTTACAGATGCTCCGTCACCGATGGCACGAAGACCTTTTACGCTTGTCTCAAAGTCTCTGTTTACAACAACCTTGTTCGAGTAGAATTTTACTTCGACACCATATAATAAAGTCTCATCACTTGCAATACCCGGTGTTACCTTATCAAGTGCAAGGATCATCTCCTCGATATCCACCATAATACGATGTGGGAATACAAGGGAAAGATCTCCAGGTACTGCATCCTTTAAAGTAGGAATCAGGTTATTTCTGCAGAGACGCTCCTCTGTCGTTCTTCTTCCTCTTCTGAAATCACCGAAGGTCTGTACTAAAATTTTTCCGTCGCAGAGCATGTTGGAAAGCTGTGCAATCTGTTTTCCGTACTCGATTGGTGTTTTAAATGGCTTTGTGAAATTCTTGGATACAAGAATTGCAAAGTTGGTGTTGTTTGTCTTTAAATCTTTGGATTTATAAGCGTGTCCGTTTACAACTGCAAGTCCATTGTCATAGTACTCAGTTGCTACTTCACCGGATGGATTCGTACAGAATGTACGCACTTTATCGTCAAATGTAGGTGTGTGGTAAACTAATTTTGCTTCGTAAAGGTTATCGTTTAAGAATTCCATAACCTCATCACGCACTTCCACACGGACACCGATATCTACCGTACCAACCTGCGTCTCGATCCCATGACCATTACAGATGTGTGAGAACCAGTCTGCTCCCTCACGTCCGACTGCCGAAACAACCTCTTTTGCATGGTATGTTTCATCTTTGTCTGTCACAAGTCCTTTTACCTGGCCATCTTCAATGATGATATCTTTGACCATGGTATTGAATTCCATCTCAACACCCTGCTCTAACAGATGCTCCTGCAATCTGGAATAAATCTTGTATCCTTCCTCTGTTCCAAGGTGACGGATTGGACATTCGATCAGTTTTAAGTTTGCTGTGATTGCTTTTCTACGGATCTCGCGGATTTCTTTTTCTTTATCCACACCGTAAACTTTTGTATCTGCTCCGAATTTTAAATAAATATCATCGGATTCTTTTAATAATGTAACAGTCTCATCATATCCTAAAATCTCCGGAAGATTTCCACCTACGTCCGGGGATAAAGATAATTTTCCATCGGAGAATGCTCCTGCTCCGGCAAATCCGGTCGTGATGGAACATGGCTGACAGCCTACACATACTTTTGTCTTTCTCTTTGGACACTGTCTGTTTTCGATACGGCGTCCTTTTTCAATCATTAAAATCTTCAGGTCTTTGTTGGCATGGATCAGTTCATATGCACAGAAAATGCCGGAAGGACCTGCCCCAATAATAATCACATCATAATTTTTCATGTAGTTTTCTCCTTGTCAAAATGCCTTTTTTACAGTCTTTTTCTGCTGCAAAAGGACGTTCTCATTCTGCCTGCTTTGCAAACTTTTTGAGTATAATAAACATTTTTTCTTTTGTCAATCCCATTCCGGGAAATTTATAAAAATTTAAGCTTCCACGATCAGATATCTGCCATCCGGGAGGGCAAATACTTCGCTTGCCTCCTCCAGATCTTTGAGTGACATTCCCTCGATATCAGCCCCCTGATCTTCGAAATAGGCTTTTACCTCTTTCAGATTCTTACAGACAACCGCCATGCAGTCCTCTAAAAATTCCTCTGCCTCTTCCATTGTCTCTGCCACCGGCTCCGGCAGAAGCTGTTCCTGATGTGCCAGAAAATATTCCAGACATACTTCATCAAATTCGTTCATACGCTGTTCTCCTTTATAATTGTGTGTATATGCAGTTTACCATAGATAGGGATCGATTCCAAGCTTTTGCAGCTCCTTATAAATACGTGCAACAGGAAGTCCGACCACATTATTGTAGTCACCTTCGATTCCCTCGATATAGATTGCACATTTCCCCTGGATTCCGTATGCTCCAGCCTTATCCATCGGCTCTCCGGTCGCCACATAGCGGTCGATCTCAAGTTCCGACAACGGTTTCATGGTAACTTCTGTTTTCTCGTAAAAGGTATGTGCGCCCGCTCGTCCATTTTTGTCCAAAAACACAAACGTAACGCCTGTATACACGGCATGTTTTCTTCCCGACAAAAGCTTCAGCATCCGCTTTGCACCCGCTTCATCCTTCGGTTTTCCAAGGATGATATCATCGCATGCAACGATGGTATCCGCCCCGATCACTAAGATATCCTGCGGTGTCATCAGTTCCTCGTGTCCGCTCTCGTAGGCTTTTACCATGCCTGCGACCTCTTTTGCTTTCTGCTCGGAAAGTTCCATCACAACCTCCTCCGGCACACTTTTGGAGATAACCTCCTCTCCTTTTGCCGGGCAGATTTCAAATTCCAGTCCAATCTGTTCTAACAATTCTTTTCTTCTCGGCGATGCCGAGGCAAGTATGATCTGTCCCATTTTGTTCTCCTGTTATAAAGTAATCAATTGTTCCAAAGAGAAGGAATAAATCAAAATTTCCTTCACTTTGAGTTTTCGTGCGGCAAAGACACGCTCCAATGCATCCGCATAGAGTTTTAACTGTGTCTCATAGCGGTCGATGAGTTCCTTTGCCTGCTGCACACGGTCGGTCTTATAGTCAAGCAGGACGATTCCGTCTTTCTCAATCCAGAATACATCGATGATTCCCTGAATTAAGGTTAAGTCCTCCTCATGACAGACTTTTTTCTGTTCTTCCTTTTCCTGATCGCTGTCTGTTTTTTCGTAGATGTTCTCACAGGAATCTGTGTTACTGCCTACTCCGAAACCATAGTTTTCCAGCTCTTCTTCCGTAAATCCCATGACAAATGGTTTCTCACGGTAAAGTGCTCCCCCGCACTGTGCGAGAGCCATCCGCCTTCCTGTTTCCGAGGAAACAAAATCTGCCACAATCTGCTCTTTCACGAGTACACGCATATCCGCAGTGATCTTCTCCTCTTTTTCCATAGCCTCCATCTGTTCCTGCACGCTTTTTTCTGAGGCAAAATCGTAGCACTCCATGACGCGGTGTACTGCGGTTCCTCTCAACGCACCACGGTTTGCTGTTTCCTGTTCCACACTCTCCTCTCTCTGGATAAAAAGAGGGATCGTTGGTGTCACAGGTTCTTCCAAAAATGCCGGGACCGTCTCCTCCTGTTCTGCCTCAAACCGTTCACGCATCGCACGGTGCTTTAATTCGGATACGGAATATTTGTTTTTCCTCAAAACGTCAACCTGATATGGATAACGCTGCGAAAATCGCTGTTTTAACTGTCCAACCAGCTGTGTGTCCGCCGCTTCAATCTCTTCGATCCGCTCTGTCAGATCTTCATTTTGCTCTAACTGGTTTTCCACTTCGTCTAAGACAAGCTCTGCCGCTTCCACGATCCGAACCGGGTATTTGTCCCCATAGGAAAGCACTGCCGGAAGTATCCAGTCCAGATAACCGGAAGCCCCTTCTCTTGTAAGGTAGGAAAGCGGTCTGTCTGCTGCTTTCGAAAGATTCGCCTGCTGTCTGTAAAATTCCAGTTTTTCGGCTGCATCTTTTAAGGTTCCGGTGAGAATGAGCTTTTCTTTTGCACGGGTTAAGGCAACGTAAAGTACACGAAGTTCCTCGCCGAGATTTTCCAGATCGATCTGCTTTGCAATCGCCTTCTTTGCGATAGTCGGTGATTTGATACGCAATTTTCCGTCCATGTAGTCAAGACCAATACCAAGTTCCGGGTGAAGCACCATTTTGCTCCGTGTGTCCTGTTTATTGAAATTTTTGCCCATACCGCTCACGATCACAATTGGGAACTCAAGACCTTTGCTCTTATGGATACTCATAATTCGGACAACGTCCTCGTTTTCCCCGACCATGTCTGCCTCACCGAAATCCACATCATATTTTTGCAGTTCATCAATGTAACGCACAAAGTGAAATAGTCCCTTGTAACTCGTTTTCTCGTAGGCTGCGGCTTTTTCCAAAAGCATGTTTAAATTCGCCGTTCTTCTGTTTCCTGCCGGCATTGCCGCCACATAATGACCGTATCCGGTCTCGCGCAGGATGATCTCGATCAGCTCATGGATCGGAGTGTCCGGGACGAGCTGCCGTAATTGCCTGTATTTTTTGTAAAATTTGAGCAATTTCCGGTGAGCGGTTGTCTCTATATGATTTTCTGTTTTCTCATCCGCGTTTCTTCCCTGCTTCTGATCTTCCTCTGAATTTGAAATTTCTATTTGCCCGCCCTCTTCATAAAGTCCTTCTGCCAGTTCGAGCACCGCTTCATGAAAAGGCACACTGCCATCTTCAAGCCTTAACACCGCAAGCTCCTCATCAGTAAGCCCTGCCATCGGCGAGCGGAGTACTGCCGCCATCGGGATATCCTGCCTTGGGTTATCCAAAAGCCTCAGCATGGACAGTACTGTCTGCACTTCCACCGTGGAAAAATATCCGGTCGAAGAAACCGTGTGCGCCGGGATTCCATTCTCGTTCAACACTTCCACAAGGGAATCCGCCCAGCCGGACAGACTGCGGAGTAAAATCACAATATCGGAGTAATGCGCCGCCCGAAGTGTTCCGGCTGCCTTGTCCGTGACCGGCTGCGTTTTCATCAGATGCTTGATCTCTTCTGCCACAATTTTCGCTTCCAGTGTCTTTTTATCCGTAAGTTCGGTGTCCTCCAATAATTCGTCGTTGCTGTCTGCAAGCAGGATCTCCGGGATGAAGTCCGCGCTGACAGGATAGCTTGCCCCCGGATACAGTGCAGCCTCCGCGTCATACTCCACATTTCCAAGACTCCGCGCCATAATTTTATAAAAAATATCGTTTGTGCAGGTTAAGACTTCCTCTCTGCTTCGAAAGTTTTTGTGCAGGTCAATACGCTGCGTGGTGCTCTCTTCCAGCGAATAGGAATCGTATTTTTTCATGAAAAGCTCCGGTCTTGCGAGACGGAACCGGTAGATACTCTGCTTTACATCCCCGACCATGAAAATATTATTTTCCCCGCGCTCCTCTCTGGAAATAGAGCGGAGCAGTGTCTCCTGCACTTCGTTGCTGTCCTGATACTCGTCGATCATGATCTCCTCAAAGGTATCCCGGAACTCTTCCGCAGTCTTTTTCGCCTTCTCCGTCTCCTCATCCACAAGAATCTGCAGTGCAAAATGTTCCACGTCATGAAAGTCCACCAGATTTTTCCGGCGTTTTGCGGCTGCAAACTCATCTGCAAACTGTTTTGTGAGACGGACGACTTCTTCTAACATCGGCTCCGTGCGCTCTAACTGTCCGATCATCATCTCCGGCGAACAGAAAAAATATTGTCTGCAGAGCTTTTTCACCACATCCTTCGCCTGCTCCCTGAGACTTTTTACCAGCTCTAATTTATCGGGATCTCCCTCAAAACCTCTGCTGCTCGCAAGTCTGTCGTATTTGATATCGGAAAGCGCACCGGACAGTTCACAGAAAGAGGTTAGTTTTGACAAACTTTCGTATTTTTCCAGATCGCTGCGCACCGCTTTCTCATACATATCCGGTCCGTCATCCTGCTGTGTGACCGCAAGCGCCTGCCTTAAGAGCTGTTCGCAGTCTTTTAAGACAAAACAGATATTTTCCGTGAGCGGAGCAAGCCATTCTGCACGGTCTAACTCCTCCCTGTTTTCGATGCGGTAGATCCCCACAAAGGAATCAAGCCATTTTTCCGGCCACGGATAACTTCTGGAAAACTCATATAACTGAAGGATCATCTCATTTAATGCTGCATCCGTCCGCCCCGATGCATAGCCCTCCACAAAATCGGAAAATGCTTCCGAAGGCTCCTCATAATTTTGTTCCAAAACTCTGCCAAGGACATCCTCGCGCAGCAATTTTAACTCACCCTCATCCCCGATACGGAAATTCGGTTCCAGATTGATCTCATGAAAATGATTGCGCACCACATACAGACAGAAGCTGTCGATGGTCGTGATCTGTGCATTGTGAATCAAGGTCAGCTGCCTTAACAGATGCTCATTCCCCGGCTGTTCGTCTAACGCTTTCTCAATCGCATTTCCGATTCGCTCCCGCATCTCTGCCGCTGCCGCATTGGTAAACGTCACAATCAGCAGATGGTCAATGTCGACCGGATGATTTTTGTCTGTTATGATTTTCACGATCCGCTCTACTAAAACAGCAGTCTTTCCAGAACCTGCTGCCGCAGATACCAATATATTTCGATTTCTTAAGTCAATGACCTGCTGCTGCTCTGTGGTCCATGAAACTCTCATATTTCTCACTCCTGTTATTTACTGTTCCTGCTTTTCGTTTTCCATACGCTTTAATATCTCGTCCGCGCTGTCAAATTTTTCCAGTTTATGATAGGAATAACCCGGCATCCGGGTGTCAAAACCGCAGACGGTATGGTATGGACAGTAATCACAGCCACTTTTTCCGTCCAGCGAGTATGGATGAATCGAAATATCTCCGGCAAAGATTTTTTTCCCGGTCTCTTTGATTTTCTCCTGTACATAATCAGACATCACAGAAAAATCGTAAGTACTGGCAACCTTGGAAGTTGCTTTTAAGCTTCCGTCCGTTTTTTTTCCGATTGGGATGACCGAAGAATTTCCGGCAAAATCTGAATCCATCGCCTCATAGATTTCCGGATTATCGTTCACCAGACCATTTAATTTTAACTGCTCCAAAACGCTGTTTCGTATTTCTGCCTCTGTCTCATTTCCAAGTCCGTCTACTATCGGATTTTGAATGTGATAGTAGAAAATACCCGCCGGTTCCGCTTTTTTGCCCGGATGGCGTTTTTCCTCTAATTCCAATGCCGCATTCATATAGACCACAAGCTGTAACTGCAGTCCATGATACAGATTGACGAGTGAAAAACTCGTATTTCCCGATTTATAATCGATGATCTTCACATAAACTTTATCCGGCGTCTCGTAAGTGTCCACACGGTCGATCCTGCCGAGCAGGTTCATTTTCTCCTCATCACTCAGCTGAAAACGGATTGCGTCCAATTTATCTGCACGCGAAAAGGACACCTCAAAATCAGCCGGCACAAATTTCCCCTTCTGGATCTGGGTGGTGAGCGCCCAAACCGTGCGCTTGATGGTCTGGCGCATCCGGCCGGTCAGGTAACGGTTTCTCACGTTCTCAAACGCTCCGGCATTTTTGCACCCGGCAATCGCGTCATTCATGCTCTCCTCTATAAATGTCTCCTGCACATCCTCCGGGATGTTAAACCAGGTGTACTCTGATTTTTCCACACGTCTGGAAAAATGTTCAAGCGCATCATGGTAAATATTTCCCATGTCCACGCTTGCAAACTCTAAAAGCTGACGCTCCTTTAGGCGTAAACCGTAATTCAGATAATGCGCGTAGGCACACGCCGCAAAACGCTCCAGTCTTGTGACGCTGTTCTCCAACACGGTTCCATAAAGTGCCTGCGTCACTGCGTGGCTGATTGGCTCATCGCTGTGCACTTCGTAGGCAGTTTTTAAAAGTTTTTCCGTTTCCGGCTTCCACTCGGAATCTGTGAGGTAGAATTTTGAGAGAGCATTCCATAATTTTCTTTTTTCTACCTGAGAAAAATCAGATGCCCTGTCATTATCCTGCAGTCCCTCCAGGAAAAACGCCATGCTGCTCTTCGGCGTCATGATGCAGTCCGCAGAAGTTGTCTCCTCGATTTCCTCCACCGTTTTCTCTGGGAACATTTTCAAGAGCGTTCCAACAAAATACGACCTTCTAAGTGCTTTTCCGTCCGCATTCACTTTTGAAAAAGTCACATATAAAAAATCAGATGGCTTCGTCACATTCAGATATAGATAAAAGCGTTGGATGAACACTTTTTCACGCGCACCCGGTGCAAGTTCCAGATGACATGCCACCATTTTCTCACGTTCAAACTGCGAGATGATACCTCCGGCATTGCCCGCTTTCGGCACAACACCGTCATTGA
>ULPH01059740.1_pt1 | contig 11240 bp, 6 predicted proteins | sample 1953301 | NCBI WGS metagenome assembly ULPH01 (sample SAMEA4835623, study PRJEB28245) | human gut metagenome | biome: gut microbiome; material: fecal sample | place: Denmark | collected 2008 | reverse complement strand
GAGCCGATGGTCAATATGGGTACGGACGAGGTTGGAACGCATCCGGGCAACACATGGGAAATCTTCACGGCGGACGGCAAACCGTCGGCGCAGTGGGAAATCATGGTGCTTGTGACGGATACGGGTCACGAAGTGCTGTCTTGGTAAGCGGCTTCACCGCATATTCAGAAAAATCCCTGCATCACGCAAACGGTGCAGGGATTTTCTTATGCTTGCAATAATCGTGCCAGCAGCAGCGCCGTGTCGTCCATCTCCTGCGCCGTGTTGTAAAGCCCCGGCGAAAAGCGAATCGCGCCGCTTTGCAGCGTCCCCAACCACGCATGGACGGCCGGTGCGCAGTGCAGCCCCGCGCGCACGGCAATATCCGCCGCATCCAGCGCATCCGCCAGCGCCCCGCCGTCATGCCCCGGCACGACAATGCTCGTAATCGCCATATGCGCCTGCCCATCGTCGCAGAGGATGCGCACGCCGGGAATCTCCCGCAGCCGCGCGCGCAGGCGATCGCACAGCGCCAGCTCGTATTCCTCGATTTCCGCTCGGTGCGCCCGCACGAACTTCACCCCCGCGTACAGCCCCGCTATGCCGGGCAGGTTCACCGTGCCACTCTCGTAGCGGTCGGGCAGCATGTCCGGCTGACGGACGCTCTCACTCATCGAGCCGGTTCCGCCAAGCAGCAGCGGTTCAGGGTTCATGCCGTAGCCCAGCACAAGCAGTCCCGTGCCCTGCGGCCCCAGCAGCCCTTTGTGCCCCGGCATTGCCACCATGTCTGCGCGCAGCACGTCTGGCGAAACGTCCGCCATCCCGGCCGTCTGCGCCGCATCCACCAGCAGGGGAACGCCGCGCTCCCGGCAGACCGCGCCCAGCTGTGCAATCGGCTGAATCAGCCCCGTGACGTTGCTGGCGTGGGCGATGATCACCAGTGCGGTTTTGCGGCTGATGACGCGGCGTAGAGAAGCAGGGGACAGGATACCGCGTTCATCCGGCGCAAGCATATGCACCGTGATTTCCCCGCGCGAAACGTAGCGGTCGAGCAGCCGCATGACTGCGTTGTGTTCCGCGTAGGAGCAGATGACCTCGTCGCCGCGCCGCAGCGTGCCGGAAATGGCGAGATTCAGCGCTTCGGTGCAGTTTGCGGTGAACAGAATCCGCTCCGGATGATGCACACCCAGCAGCCGCGCGGCTTCCTCCCGGCAGTGCTCAACCACCCGACCCGCGCGCAGTGCCAGCCGATGCCCGCCGCGTCCGGGATTCGCGCCCATCTTCTCCTCTACGCCCGCCATCGCCCGAATGACCTCCGGCGGCTTCGGGAAGCTTGTCGCGGCATTGTCCAGATAAATCATCGACGCTTTTCCTCCATCGTCCGCGAACCTCGGCGGGCGTTTTTTCATATTATTCTAATGGCGAAAAGGAGGCGGTAGAACCGATGAGGGAGGAGTTTTGCATTGCGGCATTCCGCTCGCGGCAGCAGGTGATGGCGTTTGAACGCGATTTGCGCCAGCACGGGGTTCGTGCGTCGGTGATGATTACGCCGCGCGCGGTGGCGATGGGGTGTGGGCTGAGCGTCCGCATCGAGCGGGAAGATTTGCGCCGCGCCGTGCAGGTGTATCGGACGACGAATCCGGGCAACTTGATTGGCTTCTATGACGTGTGGCAGGAGCCGACAGGGCGGACGACTGTGCGCCCGGCGGGGATTGAGTAACGAAAGGCGCCGCCTGATTTCGCAATGAGACCAAGCGGCGCTATTGCTATGCAATTGTACCTTTTAGTGCAGTTTCCGGCACACCTTGATGATTTCCTTGCCCGTGACGGTCGATTCCTGCCCAAGCGCGTCGTGACCGTCCTTCATGCGGCGTGTAATGAGCAGCGTGTCGTCATCCGGCGCTTCGATGTCGCAGTAGCCGAGGCGCAGCAGGTCGGATTCCTGCCGATGGCGCAGCTTGTTCGCGACGTATTTCTGCAGCGACTTGTCTTCGCGCCCCCACGGGAAGGCGCGGCGATTCCACGGGTCGTGGCAGCCGGTCAGCCCAACTTCGTCCCCATAGTACACTGTTGCGCAGCCCGGCAGCGCGCACAGCAGGTCGATGCAAAGCTTGTAGCGCCTCACAGCTAACTCGTACTCTTCCACGTTCAGGTGGACATGCTGCTGATCTGCCTTGCTAAGTTCCTGACATTCGCGTCCAGCAAGGATGTTCAGCGCACGGCAGCGGTCGTGGCTGCCGACGAGGTTCATCAGCGCGTAACGGAACTGCGCCGGGTAAACTTCCTCCTGATGGTGAATCAGGCGCACGAAGGTGCTGGCGGACGTTTTGCCCATCACAAAGTTGAGAATCGCCTCGCGCACGGGGTAGTTCATCACGCTGTCGAGCGTGTCGCCCGTGCAGTAGCAGCGCGTTTCGCCGTAAGCAACCTTGTTGCTCGCGTCCTCCCACACTTCGCCCAAAACAACGGCTTCCGGGTCAGCGGCCTTTGCGGCGGCGCGCAGCTTGCGCAGGAAGTCCACCGGCAATTCGTCCGCCACATCCAGCCGCCAGCCGCAGCTGCCCGCCTCAATCCAACGCGGCACAACACCCTCGTGCGGCTGGAACATGAACTTCTGGTATTCTGGATTGTCCTTGCGCAGCTCCGGCAGGGAGAGAATGCCCCACCATGCCTTGTAGTCTTCCGGGTAGTGGTTGAAGGTGTACCAGTCGAAGTAGGGGGAGGATTGCCCTTGATAGGCGCCGAGCGTCGGATAATGCCCGAAGTGGTTGAAGTACACGCTGTCTTCGCCCGTGTGGGAAAACACGCCGTCGAGCATTACGCGGATGCCGACTTTCTTCGCCGCTTCGCACAGTTCGGTGAACTCCGTGTTCGTGCCGCACAGCGGGTCAACCTGCGTGTAGTCGCCCGTGTCGTAGCGGTGATTCGACCGTGCGCGGAAAATCGGGTTCAGGTAGATAATGTCGATGCCCATGTCCTTCAGGTAGGGCAGCTTCTCCTGAATGCCGGTCAGCGTGCCGCCGTAGAAGTCCAGTTCCTGATACTTGCCGCCGCGCAGGTCGCCCACGCCCAACAGCTCTTCATCCCAGTTTTTGTGGACATAGCGGTCTTTGCGGTCATCAACGGCTTTTGTTGGCGCATGGCGGAAACGGTCGGGGAAAATCTGGTAGATATTCGCCCCGTGGAAGGCTTCCGGCGTCTTGTAAGCCGGGTCGTAGAGCGTAATCTGGAAGGATTCCGGCTCGCCGTGGTCATACGCGACACCGACGCCGCCAAGTTTGTCCGGCTGGTTGCCATAGCGGATGGTGCGGCCGTCCTTGCGGTAAATCAGGAAGTAATACCAGAAAAGCCCCGGCGTGGTCGGCAGGGGAATGGCAACTTCCCAGACATGCTCAGCGGTCGGCAGCATGGTGTAGCAAAGTTCTTCCGTCATCCAAGTGCGCAGGACGACGCTCGTCGCTTCGTCGCAGTGCAGGCGAATCAGAACATTGCTGCCAGCCGGAGCAGGGCCGGACGGCGTGCGATAAAATTCGTTGTGGGAATCGTGCAGCAGCATGATATCCATCCATCCAATCATCAATAATTGCGGAAACACGGCAAAAAAGCCCGAAATGCTCCGGACTTTTGAACCGGGAGCACTGCGGATGGATATTTTTCCGCAGTGCTCTCGAAAATATGCAGTTTATACCTTGCGCTTGAGCGGATCAAGATGCCAAATGGTGTCGTTGTACTCGCGAATTGTGCGGTCGGAGCAGAAAACACCGGACATTGCGGTGTTGATGACCGCCATGCGGTTCCACTTGTCGCGGTCGGCATAATCCGCGTCGATGCGGCGCTGCGCCATCGAGTACGAGCCGAAGTCTTTCAGGACGAAGAACGGATCGGCCATGTTGCCCCAGTCGCCAATCAGCAGGCTGTGATACAAATCCTGCAGGGCGCTCGGCGCGTCCGGCAGCACGGTTCCGTCGATCATCTGGGTCAACGCCAGACGCAGTTCCTGATTCGTCTCAAAGATGGTCATCGGGTTGTAGTTGCGCTCACGGTACATATCCAGCACCGTGTCGGAACGCATACCGAAGATGTAGATGTTATCCATGCCGACCTGCTCGGAAATCTCGACGTTTGCGCCGTCCATCGTGCCGATCGTGATGGCGCCGTTCATCATGTACTTCATGTTGCCCGTGCCGCTGGCTTCCTTGGACGCGGTGGAAATCTGCTCGGAGATTTCGGTTGCCGGAATCAGCAGCTGCGCGCTGGACACGTCGTAGTTTTCGAGGAAGACGACCTGCAGCATCTTGCTGGCGCGCGGGTGCTTGGCAATCAGCGCGGACAGACCGTTGATGAAGCGGATAATCTGCTTGGCGCGGTTGTAGCCCGGCGCTGCCTTCGAGCCGAAGATGAACACACGCGGGTGCATGGTGAAGTTCGGGTCGTTGACGATGCGGTTGTACAGCACAAGGATGTGCAAAGCGTTGAGCATCTGACGCTTGTATTCGTGCAGCCGCTTAGACTGTGCGTCGAAGATGAAGTTCGGGTCAACGATTGCGCCCTGATGTTCTTTCAGGAAATTCGACAGGCGAACCTTATTGTTGTGCTTAATCTTCTCAAACTGCTCGCGGAACGCCGCGTCGTCAGCATAGGGCGCAAGGTCATGCAGCAATTCCGGATCTTTCACCCAGTCTGTGCCGATGGTGTCGCAGATAAGCTTGGTCAGTTCCGGGTTGCACGCCATCAGCCAGCGGCGATGCGTGATGCCGTTGGTAATTGCGCTGAACTTCTCCGGCATAACGAGGTAGAAGTCGTGGAACGTCTCCTGCTTGAGGATATCGCCGTGCAGCTTGCTCACGCCGTTGGTGGAGAACGTCATGGCAACGCACAGGTTCGCCATGTGGATGTAACCGTAGGCAATAATCGCCATGCGACCCACGCGCTCCGCTTCGCCGGGGAAGAAGTTCCACAGGCGCGCGCAGAGACGCTTGTTCATTTCCACCAGAATCTGATAGATGCGCGGCAGCAGGCTCTTCACCATGTCTTCCGGCCACTTTTCGAGCGCTTCCGCCATGATGGTGTGGTTGGTGTACGCCATCGTGCGGCTGACAATCTGCTGCGCTTCGTCCCAGCCGAGGCCTTCTTCGTCCATCAGCAGGCGCATCAGTTCTGGAATCGCCAGACCCGGATGCGTGTCGTTGATGTGGATGACGACCTTCTCCGGCAGCTTGCTCCAGTTCGTGCCGTTGAGCTTCTTGAAGTCCTTGAGGATGTACTGGAGGGTGGCGGAGGTGAAGAAATACTGCTGCTTCAAGCGGAGCAGCTTGCCTTCGTAGTGGTTGTCTTCGGGGTAGAGGATGTTGGAGATAGCTTCCGCCAGTTCCTTTTCCTCCGACGCCTGCACATAGTGGCCGTGGTTGAAGTCGCTCAGGTCAATGCGCTTCGGGGCGCGGGCGCTCCACAGGCGCAGACTGTTGACGGTGGAGGTGTCATAGCCCACCAGCGGCATGTCGTAGGGGACAGCCTCGACCGTGTTGTAGCCGACGTGACGGAACACCGTGCGGCCGTTCTCGTTGCCCATTTCAACGTGACCGTTGAAGTGCACCTCGCAGGCATCCTCCATTACGGGCATTTCCCACACGTTGCCGTTGCCCAGCCAGTAGTCCGGCAGCTCGACCTGCTGACCGTCCACAATCTTCTGGCGGAACAGACCGTATTCATAGCGGATGGAGCAGCCCATCGCGGGCAGGTCAAGGGACGCCAGCGAGTCCATGAAGCACGCTGCCAGACGGCCCAGACCGCCGTTGCCCAGCGCGGGTTCAGGCTCTTCCTGAAGCACCTTGTCCACGTCGATGTGCAGTTCGTCCAGTGCCTGCTTGTAGGCGTCGAGCGAGACGAGGTTCAGGATGTTGGTGTATAGGCTGCGACCCATCAGAAATTCCACGGAGAGGTAAAATAGACGCTTGTTGTTGTTCGTCTTGCGTTCTTCGCGGGAAATCATCCATTTCTGCATGATCTGGTCGCGGACAGTGGAAGCCAGTGCGCGATAAATCTGCCCATTCGAAGCTTCCTCAATGGTGCGGCCGTTATAGCGCTGCAGCTTGCCGATAATGGATGCCTTGATGGAATCCTTGTCAAAAGATGTCGTAGGCATGGGAATCCTCCTTTTATTTGCAAAGGGCTTTCGTGGAATGCCGTTGAATGCCCTGCTCCGGAATCAAGCATTGCGATGCAAAATCATTGTTTGCATTGCCGTTGTGTATCATACCACAGAAATGGGAAAATGACAAGTATGCTTCCCGCCAGCTTCCACGACAATTTGTCTAAAAACGCCCAAATCCGCCAAAGAACGCTGATGAAAAGTATCGAAAACAGCGAAAACCCATTGTTTTAGCAGCAAAAACCGGGCTGCACAAGGGTTCGCAGCCCGGAAATGCCTCCGCAAATAATTATGCCGATTATTGCAGCAGATACAAACAGGTTACATACAGCCCAATGCACAGCAGCAGCAACCCGAAGGAAATGCTCACGCTCATGCTGCGGATGCCGCTGGAAACTTCACGGAAGGAAGCGTCCAGCACATACTCGAAGTCCGTGCGCATCGGGTGGCGGTGCAGAATCGTGCGGTTAAGCAGCCGCGCCAGTGCATTCAGCGCGCGCCCCAGCGTGTAGGTGAAGCGGTTGCCGACTGGCACGGGCTTGCGCGTCTTGCGCATCCGGAAGATGGTCGCGCGGCTTGCCATCACGAGGTTTTCCGGCAGCTCCGCAATGAAGCGGAACACCAGTGTCAGCACCTGCGGCAGCAGCGTCAGCAGCAGCGGACGGTAGACAGCGTTCTCCAAGTCGAGCTTCTCGTTCCAACGGTTGACGTATAGGCGCACGCCGCTTTCGTCCTTGCGCGTCAGCAGCGGCAGGACAATCAGCAGATACACCGCCACGCCGATGATGATGGAAATCGCCGCGCCCTGCAGGTTCTCCGCCGAGAAGTACGCAATCGCTTCCTTCAGCGCGGGTACGCCGAAGAACGACGCGCTCTTTGCCCCGAACGGCGTGAGCAGCAGCCCCGGCAGTGCGCCAAGGAAGGGGAGCGCCGCCGCACTGTCCAGCAGCGCAAACGCGGTTGTGCCGTTCATGTAGTGCGTCATGCCGTCGAATTCCGTCTGACGGGTCGGGTGCTTCTGCCAGAAAATGCAGATGTACAGCTTCGCCATGTACGCGACGGTCAATCCGCCGCTTATGAGGAAGAGCACTTCAATCGCCTTGTAGCCCATCCACGCGCTGCCTGCCGCCTGCATTTCGCCAATCAGCTCCAGCAGCCCTTCGTGCAGCAGGCTCTTGCTGTTGTATCCGCTGCCCAGCGGCGGGATGCACGCAATGCTCAGCGCTCCCAGCAGGAACGCAATGTGCAGCAGCGGCTTTTTGCGCCCGAAGCCGCGGATATCATCAAGATTCAGCGCGTGCAGGTTCATGTACACCACGCCCGCCGCGATGAACAGCGTCAGCTTGATGAGCGAGTGATTCAGCATGTGCATCACGCTGCCATACGCCGCCAGCGTGCCTTCGTCGCCCAGCAGCACCATCACCGACAGCCCCAGCGTGATGAAGCCGATTTGGCTCATCGACGAGCAGGCGAGCGTCCGTTTGAGGTCGGTGGAGAACAGCGCCAGCAGTGCGCCGAGGAACATCGTAATCGCAGCGAAAATCATCAGCGCATTGCCGAACGCGGCGTTGCCCTGCATCAGGTTCGCGCACAGCACAATCAGCCCGAATACGCCGGATTTGGTCAGGATACCCGACAAAAGCGCTGACGCGGGCGCAGGCGCAACCGGGTGCGCTTTCGGCAACCAGATATGCAGCGGGAACAGACCGGCTTTCGCGCCAAAGCCGACCAGCGTCAGCCACACCGCGACGGTTACATCCTGCTGCCCCATGGCGGCGCGCAGGGACGCAAAGTCGAGTGTCCCCAGCTGATGCTGCAAGAGGAACAAGCCCATCAGCGTCGTCAGACCGCCGATGACCGCCACCGCAAGGTACGTCGCCGCCGCCCGGAGTGCGCCCGGCGTTTCCTCCTGCGCGACCCATGCATAGCTGGCAAACGACATGATTTCGAAGAACAGGAACGTCGTGCCGAGGTTGTCCGAGAGGAACACGCCCAGCGTCGCACCGAGCGTCATCAGCGTGAAGAAGCTGTACCGCGCTTTGTTGCCGTGATGCTGGAAGTATTCCGGCGCAAACAGCCCCGTCATCATCCACATGAAGGCGGCAACGCAGCTGTACAGCCCACGGAAGCCGTCCGCACGCAGGTACAGCCCCAGCCCGCAAAAGCCGGGCAGGGCGACTTCGCCCTCCGGCAGGAACAGCAGCACTACGCTCAGCGCGAAAATTACAATGCCCGTGATGCTCACGAACCCGTTCATGGCGCGTTCATCCCGGCGGCCAAGCATATAGGCGATGATGGCGGCGAGGAAGGGCAGGAAGGTCAGCAAAATCAGAATCCACGATGTCATCTTTCTTTCCTCCTGTCCTTAGAAAATCACACCGGCGGAAATATTCCGCAGGAATGTCACCAGCGGCTGCGACCACAGCCCCAGACCTATCATCAGCGCGCACAAAATCCCCATTGGCACGAGCATCATCCAGCTGGGATCGAGCTTCTGCCCCGCCAATTGCGCCTGATCAGCGTTGAGCGGGCGGAAGTACATCGGCAGTGCGGCGGTGAAGAGGTAAATTGCCGTCAGAATGGCGGAGATGATGAGGCAGACAATCGCGACGGTTCCCATTGGCAGCTCCGTGGCGGACGCGGCGGTCAGCAGATTCCACTTGCTGACGAAGCCTGCCAGCGGCGGCGTGCCGACCAGCGCAATGCTGCCCAGCAGGAAGATGCCGCACGTTGCAGGCATAATCCTGCTGTATCCGCGCAGATCCTGCACATACTCCTTGCCGGTCTTGATGAGAATCGCGCCCGCGCAGTAGAACAGCGTAATCTTGATCACGCCGTGAATCACCAGATGGCTCAAGCTGCCTGTCATGCCGTCGGGGGTCATCAGCGCCGCGCCCATGAGCATGTAGGATAGGTTGGAGATGGTCGAGTACGCCAGACGGCGCTTGAAGTGCTGCTCGCGAACCGCCATTGTCGAACCGAAGAGAATCGTGAAGCAGCTAAGCAGCAAAGCGACCGTCTGCGCCCACGTCCCGTAGAGGAACGACGCGCCGAAGGAGTAGTAAATCACGCGCAGGACAGCATACGCGCCCGCGTTGACGACCGCCACCGCGTGCAGCAGCGCTGTCACGGGCGTCGGGGCGACAGAAGCCGCCGGCAGCCATGCGTACATCGGGAAAACAGCCGCTTTTGTGCCGAAGCCGACGAACGCCAGCAGGAACACGAATTTCAGCAGTTCTTCCATCCCGCTGATTTTTTCCGCGTCCAGCACGCCGCCGAGGACAAAGTCCGTTGTCGTGCCGTAGTAGATGATGAACACCAGCGCAATGAACGCCAGCGCCGCGCCGGAGATGGAGAAGGTGAGGTACTTGCGCCCTGCGCGGATGGACATGGTATCCTTCTTGTGGATGACAAGAGGCAGGGTAATCAGCGTCAGGCACTCATAAAAGACGTAGAGCGAGAACAGGTTTGCCGAGAACGCGACGGCCAGCGTGACGGCGTAGCTCATCGTGTAGTAGCTGAAGAACGTGTTCGGGCGCTCCTCGTGCTGCATGTACTCAAAGCCGTACAGCGACGCCAGCGGCCAGAGGATGGATACCAGCCCTGCGAAAATGCAGCTCATGCCGTCCACGCGGAACGCAAGCGCCAGCTCGCTGTTCATGTGGCAGAGGACGTAGGTGGTATCCGTGCGGGTGAGCAGCAGCACCCACGTCAGGATGCTTGTCGCCAGCACGATGGTTTCAACGTAGATTCCGCGGGATTTCGCGCTGGAAAAGCGCATCAGTCCCATTGCCGCGCCGCCAAGCATGGGCAGCGCGATGGTCAAGAATAACAGCATATGCGCTTCCTCCTTACAGCAGTGCGGTCAAAATGGGGGAAAGAAGGCCGGTCAGCAGCGACGGGAACATGCCCAGCACCACCGACAGCACCGTCAGCACCAGCATGGGAATGAGCATCGACGCGGACGCTTCGCACTTTTCGCCGACTTGCGCGTCTTTTCCGGGGAAGAAGCCGCGCAGAACAATCGGCATCAGGTAGCCCGCCGTCAGCAGGGCGGAGAGCAGCAGCACAACGGGCCCAAACCAGTTCAGCCATGAAGCTACGCCCGTCATGGCAAGGCTGCCCTGCGCCAGCTCCCACTTGCTGAAAAAGCCCAGACACGGCGGAATGCCAATCAGCCCAAGGCTGCCAATCGCGAAGCACCACATCGTGACCGGCATCCGCTTGCCGATACCACGGAGGGCATCCACCTGCGTTTCGCCCGTTTTCAGGATGACTGCGCCCGCACCCATGAACAGCACGTCCTTGACCAGCGAGTGGCACACGACGTGCAGCATGGCGCCGAGCAGCCCCAGCGGATGCAGCGTGCTCAACCCGAACACGACGTAGCTCACCTGACTGACCGTAGACCATGCCAGCCGCTTTTTGAGGTGATGCTCCCGGTACGCCAGCAGCGAACCGATGAAAACCGTCAAGAGCGAGAGTGCCATCAGCACCGTCTGCACCCACGTTCCGCGCAGGTTCTGTGCGCCGTGGAAGCAGTAGATGACGCGCAAAAGACCAAGCACGCCCGCTTTCGTAATCACGCCGGACAGCACCGCCGACGCCGGGGAAGGCGCGGCCGGGTGCGCCGTCGGCAGCCAGCCGTGCAGCGGATACAGACCCGCCTTCGCGCCAAAGCCCAGCAGCATCACACCGCCAATCGCCAGCACGAAGCCCTCGTGCCCCGCGACTTTCGCCATGTCCAGCGCGCCGCCGGGCGCGAAGGACAGCGACTGCGCGTACGGGGCAATCGCGAAAATGCCCAGCAGCACCAGTGACGCGCCGACGACGGAGTAAATCAGGTACTTAATGCCCGCCGCGACCGCTTCCTTGCTGCCGGAGTGCATCACCAGCGGCATGGTCAGCAGCGTCATGGCTTCGTAGAACATGTAGAAGGTGACCAGACTCCCGGACATGCACAGCCCCATCAGCACGCCCAGCGTCAGCAGATACAGGCAGTAGAAACGCTTTTCATGCCCCTCGTGCGCCATGTAGTCAAACGAGTAGAACCCCGCCGCCGCCCAGACGAACGCCATCAGCACACAGAAGCACATGCCGATGCCGTCCACAT
>ULPH01057033.1_pt1 | contig 11274 bp, 6 predicted proteins | sample 1953301 | NCBI WGS metagenome assembly ULPH01 (sample SAMEA4835623, study PRJEB28245) | human gut metagenome | biome: gut microbiome; material: fecal sample | place: Denmark | collected 2008 | reverse complement strand
GGCTATCAACGACTATTGGAAAGAGGTAGGCGGACTGAATATGTTGCCGGGAACCAACCGCTCCAGTGACCGCTTTGTACGCGCATCGTTCTACATCAATGCCATTCCGCAAACAGCGGATGCAAAGATTGCTGTACCCAGTGTATTGAGCGTAATGCGCAATGTTTCTGTACCGTTCGGTATCACCACACCGGACAAGCCCCATATCTCCTCCACCCGTTGGCGTTCTGTATCCGACCAGAAGAACAAAGTATATTATTTTGAGTCCACACTGACCCCTAACTTGTTCTGGCTCGACCTGAAGAAAATCGATTTTAGCCCGAATGCAGGAATCAAGAAACTCTCACTGACAAACGGAGAAATCTATGCCGGAGATGCCATAAAGGATTTGAAAGACAGCAAAGGATTTGTATTTCTTTTCCAGACGCCGGTAATGTAGCACAGCCCCTACACATAGCCCCTCAATAATGGATGCTTCCCACTTCTTTCTATAAGAGAAAGCAGGGAAGCATTTATTTTTCTCATTATTTTTGTGTACGTTTGCAGATACATACTCAATGCAGCAATTTACATGGAATTATTAGTATACAAAGCCTCTGCCGGCTCAGGCAAGACCTTTACGCTGGCTGTGGAATACATCAAGCATTTGATAATCAATCCACGCGCCTACCGGCAGATACTTGCCGTAACCTTCACCAACAAGGCTACGGCAGAGATGAAGGAGCGCATACTGACACAGCTTTACGGTATCTGGAAGGGAGCACCTTCTTCCGAAGCATACTTGGAGAGAATTAAAAATTATAAATTAAAAATTAAAGAAGAAGGCGGGGACAGATTGACGGACGGGGAGATTCGTCAACGGGCCGGCATGGCACTGCAATACATGCTGCATGACTACAGCCGTTTCCGCGTGGAAACCATCGACTCCTTTTTTCAATCTGTGATGCGCAACCTTGCCCGCGAACTGGAACTGAGTCCTAACCTGAACATAGAGCTGAACAACAGTGAAGTGCTGAGTGATGCCGTAGACAGCCTCATCGAGAAGCTTACCCCCACTTCTCCCGTGCTGGCATGGCTCCTGGACTACATCGACGAGCGCATCCGCGACGACAAACGCTGGAACGTATCGAATGAGGTGAAAAGTTTCGGACGAAACATCTTCGATGAAAGCTACATAGAACGCGGCGAAAAACTACGGCAATGCCTTCGTACTCCGAACACGTTGAAACTCTACCGGGATGTGCTGCGCGATATGGAAACCGAGGCTCTGGAACAGATGAAAAGTTTCTACGACCAGTTTGAAGGCGAACTGGAAGGGCATGCCCTCACTCCCGAAGACTTGAAAGGAGGTGCCCGAGGCATCGGCAGTTACTTCCGCAAACTGCGCGACGGCAGACTGTCTGACAAGGATGTGCTGAACGCCACCCTGCAAAACAGCTTGGCAGATGCAAAAAACTGGGCAACGAAAACATCCTCACGGAAGGACGACATCATCTGTCTGGCAGAAACCAGCCTGATGCCTCTACTGCAGGAAGCCGAAAGAATGCGTCCGCAACGCAACCGTACCTTGAACAGTTGCCGCCTCTCGCTCCAGCACCTCAACAAACTGCAACTTCTCAATCATATCGACGAAGAGGTACGCACGCTAAACCGGGAGCACAACCGCTTTCTGCTCTCGGATACCAACGCCCTACTGCACAAACTGGTGCGCGAGGGTGACTCTTCGTTCGTCTTCGAGAAAATCGGCGCCAACATACGCAACGTCATGATTGACGAGTTCCAGGACACCAGCCGCATGCAATGGGACAACTTCCGCCTGCTGCTGCTCGAAGGACTTTCGCAAGGAGCCGACAGTCTGATTGTGGGAGATGTGAAGCAGTCCATCTACCGCTGGCGGAACGGGGACTGGGGAATACTGAATAGTTTAGGCAATGAAGAATTGAAAATGGAGAATAGAGAATCAAGTTCTCCATTAAACAACTTCCCCGTCCGTGTGGAAACCCTAAAAACAAACCGACGTAGCGAAACTAACATTATCCGTTTCAACAACCAAGTATTTACCGCTGCCATAGACTACCTCAATGCGCTACACCTGAACGAACTGAAAGAGGACTGCCTACCCCTAAAACGCGCTTATGCCGACGTAGTGCAGGAATCGCCCAAGAACACGGAGTACGGCTACGTAAAAGCTGCCTTCCTTGAACCGGACGATGAACACAACTATACAGAGCAGACCCTTCTCGCCTTAGGAGAAGAAGTACAGCGGCTACTGGAAGAGGGCGTAACACTGAATGACATCACCATCCTTGTCCGCAAGAACAAGAATATCCCACCGATAGCCGACTATTTCGACAAAGAACTGCATCTCTCTGTCGTGTCCGACGAAGCTTTCCGTCTGGATGCCTCCCTTGCCATCTGCATGCTGATGGATGCCCTGCGCTGCCTATCGAATCCGGAGAACAGGATTGCGGAGGCTGCACTGATGGAGAATTACAAATTACAAATGACAAATGACGAGCAACCGAAATTCACAACAGCCACTCCCCTTCCCGAAGCCTTTACCTCCCGACGGGAAACGCTGCGCCTGATGCCTTTGTATGAGTTACTGGAAGAACTGTTCAGCATCTTCGGCATGAGCCGCATTGAAAAGCAGGATGCCTACCTCTTCTCCTTCTTCGATGCTGTGACGGAGTATCTGCAAAGCAATTCTTCCGAACTGGACAGCTTCATCCGCTACTGGGACGAAACCCTTTGCAGCAAAACCATCCCCAGCGGTGAGATGGACGGCATACGCATCTTCTCCATCCACAAGTCCAAAGGACTGGAATTCCATACCGTACTGATTCCCTTCTGCGACTGGAAGCTGGAGAACGAAACCAACAACCAGCTGGTGTGGTGCGTCCCACCGGAAGAGCCTTATAATGCCATCAGCTTAGTGCCGGTGAACTATTCCACCACCATGGCGGAATCCATATACCAGCAGGACTATCTGCACGAACGTCTTCAGCTGTGGGTGGACAATCTGAATCTGCTGTACGTGGCCTTTACCCGTGCCGGCAAGAACCTCATCCTCTGGAGCCGGAAGGAACAGAAGGGAACCATGTCCGAACTCCTTGCCAACACCCTGCCCCGCATAGCCAAAGACGGAGCAGGCAGTTGGGACGAAGAGGCTGCCATATACGAGAACGGCAGGATTTGTCCCTCCTCCGTCCACGTCTCACAGCATGACGCAGACAACCCTGCTGATGACGAAGCCAAACCTCTATGCTGCGAACGTAAACCTCTATACTGCGAACGTAAACCTGAGGTTTATGAACAGCAACCGGTCAACAGACTTTCGCAAAAGCCGGTCAAACTGCCCGTCCACATGGAGAGTATGCTCCACGACATCGAGTTCCGGCAATCCAACCGTTCGGCAGACTTCATAGCAGGAGTAGACGAAGCAGAGTCCAGCTGGCGTTTCATCAACCGGGGACGTTTGCTGCATACCCTATTCTCCGCTATCGAAACCGAAGAAGACATTGACAATGCCATCAGCCAGCTCGTCTTTGAAGGTGTGATTGGACGGAGTGAGACGGAAGAAGAAATACGCAATCTCACCCAACGCGCTTTCTCCCTGCCTCAAGTCAAGGACTGGTATTCAGGAACGTGGCAGCTATTCAATGAATGCGACATCATCTGGCAGGAAAACGGTGAACTGCGGACACGCCGCCCGGACCGCGTGATGATGCGTGGCGAAGAAATCGTAGTGGTGGACTTCAAGTTCGGAAAGCCAAACAAGAAGTACAACAAGCAGGTGCAGGGATACATGCAACTGCTGGTCCGCATGGGGTATGTCGCAGAAAATATACGGGGTTACTTGTGGTATGTAGAGGAGAACAACATAGAACCGGTATAACTCACTCCCCATCCACTATTAATTATCAATTATCAACTAAATCATGGAAACATTCCTCCAACTGGTCGCCCGCGACCTTTACGCCAAAATAGGAAACGACCTCTCGCGCACCGCCATCGTTTTCCCCAACAAACGTGCCAGTCTGTTCTTCAACGAATATCTGGCAGCTGAAACGGACCGCCCTTTGTGGTCGCCTGCCTACGTCAGCATCAGCGAACTGTTCCGGCAACTCTCTCCATTGAAGTCCGGTGACCCTATCCGCCTGGTATGCGAACTGTATAAGGTGTTCCGCGAAGAGACCCGCAGCGAAGAAACTCTGGATGACTTCTACTTCTGGGGAGAACTGCTCATCAGCGATTTCGATGACGTAGACAAAAACCTTGTAGATGCCGACAAACTCTTCAGCAACCTGCAAGAACTGAAGAACATTATGGACAATTACGACTTCCTCGACCAAGAACAAGAAGAAGCCATCCGCCAGTTCTTCCAGAACTTTTCCATAGAAAAGCGCACGGAGCTGAAAGCCAAATTCATCTCCCTCTGGGATAAACTGGGCGACATCTACCGCCACTACCGCCGCAATCTTACAGAACTGGGCATCGCCTACGAAGGCATGATGTACCGCAATGTCATGGAGCAACTCGACACCGACCGACTGCGCTACGACCGCTATGTATTTGTCGGCTTCAACGTGCTGAATAGAGTAGAAACCCGTTTCTTCCAGCTCTTGCAGGATGCCGGAAAAGCAATGTTCTATTGGGATTACGACGTGTTCTACACCCGTCTTCCCCTTGAGCAAAAGCCGCCCTATACCCACGAAGCAGGCGAATTCATCCTCCGCAACCTAAAGCTGTTTCCCAACCAACTGCCCGAAACTTCTTTTGATGTACTGCGGAAACCCAAGAACGTACGCTTTATCTCCGCTTCTACCGAAAATGCACAAGCCCGCTACTTGCCGCAATGGATTAGGGGGAATGAAGAATTAAGAACCCCTTCTTCATTCAAAGACACTGCCGTTGTCCTTTGCAACGAATCCCTACTGCTTCCCGTCCTCCACTCCATTCCGGCAGAGGTAAAGAACGTCAACATCACAATGGGATTTCCCCTTGCCCAAACTCCGGTGTACAGTTTTATCAACGCCCTTGTAGAGCTACAGACTACCGGCTACCATGCAGGTACCGGACGATACATCTACGAAACCGTAATCACGCTGCTGAAACACCCTTACACCCGGCAACTTTCCCCCAATGCCGAAACACTGGAAAAACAGCTTACCCGGGACAACCGCTTCTATCCCCTTCCCTCGGAGCTGAAGCAGGACGCATTCCTTGAACAAGTCTTTACACCACAGAACGGCATCGCCGCCCTATGCAGCTACCTCACCGAACTGCTTCGCGAAGTGGCCGTCCTCTACCGCCAGGAAAAAGACGTGGAAGACATCTTCAACCAGCTGTACCGCGAGTCTCTGTTCAAAAGCTACACCCTCGTCAACCGCCTGCTCAGCCTGATAGAGACCGGCGAATTGAGTGGTGTGCGCACAGACACGCTGAAGCGACTGCTGAACCGCTTGCTTACCTCTGCCAACATTCCCTTCCACGGAGAACCCGCCATCGGCATGCAAGTAATGGGGGTGCTGGAAACGCGTAACCTCGATTTCCGTAACCTCATCATGCTCTCCCTCAACGAAGGGCAATTGCCCAAAGCCGGAGGCGACTCCTCCTTCATTCCCTACAACCTGAGGAAGGCCTTCGGCATGACCACCATAGAACACAAGAATGCCGTCTATGCCTACTACTTCTACCGCCTCATCCAACGGGCAGAAAACGTCACCTTATTATATAACACCTCTTCGGACGGACTGAACCGCGGGGAAATGTCCCGCTTCATGCTGCAATTCCTGGTAGAGTCGCCGCACAACATCTCCCTTGAGTACCTTGAAGCCGGACAATCTCCACAGCAAGCCCGGGAAATTGAGATTCACAAGACACCGGAGATGTTGCAACAGATGTTCGACGCCTACAACATCCACCAACGTCCCAAAGCGTTCTTCTCCCCCTCTGCCCTCAATGCCTATCTGGACTGCCGCCTGAAATTCTACTACCGATACGTAGCCGGCCTGAAAGCTCCCGATGAAGTAAGCGCCGAGATAGACTCCGCCCTCTTCGGCACCATCTTCCACCGTTCCGCCGAACTGGTGTACAACGAACTGACAGCCAACGGACGGGAGATACGTAAAGACGACCTGGAACAATTACTGAAAGACGATGTTCGCCTGCAAGCCTATGTGGACAATGCTTTCAAAGAAAAGTTCTTCCATGTGCCCCTTACGGAGCAACCGGAGTATAACGGTACGCAGCTCATCCATTCCAAAGTCATCGCCTCTTACCTGCGCCAGCTCCTGCGCAATGACCTGCAATCCGCCCCGTTCCGTATGGAGGGCATGGAACAGGACGTCAGAGAAATGATGGAAATAGATACTCCGCAAGGAAAGCTTGCCTTACAGATAGGCGGTACCATCGACCGCCTGGACAGCAAAGGAGACACGCTACGTATCGTGGACTACAAGACAGGCGGTACTCCCAAGACTCCCGAAAATATAGAACAACTGTTTACTCCCGCCGACAACCGTCCCAACTATATTTTCCAGACGTTTCTGTACGCCGCCATCCTCTGCCGCAAGCAATCGCTGAAGGTAGCCCCTTCCCTGCTCTACATCCACCGGGCAGCTTCCGAAAGCTACTCCCCGGTCATCGAAATGGGAGCGCCACGACAACCCAAGGTACCGGTCAACAACTTCGCTTTCTTCGAAGACGAGTTTCGCGAACGGCTGCACGGACTCCTGCAGGAGATATTCAGCCAAGAAGAAACATTCAGCCAAACAGAGGATACCCGGAAATGTGAATATTGCGATTTCCGCAGTCTGTGTAAGAGATAAAAAACAGACCATCCGTTCATAAGAAACAGATGGTCTGTACGACCGTAACAGACGGTCTATTTGAGTCTGACGGATGGTCTGTTTTACTTCAACGGACCATCCGTTCTATTTTCTTCGTTATCACTTCTTCACCGGAATAGAGAAGCTGAATATGGAGCCTTCGCCTTCCTTGGAAGTAAACCACAGTTTACCGCCATTCTTCACGACAAAATCCTTGCATAGCAACAAGCCCAGTCCCGAGCCTTCTTCGTTGTTCGTGCCGAACGTGCTGAAATGCGTATCAGTATGCAACAACTTCTTCTGCCCCTCCTCGCTGATGCCACAGCCATAATCCTGGACGCTGACAACTGCCATACCATCTACTTCCTCCATCTTCACCAGTACCTCTGAGTTCTCCTTACTGAACTTAATGGCATTACTCAACAAGTTACGGACCACTGTCTTCAGCATGTCAATATCAGCGTTGACCATCATTTTTTCCGGTTTCATCTCGCGGATTCTTATCTTCTTCAGGCTTGCCACCATACTGAAAATCTCAATGACACCGTCTGTCACTTCGACGAGGTCCACATCCTGATAAACCACGTTCAACTTACCGATTTGACTCTTTGTCCATTTCAGCAGGTTATCCAGCAATGAAAACACATCCTCCGTAGTCTGATTAGCCATCGTCAGAAGCTCGTACATTTCGGCGCCAATTTTCTCAGATGGCAAGTTCAATATCAGCATATTCAGCACCATTTTGATGGATCCCATCGGAGAACGTAAGTCATGGGCAATCACCGAATAAAGCTTGTCACGCCCGGCAATAGTACGTTGCAGTTCTTCCGTCTTACTCAAAATCAACCGTTTGGCAGCTACCAAAGATATTTGGTGGGTAACACGGATAATCAATTCCTCCTTATTGAAAGGCTTAGAGATGAAGTCATTCGCGCCAACCTGAAACCCCTTCACAATATCTGCCGTACTATTCAGTGCGGTCAGAAAGATGATTGGAATATCAGCTGTATTCGGATTTGACTTTAAATGTTGAGCTACTTCAAAACCACTCATGTCCGGCATCATTACGTCAAGCAAAACCAAATCAGGATTTTCCTTTTCCACCTGTTCCAACGCTTGCCGCCCGTTACTTGCAGTAGCAATCGCGAATTTCTCATTTGTCAAAAGCACTTTCAACAATAAAACGTTTGACATCACATCGTCAACGATGAGAATCTTGTATTCGGAAGGATTTATTTCCATGTTCATCTTTCTATATTGTTTTTCCCGTTATCAAAATTACTATTTAGTTAGGAACGATATTCCTTAAAATACTCTATTATATACTGTAAACCCTCTTCCAGCTCTATAGTCGGTTCCCAGCCCAACTTTTCCTTTGCCAGAGTGATGTCCGGCTGACGCTGTTTGGGATCATCATGAGGCAGTGGCTTGAAAATCAGTTTCGACTTGGAATTCGTCAGCCTAATGACCTTTTCCGCCAGTTCCAATATGGAGAATTCATTCGGATTTCCCAAGTTTACCGGACCGATAAAATCGTCCTCCGTGTTCATCATCCGCACCATACCTTCTATACAGTCATCTACATATTGGAAACTTCGCGTCTGATTACCCGAACCGTATATTGTAATATCCTGGTTCTGCAATGCTTGAACCACGAAATTGGAAACCACCCGTCCGTCATTCGGCAACATCCGAGGACCGTACGTATTGAATATACGGATAATCTTGATCCGCACTCCATTCTGGCGGTGATAGTCCATAAACAATGTCTCGGCACAACGCTTCCCTTCATCATAACAAGAACGGAGGCCAATTGGATTTACATTTCCCCAATAACTTTCCACTTGGGGATGAATAACGGGGTCACCGTACACTTCGCTGGTAGAAGCCTGCAATATCTTGGCATTCGTCTTTTTGGCCAGCCCCAGCATATTGATGGCGCCCAATACAGAAGTCTTGATGGTTTTAATGGCATCATATTGGTAGTGGATGGGAGAAGCAGGACAAGCCAGATTATAGATTTCGTCCACATCTGCCTCATAAGGGGTTTCCACATCATGCAGTACAAATTCAAAGCGGGGATTGCTCTTCAGATGAGTGATATTTCCTTCCGAACCGGTGAAAAGATTATCCAGACAAATCACCTGATGCCCGTCGTTTATCAATCGGGTACAAAGATGAGAACCTATAAAACCAGCACCGCCACTAACCAAAATTTTCTTCATGTAATGTTTTTTATAGTGCCTTAAAGCACATAGGACCTATTCTGTTTGTTTTGATGCTGACAAATGTAGGCGATTTGACTAAATTATGCAAGTTTGCAACGAAATATTTCACTTGTTAATGAATATAAAGAGGCAGATTAAAAAATCCACCCCTGAAATATTCATTTATTTATCCGCCACATACTCTTCTTTCTTATCCGGAATGCTGAAGTTCTTGTTCGCAAACAAGTCTGCCAGACCCGAAATTTGCTTTAAACGCAACACTTCGTCGCGATCCATTCCGATATTCTTCATTATCCATTCATCAGACATACCGGCTCTGTCCAATTCCGCAACAATATGGCACATCAACTCGATATTATGCGTACCACGGGCACGATTATGACGGATAGTGGACGCCATACGGTTGGAAAGTTCCTTGTCAATCACGACCACGGGAAGCAACCCGTTTTCGCGCTGATAAATTCTTTTGGATGTCTTCAACACCTGATAACGGTGGTAACCGTCCACCAGGATGTAGTTATCCTCTTCCTCATCATAGTAACAGACACAAGGCATGGTGAAACCATCTTCCCAGATGGAAAGCTCCAGAAGCTTCATTTCGGGCGGTGCCACTACATTCGGATTGTAATCGTTTGCTTGTATTTTCTCTATTGGAATTGCCCTTACGTTATATACCGGACTTTTATCTACGCTCATAACATCATATTTTTGAATTGTTCCATTATCTTGTCTCTTTTGTATGCCTCTTCCTTGTTCAAGGCAAAACCCATGTACTTGCAGGCATGGTCATTCTTCAGGATGCATATGCACATCCGCTTATAAGTGGGAATTTCCCGGAATTCCGCGATGTCAATATCATCCAGATAATCCATGCGCACCGGCTTCTTGTTTGTCTTGTAATTCGTGGTATTTATCACTTCAATGGACACTCCTGCATCCCTCAGCTTCTGGATGGTCTCGTCAGCCAGACACCTCCCTTTTGTACGCCAGAATTCAATGCTGACAGTAAGCTTTTTCAAGTAGTTCCTCCGGGTCTCTTCCGGCAAGGTGGAAAGCAGGAACTGCATAAAGCCTTTCCACGTATACCCTTCGGGCAGTCGGACCGTCTGCCACCCCATAGCACGCGTCCCTCCGTAAATACCGGTAAAGTTCACCCCGTTGACCCGCCCTATCATTCTTCCCCAAGTATTCGGGTCGATGACACGATACAGCTTCAGGCTCTCTTGTGCCTCACAAAGAAAAGGGCTTGCCACACGCTGGCGTTCGATATTGACTCCGGCTTTATAATATAGGTCATACAAATGGTTATAGTCAAAGCCGAATTTGCCATTGGCCGTCCAGATATCCGTCGTCTTCCAATCATAAATGGGATAAGCATTGAAAATGTCATTGCCTATCTTCGAGGTCCAGCGGTAATTGTGGTACATCTGATACTTCCGGTTCAGATGGATGCTGCGCCAGCGGTTAAAACTCTCTTGCGTACGGATGCCTATGAGAAAGCAGGCACGCACTCCATCCTTCTTCTCATGCAGCCATTTGGCAAAGTGCATCTGGAACTCATAATCCCACATTTCGGGAGTGTAGAAAGGAAACGTCTCTTTAGTGAGGCAGCCTTTCGGCATCTTCCTTACCCAAATGTCCTCCAAATCCTCCTGCCACGGACGCCAGTAACTCTGGTACATCGACGTACAAGTCGTTACACGGAAAGGCACACAAACACGATACACCTCCAATATATCCTTATTCGCCTCCAATACCCGGTCCACATAATCAATGGTCATGCTGTACTGTATCTCATAGTCCATATGGAATACACACAGTTTACGGTTCAGCCGGTTCCGGCGGATATAGTCTATGCACAAATTCAGCAACACTCCACTATCTTTTCCTCCCGAAAAAGAGACGCATATCGTGTCAAATTCCCTAAAAATCACATCAAGACGTTCTTGCGCCAGTTCATACACATTTTTGGGTGTAGCCATAATTATCTGTTTTTCTTCATTTTCACATAACGGGTCCATACCTTGTCTTCCAAAAAGCCCAGCTCGCTGAAGACATCCCTATCTTCAACAAAGCTAACAGCCGTCAGACTACTCTCCTCGCCCTGCTTCTCAAGTACCTTTTCCAGAAGCAATTTTAGCGTGTCAACATTCCTTTCCTTAATATAATAGTTGTTGATGACACATTCATACTTCTTGTGCTCCACCGGCACA
>ULPH01014931.1_pt1 | contig 11293 bp, 9 predicted proteins | sample 1953301 | NCBI WGS metagenome assembly ULPH01 (sample SAMEA4835623, study PRJEB28245) | human gut metagenome | biome: gut microbiome; material: fecal sample | place: Denmark | collected 2008 | reverse complement strand
CCCGCCGTGACCCACTGGGAGGTCATCGCCCGGTATGCGGGCGTGACCCATGTGCGGTGCTGTCTGGAGACGGGGCGGACACACCAGATCCGCGTACACATGGCCTACATCGGGCATCCCATTCTGGGGGACACGGTGTATGGCGCGAAAAAGCCGGTGGCGGGTCTGACGGGGCAGTGTCTCCACGCGGTGGGGCTGCGATTTATCCACCCGCGTACCGGCCAGGCGGTGGAGCTGCACTGCCCGCTGCCGCAGGAGTTTCAGGAGCAGCTGCGGAAGCTGGAAAAGAAAGTGTAGTGAAAGGGCACACGCGCCAACGGCGCGTGTGCCCTTTTGTGCGTATAAGGGTGCAGGCGGACTAACGCTTGCGGGGGTAGGGCTTCTTTTCCTCAGTGAGGCCCAGGAGATAATCCACGCTGACATTGTAAAACACCGACAGCTTGCACAGCACGTCGATGGGATAATTCAGAGTGCCAGCTCATACTGACAGTACGTGTTCTGGCGGACGTTCAGGTACTCCGCGATCTGCTGCTGGGTATAGCCGTGGTCGATACGCAGGTTTCGGATATTCTCATAGCTCAGGACTTCATAACGCATTCTTATTACCCAGTTGACCATAGAATATCCCTATTCCAGATACTGCATTTTATCTGATTTTCAGATAAACCATGGGCAGGAGGAGACGACGTGCGGTGTGTTCAGCCGCAGGCGTCAGGAATATACGCCATGATGTCGGAAACGTCACAGCCCAGAATGCGACAAAACATGTCGATGGTGTGGGTGCTGACGCTCTCACCGCGCTTCAGGCGGGTGATCTGCGCAGGGCTGACGCCGTGCTTCTTGATGAGCGCATGCTGTGTGACGCCTTTGCACGCCATGGTGAGCCACAGGTTTTCGCAGGAGATCATAACATTCAAGCCCCTCTTTCCACTTGAATATTAACCGAATCAGGTGTATATTTGTATTGACTAGAATCGGTCAATACACAAGGGGGGGCGAGGATCTGGCAGACCTCCTTTTTGCTATTGTATCTCCTGTTCCAGCTCGTCAAACACCGGCGCGATAAAAAACTCGGCCAGAGTCATGTTCAGCCCGTCACACAGCTTTTTCACCGTGATCACGGAGACGTCCCGGCACCGGGGGTCCAGCAGGCTGTAAACCGTGGAGGGCGTGACGCCGGAAATGTTGGCAAGCTCGTTGATCCGAATGCCCTGTTGGGCGCAAATGGCGCGCAGCCGCGTGGCCACCGCATCTTTTACCGACATAGCATCACCTCGTGGAGATTGTAAAAAATATACGTGAGCGCGTATACGCACTTGCGTATATTCAGGAAAAGTTATACAATATCCACACCATACTCGGGAAAGGAGAACGGAACATGGAGGAGAAGGAGACGCGGCAGACGCACGGAGTGAAAAAGATCGTACTGGCGGCGGTGATCGCCGTGGCGCTGGTAGCTGTGGGGATATTCATCGGAATGGGGGTCCAGCAGAGAAAAGACGCGGTGGTGAAACGGGACGCGGAGGAACAGGCGGCCGCCTATCAGGAGGAGCTGAAGCAGCTTGCGGAGCGGATACAGGGCTATGCAGAGGACGCTTACGACGCGGCAGTCGTGCAGGCCTCCGTCTGGCGCAACAGCATCTATCAGGAGCGGGATGCGAGTACGGACCCGTACACCATGGAGGACGGCGTGTTTCTGGAGGACTTCAACGATGCACTGGGTAAGCTGTATGAGAACGGCGAGTTTCAGAGCAAGGAGGCCTTTATCGACAGCAGCCGGAAAAGCGCAGCGGAGGGCATGAGCCGCCTCAAGGATGCACCGGAGGGATACGAGGACGCCTATGGGGCGCTGAAGGCATACTACGATGCCTATATCCGGCTGACCAATCTGACGTTGAACGGCGCGGGTTACACGTACAGTGATTTCAACAGCGAGTTGGGCGATCTGAATCGGGAACTGGACACCTGCTACCTGACGTTGGTGGTTTATATCGGATAAAGTGTGCGCGATAAAAAGAGGAGGCCTGCCGGACGGCAGGCCTCCTTTGTGCTGTATGGAAATCACTCGATGACGGGGAGATTCTTGACCACGGCGGCGCAGCGGGGGCACAGCTCGGGGTGCTCCGCATCGCTGCCCACGGTGGGCAGGACCTTCCAGCAGCGCAGGCACTTGGCGCCGGCGGCGGGGCGGACGGCCACGGCCTGCTCCGCGCCCACATCCACGCGGACCTGAGAGACGATGAGGGTATCGGCCAGGTCGGCGGCGTCCATATCGGCCAGGAAGGCGTCCTCGGCGGTGACGGTCAGGTCCACCTCGGCCTCCAGACTCTTGCCGATGGTCTTGTCGGCACGGGCCTGCTCCAGCGCGCCGTTAACGGCGGTACGGAGGGCGGCGAGGCGCGCCCACTTGCCCATTTCCTCCTCGCTGAGGGCATAGGCGGCGTAGGGCTGCACCATCTCGTTGAACAGGACGTTGCGGGCATCGTCGGCGGAGCGGTGAGGCATGGCCAGCCAGACCTCATCGCAGGTGAAGGCCAGAATGGGAGCGAACATGCGGGTCATGGCGTCCAGGATCAGCCAGACAGCCGTCTGGGCGCTGCGGCGCTCCAGCCCGCTGGCCTCGCCGCAGTACAGGCGATCCTTGATGATATCGAAGTAGAAGGAGCTGAGATCCACCACGCAGAAGTCGTTGATCATGTGGGACACCACATGGAACTCGTAGTTGTCGTAGGCGGCGAACACCTTTTCAATCAGGGTGTTCAGGCGGGTGACGGCCCACTTGTCCAGAGGCAGCATCTCATCGGGCTGCACCAGATGGTCGGGATCGAAGCTCACCAGGTTATCCAGGCAGAACTTGCAGGTGTTACGGAACTTCAGATAGTTCTGGCTCAGCTGCTTGAAGATCTCGTCGGAGCAGCGGACATCCACGTGGTAGTCGGCGGAGCCGGCCCACAGACGCAGCAGATCCGCGCCGTACTTGTCGAAGATCTCGGCGGGGTCCATGCCGTTGCCCAGAGACTTGTGCATGGCCTTGCCCTCGCCGTCCACGGTCCAGCCGTGGGTGACGCACTCCTTGAACGGAGCGCCGCGGCCCAGAGCGCCCACGGCCACCAGCAGGGAGGACTGGAACCAGCCGCGATACTGGTCAAGGCCCTCGATATACATGGTGGCGGGCCAGAAGCCCTGATCGCGCTCCATGGCGGCGAAGTGGGTGGAGCCGGAGTCGAACCAGCCGTCCAGCGTGTCGTTCTCCTTTTCGAAGCCGGCGGACTTGCCGCAGTGGGGGCAGGTAAAGCCCTTGGGCAGGATGTCGGCGGCATCCATATCGAACCATGCGTTGGAGCCCTTCTCCTCGAACAGGCTGGCCACGGCCTCGATGCTCTCCTCGGTGCAGACGGGCTTGCCGCAGTCCTTGCAGTAGAACACGGGGATGGGCAGGCCCCAGCGGCGCTGGCGGCTGATGCACCAGTCGGTGCGCTCCAGGATCATGGAGCGCATGCGGTCTCTGCCCCAGGAGGGCACCCAGCGCACGTCCTCACAGGCGGCGATGGCCTCATCCTTGAAGGAGTCCACGGAGCAGAACCACTGGGGGGTGGCGCGGAAGATGATGGGCTGCTTGCAGCGCCAGCAGTGGGGATAGCTGTGGACGATGTCCTCACTGGCGAACAGGGAGCCGTTGTCCTTCATATCCTGAAGGATCACGGGGTTGGACTCATCGGTGGTCATGCCCTCGTACTTGCCGGCGTAGGCGGTGTGCTTGCCCTGATCGTCCACAGGCACCACCATGTCCATACCGTAGCGCTTGCAGGTCACATAGTCGTCGGCGCCGAAGCCGGGCGCCGTGTGGACGCAGCCGGTACCGGAATCCATGGTGACGTAGTCCGCCAGCACCAGACGGGAGGTCTTGGGCAGGAAGGGGTGGTCAGCCAGCATATTTTCAAAGAAGCTGCCGGGGTGAGTCTCCACGATCTCATAGCTGTCGAAGCCGCCGATCTTCATGACCTTGTCGGTCAGGGCCTCGGCCATGACGTACAGCTCGCCGTTGGGGGCCTTCACCACCGCGTAGCTCTCGTCAGGGTGCAGAGCGATGGCCAGGTTGCCGGGCAGGGTCCAGACGGTGGTGGTCCAGATCACGAAGTACAGCTTGCTGTGGTCCAGATGGGACAGCCTGCCCAGATCATCGTGCATGGGGAACTTGACGTAGACGGTGGTGCAGGGATCGTCCTTATACTCGATCTCCGCCTCGGCCAGCGCCGTCTCGTCGTGAGGGCACCAGTACACGGGCTTGAGGCCCTTGTAGATGTGGCCGTTCCGGTACATTTTGCCGAACACCCGAACCTCCTGCGCCTCAAAGCCGGGGTCCATGGTCTTGTAGGGATGCTCCCAGTCGCCCACCACACCCATGCGCTTGAAGCCCTCGCGCTGGACGTCGATATAGTGGTCGGCGAACTCATGGCAGGCGGTGCGGAAGTCCGCCACGCTCATGGCCTTGTGGTTCAGCTTGTTCTGCTTGATGATGGCGGACTCGATGGGCATGCCATGGTTATCCCAGCCGGGAATATAGGGGGTGTAGTAGCCGCGCATGGCGTACATGCGGTTGATGAAGTCCTTCAGGGACTTGTTCAGAGCGTGGCCCATATGCAGCGCGCCGTTGGAGAACGGAGGGCCGTCGTGCAGGGAGAACAGGGGCTTGCCCTCGTTCTTCTTCAGCAGCTCGTTGTAGAGGTCGATCTCCTCCCAGTGCTTCAGCATGTCCGGCTCGCGCTTGGGCAGGCCGGCACGCATGGGAAAGCCGCTCTTGGGCATGTTCAGGGTCTTTTTGTATTCCATGTTGCGTCTCCTTTTATCCGAAATTTTTTGTTGAAACAAAATAAAAAGCGCCTTTGTCTCGTTAAGAGACAAAGGCGCGTGAAAGCATCCTCTGCGGTACCACTCTTGTTGCCGCGGAAAGCGGCCACTCAGTCCCACCAGCCGTGGGTACGGGGTGATAACGGCCCGCTGCCGTCCGCGCTTACCGGCCAGAGGCCATCAGGCGGATGCTCGGGAGTGATACCCCAGACCGGCTGCCCGTCCGCCTTGCACCAAACGGCGGCTCTCTTCGCGCGGCAGGGAGGCGGGGCGCGTCTCCTTCATCGCAGTTGTACGGTGTTTCCTTAAGATAACGCTACTATACTCACAAAATTAGCCCTTGTCAATGGCTATTTTGCCGAAAAAACCGATTTTTTACAGGATACCGGCCAGCGAAAGCAGGCCCACCGCGCCCATAAACGTGTAGATGACGCCGCAGACGGTGAGCACCACGGTGATGATCTTGTAGACGGGGCTCTCCTTTTTCGTGTGCTTGAAGCGGCGGATATAGAACAGGGACAGGCAGGCGATGCCCAGCAGCAGGGAGGACAGGGAGCTCAGCAGGATGCTGTCCTTATACACCGCCAGACGCAGGATCAGCACCACGATAATGGCGGCGAACAGCACCGCCAGCCAGATGTTCAGCCAGGTAGGGAGCTTCACCCGCTCCTGCTGGTTGGCCTTTTCGATGATCTTCTGGGTCACGGGATTGCCGGCGTAGCCGGCGTAATTGCTGTTTTTCTTCTTCTGGTGTACGTTTTTGTTGGGGTTGCCCCGGGCCTTGCGGCGGGCTTCCTCCTGATTGGCGTACTGGTTGACGCCGGGCCGGTAACTGTTTTTGGACATGGGTCATTCTCCTCCTGTCATTTGATCCGTGAGATAGCGGCGCAGCAGGTCCAGCGCGTGGTGGGCGGAGAGGGTGCGGATGCGCTCCCGATCGCCGCCCAGCGCCAGCTGCCGCACGAAAACGCCCTGAGGCGTGGAAAGGGCTGTGAACACGGTGCCCACGGGGTTGCCGTGGTCGTCGCCTGCGGGGCCGGCCAGTCCGGTGACGGACAGGGCCAGATCCGAGCCGGTAAGGACGCGGACACCCATGGCCATGGCGCGGGCCACGGGGGCGGACACGGCGCCATACGTCTCCAGCAGGGAGGCGGGGACGCCCAGCACGTGCTGCTTCACGGTGTTGGTGTAGCTGACCACGCCGCCCAGAAACGTCTGGGACGCGCCGGGGATGTCCGTCAGGCGCTTGGCGATGAGGCCGCCGGTGCAGCTCTCGGCGGCGGAGAGGGTCAGGCCCCGGGCCTGACAGAGGCGCAGCGCCGTTTCCTCCAGCCCCGACACGTCCGTGCCGTAGAGATAGCTGCCAAGACGGCGGCGGACCTCCGCCAGCAGCGGGGCCATGCGGGCTTCGCAGGCGGCATCATCGGCGGCGCGGGCGGACAGGTGCAGCGACACCTCGCCGGTACCGGCGTAGGGGGCCAGCGTCAGATCCTCCTCCTGATGGAGCAGGTCGTTCAGAAGCTCCTGCACCTGCGGCTCCGTCAGGCCGAAGATGCGCAGGTCGTGGGAGCGGATGACCTGGCCGTGGAGCCGCTCCAGATAGGGCAGCAGGCAGTGCTCCGCCAGATAGCGGCACTCCGAGGGGACGCCGGGCAGCAGCACGGCGGTGACGCCGCCGGCGGTAAAGGCGCAGCCGGGGGCGGTACCCACGGGGTTGCGGAACACGGTGCAGCCCTGAGGCAGATAGGCCTGCCGGAGATTGCAGGCGGGCATCTCCCGGTGGAACACGGTGTCGAAATAGCGGCGGATGTCCGGTACGATGTCCGGATGGAACACCAGCGGCGTGTCCAGCGCGGCGCACACCGCCGTTTTCGTCATATCGTCGTAGGTGGGGCCCAGGCCGCCGGTGCATACCAGCAGCTCCGCCCGCTGCCGCGCGGCGGTGACGGCGGCCTCCAGACGGCCCTCGTCGTCGCCCACGGCGGTGTGGTACAGCACGTCCACACCGGCGGCGGTCAGCAGCTCCGACAGGAAGCGGGCGTTGGTATTGGTGACGCCGCCGGTCAGCAGCTCGCTGCCGACAGCGATGATCTCCGCGGTACGGGGCATGGGATGCGCCTCCTTAATACTGGGGCTTGACGCGGATCATCTCCCGGTTGGCCATGGCCCGCTGGCACAGGCCCTCCACGTCCAGCGCGGCCTCGTATTCCCGCGTCTCCTCCACGCTGGGCTTTGTCTTGGGGTGGCGGGGGGTGAACACGGTGCAGCAGTCCTCATAGGGCAGGATGGAGGTGTCGAAGGTGCCGATCTTACGGGCGATCTTCACGATCTCCTCCTTGTCAAGGCCGATGAGGGGGCGCAGCACCGGCATGGTGGCGACGTCCTCGCTGACGGCCAGCGCCTGCATGGTCTGGCTGGCCACCTGACCCAGATTCTCACCGGTGACGAGGGCGCGGCAGCGCAGCTCGCGGGCCAGCATATCGGCAAGGCGCATCATGAACCGGCGCATGATGAGGGTGAAGTGATCCTCGGGGCACTTGCGGCGGATCTCCTCCTGAATCTCGGTGAAGGGGATGATGAACACCGCCAGACGGCCGCACCAGGGCGTCAGCTCCTGGGCCAGCTTCAGCACCTTTTCCCGGGCCAGCTCGTTGGTGTAGGGAGGGGAGGCGAAGTGGATCATCTCCAGCTGGACTCCGCGCTTGGCGATCATGTAGCTGGACACGGGGCTGTCGATGCCGCCGGACAGCAGGCTCACCGCGTGGCCGCCCATGCCCAGAGGCAGGCCGCCGGCGGCGGCCTCCGCCGGACCGTGGACGTAGGCCGCGTCCTCGCGGACCTCCACGTACACCGTCAGCTCCGGATGGTGGACATCCACCGTCAGGTGGGGAAAAGCGTCGTGCAGCGCGCCGCCCACCCACTGGCTCAGCTGGATGCTGCCCATGGGGAAGGTCTTGTCGGCCCGCTTGCTCTCCACCTTGAAGCTCTTGGCGGTGGTGAGGGCGCCGGCGAGATATGTCTTGGCAGTGTCGAAGATGGCCTCCTTGGACTTTTCACAGGGGAGGGCGCGGGTGATGGCGATGATGCCGAATACCTGCTTGCAGGCGGCGTAGGCCCCGGCGATGTCGCAGGTCTCCTCCGCCGGCTCCACGTAGATGGTGGACTGGCGGGAGTAAATTCTGAACTTGCCGAACCGCTGGGTGCGGCGGCGGATGTTGCTCATGAGCTTCATTTCAAAGCTGCGGCGGTTCAGGCCCTTCAGGACCACCTCGCCCAGCTTGCAGAGGATGATCTCGTGCATGGTGCGGTTTCTCCTTATTTTAGTATACTGCTGCGGTATTGGATGGCTTCGGCCAGGTGCGGTGCTTCGATGCGGGCGGCTCCCTCCAGATCGGCAATGGTGCGGGCCATGCGCAGGATGCGGTCATGGCTGCGGCCGGTGAGGCCCAGACGGTCAAAGGCGCTTTGCATCAGCCTTTCGCCGGCAGCGTCCAGCGCGCAGAACTGCCCGATCATGGCGGGGGGCATATAGGCATTGCAGGATACCTCCGTGCCGGAAAAGCGCTGCTTCTGCACCTCCCGGGCGGCGTTGACACGTTCACGGATGACGGCGGAGGACTCCGGCTTCTCTTTGCGGCGCATGGCCTCGTACTCCACGGAGGGGACCTCGATATACATGTCGATGCGGTCCAGCAGGGGACCGGAGATGCGGCGCATGTACTGGTCCACCTGATTTTCCGAGCAGGTGCAGCGGCCGGAGGGGTGGCCGTACCAGCCGCACTTGCAGGGGTTCATGGCGCACACCAGCATGAAGCGGCTGGGCAGCGTCAGCGTCCCCGCGGCGCGGGTGATGGTGACAAAGCCGTCCTCCAGCGGCTGGCGCAGCGTCTCCAGCGCCGACTTGTCGAACTCCGGCAGTTCGTCCAGAAACAGGACGCCGTTGTGGGCCAGAGATATCTCACCCGGGCGGGGCGTTCCGCCGCCGCCGGCCAGGGACACGGTGGAGGCCGTGTGGTGGGGACTGCGGAAGGGGCGGGTGTCCACCAGCGGGTGGGCGGGATCCGTCATGCCCGCCACGGAGTAGATCTCCGTGGTCTGGAGGGACTCGGCGCGGGTCATATCCGGCAGAATAGAGGGCAGACGGCGGGCCAGCATGGACTTGCCCGCGCCGGGAGAGCCGATGAGCAGAACGTTGTGGCCGCCTGCGGCGGCGATCTCCAGTGCCCGCTTCACGTTCTCCTGCCCCATGACATCGGCAAAGTCCGGCAGGGGGCGATCAGACGGCTTCGGCTGCCAGCGCGGCGCGGGGGTCATAGGCGCGTCGCCGTTGAGGTGGGCGATGAGCTGGGAGACGCTCTCCACCCCGTAGACCGTCAGGCCGTCGGCCAGCGTGGCTTCCGCGGCGTTCTGGGCAGGGACATACAGAGTCCTGACGCCCAGACGGGCGGCGCACAGCGCCATGGGCAGCACACCGGTGACGGGGCGCAGCGCGCCGGTAAGGCTCAGCTCGCCCAGAAAGGCAGCGTCCTCCGGCAGGGGCTTCAGCTCCTCCGCTGCGGCCAGGATACCCAGCAGGATGGGCAGATCGTACAGCGTGCCCTCCTTCCGGACCCGGGCAGGGGCCAGATTCACGGTGATGCGGCTGACGGGGAATTTTGCCCCGCAGTTTTTCACGGCGGCCCGCACCCGTTCGCGGGACTCCTTGACCGCCGCGTCCGGCAGACCCACCATGTCAAAGGCGGGCAGACCGCCGGAGAGAAAGCACTCCACCGTCACCTCGTAGCCGCGGATGCCGGTGAGACCCAGAGAACGCACAGTGACCACCATGGGTCGTTTCCCCCTTCCAAATGGTCGTTCAGCATGTATCTTATCATAAAATCGGGACGGTGAACAGCGGTTTTTTCAAAAAAGCCTTCCGGCTTTTGCGCGGAACGCCGCTTTCCGGCGGGGTGAGAGTGAGAAAATTTGTGCATGGTGCTAAAAAAGTTTCAAAATAGTAAAAATAACAAAAAGCAGGTTTACATGGCGAAAAGTTTGTGATACTATCAACAATACCAACGGATAGGGGCCTTTTAGGGGGCTTCGATCGTATCAGCTTTCTCTCCGGACAGATGAGGAGGACGGAGAGGGAGCGCTTTTGCCTGCATGCAGCGCAGGCGGGAGCGGTCACACCGACATTTATTTAAGGAGGCACGTTATGGTAAGAAAAATGAAATCCATGGATGGCAATAACGCCGCAGCGCATGTTTCCTATGCGTTTTCTGAGGTTGCTGCCATCTACCCCATCACGCCGTCCAGCCCCATGGCCGACTTTGTCGACCAGTGGAGCGCAAACGGCCTGAAGAACATCTTCGGCACCAAGGTCAAGGTGGTGGAGATGCAGTCTGAGGCCGGCGCTGCCGGCGCCGTTCACGGCTCTCTGGGCGCTGGTGCGCTGACCACCACCTACACCGCGTCTCAGGGCCTGCTGCTGATGATCCCCAACATGTACAAGATCGCGGCGGAGCAGCTGCCCTGCGTGTTCCACGTTTCCGCCCGTACCGTGTCCACCCACGCCCTGAACATCTTCGGCGATCACTCCGATGTTATGGCCTGCCGCCAGACCGGCTTTGCCATGCTGTGCGAGGGCAACGTGCAGGAGGTCATGGACCTGAGCCCCGTGGCACATCTGGCCGCCCTGACCGGCAAGGTGCCCTTCATCAACTTCTTCGACGGCTTCCGTACCAGCCATGAGATCCAGAAGATCGCCGTGTGGGACTACGAGGATCTGAAGGACATGTGCGACATGGACGCCGTGGCCGAGTTCCGCCGTCACGCCCTGAACCCCGAGCATCCCCATATGCGCGGCAGCCATGAGAACGGCGATATCTTCTTCCAGCACCGCGAGGCCTGCAACAAGTACTACGAGGCCCTGCCCGCCGTGGTGGAAAAGTACATGGACAAGATCAACGCCAAGCTGGGCACCGACTATAAGCTGTTCAACTACTACGGCGCTGCCGACGCCGACCGCGTCATCGTGGCCATGGGCTCCATCTGCGATGTGGCCGAGGAGGTCATCGACTATCTGAACGCCCACGGCGAGAAGGTCGGTCTGGTGAAGGTCCGTCTGTTCCGCCCCTTCGCACCCGAGAAGCTGATCGAGGCCATTCCCGCCACCGCCAAGAAGATCGCGGTTCTGGACCGCACCAAGGAGCCCGGCTCCCAGGGCGAGCCTCTGTATCAGGATGTTGTCACCGCACTGGCCAACGCCGGCATGAACGATGTGCAGGTCATCGGCGGCCGTTACGGTCTGGGCAGCAAGGATACGCCTCCCGCCTCCGTGTTTGCTGTTTACAGCGAGCTGAAGAAGGACGAGATGAAGCGCCAGTTCACCATCGGCATCGTGGACGATGTGACCAACATGTCCCTGCCCGAGGATGAGAACTGTCCCAATACCGCTGCGGCC
>ULPH01056638.1_pt1 | contig 11407 bp, 10 predicted proteins | sample 1953301 | NCBI WGS metagenome assembly ULPH01 (sample SAMEA4835623, study PRJEB28245) | human gut metagenome | biome: gut microbiome; material: fecal sample | place: Denmark | collected 2008 | reverse complement strand
GGTGTCAATGTCCAGCTGGCCCGCCGTGCCGGTTTGCTGCATGATATCGGCAAGGCGCTCGACCACGAGATTGAGGGCAGCCACGTCCAGATCGGCGTCGACATCTGCAAGAAGTACCGCGAAAACCCGCAGGTCATCCACGCCATCGAGGCCCACCATGGCGATGTGGAGCCGAAAACCACACTGGCGTTTATCATTATGGCCGCCGACGCGATTTCCGCCGCCCGCCCGGGTGCCCGCCGCGAGAACATGGAGAGCTACATCAAGCGTCTGGAAACGCTGGAAGCCCTCTGCAACGGCTTCGAGGGTGTCGAAAGCTCCTACGCCGTCCAGGCTGGCCGCGAGGTGCGCATCCTTGTTCAGCCCGACAAGGTCAGCGACGACGAGGTCATTCTGCTGGCCCGCAATGTCGCAAAGAAGATCGAGAACGAGCTGGATTACCCCGGCCAGATCAAGGTCAGCGTCATCCGCGAGAGCCGCGCCACCGAGTACGCGAAGTAAGTATGGCAATAGAAAAAGGCAACCCGATGTGGGTTGCCTTTTTTGTATAAAGATAAGAAAAATGGGTACCAGAGTGATACTATCAATACTTAGCATTTCAGTTCAGGTAACTTTTCCGGTTATAAGTAACATGAGTCTATCTCTTCTAAAGAACGAATCTTTATCCATGGTGGGCAGGTTTTTGTAGTCATTATTGATTTGAACAGAATCTCCGAGAAGATAGTGCTCGTAACAAGGAGCTTCATCAACACTAAGTGCAATATATTCTTGTGTCTCGGCAAAATATATTCCGACATATCCTTTACCATCATAGTAAAGGATAAAAGCGACTTTACCGCTTGGAGAAATATAGGCACCAAAATGGCCGTTTCCTCCTTCTTGCAGTGACGGAACCTCGGACATTTTGACGATTTCTTGGTATCTGGTTACAGTTTCTGTGGACCCATTAGGTGACTTTGTTTTGGTAGCTAAAAAAGTACTGTCTACATGAGTTGTTTCCTTTATTATATCAGATTTACCATACAGTTCACTCATTTCCGTCTGGATTGCGGTATGCAACATCCTGCAAGTCACATAAATAAGAAACTGCTGTATTATGAGGAAATGCCTCTCGATATTTTGCGGTATTCAACAGTAATGGGTCACTTTGCAGATACCATCTGTATAGCAAAAGTCCCTTAATGTTTTCGGAATTAAGCAGTTTATACAGTTTGTGCATCTCATTTTTGCGTTGTTCGCGATAAGTTTGGCTGTCAGTATCGATTTGTTTTAATTCGTTGTAGCCTCGACACATAGATAGCTTTCCGCTACCGCTTTTTGAAAGCTGATTATGCAAATATGTTCTCACATTCGTTGAATATTGTGGTGTGTTTTTAAATTTTTCAATCGTATTCCAAGCATCAGCGAATAAATTCAAAAAGAAAAGCGCCATCGATTCACTAATTGTTTCTTCAATCCACGGCGTACTCTTTGTATTCAGTGGCGAATTATAGTAGACTGCTGCATGAGTCATTTCGTGCCCTAATTGAAAGATAGCTTGACACCAATAGTCCAAACTATCAATCGCAATGTTAATGAAGTTCACTTCTGCGGGAGGATTATTTTTTGCTAGGCAAAACATTGGTGCTGCAGAATCAGCCGGACACTTCCTAATTTGAATTTTCTCATTCGGAAATTTTATTCCCAATTGCAAGTACATTTGTTCAATGGTTGTCACAATTATGTAAGCTATATCCTTTTCCTCAGCTGTAAAAATGCTATTGGTATTGCCAGTGCCTCCCAAAACAAATTCATATTTTAACATACTGTTTTATGTCAGCACCTCCTTCTTTCCAGTGACATATTCGTAGATAAGAGACTTTTTATAGTTTGACAGGATTTCAAGTTGTTTTTTCTTTTCCGCAAGAATTGAATTGACCTTTTCAATTTTTTCATCCAAATAGGATGCAATAGAAAAATTCAGGAACAAGTTCGCGGTTTGCTTTTATAGTGGTATAAGCGGAAGTGATGATGCCGTGTTCTTTTACCAACCCTGTTCGGAGACTACGTTTATCATTTTGCAAATCAGTAAGGCGTAAAACAATATCGTCTTTTTCGATAATGTTATATCCGTTGTAGTTCTCTGGTAAAAGTCCATCAACTGTATTGATATCTTTTCTGATAACTCTTCCATAACTTAAAGAGAGTAGGTTATTCTCCTTACCAAGAGTATTTCTACATTTTCTTTCGCAGAAATAATAATAAAGTGGATGCATTTGCCAAGTGGTTGGAATAGCTCCAACCCATTCAATCCCACTATCTTTCATTTCACGCATAGTTCCACCACCTTACCCGAACAGCTTCGCAATGCGCTGGCTGACAGACTGTTCCAGTTCTACAAACTGCTTTGCCAGTTCCTCACTGAGTACGGGCTGCTCGTACTTGTAGAAATACTGCGTGAAGGGAATCTCTGCGCCCGTCTTGATAACAGGTTTTTTGGCATCGACCTTTTCTTCCCAGAATGCCTTTGCATCCGGCACATGGGGCAGAACTTCCCGCACCATATAATCATCAATGGATTCCTCGTAAGGCACACGCTCGGTATCTTTGGAATCCTTATCGTAGAGAATTTCGCCGTGCTTATCCCTCTGGATTTCAGCATTTTTATCCATCACGGACAAGCCATCCGAAATTTTGTCCAGCAGCTTTTTATCATCGGTCACTTTTGCCAGCGCCTTGCGCAGTACCGGCATAAAGACTTCCGGGGAAAGATAGACTTCATCCGAAGCGGCGTCCTGCAAGGCAGAAATAATAGCCTCATAAACAGGCTTCTGCTCATACAGCTTGTCCAGCTTCATTTTGTCCTTGACGGAAATCTGCGAGCCCTGCTCTTCCAGTTCATCGACCTTTGCAGGGTCGTATACAGAACTCAATGTACCGTCTGCCAGTATCTGCTGGATGCGCTCCTCCGTGATGGCGTAGCTGCGCTGCAACGGCTGCATGACCGTATACTCACGGTACATAAATTCTTCGTTCTTGAAGATTTTGCAGTATTCATTTTCTTCAAATGCCGTGTACAGCTTAACGATTCTGTCGCGGTCCTCCGGCAACAATTCGTTTTTCTTATTGCCTGCGGCCTTGCGCAGCTTGTGGAAAATGCTGGTGGCATCAATCAACTGCACATAGCCCTTGCGTTCCGGGCGCTTGTTCTTGGACAAAATCCAGACATAGGTGGCGATACCCGTGTTGTAAAACAGGTCGGTGGGCAGCGCGATAATGGCTTCCAGCAAATCCTGTTCCAGAATCCAGCGGCGAATCTGGCTCTCGCCGGATGCTGTGCCGCCCGTAAACAGAGGACTGCCGTTCTCGATAATCGCAGCGCGACCCACCTTGTCGTCCATCTTATCAATGGCAGACTGCATAAAAATCAACTGGGAGTCGCCACCGCTCGGCAGACCTGCACCCCAGCGTCCATCCTTGCCGCGCTTGAACTCATTGCGGACGGCATCTTCCTGTCCGGCCTTGGCATCTTTTCCGGCCCACGGGGTCCCAAAAGGCGGGTTTTCCAGCACAAAGCGCATTTTGATGTTGGGGAAGCAATCCTCTTTGAAAGTATCCGCGTTGCGGAAGTTTTCAGTATTCTGGTCCTTAATCATCATCTCGGCCAGACCGACAGCATAAGACTGGGGCATAAACTCCTGCCCGAACAAGCGCACATCGGCGCTGGGATTGTAGTGCTTGATAAAACTGTACGCCGTGCTAAGCATACCGCCCGTTCCGCAGGCTTGGTCACAGACAGTGACAACCTTGCCATCGTCGAAAATATCGTCACAGCCCTCGCTGATAAGGACAGCAACAAGGCACTTGATAATATCGCGGCCCGTGTAAAACTGACCGGCATCCACATTCTGATAGAACTTGCCAATCAGATGCTCAAAGATATAGCCCATCTTGATGCTGTCGTAGGTCTTGGGGTCCAAATCCAAGTCGGCAAATGCCTGCACCACGCTGAACAGACATCCGTCCTTATCCATCTTGTCGATATGGCTGAACATTTCAAGTCCATTGAAGATTTCCTGCACTTCAGCGGAGAAGCCTTGAATGTACACTTTGAAATTGGATTTGATGTTGTCCGGCTCGTTGCACAGTTCTTTCAGCGTGTAGGGCGAGGTGTTATAGAACTGATATCCGGAAATGCGGTACATTGCCTTCGGCGGATAGTTCGGATTTTCTGCAAATTTGGCCAAAACCGCTTCCTTGTGCGGCTCCAAGGCGCACTCCAAGCGGCGCAGAATCGTCATCGGGATAATGACATCGCCGTACTTATCCGGCATATAGGAGCCGCGCAGTTTGTTGGCGATGCTCCAAATAAAGTTCACTTCCGGGGTGACATCAATTGGGGATTCATCCCACAGCGCGTCAAAGGCAATTTTGTTCGACATTATTATTCTCCGTTCGCAGTTCTCAATTTTCACGACAGGCGAACGGAGCTTATCATTCCATGCCAAGGCATGGAATGGAAAAGGAGCGCTCCTTTTCGCCTTTGTGCGAATTGGTTTGGCTCAACCTATTACTAAATATTATATCATTTTATAAAGCTGTCTGCCACCTCAAACCTTTATTCCGTGGGGAAATTGGTTGAATTATTTGCTGCATCCTCAATCGGAAATGGCTTCTTGATTTTTTCGGTACTAAGAACATCTCTCTTGGCCTTTTTCAATTCATAGTTGTACCGCGTCATTTCATCAATGAACGCCTTTTCTTTCGGACTCGCTTTTTAATAATCAATTTTGAATTTGTGACACATAGAAAAGAATGTGTCAAAGAAAAGCGTAGCATCCTTTTCACCTGATAAGTATTTCTGCCGATTATCCATACTTAATTTCTCCACTATCACATACTAAGCAGTATAATCCACGCAACTGCTACAACAACTGCAATTAGCAACAGAATTCCACAACCAGAATTATCACCACCACCATTGTTATTACCATTATTCCGCTGCGGAGGTCTGTGTCCTCCACCACCGCCACTAGAACCACCAAAGTTACGGTCAAAGGCTTGCTTATAATGAGCATAACCTGTACTGCCAGAACCAAAGTAACCATAATCATTTGCCATAGTATTTTCCTCCCTCATTCGTAGTCCGGTAACGGTTTACTCAACTTACCTACCATATCCAATGCCGCCAGTCTTTCAGTCGCAATATTCATACGCTCAATTCCAACTGCATTTTCGATGGCAGATTCAGCACAATCTGCATACATAGCAAGAGCGTTCTTGATGACATTCACATCATATTCTCGCAGCGGACCAATATCGACATAACGGTTACGGCATTTTCTTTGCTGCTCCATTGGTTTCCTCCGTATAAAGAGATTTTTTCACTCAGAAAATCGAATTTTTTGTTTTCCTAATACCATTCTACCATTTTACAATACTCATAAATCGGACTTTGAGCTTTTTGGGTATTAGAACAATAGGCAAAGTTTTTGCTGAGAACTATCGTTATTGCACAAAAAAGCCATTCTTCGAACATGAAGAACGGCTTGGAATTTGGTAATGTTAGCGGTCTTGTGTGACCCACGCTGGAGGATTTTCTAGGAGTTTCTTGAATTCCTTAACGCTCATTTTGCTTTCTTCAGCAGCTTCTTCAACAGTAATATGTCCTTCTTTCACTGCCCAAAACAATACTTGTATCATTCCTATGCGAAGCCCCTCTTGAAAGCTTTCTTCAAACACACCTCTATAAAGGTCCGACATAATATTTTTCCCTTCTTATTAAATGACTTGATGAAGTCTTAAATCAAAATAGTGTTTAGCCTTTTATTTCATCTGTATCAGGCAACAGTTTGTCTCTTATATCATCCATGATGATTTCCCATCCTTTTTGATAATAATTTTTTCCGCTTTTGGGTATGTAGAAATCTCTCTTTTGCAAAAAAACAGCCGCCCCTTGCGGAGCGGCCTAAGTAGTGGATGTTCTGTTGTTCTGTGGTGTTTGTATTTTTATAGTCATTTACTTACTCCCTTGTCATAAGTGTTTTTGTGTAAGTAAATACTATATTAGCATTTATTGCGGAAATAAGCAAATGGCTATATGTACAAAAATAGCGGCTTGAATTTGTGGAAGCAAAATATAAAAGCTGCCCTCGCAAGGAGAGCCGCTTTTATTTGTATTCACTTTGGTATCTAAAGTTCCATAACCAACAACACTGTAAACTATTGCGGTTAATTACACAATTTCATCAATTTCTATACTGGGAGTTGCACCATTTCTCGGAACCATGCCATAGCCTTAGCGCAATCCGCATCATTCATGGTGCAGGCAACAGAAAAGAACAACTGATTTTCAGCAACTATTTGGCTTATCAGTTTTCTGCGTGCTTTTGCTTCGGTGAAAGAGAATGTTTGTCCCTCTCTGGAAAAAACAAGTGCTTTCTGTCCCTTTGGTGCATGATACAAGGACTCCGAATGCACCTTTTCTTTTGTAGCAGAAAAGGAATACCAATATTTGATGCCATTCAAGGTATACACGAAACTGATTTGACCCAGTAGCCTCCATAGAAAGAACTGCCTCGTCTCGAAACGAGCGATAGTTTTCTACAGTAAATTCAATCAGCATATTTTGTCCCTTTTATTCACTTTCTTTAGGGTACGCCTCATCTGTGGCCGCTTGCTGCTTTTTTTGGCGTTCTTCCATCCTTTTTCGATAATATTTTGCAGACGGCCCCATATGTACATCGCAGTACATCCGCGTTTTGTGGTTGCTCAACTGGAAATAGTGGTCGCAGTGGCATTATTGACCAGTTAGTAGGTCTGTGTATGTATCTTAACCTCGACTATATATCGTCAAAAAGCCGTCCAACCATCGATGCGGATTACATAAATAAAGTCGCAAAGCGACATTATCGCGGAATGCAGAAACTCATGGATGAACTTGATGACCCTCTTAACGAGAAGAAACGCCAAAAGATTATTGAAGAAGCCGACCGAAAGCTGGATAATCTGCTTCAGGAGCATAAGCAAACAGCTTTTGCAGAAAAAATAATGGAAAGCGCAGAAGCAGACGAGAAGAAAATCCTCTTGAAAAAGAATATCATCCACAACATCGAAATGGTTGTTGCCGATTACACCTCGGACAGAATTGCGGCAGCAGTTGATAGAGTCTTAATTTCAACCGATGAAACAGACGAAAAAGTGCTGACCCGTGTAGTGATGAAACTGCTAACGGATTCGGAAAAGGAAACTCCAACGAAAAAGCAAAAAAGTAAAAAGAAACCTCTGCAAACATCTGACATGGTAAAGTTCATTATCGAGTAAATAAAAAGGAACCCTTTCTGCTCAACAGAATTGGTTCCTTGTTTTGTAATTGAAAAGAGAAAGCCACTTCCAACCCATTACAGTGGAAGTGGCTTTCGTTGTACTCCTATTAAGGATATAATTGTATTTTTCCTGTGTAAGCAAAAATTCCTTATTAAGATTATTGCTACTCATTAAGGATATAATTGTAAGTGGTCTTTTTAGCCAAAACGCCTTATTAAGGTTATAATTGTATTTCTTGTGTGCAAGGTAATACACGCTTATTAAGATTGTTTTGTCTTATTAAGGATATAATTGTAGATTTACAAAATTTATTCCGTCATTACAGATGCAGCACTCGATCCTTGATCTCTGCCGTCCGGCCCTGGTTCCAGAACTGGGTGCCGATATAGCCGCAGGTGCGGCGGGCAACGTTCAGCTTGTTCTGGTCGCGGTTATGGCACTTGGGGCACTCCCAGACCAGCTTGCCGTCCTCCGGCACAATCTGAATTTCACCGTCGTAGCCGCAGACCTGGCAGTAGTCGCTCTTGGTGTTCAGCTCGGCATACATGATGTTCTCGTAGATGAACTGCATGACCTTGATGACGGCCTCGAGGTTATCCTGCATGTTGGGCACTTCCACGTAGCTGATGGCACCGCCCGGGGACAGCTTCTGGAACTCGCTCTCGAATTTCAGCTTGGTGAAGGCGTCGATATGCTCGGTGACGTGGACGTGGTAGGAATTTGTGATATAGTTGCGGTCAGTGATGCCCGGCACCACGCCGAAACGCTTCTGCAGGCACTTGGCGAACTTGTAGGTCGTGGATTCCAGCGGTGTGCCGTACAGGCTGAAATCAATATTGTGCTGGTTCTTCCACTTGGCGCAGGCGTCATTCATATGCTGCATCACGTTCAGCGCAAAGGGCTTGGCGGCGGGGTCGGTGTGGCTCTTGCCGGTCATATACTTGCAGCACTCATACAGGCCCGCATAGCCCAGGCTGATGGTGGAATAGCCGCCGTAGAGCAGCTTGTCGATGGGCTCGCCCTTCTTCAGGCGGGCCAGTGCGCCGTACTGCCACAGGATGGGCGCGGCGTCGCTCAGGGTGCCTTTCAGGCGGTTATGGCGGCACATCAGGGCCTTGTGGCACAGCTCCAAACGCTCGTCAAACAGCTGCCAGAACTTATCAAAATCGCCGCCGCTGGACAGAGCCACATCCACCAGGTTGATGGTGACAACGCCCTGATTGAAGCGGCCGTAATACTTGGGCTTACCGTTCTCGTCGATGTACGGCGTCAGGAAGCTGCGGCAGCCCATGCAGGTGAAGCAGTGGCCCTCGCCGTTGGCATCGACCTTGTATTCCAGCATCTTCTTCTCGCTGATATAGTCGGGCACCATGCGCTTGGCGGTGCACTTGGCGGCGAGTTTGGTCAGGTAGTAGTAGGGCTGGCCCTCGTAAATATTGTCGTCCTCCAGGACGTAAATCAGCTTAGGGAAGGCAGGGGTGATCCAGACGCCGGCTTCGTTCTTGACACCCTGGTAGCGCTGGCGCAGCATTTCCTCAACGACGATGGCCAAGTCGGACTTGAGACGCTGGTTGTCACCGGCCTCGTTCAGGTACATAAACACCGTGATGAACGGTGCCTGGCCGTTGGTGGTCATCAGGGTGACGACCTGGTATTGGATGGTCTGCACGCCGCGCTTGATTTCCTCGCGCAGGCGCTTCTCGACGATCTCGGAGATTTTTTCCTCGCCGGGATCAATGCCCAGATCCTTCATCTCGGCCTCGACATCGCGGCGGATCTTCTTGCGGCTGACATCGACGAAGGGGGCCAGATGGGTCAGGCTGATGCTCTGGCCGCCGTACTGGCTGGACGCAACTTGCGCGATGATCTGCGTGGCAATGTTGCAGGCGGTGGAGAAGGAGTGCGGCTTCTCAATCAAAGTGCCGGAAATGACCGTGCCGTTCTGCAGCATATCGTCCAGGTTGACGAGGTCGCAGTTGTGCATATGCTGGGCATAGTAGTCGGCATCGTGGAAGTGGATGATGCCTTCCTCGTGCGCCTTGACGATCTCCGGGGGAAGCAGCATACGCATCGTCAGATCCTTGCTGACCTCACCGGCCATATAGTCGCGCTGGACGCTGTTGACGGTGGGGTTCTTGTTGGAGTTTTCCTGCTTGACTTCCTCGTTGTTGCACTCGATCAGGGACAGAATCTTGTCGTCCGTGGTGTTGTGGGTGCGCTTGAGGCTCTGCACATAGCGGTAGGTGATGTACTTACGGGCCACCTCATACGCGCCGGTGGCCATGATGGCATCCTCGACGATATCCTGAATCTCTTCCACGTTCATGGCGTGGCCGCGGGCATAGCAGACCTCCTGCACATGGTCGCTGATCTCGATGATCTGCTGCTTCGTCAAGCGCTGGGCCTCGGGCACGACCTTATTCGCCTTCGTGATGGCCGAAATGATTTTGGTGATGTCAAAGACAGCTTCGCTGCCGTTGCGCTTGATGATCTTCATGGTGACTCCTCTTTTTATAATAGAATAAACAGATGCGGAACATGGCAATACGCACTGTATAAAACACGTATCTGTTGCCGGGTTGTACAAAGCCCGTTTCGCGAGCAAGACTATAATACCGCAACCAGAGGGAAAAGTCAATGGATGAAACCACTAGATATTGTGTTATATGATATTCAAAGAACAAAATATTCCGTTTTCGTCGCCTCAACGTGCAAAAAGGATACTGCCAAAAATGAGGCAGAATTTTTAGTGATTTTGAGCGATTCTACACAAAATGACGCTGTATCGCAGAAAACGCACCGCTGTATTTTGTTTTCACGGTTGCATTATGTCGGTAAAGCTGGTATACTAGGTAAGGTTTTGGGGTATGCCCCAAGCCCTTACACAAGATATGGGGATGCCCCACAGGAGAACTGCCATGAACTACGCCACCATCAAATATTGTGATATTGCCAACGGGGAAGGGGTGCGCACCAGCCTGTTTGTCTCGGGCTGCCGCCGCCATTGTCCCAACTGTTTCAACGCAGTGGCGTGGGATTTCAACTATGGCGCGCCCTTTACCGACGCGGTGAAGGAGCAAATCATCGAGAGCCTGGCCCCCGGCTACATCAACGGTCTGTCGCTGCTGGGCGGCGAGCCGCTGGAGCCGGAAAACCAGCGTGCGCTGCTGCCCTTTATCAAAGAGGTAAAGGTCCGCTGCCCGGGTAAGACCATCTGGTGCTACACCGGCAACAATCTCGAACACGAGGTCTGGCAGCCCGGCTGCGGCCGCTGCGAGGTCACGGACGAGTTCCTACAATATATAGATGTGCTGGTGGACGGCGAATTTGTGCAGGACAAGTATGATATCAGCCTGCGGTTCCGCGGTTCGAGCAACCAGCGCATCATTGACATGAACAAGACCCGCGCGGCGGGAAAAATCGTCCTTTGGCAGGACGACCCGATTTTTGCGGATCACAAGATGTAACGGAGGCGGCCGCGGGCGGATATGGAGTCCGCTCCTGCGAACCGCAAGGCCGAGGTGCAGGGGCCGCAGATATGCGGCCCGCAGCCCTGCGGTAAGAAGCCGTCTGCCTTCCACGCGAGGGCCGGGTATGCCCGGCCCCTACACCTCTGCCATATTTCAAAAATAGGAGCAATCATCATCTACTATGTCCACCCCCGCTAAATCCAAATCCATGACCGAAGGGCCATTGGCCAAACAAATTCTGCTGGTCAGTCTGCCGCTGGCCCTGTCTAACCTTTTACAAATTCTGTTCAACCTGTCCGATGTTGCCGTTGTGGGCCGCTTTGCAGGCTCCACGGCGCTGGGCGCAGTCGGCTCCACGGCAACGTTCGTCACACTGTTCACCGGCTTTCTTATCGGCCTCAGCAACGGTATCAATGTGCTGGTGGCGCGGTTTTACGGTGCCAGGCACCCCAAGGACGTCAGCAAGACCGTCCATTCGGCGCTGCTGGTCAGCCTGGCGGCGGGTGTGCTGCTGCTGTTTATCGGTCTGGTCGGCTCGCCCGCGCTGCTGCGGCTGCTGAATACCAAAGAGGACCTGCTCCCCGGTGCCATCTTGTACCTGCGCGTCTACTTTTTGGGTATGCCCGCGCTGG
>ULPH01029151.1_pt1 | contig 11431 bp, 9 predicted proteins | sample 1953301 | NCBI WGS metagenome assembly ULPH01 (sample SAMEA4835623, study PRJEB28245) | human gut metagenome | biome: gut microbiome; material: fecal sample | place: Denmark | collected 2008 | reverse complement strand
CTGCGGCTAAACCGGTGCCGGACATCGCTGCCGGGACGCTCCATGGCCTCCGGGCCAGGGTGTCCGGCACGGTCGTTCGCACCAACCTCGTCAGCGGGACGATGCTCGTCGTCCCCGGCCAGGCCGTAGAAGCCGGTCAGGGCCTCATCGGGACAGCCCGCGCCGAACGGGACGGAACGCTCATCTTTCAGCCTGCGGCGGGCAGCGTCCGGGCGCAGTTCGAGTGGGAAAACGAGCAGGATACTGCCCTCCTGCTGCCCATCGAACAGCTCACAGGGCAGCAGGCCGTGCATCGGACGCTGTTCTGGGACGGTCATGCTATCGCTCTGCCCTCCCTGCATCCCGTCCCAAACTCGGCAGAGGCCGCAGCCATCGTCCGGCACTACCAGCCAGAAGCCCTTGGACTTCCTGTTCCTATTTTTATCGAAGAAACGACATATTATTATAAAGTCTCCACCGATTTGGAGCGGACTGAAGAGCAGGCTCTGGCCCTTGCAAGGCTGCAAAGTAAACAAGCTTTACAGCAGAATTGGCCTGATTTTGAGCTTCTGGCCCGCAAAGAGGACGTCTCTGTCGAAGAAAACGCCCTCCACTACCGGGTCGTCTACACCATCACCGCCGACATCTGCAAATGAAAACGCCGCACAGCCCCGAGCACATCTGCTCCAGCCATGCGGCGATTTATGATTATGGATTTTTGTTACTTCTCTTCCGGGGTCGTCTCGGCCAGAAGCTCGTTCAGGTCGAACTCATACTTCGTGTGACAGAAGTGGCAGACCACCTCACACTTCGGGTCTTCGTCCCGGAGCTTTACCAGCTCTTTGCGGCCAAGGCTGAGGAGCATATCCTTCGTGCGCTCCTTGCTACAGTCGCACTGATACTTCACCTCGCGGGTATCGAGGACCTGCGGGTCGAAGCCTGCCATTGCCAGCTCCATCATATCCTGCGGGGTCTTCCCTGCCCGGAGCATCTCGGTGACGGAAGGCATGGCGGCGATGTTCTGCTCCAGACGGGTGATCTCGGCATCGGTCGCGCCCGGCAGGAGCTGCAGCAGATAGCCGCCGGCGCAGGCGATGGACAGGTCCTTGTCCACCAGAACGCCCAGCGCACACACGGTGGGGATCTGCTCGCTGTAGGCGTAGTAACTGGTGATGTCCTCGGCGATCTCACCGGACACCAGCGGCACCTGACCCACCGTCGGCTCCTTCTGGAGCTTGTTGTCCCGGATGACGGTCAGAACGCCGTCTTTGCCGACTGCGCCGCCCACGTCCAGATGTCCATTCTCCTTTGCGGGAAGCTCGACCAGCGGGTGGTCGATGCAGCCTTTGACGTTGCCGTGTGCGTCGGTGCAGGCGATGACGACGCCAGCCGGGCCGCCGCCGGACACGCGCAGGGTGATGGAGTCGCCATCATCCTTGAGCATCGCGCCCATCAGGGAGACACCGGTGAGCAGACGGCCAAGGGCTGCGCTGCAGGTGGCGCTGGTGGTATGCAGCTTTTCTGCCGTGCGGACGATCTCAGTGGAGTCCACGCCGCAGAACACGACACCGCCGTTTTCAGAAATGCCGCGGATAAGATTCGACATATTATTGTTCCTCCAGTTGGGTATACTGTTTGACTGCACAGAAGAAATAGCGCTCGCTCTCGTCGGTCAGAGGGCCAAAGCTCTCACCGTCGCAGACGCTTTCCAGCGCAAAACCATGCTTTTCCAGAGCGGCGCGGATGGTGTCGAGGTCGTAGGTGTACTCGTAGAACTGCTCGTGGAAGTGCTCCCCCGTCTCGCGGTAGTCGATGTCCACGCTGATCTCCACCCGGCGGTCGGCGGCGCTGTAATGGTTGCGCCAGACGCAGGAGGCGTCCTCTTCTTCAAACGTAAAGACGTTTTCGCCCAGCACGTTCTGGTGCTTATAGGGCGTGTTCATATCGAACAGGAGCACACCGCCTTTTTCCATAAAGAAACCGGCGTTGGCGATGGCTTTGTCCAGGTCCGGGATGTGGTTGAAGGTGTCGAAGGTGGACACCGCACCCCGGATGGTGCCGTAGAGGTCGAGCTTGAGCAGGTCCTGCCGCAAAAGAAGCAGGCCGCCGGAAAGGCCAAGCTGCTCAGCCTTGTCCCGGACGACGCAGAGCATCTCCTCCGACTGGTCGATGCCGATCATATCGTAGCCCGCCTGCGTGAGCATCAGGGTCAGCTCTCCTGTCCCGCAGCCCAGGTCTGCGAGGATGCCGTCATGGATGCCGTGGGCTTCCAGCTCTTTTTTGATGTGGGCATACAGGGCCTCGTAGTCGGCCTCGCCGTTGAACTCATCGTAAAAATAAGCAAATTCGTTGTAAGCCATTGCGTTACTCCGCGTCCTCTGCGTTTGCCTCGTACTCGGCGGCGACGGCTGCGTTCAGCACAGCCTGCAGCTCCGGGATGCCGTAGCCGCTCTCGCCGCTGGTCAGCACCACCTTCTGGCAGCCGTAGGGCAGGCAGAGCTTTTCGAACTCCTCCTGCGTCTGGGCCAGCTGGCTCTTCTTGAGCTTGTCGGCCTTGGTCAGGGCCACGACGAAGGGAATGTTGTGGTAGTGGAGATACTGCAGCATCTGGATGTCGTCGGCGCTGGGGGCGTGACGGCAGTCGATGAGCTGGACCAGCAGGGTGTGGTGGCGCTGAGCCTCGAAGTAGCTGTTGATGAGGTCGTCCCAGCGCTCACGGTCGGCGTTGCTCACCTTGGCATAGCCGTAGCCGGGCAGGTCCACGAAGTAGCAGTCATCCACCGCGTAGAAGTTGATGGTAGCCGTCTTGCCCGGCGTGCTGGACACGCGGGCGAGATTCTTGCGGTTGCAGAGCTTATTGATGAGGCTGGATTTGCCCACGTTGGAGCGGCCGGAGAAGCTCAGCTCCGGGCGGTCGCTCTCGGGCAGCTGGCTGGAAATGCCGTAGCTTGCAATGAAATCCGCTTTGTTATAGTTCATAGCTTCGCTCCTTTCGTCTCAGCAGACCGCGCCCGGCTGCGGCTTTTCAGCCGTCTGCGGCAGAGCCGCAGCCTCAGCGGGCTTTACCTTCCTGGTGCGGGGGTGGCCCGCAGACACCGCCTTTGGCTTGAGGAGGGCTGCGGCGAGGACCTGCGACAGGTTGGACATGGGCAGGAACTCGATATTCTTCTTGACCTCGTCGTCCACCTCGTACAGATCGGACACGTTGTCCTTCGGGATGAGGACGGTCTTCATCCCCTCGCGGTAAGCGGCCATGCTCTTCTCGCGGAGGCCGCCGATGGGAAGCACATTGCCGTGGAGGGTGATCTCGCCGGTCATGGCCACATCGCCCCGCACCGGGATGCCGGACAGGCAGGAGATGAGGGCCGTAGTCAGGGTGACGCCGGCAGAGGGGCCGTCTTTGGGGACTGCGCCCTCCGGGGCGTGGATGTGCAGGTCGCACTTCTTGAGGCGCTCGGAGTCGATGCCGTACTCTGCGGCATGGACGCGGGCATAGGTGATGGCCAGCTGGGCGCTCTCCTTCATCACGTCGCCCAGAGAACCGGTGACGGTGATCTTGCCGCTGCCGTTGTCAATGACCTGCACCTCGATGGGCAGGGTCTCGCCGCCGATGCTGGTCCATGCCAGACCGTTGGCGATGCCGATGGCGTTGGTGCGGTTGAGGAACTCGGGCTTGACCATGCGGGGTCCCAGCAGCTTTTCGAGGCTGGTGCCGGTGACGGAGACATTCTCCGCCTCGCCGGAAGCAATTTTCCGGGCGCACTTGCGCAGGACGCTGGTGATGGTGCGCTCCAGATTGCGGACGCCGGCCTCGCGGGTGTAGCCGTCGATGATGCCGTAGAGGGCGCTCTGGGAGAAGGTGACCTTGCCGGTCAGGCCGCAGGCATCCAGCTGCTTGGGGACCAGATGCTTCCGGGCGATGTTGTACTTTTCCACCCGGGTGTAGCTGGGCAGCTCGATGACGTCCATGCGGTCGCGCAGCGGGCCGGGGATGGCGCTGAGGTCGTTGGCCGTGGTGATGAAGAGTACATGGCTCAAATCAAACGGCATATCGATGAAATGGTCGTTGAAGGTGCTGTTTTGCTCGGGGTCGAGGGCTTCCAGCAGAGCGGCCGCCGGGTCGCCCCGGAAGTCGCCTGCCAGCTTGTCGATCTCGTCCAGAAGCATCAGGGGGTTCGAGCTCTTGGCAGAGATCATGGCGTTGATGATCTTGCCGGGCATCGCGCCGATGTAGGTGCGGCGGTGGCCGCGGATCTCGGCCTCATCCCGCACGCCGCCGAGGCTGATGCGGACATACTTGCGGTTCAGGCTCTCGGCGATGGAGCGGGCGATGCTGGTCTTGCCGACACCCGGAGGGCCGACGAGGCAGATGATCTGGCCCTTCACGTCGGGGGCCAGTTTGCGGACGGCCAGCACCTCGAGGATGCGGTCCTTGACCTTCTTCAGGCCGTAATGGTCTCGGTCCAGCACGCGCTGGGCCTTGGCGATGTCCAGATCGTCCTCGGTGAAGGTGTTCCAGGGCAGGTCGAGGCAGGTGTCCAGATAGGTGCGGATGACCGTGCCTTCCTGATTGCTGCTCTGCATCTTGGAGAGGCGGTCCACCTCTTTAAGAAGCTTCTTTTCCCGATCCTCGTCCAGATGGAGGGCTGTGATCTTCCGGCGGTACTCCTCGGCCTCGGCGGTGGTATCGTCGTCCTCGCCCAGCTCCTCGCTGATCATGTGGAGCTGCTCGTGGAGGTAGTAGTCGCGCTGGTTCTTGTCCATCGCCTCGTCTACCTTCTGGGCGATCTCCTTATCGATCTCGAGCATCCGGCGCTCCCGGTGCATCTTCTCGATGAGCAGATGCAGACGGCCCATCAGGGTGCCTTCGTCCAGAATGGCCTGTTTATCCTCGAAGCGGAACAGGAGGTTGGCCGGGATGTACTCGGACAGGAAAGCGGCATCGGTGCTGGTGGTGATGGCAAACACCACGTCCTTGCCGATGTGGGGGTTCAGAGCCAGCAGGTCGTCAAAGCTCTTTTTGACGTTGCGGACGAGGACGTCCGCCTCCGGCAGTTCCTCGGGCTTCGCCATCTTGACCGGGGCCGGGCGGACGGTGGCCAGCAGGAAGCTGCCGTCGTCCTCCATCTCGGAGAGTTTGGCGCGGTATTTGCCTTCGACCAGGATGCGGACGAGGTCGTCCGACACCCGCATCACCTGCTTGACCTCGGCCACGACGCCGTAAGTATAGAGGTCGGCGGCCTTGGGGTCTTCGACCTTCATCTCTTTCTGTGCCACGAGGAAGACGTCAGAGTTGTTGCTGACGGCCCACTCCACGGCGGCGATGCTCTTCTCGCGGCCCACCTCGAAGTGGAGCAGATTGTTGGGGAAGACCACCAGCCCGCGCAGGGCGATGGCCGGAAGGTGGAGGACGCTCCGCTCCACCTTGACCGTAACTTTTTCAGACATAGTACAAAACCTCCCAGCCGTCCCTCGGATGCGAGTCATCCATAAGGGCGGCTTTTTTGTAGGGTCATATCAAATCTATCATTTTATTATAGCGAAAAATGTTTGCAGATGCAACTGTTCAGCGCTTTTCCCGGGTGTTGTAGCCCAGTCTGCCCAGTGCGGGCAGGATGGCCCGGAGGGTCAGGGACGTGAGGGCGCCCATGACAAGGCCCAGCACCAGCATCACCGGCGCATAGTACAGCGACATGGCCGAGGACAGGATGAGCCCCGCGCCAAGCAGCTGGCCGATGTTGTGGGACAGTGCGCCGCAGACCGACAGGATGAACCATGTGGGCCGGAACGGGAGCTTATAGTAGAGCACCCACATCACCAGCAGGGACAGCAGTCCGCCGCAGAGCGAGAGGAAGCCTGCCGTCCAGCCGGAGACGAGAAAGACGAACAGCGCCTTGAGCAGGTCGAGATAGAGCGCCTGCCGCGCCCCCATGAAGAACAGTGCATACATCACTACGATATTCGCAAGGCCCAGCTTCATGCCCGGCGCAAGGCCCGGGATGACCAGTGTGCCTTCGATGAAGGAAAGAGCCATCGCCAGCGCGAACAGCAGGCCAGAAAGGGCGATCTCGTGTGTTTTCTTCGGGTCATGGTTTCGGTTTGCCATCGGCTCTCCCCCTTTGCTGCATCGGTCATTCTTCGCCGCCGGCGGTCTGCTCGTACTGTTCCTGCTCTTCCACAGCGGCTTCCCATGCGGCGAAAAGCTCATCCTGATGGAAGCGCAGGTCGCTGAGCTCGTCGCTCTTTTCCCGCAAAAGCTGGGGGTCGTTGTAGACTTCCGGCGAGTTTATCTCGTTTTCCAGCTCCACTTCGCGGGCGCCGCAGGCTTCCATCTCGTCCTCGCAGGCTTTGATCTTAGCGCGCAGCTCGGCCCGGCGGCGGCGCTGCTCTTTGCCGTAGCCCGCCTTGGCGGGTTCGCTGCTCTTCTCGGCCACGGGGGCGGGAGCGGCGCGGCCCATCAGGGCGTCATAGCTGGGGTAGATGACCGCCTTGCCGTCCTCGAGGTAGAGGATGGGGCAGGCCAGACTGTTCATCAGGTGGCGGTCATGGGTGACGAGGAGCAGCGTGCCAGTGTAGGCCATCAGCGCCTCGGTCAGGTTCTCGCGGGTGTAGATGTCCAGATGGTTGGTAGGCTCGTCCAGGAACAGCAGGTTCGGGCGTTCCAGCACGATCTCTGCAAAGCGCAGTCGGGCCAGCTCGCCGCCGGACAGGGCCTCGCAGGGCTTGAAGACCGTCTCGCCCCGGAAGCCCAGCTTTGCCAGATGGCTGCGGACTTCCAGCTCGGTCATCCGGGGATACTTGTTCCAGATGACGTCGATGACGCGGCCCGCGCCGATGCGGTTCTGCTGCTGGGCGAAGATGCTGGGCCGTGCGCCGGTGCCAAGGCGCACCATGCCGCCGGAGGGGCGGCGCTTGCCGTCCAGCACCTGCATCAGGGTGGATTTGCCTGCGCCGTTGGGCCCGGCGATGATGAGCCGCTGGCCGCGGCAGACCGTATAGGTGAAGGGCTCCAGCAGGGTGCGGTCGCCGATCTTAATGGTCAGGTTCTTGAGCAGCACCAGCTCATTCCACGGCTCCACGTCGTATTCGAAGCGGAACTTGAGCTGGTTGGTCTCGTCCTGAGGGGCCTCGGTGATCTCCAGCTTTTCCAGCTGCTTGCGGCGGCTCTGGGCCATCTTGGTGGTGGAGGCGCGGACGAGGTTGCGGTCGATGTAGTCCTGTAATTTTTCGGCCAGCGCCACGTCGGCGTCGTGCTGCTTCTGGCGCAGGGCGTCGGCGGCTTCCTTCTGGGGCAGATAGGCCGAGAAGTTGCCCTTATAGGTGGTCATGGTCTGGAACGAGACTTCCCAGATCCTGGTACAGACGTTGTCGAGGAAATAGCGGTCGTGGCTGACCACCAGAACGGCACCGGAGTAGCCCTTGAGGTAGTTTTCCAGCCACTCCATGGTGGCGAAGTCCAGATGGTTCGTGGGCTCGTCCAGAATGAGGACGTCCGGCTTCTCGAGGAGGAGCTTGGCCAGACGGAGACGGGTCAGCTCACCGCCGGAGAGAACGCCCACATTCTTGCTCCAGGTATCCTGCGCAAAGCCCATGCCGGACAGCACCTTCTTGATGTTGACGTCCATGTTGTAGCCGTCGGCGGCGTCGATGATGTTCTGCAGTTCGTCGTGCTTTTCGAGAAGGGCGGCGTCGTCGGGAGAGGCCGCCATCTTCTTTTCCAAGATCTGCATCTGGGCCATGGCGTCCAGCACAGGAGCGAAGGAAGAGCGCATCTCCCCGTAAATATCCAGCGTGACATCGAGCTTTGCGTTCTGCTCCAGATAGCCCAGCGTCACGCCGTGGGTCACGCTGAACTCGCCGTCATAGTCGGTGTAGACGCCGGTCAGAATTTTGAGCAGGGTCGTCTTGCCTGCGCCGTTCTGGCCCACGATGCCGATGCGGTCTTCTTTTTCCACGCTGGCGCTCACGTCGTGCAGGACGACTTTCTCGCCAAAGCTCTTTCCGAGTTTTTCCAAATGAATCAGCATATCGTTCTTCCGTGTTCTTTTCCAGTAGGGTGGATAGGGACATTCCCGCCGTTACAGCTGATGACGGCGGTGCTTGAGGCCGAGGTTCGCCAGCTCTTCCGGCTCCATCACCAGCGGGTAGAGCTCTTCCAGCGAGGCGATCTCGTAGGTGGGGCTCACCTTGCCCGGGTTCTCGGCGTGGCCGGGGTTGAACCAGCAGGTGTCGAGGCCCGCGTTCACGCCGCCCTGAATGTCGCTGGTGAGGCCGTCGCCCACCACCAGGACGTGCTCCCGGTTCTCCACGCCCAGAGCGCGGAGGGCGGAGTCGAAGATGCGGCGGCTGGGCTTCTCGCTGTCCAGCTTCTCGGAGACGAAGACGTCCTCAAGGTAGGCCCCGATGCCGGATTCTGCCACCCGGCGGCTCTGCACCTTCTCGAAGCCGTTGGTCACGATGGCCAGCGTCGCCACCTCGGAAAGCTCCCCGAGGACGTCCAGCACATTGGGGGTCATCAGGTCGGGGTGGGAGGACAGGTGGTCGAGGTAGCAGCGGTTCATCTCCACGCCGTCACCGGCTGCGTTGATGGCCTTGAGGAAGCGGGTGAAGCGCTCCCCCATCAGCTTGTCGCGGCGTATCTGGCCCTTTTCCAGCTGACGCCAGAGTTCCGAGTTGATGTCCCGGTAGGTCTGCACCGTCCCGGCGTCCGGCTCGATGCCGTATTCCACCAGCGTCTCAGCCAGCGCCTTGTTCTCGGCGGCATCAAAGTCCAGAAGCGTATTGTCTGCATCGAAGAGGATGCAATAATATTTTGCCATGTTTCTTTCCCTTCTCTATCATTTTTCGAGCCGCCTGCCGCCTTGAGCGGGCGCGGCTGCAATGCGGTTTGAGAACAGCGAGAAGCCAGCCCCGCCCGGCAGAGCTGGCTTCTCGCATTTTTTATCATTCCAACGTCATTTCATAGGCTTCGTCGTCGGACTGGTCCGGCAGGTTCCCGCTGCACTTACAGCGCGACGTGCAGGCGCACTCTTTTGCGATGCACTTTGCCATCTGCTCCTCCGTCACGCCGTTCTCGACGTTTTCCCAATCCATGTCGTAGTAGTCCACGCTGCCGTCGGTCACATCTTCTGCGCCGGGCAGGCCGAGGACTCGCATTTCTTCACGGAACATCCGCTCGCCTCCTCTCGGCTCAGCCTATGCGGCTTCGCAGAGGAAGGTGCGGGGCGTCATTCTGCCTTACTTTCGGCTTCCTTGCTGGCGGAGGCTTCCGACTTGCTTTCGGCCTTGGATTCTGCTTCGCTCTCGGCCTTGGACTCAGCTTTGCTCTCAGTCTTGGATTCTGCCTTAGACTCGGCCTTGCTTTCGGACTCCGACTCTGCCTTGGAGCTGCCAGACGACGTGCTGGACGATGCCGACGACGAACTGCTGGTGCTGTGGGAAGAGCTGCCCGAACTTGCAGAGGAAGACGAAGAGGATGTACTGCCGGAAGAACCGGCATGGGACGAGGACGAACTGCTGGTGGAGCCGGACTCGCTGGTCACACCGCTGCCGATGGTGATGGTCAGGGTGTTGCTGCTCACCTTGCAGTCGTTGTAGGTAACGACGGCGTGGATCTTATAAGAAGCGTTGACCATGGAGCTGTCCACCACCACAGTGATGCTGGACTTGCCGGCGGCCTGCGTGACCTCCTGACCGTTGGCATACCAGCGCAGGTTCTCGGTCTTGGCGTACTTGCCGCTCAAGGCAGCCTTGAAGGTGTAGGAGCTGCCCACAGCGCCCTTGCCCTCGCTGGTGATGTGGACGGAGGCCGTGCCGAAGACTGCCGTGACGTCCAGATTCTGCTTGAAGTCGGTGTCGGTGCGAGTCTTGCTGGTGAGGCCGTCGCTCCACTTGACAAAGACATGGCCCTCCGCCGGGACAGCGGTCACGGTGATGGATTTGTCGGGGTCGGTGACGGTGTAGGTCACAGAGCTGTTGCCGGTGTCATTGCCGACGCTCAGAGTGCCGCCGCCGTTCTTGTCCACACGGTAGCGGGCCTCGTACTTTTTGTCCTCGCTGGTGCTCTCGCTCGAAGAGCTCTCCGAGCTGCTGGCGCTCTCGGCCTGACTCTCGCTGGAGCTGACAGCCTCCGAGCTGGGAGCGGCCACGGCGGAGCTGGGGTTGGAGACATACTCCATGGTGCGGGTGGGGATGTTGTTGGTGTCGGGGCGGCGGTCCTCGGTCTGCAGGGCGTGGGTGCGGAGATAGTTCAGCACTGCCTTGAGGCCGGCGCTCTTGAGGTGGATGTCGCCGCTGGTGTAGTAGTCCGCGATGCCGTAGCCGTCGCTGCCCTTGAGGGCCTCGGCGGAGTTGAGGAATCGGACGCCCAGCTGCTCGCACAGATCCAAAAGGGCCATGTTGAAGTCGTCGATCTTAGCCTGGTCCATGTGGGGGTAGTTGGAGTGGTCAGCCGGGACCGGCGGCACCGTGTTGACGATGATGTCGGTGTAGGGGTAGCTCTGCTGGATGGCCTGGATGAGAGCCGTGTAGTGGGCGATAAAGTCCGGGACTTCCATCCCGGTGTCGTTGGTGCCGAAGGTCATGACCACACGGCGGGGCTTCATCATGGCCACCGCCTGAGGGATGGTATAATGGTTGGAGTCCTTCTTAAAGGTAACGATGCCCTCGTTGAGCGCGACCTGGGTGCCGATGCCCTCTTTGGCGCAGAACTGCTGCAGGGAGATGAGGCCGTTGTTATAGAGGCGGACGGTGTTGGAATCGCCCAGAAAAAGGGTGTCGTTCAGATAGTCCGTGCCGGCGTCGGCGGTCTCCGTCAGCAGAGCGGTGGAGGCGTTGTCGATCTGGTAGTGGCCCGACAGGTCTCCGCCGGAGGTGGGGTCTGCCACAGACTCCGAGACGGAGGGGGCAGGCTCCTCGCCGCCCTTTTTGAGGAGGGTGGTGGTGATGCCGAAGGTCAGCAGCACCGCCAGCACGCAGAGGATGCAGACCAGAACGGCCCGATGCTGCATGGGAGTCATGGTTTCGTTTTGTTGTTGTTTTTTTCGACTCATAGATTCAGTCCCTCTCGTTTCAGGAATGGGAAGGCTCGTCCACCGGGCGGAGAGCCCAGTCCGTCAGCTCTTTGCAGTCAGCGGCCATGAAGACCGGCGCAAAGGGGGCGACCTCTTCCCTGCCGCCGTAGCCGTAGAGCACAGCGGCGGCGTCCAGGCCGCAGTTCACAGCGCCCTGCATATCGTCCCGGCGGTCGCCCACCATCAGCACCCGCTTGCCCTGCATGACAGGCTGGGCGAGGACGTGGCGGATGACGTCGGTCTTGTTGTCGCGGCTCTCATCCATGGACGCGCCGCCCACGAAGGAGAAGTAAGGCGCAAGGCCCTGCTCTTCGAGGATGGGCCTCACAACGTCGGTGGGCTTGCAGGTGGCCGTGCAGAGGGTCAGGCCCGCAGCCTTG
>ULPH01014664.1_pt1 | contig 11498 bp, 4 predicted proteins | sample 1953301 | NCBI WGS metagenome assembly ULPH01 (sample SAMEA4835623, study PRJEB28245) | human gut metagenome | biome: gut microbiome; material: fecal sample | place: Denmark | collected 2008 | reverse complement strand
GTTGGCGTTCCCCCGACGCTGTCGGGGGTTAACTGCAGACGTGACCGCTCACGCGGTCAAGATGCCACCTATTTTATAAGGTGAATAAAAAAAGTTGATTTTTTTGGCGTCAGTAAAAATTTAACACATAATTGTTGCATTATCTTTTTGAAAAGCACTATATTTGCGGTGTCCTTATGCGGCTGAAGAGTTGGCTGTTGGGATACTTTTGGGATTGCAGGCAATTCTATCGGCATAAATGTGGCGAATAAATATTTATAAACTTTTCTACAGTAGCCCCACTTCTTGCAGAGTCTTGCTTTGCAGAAAATAGGTGTTATTGTGATTGTCTTCTTAAATCAAATCTCGCAAATTTGAATCTTTCGTGAAGATGATTGACAATGGCACCTGCGCTAATTTGCTTATTTGCGCGCGTGTCGGCAGTGGCGCTGATGCGTGTGTTGTGGCATATTCGGTGTGGGGCTATTGTTTTTATCTACGGAAGGGGCTATGCGAGAGCCTGATTTAAGGATAAGAGCAAAATTCGATCCTCACACCTTTTTTATGTTCAATTATTAACAGTTTCTAAAGGGGACCAGGAAACACAAAGACAAACTTAGGGATGACATAGACACCTTGTTACGTTTTCATCACACGCAAGCGGCTTTTCCATTTAAGGAAAGGCTGCTGCACAAGCCATTAATCTAACAAACAACAAACCAATAACCTGCAAAAAGCTATGTTTAAACAACTATGTTTTCGGCTCTTGCTGCTCGCATCGGCAATAGCCACCTCGCTCTCAGCCGCCGCCTACAGCTTTGAGTCGGCCGGTATCTACTACAATATCACTGGCGACAACACGGTTGAAGTGACGTATTCCGACAGAGATAACAATACCTACTCCGGTTCAATCTCTGTTCCAGAAACTGTCACCAACAACGGCACGGAATATTCTGTAACAACAATCGGAGAATCCGCATTCAAGGGCAGTGCCGTGACAAGCGTTTCTATGCCGGAAGGCATTACAATTATAGGCTTCGAAGCTTTCTCTGGGTGTCAAAATCTTGAGTCTGTAGCGCTGCCAGAGTCGTTGACAACTTTGGGCATAAGAACTTTCGGAGGTTGCCAATCGCTGAAAACAATCAAGATTCCATCTGGGGTAAGAGCGATTCCAAGTAGTTGCTTCAATGGATGCTCATCGTTGGAAAGCGTGACAATACCAGAGGGGGTAACGTCTATTGAAGGCAGTGCTTTCTGGTCTTGCAATCTTAATGCGTTGACACTGCCGGAATCGTTGGAGACAATAGGAAGCTACGCATTCTGTAACAATTGCGTATTGAAAAGCGTAAACATCCCAGCAAAAGTCAAAACGATAGAAAGTGATGCATTCTACAATTGCGGTTTGACAGAGTTGGTTATCCCGGAAGAAGTGCAGACTATTGACAACTATGCGTTTTGTAATAATCCACTGAAAAAACTGACACTTCCGTCGACAATCACATCGATCGGCAGCGGGGCTTTTCTCAATAACTACAGTCTTCAGTCAATCACTTGCAATGCTACCACGCCTCCGAGCCTTGGCGAAAATGCTTTCAACCATAATATATCTACGACGGTCAAAGTGCCTCTTTCAAGCATTGTCGCCTATCGGCAAGCGGAGGGTTGGAAGAACTTCACCAATTACTATGGCGGAGAGGTGATTGCCGATGGAATCACTTATCGTATAGATGAAAATGACGCTATGGTTGCTGCTGCAGAAGCTACTCTTACGGAAGCGAATATCCCTTCTGTTGTAGAATTTGAAGGCAATCAATATCCGGTAATAAAGATTAATGATAAGGTATTCTTCGGCAATGCGAATCTGATTGTTGTAACGCTGCCAGAGTCGTTGACAACGTTGGGAGGAGAAGCCTTCAGAGGTTGCCAATCGCTTAAAATAGTCAAAATCCCATCGAAGGTGACTGCAATTCCTGACCATTGCTTCGAGGGTTGCTCATCGTTGGAGAGCGTGACAATACCAGATGGGGTAACAACTATTGGCACCGACGCTTTCTATAAATGTAAAAATCTTGAATCTGTAGCGTTGCCCGAATCGTTGACAACTTTGGGCTCCAGATCTTTCGAATTTTGCAAATCGCTGAAAACGATTAAGATTCCATCTGGGGTAACGACAATTCCTTTCCAATGCTTCAATGGTTGCTCATCGTTGGAGAGCATTGCAATTCCAGAGGGAGTAACGGATATTGGAAACGAAGCTTTCTCCGGTTGCAATCTTAATGCGTTGACACTGCCGGAATCGTTGGTAAAAATAGGAAGCTGGGCATTCTATTACAATCGCTCATTGAAAAGCATAAACATTCCGGCAAAAGTCAAAACTATTGAGGAGTGGGCATTCACATACTGCGGTTTGACAGAGTTGGTTATACCAGAAGGGGTTACAACGATTGGACAAAGAGCGTTTTCTGCTAATTCCCTGCAAAAACTGACACTTCCGTCAACAATCACATCAATTGGTGAAAGCGCATTTTACGACAACAACAGATTTCTGTCAATTATTTGCAACGCAGCAACGCCGCCTACGCTTGGAGCAGATGTATTTGGCAGGAGTATTACGACAAGCATAAAAGTGCCAATGGCAAGCATTGCAGCCTATAGGCAAGCGGAGGGTTGGAAAAACTTCATCAATTACTATGGTGGAGAGATGATTTCCGACGGGATTACGTATTGGTTTAATGAAAAAGAAGCGATGGTTGCTGTTGCAGAAGCTGCGCTTACAGAAGCAAATATTCCTTCTGCTGTAGAATTTGAGGGCAATCGGTGTCAGGTAATAAAAATTAACGATAAGGTATTTTCTGGCAATACGAATCTGACGACTGTGTCACTACCTGAGAATTTGGTTGAAATCGGAGCTTTTGCATTCAATGAATGCAAAAATCTTGCGTCTGTAGCGCTACCCGAGTCGTTGACAACTTTGGGCGATAGAGCTTTCTATGCTTGTAAATCGCTGAAAACAATCAAAATTCCATCTGGGATAACAATAATTCCAGATAGTTGCTTCTACGAATGCTCATCGTTGGAGAGCGTTACAATTCCAGAGGGAGTAACGGCTGTTGGAGGAGATGCATTAAGATTTTGCAATTTTAATGCATTGACATTGCCTGAATCGTTGGAAAAAATAGGAAGCCACGCATTTGATGGCAATAAATCATTGAAAAGCGTAAATATCCCGGCAAAAGTCAAAACGATTGAGGAGCGAGCGTTCTCATTCTGCGGTTTGACAGAGTTGGTTATACCTGAAGGGGTGCTGGTGATTGACCAAGATGCTTTCTTGGGTAATTCATTGAAGAATCTGACACTTCCGTCAACAATCACATCAATTGGTGAAAGCGCATTCCGCTATAATAACGATTTTCAGTCAATCATTTGCAACGCCGCGACGCCGCCTGCGCTTGGTGCAAATGCATTTGATGGCGAAATTACGCCAGACGTAAAAGTGCCTCTTTCAAGCATTGCCGCCTACAGGCAAGCAGATGGTTGGAAGAACTTCACCAATTACTATGGCGGAGAGATGATTGCCGACGGGATTACCTATCGGATTAATGAAAAAAAAGAAGCGATGGTTGCTGCTGCAGAAACTTCTCTTACAGAAGCGAATATTCCTTCCGTAGTAGAATTTGAAGGCAATCAGTATGCGGTAACAAAGATTAACGATAAGGCATTTTCAGACAATACTAATCTGACGGCTGTGTCACTACCTGAGTCGTTGACAACTTTGGGCATAAGAGCTTTCGGAGGTTGCCAATCGCTGAAAACAATCAAGATTCCATCGAAGGTTACAGCAATACCTGACCGATGCTTTGTTTATTGCTCATCGTTGGAGAGCGTGACAATACCAGAGGGGGTAACAACTATAGGTTCGTATGCTTTCCAGTCTTGCAAACTTAATGCGTTGACACTGCCGGAATCGTTGGAGACAATAGGAAGTTATGCGTTCTCATTCTGCGGTTTGACAGAGTTGGTTATACCTGAAGGGGTGCTGGTGATTGACCAAGATGCTTTCTTGGGTAATTATTCATTGAAGAATCTGATACTTCCGTCGACAATCACATCAATCGGCAATGAGGCATTCCGCGATAACGACAATCTTCAGTCAATTATTTGCAACGCTGCAACGCCGCCTGCGCTTGGAGACAATGCATTTCGCAGCAATATTAGCATAAAAGTGCCGATGGCAAGCATTGTCGCCTATCGGCAAGCGGTGGGTTGGAAGAACTTCACCAATTACTATGGCGGAGAGATGTTTGCCGACGGGATTACGTATTGGATTAATGAAAAAGAAGCTATGGTTGCTGCAGCAGACTCGTCGCTTACGGAAGTGAATATCCCTTCTGTTGTAGAATTTGAAGGAAATCAGTATTTGGTAACAAAGATTAACGATATGTTATTTTTAGACAATACGAATCTGGAGTCTGTAGCGCTACCCGAGTCGTTGACAACTTTGGGCATAAGAGCTTTCGGAGGTTGCCAATCGCTGAAAACAATTAAGATTCCATCTGGGGTAACAACAATTCCTTACCAATGCTTCTTAGAATGCTCATCGTTGGAAAGTGTGATAATACCAGAAGGAGTGACAACTTTAGGTTTGTATGCTTTCAGTAATTGTCGTTTTAAAACGTTGACGCTTTCGTCGACTATTACAAAGATTGATGACGGAGTATTCTCCCACAATAATAATCTTCGAACAATCACTTGCAACGCGGTCACACCGCCGTTGCTTGGCGACAACGTGTTTTACTATAGTGCCACATCAAGCGTAAAAGTACCTCTTCAGAGTATTGCCGCTTACAGACAAGCGGATGGTTGGAAAAACATCTCTGAGTATTATGTATACGAAGTTATATCCGACGGCGTAACTTACCGCATTGATGACAAAGCTGCATACGTGCGGGCTGTCGACAAGACGGTGTCTGAAATCTGCCTTGCGGAGAACGTGGCATTTGAGGGCGCGCAATATCCGCTCTACAAGATTGCAGACAATGCCTTTGCCGGCAAAGGCAGCATAACGCTCGTTACGGTTCCAGCCACAGTAGAGACAATAGGCAGCAACGCATTCGATGGCGTCACATACCCGATAATCAAAATTAAGGCGACAACGCCACCGGTGCTTGCGTCCAAGCTTCCGATGCTCTCTGCCATCGTGCCTCCGGCAAGCGTGAAAGCCTACAAAGCCGCCAACTATTGGAAAGACATGACAATCATTGGCGAAGGCAAGAACGACATCGAGGTGACAACATCAGCCACCGTCGACCTAACAGAAGCCATCATGACCCAGGCGAAAATCACGCCCGCAAGTGTGACGTCAATCAAGGTGCACGGCCCGCTGACCAACGACGACATCATCAACGCGCTCAACACCAATATGCGCTCTTGCTACGCCATCGACCTCAGCGACGCAGAGATAGAGGCATTGCCCGACGGAGCGTTCAACGGCAAAATCGGTCTGCTCGAAATCACGCTTCCCGTCGGATTGAAAGCCATAGGCAACAATGCGTTCAGGGGATGCTTTGCCCTGCGCAATGAAGTGACTATTCCGGCAGGCGTGCAGACAATAGGCAGCTATGCATTCTCAGGTTGTAGAAACGCGAAATTCAATCCGGCATTGCCGGAAACCTTGACAGCGATAGGCGACTATGCGTTCCAAAACTGTGCTAATCTGTATGCCGTCACGTTGCCAGCCAGCTTGCAGACAATCGGTGGATATGCTTTTTATGCAAGCAGTATTCAGGAAATAGTTTTGCCAGAAGGCTTGTTCTCGCTCGGAGATGGCGCATTCTGGTTTTGCAAGGCATTGGAGACCGCCGACTTTGTGAATTCAATGGATATCATATCGATTCCGAGCAATGCGTTCAACGGTTGTTCGGGTCTTAGGAAAGTGTATCTGCCGTTCTTCGTTGAGGAAATAGGCGATTATGCATTCAGCGGATGCAAATCGTTGAAGTCACTCAACTTTTTTGAATGTGAAGAGATTACTAAAATCGGCGAATTTGCGTTTCGTGGCTGCCGCTCGCTGAAGTCGCTCGACTTGTTCAAATGTGAAAATCTCACCACTATAGGCAGTCGTGCATTCAGCGGCTGCACATCGCTGAAGTCGCTCAACTTGCCAAAATCGTTGGAGACCATCGGTGAATACGCGTTCAGCGGCTGCCAGGCGATAAGCGTAATCAGCAGTCCGTCGCTTGTGCCGCCCACAATAGCAAACGAGTCAGCCCTTAACGGCATCGACAAGGACGTTTGCGTGCTGACAATGCCAAAGAGCGTTTATCTCGACTATTTCCGCGCTCCATACTGGGGACAGTTTGTGGAATACACGGCGAGTGTGCTTGTCGGCGTTGACGGTCAGGGCAGCGTTATGTACAGCAACAACTGCGGCACCGCTCCGACACCTGTAAAAGTGGCTGCATTCTATGCCACCGCAGGCGCAGGCGAGGGCGAGGAAGAGGACGAAGGCGACGGCATCACGGCAGAAGCCTACGACAGCGCCAATATCTGCGCCAAGGACAATTCGACACTTACGTTCAGAATCGTGCCTGATGAAGGCAATGAAATCAAGAGCGTGACATACGCTGGCGAAGACGTCACCGCACAGGTGGTTGACGGACTGTTTACTACACCGGTGATCAACGGCGACACTAATCTGGATGTTTCATTTGTGGCTTCAACCGACTACATCGCAATTCCTGCCAGCGCCGTCAGCAAGGGCGCGGAGGTTGTGGTGCCGGTAGAGCTTGTCAACACAACAGAGGTTATGGGCATCGAGTGCAAGGTGCAGATTCCTGAGGGCTTCAGTGTTGCCAAGAAAGCCGACGGCTCGTTCAAGGTGGAGCAGACAGAGCGCAAGGCAGACCAGACGCTCACGGCAGCGGTCGACGGCAATGTGCTGACAGTCAAGACCAGCGGCACGCAAGCCTATACGGGCAATACGGGTGCGGTGTTTACCATCGCCATTGCTCCCGACGAGGCAACCGCTCCAGCCGACTATGTGTTGAAGGTCACCGACGTGAAGTTTGTCAATGCCACCGGCGTAGCCTCGCGTCCTGACGCCAAGACCACACTCACGCTGCGCGACTACGTGCTTGGCGATGTCGACAGCGACCAGCTGGTAGCCATCAACGATGCCGTAATCGTGATGAACCACATCGTGGGCGCAGACACTCCGGCATTCAACGCCAAGGCAGCCGACATGGACGGCAACGGCTCGGTGGAAATCAACGACGCCGTGCTGATCATGAACACCGTGGTGGGCACAGAAAGCACGAAGTCGATAAAGAAGACATCGGCAACAGAGCCCAACGCCGACGAGCTTACAGCCGCCGACATCGAGATTTGCCAGGGCGGGACGGCTATGCTCAGCCTTGACCTTGCAAACCTTGACGCTCTGACCGCCGCACAGTTTGAAATCACGCTGCCGGAAGGCATCACCGCCGGAAAGGCAGAGGTAGGCGAACGCGCCAGCCGACACATGATAAAGACCAATATGGTGGGCAATGTGCTGAAGGTGGCAATGCTTTCGGCAGAGAGCGCCGACTTCGAGGGCAGCGAGGGTGCTATCCTTGTGTTGCCACTCTCGGCCGACAAGACAATGCCGTCAGGCAGCTACGGCATCAGCCTGCGCAACGTGAAAATGTCTGACGCGCGCGGCAATCTCTTCATCTTGCCCGACGCAGACTCTTCAGTCGTCGTGAAGGATTGGAGCGGAGTGGACAGCGTGGCTTTCGACCGTCTGCGCGTGTATGGCGGCAACGGAGAAATCTGCATCGAGTCGCCAGCCGACACCATGATTCAGATTGTAGCCGTCGACGGCCGTGCATTTGCCGTTGAGGCATCAGCCGGCAAGACCGCTGTGGCAGTGAGCGCAGGAGTCTATGTCGTGAACGGGCAGAAAGTAATTGTAAAATAGTCGCTATAACCCGAAGGCAGGATTGGGCGGTTGCCCAGTCTTGCCTTTTCTATCTGAAAAATTATGAAACAGACATTTTTGAAAACCTTTTTCCTCTCCGCGCTCGCCGTTCTCGCAAGCGTGCCGGCGTATGCCCTCGATGGCTACTCCATGCAGATTGCCGACTTCGAGATTAAAGCCGGGGAGACAAAGAAAGTAGAGATTTCGATGGACAATGCCACAGAAATATCGGCATTGTCGCTCGAGATGAGGCTGCCGCAGGGATTCACCGTAGGCACCGACAAGCGCGGCAATCCCGCCGTGACCCAGACCGAGCGCGCCTACGACCAGATGCTCAAGGCCAACCTCGACGGGCAGGTGCTGAAGGTGGCGACGCTGTCGAACGAAGCCTACGACGGCAACAGCGGCGCGGTGCTTGTGGTGCCCATCGTGGCAGGCGGCGATGTGAAAGCCGGCAGCTACACGGTCAGCCTCTACAACGTGAAGTTTTCTTCGCCGCAGGGCAAGCTCTACGACGTAGACCCGTCGAGCTGCAAGGCAACGGTGCCCGCCACGCTGGTTGAGAGCATCGCGTTTGCCAACGCCGAGGAGTCGCTCCGCGTCGGTGAGACATTGACGCTCTCGCCGACAGTCATGCCCTCCAACGCCACGACAAAAGCGCTGGCATGGACATCCGACAACGAAGAAGCAGCAACGGTGGCCGACGGCGTGGTCAAAGGCGTCAGCCCCGGAGAGGCGGTGATTACGGCAACGGCAACCGACGGCAGCGGCGTGTCGGCAAGCTGCAAGGTGACGGTGACGCCCGGCGTGGTCAAAGCCACGTCGATAACCATGAGCCAGACGGAAGCCACCGTGGAGGCAGGACACTCGCTTACGCTCACCGCCACGGTGATGCCCCATGACGTGACAAATCCGGCTGTCGTGTGGCGCACGTCGAGTGGGGAGATAGCCACGGTGAAAGACGGCGTAGTGACAACGCTGAAGGCAGGGTCGGTCACCATCACAGCCGAGACCGCCGACGGCACAAACCTTAAAGCCTACTGCACGCTGACCGTGACCAAGCCCGCGGCTGTCGACTATCTTGTGGTCGACGATTTCATCACCAATCCCGGCAAGACGTTCTCCCTGCCGGTGGCAATGGTCAATGCCGACGAGATTTCAGCCATACAGATGTTTGTCGACCTTCCCGAAGGAGTGGGCGTGGCTGTCGACAAGCGCGGCAACCCCGCCGTGAAGCACGATGCCGACCGTTGGTATGACCAGCAGCTGAAAGCCAACCTCGTAGGGCAGACGCTGAAGATAGCCACACTGTCGAACGAGGCATACAACGGCAACAGCGGCACGCTGCTCACCATACCGCTCGTCATTGACAAGAGCGTGAAGGGCGGCGCGTATCCAATCAAGGTTTACAACGCCAAGCTGTCGACGCCTGCCGGCAAGCTGATTGAATGCGACGATTTCAGCTTCACGATGACCGTGGAGGAGATAAAGGCCACAGGCATCGCAATCGACCAGGCAGAGGCGTCGGTAGAAGTGGGCAAGACGGTGCAGCTGACAGCCTCTGTCAGTCCTGCCGACGCTTCATGCACGGCAGTGGTGTGGGACAGTTCAGACAAGGCGGTGGCAACCGTCAGCTCCGACGGCGTTGTCACCGGACTCACCACCGGACAGACCTTCATAACAGCCACCACCACCGACGGCACTTTGCTCAGCGCCCAATGCATCGTCACCGTGACCGAGCGCGTGTATACCAATTACTTCGCCATCAGCGATTTCGAAGCTATGCAGGGCGATGAGAGCGTGTTGCCTATCGAGTTGGTCAATGCCGACGAGATTTCCGCCGTCCAGTTGCAGGTGGTGCTGCCCGAAGGCATCTCGGTCAAGGCCGACAAGCGCGGCAATCCTATGGTGAAGCACGATGCCGACCGCTGGTATGACCAGCAGCTTAAAGCCAACCTCGTAGGGCAGACGCTGAAGATAGCCACATTGTCGAACGAAGCATACAACGGCAACAGCGGCACGCTTCTGAATGCCACCCTGACCATCGATGAAAATATGGTTTCAGGCATCTACACTATAAAAATAATCAATGCCAAACTGTCGACACCCGCCGGCGTGCTTATTGAATGCCCGGATGCTGAATGCAGAGTCACGGTTGGCGATGTCAGCGATGTAGGGATTACACAACGCATTGAGACTAAGGCTTTTGGTTTGGAAGGATTGATAGCTGTATGTAATGCAGAAGGCAAGACAGCCGACATTTACACGCCAGACGGACGTCTGGTCGCCTCTCACCTTTGCTCGTCGTCGGCAGACAGGCTATCAGTGCAGAAGGGAGCATATCTTGTCAAGGTTTTGGGAAATACGACAAAAGTGATAGTTTATTAGACGGGACACCTTATGCATAGGCGGCACGGCGCGGATTTGCGGTGTGCCGCCCTTTTTTTGTAGAATAAATTTGGTGTTTTTATTTGCTTTTCATAAAAGTTAGGCTTACCTTTGTCTCAGAAACATAATAACGACAGAAGAGGGGTCTCGATCATGCGCTGGTAGAGATTCTCTTTTTATTTTACTAATTTTAAAAATAAATTTCGATATGGCAATTACCTACATGACCAAGGATGGTTATGACAAAAAGATGAAGGAAATCGCTTACCTTGAAAGCGTTGAGCGTCCCCGCATTTCTGCTGCCATCGCCGAGGCTCGCGATAAGGGCGACCTTTCGGAGAATTCCGAGTATGATGCCGCGAAGGAAGCGCAAGGTATGCTTGAAATGAAAATCTCGCAACTAAAAGATATGCTCGCGAGCGCACGCATCATCGATGAGGCTAAACTCAACACCGACGAGGTGCAGATCATGAACACCGTGACCATCAAAAACACCAAGAACGGGGCTACTATGGCGTATACCATCGTTGCCGACTCGGAGGCTAACCTCAAGGAGAAGAAAATCGCTTCGAGCACACCGATAGCTAAGGGCTTGCTCGGAAAGCGCGTGGGCGACATCGTGGAAATCAAGGTGCCGCAGGGTGTTATGACTTTTGAAATCGTTAAAATCGAGATATTGTAATGGCAACTATTTTCAGTAAAATCATTGCGGGCGAGATTCCGTGCTACAAGGTGGCGGAGGATGAGAAAAACTTTGCTTTTCTCGACATCAACCCGGTGAACAAGGGGCATGTGCTTGTGGTGCCCAAGACGGAGAACGACTATATCTTCAACCTTTCAGACGACGACTATCAGTCGCTGACGATGTTTGCGCGCCGTGTGGCGAAGGCCATCGACAAGGCGTTGCCGTGCAAGCGTGTGGGCGTTGCGGTGATTGGTCTTGAAGTGCCTCACGCGCATATCCATCTGATTCCTATCGTTGAGGAGAAGGATATGTATTTCGACAAGCAGAAACTTACGCTTCCGGCTGAGGAGATGCAGGCCATCGCCGATGCTATCGCGAAGGAGATGTAAAAAAAAATATCGTACAGATGAGGAGCGGGCAGTGCCGATGGCGCTGCCCGCTTTTGTTTGTGGTATGCTCGGCATGAGCTTATTCTAATGGGTGCAAGTC
>ULPH01000203.1_pt1 | contig 11738 bp, 24 predicted proteins | sample 1953301 | NCBI WGS metagenome assembly ULPH01 (sample SAMEA4835623, study PRJEB28245) | human gut metagenome | biome: gut microbiome; material: fecal sample | place: Denmark | collected 2008 | reverse complement strand
GTCTTTTTTTATTGCGCGTTTTTTTACAGCGCCATTTTTTTACAAAAAAGACGTTTTTTTTGACATTTACGGTTTTTTATTCTTATATTATGTATAATCAAGTCATAACTTGTTATGAAAGGAAGAAAATCATATGAAAAGAAATTTAATGAAACTCAGCACAAGAATGGGTAAGGTGTTTGCTGCATTGGCACTTTTGGTTACTGTATCAAACGTGAATTCTACATGCATGTTCATCACTCACCAGCCTGCACTGCCTGCTGATTCTAAGAAACTGCGTAAGTTCTAATGTTTAAGAAAACTGCCTGCAAAATAACGCAACGTCTTTGTGAAAAAGGTATTATATCCGAAAGCGATTTCGATTTGTATGAATACGGATTTAATATGGGGATAACGGTTTTACTTAACCTTATCAGCACTATAGTTATCGGCGTTATTGTGGGCAAGGTGTTTGAAAGCATAGCTTTCTTAGTTTTTTATATACCACTGAGAAGCTATGCCGGAGGATACCACGCTAGCACCCCGTGGAGGTGCTATTTTATTTCCATAGTGATTATCATAGCAATGTTATTATTTATTGGTTATGTTGATTTGTCAATCATATATATTATCTTATTATTGGTCGGAATGGTGGTATGCTTTGCTTTTGCCCCTGTCGAAGATAAAAACAAGCCTTTAGACAGAGATGAAATTAGCGTATTTAAAAAAAGAGCCTATTTGATCTTATCAATAGAATTTTTCATATGGCTAGCAGTATCAGTGATTTTTCAGCCCATAGAAAAAACTATTCCTATTGTTATGTTTACGGAATATCTAATGTTGGTCATTGGGAAATTAAAACTCAGCAAATATTCGTGATTGGGGTGTTAATACCTATGGATTATGAAGATTACTACTATGAATCTAGAAGTAGATATTATGACGCTTGTTCTGAAGTTAATAACTATGAAAACAGGGCAAATGAACTGAGGTCTCAGAGACAAAGAAAAATTAAATATATCAATCAGCTCAAATCAGATTTAAAAAGACATCAAAAATTGCTTAAAGAACATCCCGAAACCAAACAGGAAATCACTATAAAACCATTCGATAACGATAGCAATTTGGTGGATTATAATGTTAGAGCAGATGAAATAACAAATGATTTTTTTTTTTGAGGTAAAAGCATCAGATACAGCTCCATATACCCAAAATCAAAAAAATTGGTGGCATGATAAGAGGAAAAGGAAAAGACGGCTTTTTAGGCGGCACTATACTTGGACATTTAAAGGGATATACGACAAGGAATGGTATAACTCGCTCCATTCTAGATGATATGAAATTAATAGGAGGTAACTAATGTCTGTACTTGAGAAAAACAGTATTGATTACATTTATGTTGAAGATAATCATATAATTATGGGTATAAGTGACCATTTAACATGGCAGGAAGAAGCAATAGTAGCACATTGGCAATTGCTTCAAGATAAATTAAAAAACTATATAGGCTTTATAAAATCAGGACAATTGTTTGAACAATATCCTGAATTTGATAAACAGCCTTGTATTAAAATTTTCTTTTCCCAAAAATGCCCAGATGTTGTCGATAAATATTTAAATAAATTAAAAAAATATTATAACGAATTACAATGTGATTTGGTATGGATATATGATCCGCAGGAAGACTAACTAAAATCATCATAAAAGTCCTACATAAGAAAAGAACCGAAGCTTATTCATTTGGTGATCAACGGCGAAGAAATTGTTACAACTGAAACGCACCCGTTTTATGTGAATGATCGTGGCTTTGTCAATGCAGGTGAACTAATAGTTGGTGATGAACTTCTTGATGTAAACGGAAATGTTCTTTTAGTTGAAAAATTTAATGTCGAGTTGACAGATAAACCCGTAAAGGGGTATAATAAAAATGTAACCGTAAAGTATACAAAGAATAAAGACGGAAATTTATATCCTAGGTTCGAGAAATTTGCTCATCCAGAGCACCCTAATCCGATAAAAATGAAAGCAAAATTAACTGGTGTTTTTAGAAAAGATGTTAAAATCATTCGTAATGAAACTGGTATAAAATTACCAAAGGATTATACTTGGCACCATTTGTAAGATGGAAAAAGTGTGTTAATGGTTCCTTCCAAAATCCATTCACCAAGGTGTGGCGGATTTAATCATATGGGTGGAGCAACTAAAATAAGACACGGAATAATTTAAAGGAGGATAATTATGAAACTGGTCGAAGTTGGCGAAAAACTAAGCAGCAAGGATATCAAGGAAATGGAGGGTGAACTGAATTTAAGCTTTCCAAAGGACTATAAGGACTTTTTGCTGAAAACAAACGGCGGAATGCCTGAGGATGAAGTGGAGTTCGATTTTATTGAGAACGGAACTTCCGGCGAGGATGAGTTTGAGCAGGGCAGTGATATACACTATTTCTATGATGACAACGAGATAATGGAGTCATACGAGAATTTGGTGGACGAGGAACTTATCCCCGACGAATATCTGCCGATAGCCTGTGATTCTTTTGATAATCAGATATTGCTGTGTTTGGGCAAAGGCGATAATTATGGTACGATATATTTTGCAGACGCTGAAAGCGAAGAGAGCGAGGACTCAGGTTGGGTGCTGTCAAAGGTGGCAGACTCATTTACTGCGTTCTTGGGTATGTTAAGACCTGCGGAGGACTGATAATAAATGCAGAACTGATTTTATTCGGTTCTGCTCGGAGAAGATAATATGTTAAAAGATTACGTTAAGTTCAGAGATATTGATGTGTCACGAATCGAACAGTATAAGGGCAGATTGCCTGAAGAATTGTTTGATTTTTGGAGAGAGTTTGGTTTGGGAACATTCTACAATGGTTACTTAAAAGCGATAGACCCGAACGAGTATATCGAACTTGTGCAGCAGTCATATTTTGACGGTGAAGTTACTATCCCGATATTTGCGACAGCATTTGGTGATATCATTACATGGGAAGATAACAAGTATATCGGGATACTCAAGTATAGATATCAAGATAGTGATATAATATCAACTGGATTTGAGGACTTTTTTGAGGAAGTTGAAGAGGGCGTCCTTGATGACGATTATTTCACTATCAAAAAGTATAACGCAGCAGTTAAGAAATATGGTGAACTGGAGTATGATGAGTGCTTTGGATATGTTCCGCTGCTTGCACTTGGCGGAAAAGAGTCTGTAAAAAACCTTAAAAAAGTCAAAATGCGTGAGCATATTGCACTTATAGCTGAACTGACAGACGGCATTTAAAACTATTTTACTTTAACAATATGGAGGTGATAAAATGCCCATAAACCAAGAAAAAGTTTCACAGCTTTTAGCGGCAAGGAGATATATAATAATCCTAAAACGGGAAAACAAGTAGTATATGATACAGATGGTAATTACTTTAGGATTGAAGACACAACTTTAACAGGAAAAAGAGTATACACTGATATTAATGGAAATCAAATTCCAAATAATAAATTTGTTAATGGAAAACAGATAGGTATTTCGAAATCTGAATATAATCAGTTGACACATTTTAATAATATTGATTAAGGTGATTGTTGAAATGAAACAAATGGCAGAAAGTAATAATTATCTTATACTAAATGAATATGAAAAAGTATTTCTCAAATTAAAAGCAACATCTCAATTAATTTTAATTGGTGAATTCTATGGCGATCCAGATGTTGCTTTGATTTCAGACGATGAGACATACTGTGCTGTTGGTGGAGAAGGTGTGATTATTTATTATTTAAGAGATCCATTTGAAGAATTTTCTACCAATCACAAATCATCAAATCAATGGAAAATTTGGGGAAGAGACACCGATGAAGAAACAATGTGGGTGAGTGAAATAGATCAAATTGATAGTAAACATATTCGAGTTGAATTAGAAGATTCTGAAACCATACTATTATCTATTTTCTAACTTGCGTTTTGAATCTATATATGAGAAGATTCTAAGCTTATTCATTTGGTGATCAACGGCGAAGAAATTGTTACAACTGTTGACCACCCGTTCTATGTAAAAAATCAAGGCTTTATCAAAGCAGAAGAACTAATAGTTGGTGATGAACTTCTTGATGTAAACGGAAATGTTCTTTTAGTTGAAAATTTTGACGTTGAGTTGACAGATAAATCTGTAAAGGTGTATAATTTTCAGGTGGAGGATTACCATACATATCACGTTAGCGGATTAGGCGTGTTGGTGCATAATGCAAGTAATGAATATAAAACAAAGACTGTCCGTACCGCCAAGGGAGAAGAAAAAATTCCCATTGTTGATAAACCAGGCTCTCCTTCTTGGAAACAAGCAGTTAAAGAATTAAGATCTGCTAGAAAAAAAGGAAACAATTATATTGATTCAAATAGACAGCAAGCGGAACAACTTATAAATGAAGCAATGCCTGATTTGTCTAAAGCAGAAACATATGCAACAAATGCACCAAAATCTAATTATCAAATTCACCCTATTGATAATGAATATAACATGCCACATATTTGTTATCATGATTGGGCAAAGGGAAAACATAATGGCTCTGCAGGACATATATTTTGTGAGGAATAGATATGGATATAAAAGAATTTAAATATGCTTGGAGATATACAAGCGAAAATTATGCGCTATTCTCTCCAAAGCAGCTATCAGAAATGAATGTTGTTAATGAAAACAAAGCAGTTGAAATTTGGAATAGTATATGCGATAATGAAATACTTCAAAAAAGTTCATATGTTCAAATGATGATTGATCATAAACTGACTGTTTTCATAGGTGACTGTGGTTGGGGCGATGAATCAATGGAGAGAGTAACTCAACAAAAATTAATGAGTTTATTCGAAAAAAGTATTTCAGACAAAGTAACATTGTTATATGATCATACTTCAGCAATAAGCATTACAGCATCTATTTTTTGTGAAAAATGGTCGGATTTTTGTTATCCTTCAGATGTGCTTCTTATTGTAAATAACAATATTGTTCTATTGTATTATGAAGATACATTATACGGACCTTTAGAATCCTTTGAAAATATAATATAATTACTATTTACAGAACATTTTTATCAACGATTTTGCAGGTACACCGATTTGAACTGTAAGTGTACTTGCTTCAACTGAAACGCACCCGTTTTATGTACAATGTAGAGGGTTTGTTGAGGCTGGTAAGCTGCTTGTTGGCGATAAACTCCTTGATGTAAACGGAAATGTTCTTTTAGTTGAAAATTTTGATGTTGAGTTGACAGATGATTCTGTTAAGGTGTATAATTTTCAGGAAGAAGATTTACATACTTATTATGTTGGCGAGAATTGTGTACTGGTTCACAATGCAAGTTGCAAGGTTAATAAAAAAGGTGAAATAGAAATAACAGATTGGGATGGGTATCCAAAAGGAAAACCTAAGCCAAAAGGAAAATTAAAACTACTTCAAGGTGATGACTATAAGGCAGCGCGTAAAGCAGCTAATTTGGAAAACCGAAAAATACATAGAAAAAATCCAAATCTGAATGGTAAGCAAATTCATGAAATTAAACCCGTTAAATTTGGTGGCAGTCCAGCAAATCATTCAAATAAAATTGCATTATCAAGAATGGAGCACGCAAAATTAACTGCATTCTGGAAATCCATACAAGCACAGGCTGAACACACGTTGAAATAAGGAGAGGTTTATAATGAATAATAGCATTATTAATATGGTAAGTTCGATGGAGCTAAATAAGCCAGCTGATGAAACAAAAATAACGGAGGTGGAGAATCAGATCGGAGTTCAGCTACCGATTCAATATAAACAATTTATGTTGTATTCGAATGGAGCAGAAGGTGAATTGGGTGAGAATACATATTTGGTTATATGGCCTATCGAAGAAATCATTTCATTAAATGAAGCATATGCAGTAAATCAATACACTCCTGGAATCCTATATTTTGGTTCTGATGGTGGAGATATTGCATACGCATTTGATACTAGAAATGAAAATGTAACAATCGTTGAAATCCCTTTTGAATCAATTCATATTGAAGATGCACAACTGTGCGCATATGATTTCAATGATTTTATAGAAAAGATGTATAATGAATAGTCATTGATTAATTAAAACATAGTTTGCATTTGTGCAATTCAATCAGAAACTTCACTCCAGCAAATTATACAATGGCTTTCAATTTACAGTAAGTGCCTTAGCTGTTTTTAGTGGAAGCACTTATAATTCAATGAAAAAGCATCAAGAAACGCTTACTTGTTTCGTTGCAGGAACAATGATACTAACAGCAAGCGGACTTGTTGCTATTGAAAACATAAAAGCAGGAGATAACGTCATTTCAACAGACCCTGAAACAATGGAAACTTTTCCGAAAACTGTTCTTGAAACATACATAAGAGAAGATTCCAAACTAATTCACCTAGTTATAAATTGAAATACATCATGATAATCAAAATCCCAATGGACCATTTTATGAAAAAGCTCAAACTGATCATCGACTAAGTGGTAATTAAAAAAAAATCGCCCTCACTATAATGAAGGAAGTAAAATTAATCGTGCTCAATGGCGTCAGCAAAAGAAAAATTATTGGAAAAATGAGTGGGATTCGCGAAGGTGGAAATAAATGAATAATTATAAGTATTTTAGTGATGTCTTAAAGAATGGATACTTCACAGAAACACCATGTCAGTTTTGTGGAGGTTCTGAACATTGTCTTGAAGGATCTTTTTTTGACAGAGATGACAATCTTGTATCTATATGTCTCAATTGCTTTGATAAACGAAAAGTAAGTGTAGATATTCCTAGCTATATAGCAGACAGAGTTGTAAAAAAACAAAATGAAAAAGTAACTGAATTGAGTTTTTGTCCACCTGTACCTTGGATTCAAAATAACGATTGGCCTGTTTGCTGTGATGATTATATGACATATATAGGTGAGTGGGAAAGGGAAGATTTTATCAAAAATTCTACAAACGGTGATGGATTGTCTTTACTAAAAGAACTTTTGATTGATGAACTAAAGAATAATGTTGAAAGTTACGAAGCTCTTTGGGCGGATTTAGGATATGAAACTGCTGCATTTGTTTTTAAATGTTCAAAATGTGGAAACAAAGTGGTTGTATGTCAAGACTATTGAACAATTAAGAAACTATTCAGATTCTGCAAAGTAATGCTTTTTTCTATAGAAAAGTCGGCATAGAAAATTTTGTAGTATCTGCTGTGAAAACAAATTGAAAATCATTCTGTCGAGTTGACAGAAGAACCTGTTAAGGTTTATAATTTTGAGGTAGAAGATTTCCATACTTATCATGTTAGTGGTTTTGGAGTGTTGGTGCATAATGCAAATGATTATGCAAATCCTCGTACACAAAATACATCTGATCTGGATATTCAAAAAATCAAGGAAACTAAATATGATGGAACAATAAGAACTGGTGGAAGAAGTGGATGTTCAAGACCTCTTGAAGGCCAGCCGAATACCTATGTGAATACAGAGAGTGGACATAAATTGGTTTATGGGGCGGATGGTAGATTAAATTTGGATATTTCTACAAAGAGAGTCAAAGCAAGAGGCTATGATATTGCTCCGAACGGACACTTATATCCACGTGATATGAAATTAATTGGTCCTGTTTCAAGAGAATTATTAGAAAATCGGTGATTAAAATGAAAATATATAAAAGCATAGTTGATGAGAGGATACTACATGATTTCTCTAAAATACAGGGCAGGTCTTTAATGAATCATGTTGCTAATTCATACGATATTGAAACGGCAATTAGTTTTGCTAGTTTGTTTTGTCCAGAGATCATTGAAGTTGATGATTGTATATTTATTTCTGAGTTCTATAATGGAAATATCATGGAATTAAGGAAACTTTATAAAAATACTAAAGATATTGAGATGTTCGTCAATAGTTGGTCACTGCAAAGTTTAGTCAAAGAATGTGACGTTATAAATAGTTCAGGTGACTATATTGAGGAGTTTGCAAAGGCAATTCAGTATTTTTGGCAACTCAGAGTTAATTCGCTTTTCCCAAGCAGAGATATCGTAGTAGAAATTGGCGAAGAAATTATGGGCGAGGAAGGACTGACAGTTACGTTATATCAAAAAGGTCAGCCTAAGTGATGCAAAAAAATATTACAGTAAGACGTCTAATTAAAATATTTCACACCTACCGTGTTGACTTCTTTTGTGTGCTGGTACATAATTTTGGTAGAAAATATTCTCCTGCTAAGGACTTTAAGAGGGGTAGATTTTGATTTTAATAATACAAAACCTGCTGATACATCGGATCAACACGATGTAATAGTAAAGTAATGATATAACGAGGTAATATTTTATGCAAAATGATATAAAAAAAGCGATAGAAGATATATACATAAACGGAAATACAGAATTATTTATTTCAAAGTGCAGGGACACAGTTGATTTTCTTGATGAACTATTGGAAAAAATAAAGACCAAATCTGAAAATGTTGAGAAGTTTTTTGATTCAAACGAGCCTTCTTCAGAGATTAGAATTGTTGTAAATAGGTGTTCTTTTTCAGAAGGTGAAATTGAATATGTTTCGCTACTGCAAATAAACAAAATAGTTAAGTACTTCTACCTTCAAGATGAATTTTCTATTGCCAATCCAGATCCTGATGGAATGGATTCATATCTTGCTGGATTCAGAAATGAGCCGTATAGTAAAAAGCAATTTGATATCGACGAAATGATTTGCAATTATCTCACAGAAAAAGGTTATTCAAGATTATATATTAATGATATGGACGAAGTATATCCAGGTATAAAAAAGTTTAAAGACAGAGAAGAAACTAACCAAATGACTGTGGGAAATGCTTTGTTTATGGATATGTGGGAATTATGTAACAGTGATTAGATATTAGTTACGCAGATAACTCAAAGTTTCCAACAGTGTATAATTTTCAGGTGGAGGATTTCCATACTTATCATGTTGGTTGTTTTTATGTGTTGGTGCATAATGCTGATTATAATCAATCGCCCAAGGAAATAATGGCTGAGCGTACTAAGGGCTTGGACACTCGGGAACATTCCTCTAAATATAAGCAGATTAGTGCCAAAGAAAAGTCAAGGTTAGAATCTAAGGTTAGAGATAGAACAATAACTAAAGATGAATATAAAACATTACGTTGGAATGAAAAGATGGATACCAAACATCTAAATGGTGTAAATAAGTTTTGGGAACAGGAACGAGTCTGGCTTCAAAATGGTCAAAATGGTACTCGGACTGGTCACCTAAACAAAAGGCTGATATTCTTAAAGGTAAACGTCCAAAGCATAGTGGGAAAACTATACAAGGGCACCATTCTTATAGCGTATCCAAATATCCTCACTTAGCTGATAAGGGAGAGATAATATATACTGCCACTTTTAATGAACATTTTAATGGCTGGCTTGGTGGCAATTTCCGTAATAGTTTGCAAGGAGAACCCATTAAAACAATAATTGATTTTTAAGGAGATTACTATGAGAACTGTAGGCTTAAAACTGGAGAGTTCAGTATTCACAGCTACTATGGCTAAAATTATACGTAAATATCAAGAATTACCCATTTCACAAATCAAACAAATTGTTTCAAACAACGATTATGTGTATAAGTGTGATATTATACGTGCAAACGGAATAAAGACACTTTTACACGTTAAAAAAGATTTGTCCAAAGAAGGAATAAATAGCTATATTTATGTAGAGGGAAAGCTAACAAGTGAAGAATATCTGAATAATTTACTTGTATCATACAAGCAGACAGAAGAGCAAGTTGAGGAAGAAATGGACAGAGAAGCATTATTAGAAGATGATGAGTGAATCTAGTTTTTATTTATGAACTTAGGCTTTATTATTGAACGCAAATCAGTGGAGCTATCACATTTGTAATGTGAGGCTTTGACACTCTCGCATTAGGTTCAAAGATATTGTTTGGTGACAACTGGTTTAGTGACTTTAATGCGGCTTTGCATGAGAGTTCTATATACAATGTAGCTCAGACGACTATAGCAAGTGTAGCTGTTTTTACCGGTGGAATGAACAGCGGATTTAACAAGGCAGCTAACAGTGCAGGAGTTAAACCGTCATGTTTTGTGGCGGGAACGCTTGTCATGGCGGTTGTCGGAATGGTTGCCATAGAAAAGATAAAGTCAGGAGATAAAATCATTTCAACAGATCCTGAAACAATGGAAACTGGTGAAAAGACCGTCCTTGAAACATACATCCGTCAGGTTGATAAGCTTGTACATCTCACGATTAATGGTGAAGAAATTGTCACAACGGATAATCATCCGTTCTATGTTCAAGGCAGAGACTTTATTGAGGCTGGCAATCTTCTAGTAGGAGATAAACTTATCAGCGTAAACGGCTAGGACTTGTTTGTCAAGAAGCATCAGGTTGAAGAACTTGATGAGCCTGTTGACGTTTATAACTTCAAAGTTGAGGATTATCATACATACTTTGTTGGTGATTGTGCGGTTTGGGAGCATAATAAAAACTGTACTTCATGTATGAATGAAGATGGAGGTTCTACAGACTTAGATAACCTCGTTTCGCAGAGAAGTGATTCAAATAGAGCAGTAAAAAATCACAGATAATTATCGAAGTATGGAAAGAGAGTGGTCGAAGGCATTAAAGAGTGGTAAAAAAGTTACTGATGTAGACATTAAGCTTACATACGAAAATGGTTCATCACGACCATCTGTTTTTGATGTAAGTTATAAAATTGATGATTTAAAATTTATAAGACACTTTACACAATAAAGTAGGAGAAAATTATGATCAAAGGTTTTGAAGACGCATTCACTGATTTACAGTCAGAATTTGTTTCGTTATGTATGGAATATACCAACGAAAGTGTTGATAAAATATATATTTATATTTATCAAGATACATCGCAGAAAATGTTCAATGCTATTTTTGTTAAAGGAAAGAGAGTTATACCTGCTGGGAATTTTGCCGATGATGAGGCCTCTGACGAGTTTTTATCGATCGGAATAAAAGATATTGACAAACTGGTTGAATTGTGCGATATGTATCAATGCAAAGGTCCTAATGAATATAAGTTGGAGTTTGATGTTGCTACTCATAAATTCGATGCATCCTACCGTTATGATAACTATACCAAGAGTGGAATATCACCTGTGTCGGAATTGATGAGTTGGTATGAAGAAATTAAAGAGAAATATGGCAAATAATCAATCGATGTTCAGAATGTGATGAGGCGATAAAAGGGAATGTTTAAAAATTTTTTTAAATTTGTTGGTGAAAACAAGAGTTGCCGTTCAATTAAAGACTTTATCAATGCTGTCTCTGGTAAAAGTTATTTAAACGGAATGTATAGATTCTTTGAAAAAAATGATATTGATGAGTGGAATGATATTGTTGGTGACTGTTTTCCTAAATATAAAGATACTTTTTCAGTTTTAAGTTATGATTGGATGGGTCGTATATTTGCTTTGGAAAAGAAAACGAATATGGTGATACTTTTTGAACCTGGTAAAGGTGATGTTTATGATACCGATGCCGATATAATAAAATTCCATGATGAACTCATTTCCCAAAATCCTATTGAGTGTCTTGTGTCGGACTTGTTTGAATATTGGTATAAAGCAAATGACTACAAACCTCTGGCCTATAAGGATTGTGTTAGTTATAAAGTGCCTCTGTTTTTAGGTGGTAAAGACGAACTGGATAACCTTGATATATGCGATATGGAAGTATATTGGGAAATAATGATGCCATTAATGA
>ULPH01044062.1_pt1 | contig 11772 bp, 23 predicted proteins | sample 1953301 | NCBI WGS metagenome assembly ULPH01 (sample SAMEA4835623, study PRJEB28245) | human gut metagenome | biome: gut microbiome; material: fecal sample | place: Denmark | collected 2008 | reverse complement strand
AGCTTTACTTTTATAATGGTCTTGCAAATAGTTTGCCAGTCCGTAAACTTCAGTCTTCCACAGGTCTTGAATAGGGTCAAAGTCACCTACATCACCATGAATAGTCCAGAATCCAAGCTGATATTCAGTTTGATTATCTGTACTCATTACTAGTCCTTTATAACGACTGGCTATATCATACAAATACATCATCCTGCATCTAGCCTGAAGATTACCATTAGCAATAGGAGTCCTACTGGGCATTTCTTCTAGCTCATCGAGATAGTAAGAGTTAGCTATATTGACATCACCTGCATCAGCACATGCGTCAAAGAGAGCTGCACGATAGGAACGTTCGGGCCTATAAACTGAGAAGTCATCACAGAAAGCTTCTCCAACTAACTTAGACACATCAAATTCATCGCTCTTATTCTTAATAGGAAGACTTCTACCTATAAGCAGAATGCCAGTCTGTTTACTTACTTCATGGCAAATAGCAGCAACAACAGTGGAGTCAATTCCTCCACTAATGCCTAATACCATTGCCCTGAGATTATTAACTTTTACATAGTTTGCAGTCTCCTTTACTAGAACTTCAAACACTTTACCATAATCCAAGTTATTCATTTCAATTCACGTTTAAATGTGTATATAAGTCTTGAAATCTTAGTAGAAATGTCTACACGTTTAGAATATTCATGAGATACCATTCCTACTAATTCCCAGCCTAAAGACCCTAGAGCGTCTAATTCACTCTTTGATACTGGATAGACTCTTTCTAACATTTTATATTCAAACTTCATATTAACTGTGTTTATAAAACAGATAGTTATATTGAGCTTCGGTCATTTTAACGGGAGCACAGGGATGGATTCTCTGTGCTCCCAGCTCATTCAATTCTTCTACGCTCATTACTGAACCGTATACAGTCTTTCTAAGGTACTCTATATGCATATCCTAAATCAGTCAAACACCTTTGAACATCCTCAATCTTACCGGTATGTTTACCGGCATCATCTGATAATTTAACACAACCAAATATTGGTTGGCTAGAATTCATTTGACAGCTAGTAAGTTTCATTACAATGTTAGCTGGCTTAAAACCAGTATCATTAGTAAGATTAGTACCAATACCAAATGAACATCTAATCCTACCTCTACAGTATTCCATAATATCTTGACATTTGTCAAAATCTAGGGCATTACTAAAGACAATAGTCTTAGTCGTGGGATCGACACCAAGTTCTTTATAACGACTAATCACATCGTTTATAAACTTGTATTCATCCCCAGAATCACATCGTACTCCGTCAAACAGTTTAGCTTGCTTACGAGACAGATTCTTCATAAACGTATACGAGGTATATGTATCAGACAATGCTATACCTAGATCGCCATCATACACATTTACCCAGTTCTCAAGAGCCATATAGTTAGCCTGCCTATAACCATACATAGCACCATGGAACATGAACCATTCATGCGGGTGAGTTCCCATCATAGGCATATCATACTTCATTGCTAAATGGCAATTAGAAGTACCAGTACAATAAATAGATCCTTCCTTGATTGCAGATACTACTATGTCTTGCACATTATAACTAAATCGTCTTCTAGTACCAAATTCAGAGAATTTAATCCCGGCAACATTAGAAAGCTTAATTTTAGGTGATAGCCTCTTAATAACGTCAGCCAAATCACAGTTGTTATCAAATATTCTGTTGCGCAATTCTGATACTATTGCAAGAATAGGTACTTCATATAAAGTAACCTTATAAAGATAGTCAGTTACTTTAATGTGTAAGTGGCCGTTTTCATCTAAGGATGCTTGTATTTTGCCAGAATTGAATTTAAATGAAGATAGCCATTCCCAATAGACTGAAGGAATGAATCTACAATTATTATTCATATATTCTTGTTCATCCTTAGTAAGATGTAGCATTCCTAGGGAACCAAGCTCCAAGTATAGTCTCTCTATGAAGTCTTCTGGATACTCAGTATTATCACGATCAATAAATTCAAAAGTTCCTCTAGCTTGAGGAAATAATTTCATATAAGCATACGAAGTTGTAAACTTATATAAATCTGTATCTAATATAGATTTAATTATCATCTCGTTTAAACATTTCTATAATTCTACACACTATTGAATCGATAGTTTGTAATGATTCTATTATTCTACTATCTCTATATTCCTTAGACCAGGTACTATACTCTTTATGGTTAATTATTCTCTGCACTATAGAGTCTATTACTAGAATAGTATTGACATAAGGAATCAAGCCTACTATGCCCGTAAACACTACTACTTTAGTAGTAAGATAAGGCCTAGTAACTTCATTAGAATAAACACTAGCAATTACACATACAAACACCAGTACTGAAATAGCATAAATTAATCCCATTTTAAGTTATATTCTTTAATTAGTTCAACTAGTTTATCTCCTCCGTCTATAGAGGCTATATACTTAGTATCTACTATTATGTTGTCTGCATACCCCATAGCTATTAAACTACAAATGGTTTCATACACACAATAATCACCAGCTATACCGACTACTCGAATTTCGTTATCTGGGTCAGATTCAAAATCAAGTAATATGTCTGATATAACAGAAAGACTTTCTAGATTATCAAAGATACTATATTCTTCTTTGTCAGTACTATCTCCTTTAATAAAGATGTCTGTATCTTTACAATAGGCGTAGTTGCATATTACACTCCATAGTGGGGCATATATACAACTACCAGTAGTACCTTTAACACAATGTGGAGGCCATTGACCTCCGTTCTCTTTAAAGGAGCAGTGATTAGATGGGTGAAAGTCCTTAGTAACCATTACATAGTCACAGTCAATTTCACCGTTCTGTAATGCACTAGCAAGAGCATCCATCTTCTCTTTAGCTCCTTCTACAGCTAAAGACCCACTGATAAAATCTACCTGTGGGTCTACAATTAATAAGATCTTGTCCATTCTACTTACTATATGCTGCTATAGCAGCCCCAATTACTATAATTATTAGAGCAATTATTAAAATTCCGAATACAAGGGCAACTGGTATCCATAATGGAGCCAGCACCCACCACCAAGACCAAGTAGCTACAGCAGAAACTCCTAATAGCTTAAGAGTTATAAATACAATTGCTAAAAGTGTACACAAACTGGGTCCTCTATATATTACTTCAGGAGTATTAACTGTATACTTCATTTTAGATATTTAAGTATAAGGGTTCATAATGAATATTATAATCTTCTCCCACTAAGCTTACATTGGCTAAATGAATACCTGTAATTTCCTGTAATTCATGATTACCACTGTGAATGTGTCCACAAAAGCAATAATCTGGTTGCTTACGCATTATTTCGTCTGCTAGCCAAGGATTGCCTGCCCATGCTCCAGTATGTATCTCTCCTAAACCTAACATCTTAGGGGCATCATGAGAAAGTAGAATATCGCAATCTATGGGAATATCGGAATATCTATCCTGTAATGTCTCCGATTCTCGCATAAATGCCCAATTACCGAAGATCTTACAGTATGGAGTTCCAAAGATTCTAAGTTTAACAAAGACTCCAGGCTTTACTTCGTAATCATAATCCCACATTTTATGATGGAGATATACTAGCTTACCATCCGTAGGTTTATTAAATGTTTCATATATTTCAGGTTCCATACCTCCATTTCTTTCAAACCAGAAGTCATGATTACCTGCTATAAATATAACATGTTTACACGGAAGATTGTTAGCCCACGGAATAAACTCAGTCTTTAACCATTCTAGAGAAGCAGGCATATTTAACTGAACAGACAGTGGCATTATATCTCCACATATGAAGAATAACTCACAGGGCTCTATTTCTGGAAGTATTCCATGTAAATCAGATGTTGCTCCTATTCGCATTTCTCGGCTGTACATTTAATTCGTATTTCAACCATCTCTCCATCGTCAATGTTAGGAAGTGATTCCATAAAGTCTATACCGTAGACATCCTCAATCTCCGTTTCTGGTATCCACTCATAATCCTCTGGTTCCTCATCGGAGTTATTCCATATATCTTCATACTTAACTGGAGCTACTGACCCTTTATAAAGCCATTTATCTCCGATGTCGTCTATACAATACCATGCTCGTTTCATTCTTTATACCAAGTCGTATTTAACTGTTCGTCAATCTCAAATTGTAGTGGGCCCTTATCAGGCGTAGTGGTTGGAATAAAACAATCTCTAAACACATCGTCTGTAGCCGAGGTCCAAAGAAATTTGTTATCATTTCCACGCCAGCTGCCACCCCTTGTTGCTGTAGGCGCATCGCCATCTGTAACATATAAGTCTCCTTCCGGTACAGCTACTACCCACCATTTACCTACTGGACTAGTTATGGGGATTCTCATGTCCAAATTCAGATATATCTTTTAAATAGTCAAACATTTCATCTTCATCTTTAGTAAGCTCTAAAAGTGGAATTATTGACGTGGATACGCCTGGTCTATATACATAATACCACTTGTTATCAACGCCAATCCAAGTAGCTATATCTGATGTACACATATAAGGCTTACCTTGAGCTTCTAGTTCTCTTCTAATGCCTGGATTTGGACATGAAGGACCAAGTTCTATCTCTATACTGTGTCCGTGAATTACTTTAGCTGGCATAGGTTTTAGTCATTACTAAGAGTTATTGACTCTTCTAAGCGAGACCATCTAGATAATTCCTTATAAGTCTTTAAAGTTCCAGGTGGCGTTGCGTTATGCTGTAAGACAACTACCATATACCCATTATCATCAGAGCGACCAACGTAAATACCTATAACAAATAATCCGCAGTCTCCAAATCTGATTATAGTTCCTTTCTTAGGAGTAGGAACCATTTCGGCATTATTTATAATTACCTTCATTCTTTCAAGTCTCCCATCACATTACGATCAAGCCTATCGTCAATGCGTTCTTTACATGCATCAAGATAAGCTTCAAGTGCTTCTACTTGCTTAGCATTCTGTTCACAAGGGAACTTCTCGTTTAGCTTCTTTACTCTGTCGAGTAAGATGAGTGCAAGCTGTTCTGATTGCCAGCCTGGAGTTATTGTGCCATCTTCATGTTTATGGACAAACTGAATAGTATCAGTAGCATCCACATACTTAGTCTTTCCATTAACAAAACCAGCGCACATGCGAGCACGGTAGCGATGTGCTCCATTAAATCCATCATCGGGAATTACTTCAATTGTTTCTGTCTTACTAGGATACACTACTAAATCCTTAACAGGAACATACTTCTTTCTACTACTAATAATTCTTGCCATAATACTTATTCTTTATAAATGTTAAATGTTTCACCTATTTCATTAAGAGTATCGCATAGATGTTCTACACATCTTATAAGTGCCTCTTTCTCCAATCCTTCTAGCCATTTAAGTCTAGTCTCTGGAGTACAATCTTCAATACAAGTAGGGATGGGTTTCTCCTCTCCTTCTAATTTATCGAAGATAAATATACCACTAAGATTTCTCCGCAATTTCATACTTCATTTCAAACTCTATCGGTGTATCATACCAAGTAATGTTTGGAGTTTCTACACCATTAAACAATTCACTTGTAGCGGAATATGCTTCTCCATCTCTGTCAACAGCATACCAAACTCTAATTGCCTTCATTTACTTGTTTCTCAATTATATGTTTTACTTGTATATATGACACAGGAATATAATTGTTATTATCAACTCCCACATCATATTGAGTTGGGAATAGATATTTTAATCTATCAACATCAATTCCTGTACTATTTGGACCTGAATGCACATGCCCAAATAATTGCCATACAACATCCACTGGTTTGCGGTATGTTCCACCATAACACAAGAAAGGATAGTGATTCAAGTAAATACTACGATTCTCTATCCTTATTTGCATTTGTGGAACTACTGCCTCAAACTTATCCATGTAACCTTGACGTATGTTCTTACGGTCGTGATTCCCGAGTATTAGGTATATTTTACCATTAAGTCGGGATAAAACCTTATTCCATACATCACTGCCACCCAAAGCAAAATCTCCCAAATGGAAGACTGTATCATCGTCAGTGACCACACTATTCCAGTTCTCCACCAACATATCATTCATATGATTAACGTCCCTAAATGGGCGCTTACACAGATTAATAACGTTAGCATGACCAAAATGAGTATCAGACGTAAAGAAAGTATGTTCCGGGTCAAATTCAAACTGCTTCATTTACCACAACAATATTTATACTTCTTACCACTGCCACATGGACACGTTTCATTCCTTCCAATCTTAGGAGCTTCACGTACATATGGAGTTCTACTTAGATATTTACTAATCATGTTTCTTAATTTAACCTCTTCCTCTGGGGATAGTTCCTTATCAAGGTCTAAGGCTGCTTTAGCTTCTTGCATTCTAAATGTGAATAAATATTTAACAAATAATATTAATCTACATATCCTATTAATCTGCATATCGAAGATTCTTTGATCAGCTCTGTGCTGTGCACGTTTAGTTCTTCTGATATCAGTTCTAAACTTGTATACTCCCTAGATCATAAGTATTAATATAACCTGCTAATATCATCCTATCCCTCAGCTCAATTGCTAACTCCCTAGCTTGAGGATGAGCATCACGTGCACATCTTAAATTGAAGAATCCTACCCACTGTTCATCAGTACCAGTCATTATTAATTCTGTCTTTAATGCTAAAGGTAGTACATTTCTAGCTTGTTGAGCAGGCTCACCCTCTGTCAACAATCCGAAATATGTACTTTCTGCCTCACACATAGCTTGTATCCATGCGGCTTCAGATATAGTTAAATCATAAGTATGACATAATTCTATATTATATGAATTACCCTCGAACATATTCTTATACCAGCACGGTATTATACAATTCAACTCCTTACCAAACTTAGCCTTAGAGTAATTACAATACCTAGTACTCTCTTGAGCAAAACTAAATACTCTATGTCTACAGAACTCTCTGGCAACTCCCATATCACATATAAACCTTACAGTGATACGTCTAACGTGATATTCTGTAGGTTCACATAGATACTGCAAATCATCAAGCCAGCCATTCTGAAGTAGTACTCTATAGTTAGTCGTAATGCAGTAATGTACTCCGTCAGGATGTAAAGTCCATTCGGAATACTTGTTATTGACATATTTATTTGCAACATCGAGCAGTCTTCCAGAGCAATCAATTATGAGGTATACAGTGCCATGCTCTAACATAGCAGTATGACCTCTAGCTACAATAACATTATCAATAAACTTTCTGGCACTATCTTCAGTAATCTTATCTTCAGACTTGTAACAAGTCCTTGCACACAGTTCCATGTGTTTGAAGAGACCTTCAACACCTGGTTCCTGGTTAATAATTTCTACTTTCGGTTTGATTAGACGCACTAATAAAATGTTACTTCTTTAGAACCAAGTTCATCTAATTCTTTAATTGTTTCATCTTGTACTATATCATCTATAGGTTCTGGAGCATTTCTAGACCATATAGACTGTAGGTATTTGGGGTCTTTTATATACTTCCATTATGTACCATTCTGAGTTGGTACTACCTTTCACAGTCATATCTGGAGCATAACTAGAAATATTCATATAACCATTATCAGCTGCAAATATGGTGGTAACTTTATCAACAATCTTATCACAAAAGATCCTAACGTCAGTAAGTACTACATACAGTCCACCATTCCTTAGCTTAACAACCATTGTATTCTCTAGATCATTCAGAGTCATCGTCCCAATTCAAATAAGGATTAGATGCAAGATTATAGTTATAATACCTTGTATCTTCTGTGACTTCATCTCCAACAAAATCAGGCAATTCTGGATTCAAAGTTGCCTGAGTTAATTCACACTCAGCAATTGTTAATCCTTCATTGTCTCCCAAGAACTCATCAATTTCCCATTTGTTACCTTTATGGTAAACTATATAACGTACTTTACGTATAACGTTCGGGCAAAGTTTTAACAATTCTAATGCTTCATACTTTGGAATTTCCTGCTGCCATTCAAACCTACTAAGAGTTCCCTTAGCTTTTATAAATAGCCAGCCTTTATTCTCCCTAATAGCTATTCTAGTCTCAGATAGAGGATTGTCTCCAAGATAACCCTGGACTATCAATCCTGCTCTTTGAGCTTGCATTTTATAGCTATTATTCTTTACTAAATACTTTCTTTCAATTTCTGTCATAATTAATGTACCCAATAGTCTTCAATAGATATATCCGCACCTAAATGTGCTCTAGTACAGAATGGCTCACCTCCACTTTCCATACACTTCACAAGTATCTTGCCTACCTCTTCAGCAATATTTTCAGGTGCTTCGACATTATGTTCATCATGAACAGGTACACAGTATCTAACTGTGAATAACAAATTGTTCTTCCTTAGCCAATTAAAGAATTTAATGGCAGATAATTTGAAACACATAGAACCAGCATGTTGAATAGGATAATTTATTGACTGTTTCATTGAATCAGATAACCTTCTCCTCAAATGCTGAGAGCTTGTTTTGTAATAATTATCACCGTTAGATCCTAACATATATTTAGCTTCTGGAGAACCCAATTCGCTGTCTATCTTACAAAGATTATCCCAATCATATATGAATGCTTTATGTTTAGTAATAGGATTAAGAAGGATATATCCCTTATCTAGAACGTCTTCCCTCCTAAATTCCTGATATCTCTTTAATCCAGAGAAACCAGACATATAATTATCATATACTTCTTGAGCCCTTCTCTTAGTAAGACCATAGTTCTTCATTAAAGTGTTCCAATCTCCTCCATAGTTGAAACAGAACTCATACCCTTTAGCAGCATCTCTAAGAGGTTTATATTTAGCCTTAACTTCAGATAATGGAGTATCATCAGGAATATCAGTGAATACTATTCTAGCAGTTAGACTATGTAAATCTCCACTTCCATTTACTAATTCGTCCAACATGGCCACATCATTAGCAATAGACGCCATTAAGAAGGATTCCTGTCCTTTATAATCACAACTGATCCATTTATATCCAGAATCTGCTATAAAACAACTTCTAGTAAATGGATCATGTGGAAGATTCATTAGGGACGGGTTGGTTGCAGACAATCGACCAGTATCGGCTCCTAATTGGAAATAATCTGGATGAATACGTCCACTAACTGGATTAATCTTATCTATAAACTTTTGCCCAAAAGTATCAACAAGTATTTTAGCCTTCTTATACTCTACATATAATGGAACTATAGTACACTTATTGGCTTGTGGCTTAATAAGCTTTATATCAGCAGATTTCTTCTTAACTTTGGTCTTTGGGTCTATAGTAGTACAGTTAAGACCTAGATGTTCAAATAAAGGCACTACTTGTTGGCTACTAGACCAGTTTACATTACATTTAGCACAAGTATCAAATCCAGAGAACAAATCTCCCTGTAGATTACGTGTTACATATGTAAATGCTTTATCATACTCATAATGAATAAGTCCAGTTTGAGGATTCTGAACTCTCTTTACATTACTCATATTATTGTTAAGGGAATCAAATAGTTTAAACTCTTCCATAATGGGAACTTCTTCGGTAGATACTCTAATATATCCCTCAGTAGAAGATTTATGTTCTTCATAATAATCCTCTACCCACTTATTAAGAGCAGCTTCTGCTTTATTAACTTCTTCTTTATCCCTAGACATCTTTTGCTTCCATTTGATTGGATCAAGTTTAGCTCCACAATATTCCATATAAGCAATTACTGGAGTAAACTTCATTTCAAATTCAGCAGCCTTAGTTAATTCTTTCTTCTCTAGCTCTGCATCTTGCTTCTCTTTAATCTTAGTAAGATACATAACATCACCAGCAGCATATTGTACTACTGGTATTGTTAAACCTTGTGTGATAATTTGTCCTCGAACTGTTTTATCAATATCTATACCAAGATAGAAGTCAGCGGCAGCTTTTAAAGCAAGACTATGAAACTGAGGAGGATACCCTAGATAGAGTATCTTCTCAGCAATCATTCCATCCCATACATTATAAGGAACTATTCTATGATGATATAGAAACCTTAAATCAAACGCAATATTCCAACCTAGAAATGTTTTAGTAGGATCTTCAAGCACACATCTAAGCTTTTCAATTGGAATGGTTACATTATCAATAACTATCTGATCCTCCCCTAAACCATATTGAGTACACAATAGCGGTTTTGTATATGGATCTAATCCCGCGGTCTCCGAATCGTACTCAATCCAACTATGAGGCATAATCATGTCTATAGCATCAGACAGAGACAGTTCTTTATAAGCATCAGTTTCAAATAGTGATTTCTGATTACTTACTAGATATATCATGAAACCTCTATGTCAATATTACTAATATCAACATCTCCTAAACTACTAAGTGCGGCTTGTATTCTACTCTTAATAGCTTCTACAGCTTCATCCACATCTAGATGTCCATAATATTCATACCATGCTAATCCTTTAGCGTTAATATCAATCTTAAAGACTTTCTCTTCTACATTATATGGAGCAAATGGATCCACGTCTGCCCCTAAAGGTAAATTACTCATTAATTAATGATTATAAATTAATAATAAGTAATCTATTAACAGATCTCGTTACCGAGTCTTAATTTCCGGTATCAAAGTATAATAATGTGGGATTATCCTTTTGAATATCAATAGAATCTAAGTTCCTAATAGCAAGCTGTTGAGCAAACTGATTAGTATCAAATCCTATTGTTATAAGATGGTATCCGTGGACTGTAGGAATAATATGCTTTACTTTTACGTCTTGAGAACCTCTACAATTATTAACTATGTTAATAATATTGTTAAGATAATTTTCATTCTTACTGTCAACATCAACAATCCAAAGAGGTTTATAACCTCTAGCTCTAGTATGTCCACATGAAGAATCCCAAATCCTATATCCTTGATAACAGTTGCCTTCCTGAATTAATTTAGCATATTCTTGAATTGCAGTACAAGCAACTTGCTCAGCATTACGTTTATTCAAAGTTATATATGCTCTTGCATGATTACTCTGACACAGTTCAGTAATTTTAGCTCTTTTACGTTCTAGCTGCTCTTTACTAAATATATAGTAAGTTTTAATGGTTCTATAGCCATTATTACCTGTGTCAGTTACACAACCGTCCTTCTTACGCTGGATAATTTGTAAGAAGTAGAATTCATTAGGGTCATTAAACTCTAATATATCTAATATCTGATCAAAATTATCTACTATCATCCTCTTGTTATTTTAAGTTTAGGTGTCCATACTTCTCCTAATGCTCCTTTGTTACATCCTAGACCTATCCACTTAATAGTTGGAAAGAAGTCAAATAAATAAGAGAATACACTGGCATTTACATTAGGAATTTCAAAATCATTCCAGTACAGCATTATATATTCATCCTCTATATAATAACCTCTAACTGTGTGTACAAACGGATAACCAATCTCGCTAAACCATTTAGCATGCGAGCAATCCATATGCTTACTAGTTGGAAACTTAACTAGTAGTGTGTCAGACTCCAAATAAAATGGTTTACGCTTCTTGTGAAATTCTTCTTCGCTCATTATTATACTTATTTACTTCAATTAGTCTATCTGTAGTTACAAGGAGCAATCCAATACTAAATGCCCATAAAGGAGCAGCTGGAACTATAAATAAAGTTATGAACCCAAGGAACTCCCATATAAATAGATTTAGTATGCTATTATTGTCAAAATCAGTCATATTTCTTGTTTCATATCAGTCACTTGGAATTACAT
>ULPH01044642.1_pt1 | contig 11774 bp, 11 predicted proteins | sample 1953301 | NCBI WGS metagenome assembly ULPH01 (sample SAMEA4835623, study PRJEB28245) | human gut metagenome | biome: gut microbiome; material: fecal sample | place: Denmark | collected 2008 | reverse complement strand
CCGATTCCGAGTATGAACTTCGTTCATAGCGGTTCCTCCTATCTAAGTTTCGTCATGATCTCCTGCATCCTCTCCTCGGTCAGCTTGTATTTCCTGATGAAGAATACAAGTCCTATGATTAGAAGGACTATCGGAACGACCGTCATCATCATGGAAAGTCCCATGAGAGTTCCTGTGCTCTGCTCTATGACTTCCGATGTTCCATCTGCCGGCTGGATAAGTCCGACCCATTTGATCGCAAGTCCGGCAAAGAACACTGCAACTCCCGATGCAAGCTTTACTACAAATGTCTGCATGGAGCATATGACGCTCTCATCTCTCTGCCCATTCTTGTACTCTCCGTAGTCTATGCTGTCGGCAAGACACACGGTTATCAGCACATTTAGAAGTCCGCTTCCCGCAAATACCAGAAGTCCCGGGATGAACAGAACGTACCAACAAGGCACTCCGCCCACCGTCATACGGGTAACACCGGCAAGGCTGCAGGCAAGCAGCATCACATATCCGACGATCTCATATACTACCGAATGTACAAACAGCTTTCTCTTGGACATCTTCTTTCTAAAGAGCGGGAACAGCATCATAGCAAGTATCTGCGCACCGCCGCCAAATGCGGAGAACAGCGCATATCCGCTCTCACTTCCTATGTCATATGTGAAGAAATATATGAGCAGGTTGCTTGTTATATAGAGTGCAGAGTTTACGAGCACGATGGTGATGACCACCGCCAGAGCCTGGTCATTTGTCACCAGCGAATGGAACATCTCACCTATGCCATGGGACTCCACTACTGTGTCACCCCTCTCCTTTACATTTGCCACGCAAATGGCCTCCGAGATGACGAACACCACTGCAACCAGAAGAGCCCACCACTTGAAGCCGATGCGGTAATCCGTGATCTTCAGCTTGTCCGCCGCCAGGGCTGCGCCGCTGATGGCTGGAACTACTATCATAGTAAGTACAGTAGGGATGGCAGAACCCACGCCCGCGCAGGATCTTGCAAGTGCAGACAGATTCTCCCTCTCCTTGCCCGGCTCAGTGATGGCCGGGATCATGGACCAGTACGGAATATCCATCAACGTGTATGTGATTCCCCACAGGAAATATGTCACTGTCAGAAACACCTTCATCCCACCAGCTCCCATGCTTTCCGGCACGGCGAACATCGCATAGAGGACAACCGCATTCAGCACGGTTCCCGAGAATATCCACGGTCTGAACCTTCCCCATCTGCTTCTGGTCTTTGCCACCACGATACCCATGATAGGATCGTTAAATGCATCAAACACTCTCGCCACCATCAGCACGGTTCCTATGAACACTGAGCTGACACCAAGCACAGAATTGTAGTAGTACAGTATATAGCTGGCTACCAGCATATACACCATGTCTTTTCCCACGGCCCCTACTCCGTAGGCTATCTTTGTCTTTTTCTGAAGGCCGCCCGCAGGTGCGCCGTTCTGTGTATTATCCTGTGAATTTTCTCCCATATATAACCTCCTTAAAGGCCTAACCTTTTATATCTGCAAGCCTTGTCTCAAGCCACTTGTCAATATCGTCAAATACCTTATCCCTGCACAGCTCATTCAGTATCTCGTGTCTGCAGTCCTCATACAGATAGCATGCCACATTGTGCGAAACTCTCCTGTGGTATAACTCGTAGAGCTTCAGAACATCCCTGCCGTAATGTCCAACAGGATCCCTGTCACCGGACACAAACAGAACCGGCACATTCTTCGGTATTTTCGCTATGTTCCTGTCCTCCTGTATATAGTGGAGTGTATTGAACAGCGTCTCGTAGCCCTTCAGGGTAAATGAGAACTGGCACAGCGGATCATCCACATATGCATCCACGCGCTTCGGGTCACGGCTCACCCAGTCTTTATTCGTCCTCTTTCTCACCTCACCGTCCACGATAGTGGTCTTCGGGATACCCCTGTTGTATGTTCCAAATGCCAACACTTCCATGAGGGTACTTCTGTATCTCTCGCCGTGCTGACTCTTCTCAAGCTCCAACACAAGTCTTCCGATCTGCAGCATATACTCAGGCATGCTTCCAGTTCCCATGCAGATAAAGCCGTCCACACTTGAGCCCTCCGTGTAAGGTGACGGATATTTTGGATCCCAGCCGTAGTCACTCATGTATCGTCTCGCCATAAATGAACCCATAGAGTGTCCCATCAGGAAGAACGGTACTCCTTTGTATGCCTTCTTCAGACTTCTAGTGACTCTATGAAGATCCGCGACTATTGCCTTGCTCGCATCGTATGCATTCATATATCCAAGTTCATCCATATTTGCCGCCGTGAGTCCATGTCCCAGATGATCATTTCCTGCCACCACAAAGCCCTTTGCTGCAAGATACCTTGCAAATTCATCATATCTGTCTATCAGCTCTATCATTCCATGGGATATCTGAAGTATCGCTCTTATCTCCCCCTGTGGCTCCCACACGATAACGTGCAGCCTGTCCTTGCCATTTGATGATGGTATAAATGTCTCTTTCTTCTTTACCTTATACATAATGTAACCCTCCATTCTCAGTTCTTCATATCCATCGCCAGTTTTACGACCTCATACGCTCCGTCGTATATTCCATCCAGTTTGTTCCGCTTTATGTTCTCACACATATCTGTGAGTATGCTGTCATCCTGCATGAACAGCTTCATCATCTGTAGAGTGTGCGGTATATCACGGCACTCCAGTGTTCCATCTCCGATCTCCGCCGAGTGTATCGCCCCCCACTGCTCATGCCCGCCAACTCTCTTGATGAACAGCTTTGGAACTGGATAAAAGGCCAGCTCAGACGGCTTCGTTATGAGTACATCACAGCTTCTCATGAGAAGGTTGGTGCAGTACACAGCCTCATATATATTCTCATGGCAAAATGCGTGTATTCCGTACACCTCTTCCTTAAGAGCCTTATCCGCAAATGCTGTGGTGTCGCTCCAGTCATCGAAATGTGTAGTGACAAGGCTCTCCATGGCGGGTATCTCTCTCACCAGCTCTTCCCACACGTTCATGTAGTCGCCCACATTTACATACAGGACCATGTTGCCCTTCTTCACACTGGTAAGCGCCGTCCTGATGATAGCTGCAAATATATCCTTCTGTGCTCCGGCACCTCCTATGGTGAGAAGGAAACGCATCGGTGCCTTTTTCTTTCTTCTCTCTATTCTCCTGTCGCAGTCCTCCTCTATGGCTGCCACCAGCTCATGGTCTATATAGTGTCCAACGTATCTGATTGAATCGCTGGGCATAGGCTTAAGCACCTCGTCGCCCTGCATGCCATTCAGTGTCCTGTATCCTAGATATGACGATCTGGTCTGCACCGTATGAAGGCTTCCCTCCGCAAGGTGGAGCGCCATAGGCCAGTTGTCCGGAATGGCGTTCACCACATGCTTCATTCCTGCATGAACCGCTGCCTGAGCCGGCCACACATGTGTAGCCACAAGTGGGATATCCTTTGGAACATTCCTAAACACCGGTGTCATAAGCTCCGCATTCATCTGATCCGAGGCATTGTATGACAGCTTCCTGAAACCCTCATAGTTCATCGGCTCCCACACCGCTTTGTTGAAAACCTTGCTCTTTCCCGATATCCTGGATCCCATGGAATAGAGCTTATTCTGTGCCTCAATAACCTTTCCTCCCGTGGTCTCACTGTAGGAATTGAGATCCATCCAGTACGGCTTGTATCCCAGATGATTCGCTGCAGACGCTATCGCCATGGATATTCTGTAATGTCCGAACCCCATCCTGATATTGCCAACTATGATTCCTTTGTCCCTGTCAAACGCCTCACGTTCACCGGCATCCGCATCATCACTGACTCCGCCGTCGATCACAATATTGGAGACACCGAGAGTATCTCCAATATACGGATTCTTCACAACTGCAAGAGGATAATCCACGTCACTGTCATTACCGAATCTTTTTACAAATCTCTCCTTGGAGTTCTCCGCCTTTTTGACGACCTGACCGCTCATCCTGTTGCCAAATATAACCTCAGATCTCTTGCCCATAGCACACCCTCCTGTCTTTTATATATACCACCCATCTCACCCCGGTGAATTGAACCGGTCGCGGGGTCCTATTCCAGATAATCCCTTCATTCATAGCCGTTTCTACTCCTTACAGGATATACCATTCATAAGCACATCCAGTGTATACTGCACCGCCTCGTCAAATGTAAGCCCTGCATCTATCAGGACTGTAGTCTCCATATATTTCTCAAGCGTGGCCTCGAACATCGTCTTGATGACCGGAATCGGAATATTCCTTATAACACCCTCGGCAATTCCGCGCTTCAGAAGCTCTATGGTATTATCCCACTGCTGCTCCATCATTACTCTCACCCTGGCAAATATCCGTGGATATGAATTCTCCAGTTGGTATATCTGCCTCCAGTCCAGCTCGCTGTAGCTGTCCGGCATGGCTATGAGAATCGCCTTTATCTTCTCCACCGTGGTCAGGCGGTCGTCATCCATGACCGCCTGTTCACTTCTCTTGATCTGCTCGTATATATATGTCGCCGTGTCAAAGAACAATGATTCCTTGTCCCTGACGACCTGATATATGGTTTTCTTGCTCACTCCAAGTCGTCTTGCCATATCGTCCATGGTGAATTTGAATCCTTTCTCCCGGAACTCCTCTATGGTCGCCTCATATATCCTCAATTTAAGCTGCTGCTGTGCTTCTCCGTCCATAACTCCCTCCTGTCCATCCGTGTCTGTCAGCTTCCTGTACATACTTCCCGCTCAGGAAACTCAGAAACTATTTTTAGTTTCCCCGTTTCCTTAATAATAACATTTCTTTGTAGATATTGCAACAATAAAAATGCGTTATCTCTATTTATGTATAATTTTTGCACAATCAACACAAATCTCAATTATTAGCTGGCGAATAATTTACAGAGTTCTGACACTCACAATTACATTTCTGCTCAGGCGTACCATCTGCCATATAGCAACAATAAAAAATACGGCATCTCCCAAATGATGAGGTGCCGTAACGAAGGTTTTGAAAACAAGTGGTGAAGACAATCGGTACGGTATATTGCAGAAAATCTAAAACTGAATTTGGAGGAAACTGCAATGAAATCATTGTTTGAACAAATGGGCGGCACTTACACGCTGCAAGGTGACTATTATTTGCCCAATCTCACTCTGCCCATTGAAGAAAATAAGCCTATAGGTATATGGGGACAGCGGCATTTGTGGTATCTCAAACAGCATCGCAAAGTCCTCTATACGAATCTGCTTACAAGTGGTAAACTGAGAAGCTATCTTGCGAATATTGACGAACAGGCTGAAACTATGTTTTTTCGGCTGGTAGAGCAAATGGCCCGACGCAACGGTGTTACAGAATCCCTCAAGGCCATCGATCAAATGGCATGGGTGCAAAAGATGAATAACATCCGAAATGCCGCATGGGAGACTGTCTATGCGGAATTGATCTACAGATAACATTTCTATTTTTGGAAAAGCTGCTGTCAAGCGACGGCAGCTTTTCTTTTTGGGTAGTTTAAAATGGATCTCTCCAACAGACAAAAGCAGACGGGATTAAGCAGATATTGCGAAAAATGACAGGTTTATGTTATAATAGCGGTAGTCTTCTGAAAGGAGAACGATAGAGCAATGGCACTACATGAATTGCTGCGAACCATGCGCAAAAAAGCGCTTTTATCCCAAGAGGATTTTGCGAAAGAACTCAATGTGTCGGTGGGCACGATTAACCGATGGGAAAATGGAAAAACCAAGCCCAATATTACAGCAATGAAGAAAATCAAAGCATTTTGCGAGGGAAAGGCGATCCCTTTTGAAGAAATCGAATCGGAATGGCTGAGAGAGAAGGAGTAACCATAATGGCAGATATCAAGACAAATCAGGAGCGGGACGAGCTGTTCCGCCGTATCTATAAAATTGCAACTGATCTGGTCCATGCAGGTCACGTGTCGGAATGGGATTTTAAGTCCTATGTGCTGGGGACGATGTTCTACCGCTATATTTCGGAAAACTTCGCCGCTTATGTTAACGAGGGAGAACACGCCGCCGGGAATCAAGACTTTGATTATGCCAGGATGTCGGATGAAGACGCCGAGCCCGCCCGTGAGGGGTTGGTGCAGGAAAAGGGCTTTTTCATCCTGCCCAGCGAACTGTTCTGCAATGTCCGCGCCCGTGCGGATCAGGATGAAAACCTGAACGAAACGCTGGAGCGCGTCTTTGCCCATATTGAGAGCAGCGCCGCCAGCGGCGATGCGGAAAACGACTTTGCCGGGCTGTTCGACGACTACGACGTGAACAGCAAATCCATTGGGGAAACGGTGGCCAAGCGGAACAAGGTGCTGGCCGAACTGCTGGACGGCGTAGCGCAGATGCCGCTGTATGATACCGGCGGCATCAATCCCGACCTGTTCGGTGACGCTTACGAATACCTGATGAGTATGTACGCCGCCAACGCAGGCAAGAAAGGCGGCCAGTATTTTACTCCAGCGGATGTTTCTGAGCTGCTGGCTCGGCTCGGCACCATCGGGAAAACAAGGATTAACAAGGTCTATGACCCCGCCTGCGGCTCCGGCTCGCTGCTGCTGAAGGTGGAAAAGGTGCTGGGCAAGGATAACATCGAGCGGGGGTTTTTCGGGCAGGAGATCGACCTGACCACCTACAACCTCTGCCGCATCAATATGTTCCTGCATAACATCGAGTTTGATAAATTCAACATCGTGCGGGAGGATACGCTGATCGCCCCGCAGCACTGGGACGACCAGCCCTTTGAGCTGATCGTATCCAATCCGCCCTTTTCTGTGCCGTGGGAGGGGGATAAAAACCCGCTGCTCATTAACGACCCCCGTTTCTCCCCTGCCGGAGTGCTGGCGCCCGCGTCCAAAGGCGATATGGCGTTTATTATGCACAGCCTTGCGTGGCTGGCTAATAACGGAGCGGCGGCGATCGTCTGCTTCCCCGGCATTATGTACAGGGGCGGCGCGGAGCAGAAAATCCGCAAATATTTGGTAGACAACAACTACATTGACGCAATTATCCAGCTGCCGTCCAACCTGTTCCTCAACGTCACCATTTCGGTGGATATTATGCTGCTGAAAAAGAACAAGACGGACAATGCCATCCTGTTTGTGGACGCCTCCAAGGAATTTGTGAAGGTGACGAAGAATAACCGCCTGTCAGAAGAAAACATCCGGCGCATTGTTTCGGCGGTAGCCCAGCGGAAGGACGAGCAGTATTTTTCCCGCCTGGTGCCCAATGAAGAGGTAGGCAGCAAGCAGAACAACTACAACCTGTCCGTTTCCACCTATGTGGAGCAGGAGGACACCCGGGAGAAGATCGACATTGTGAAGCTGAATGTGGAAATCGCCGAAATCGTAGCACGGGAACAGGTGCTGCGGGCAGAGATTGATAAGATTATTGGGGAGATTGAGGGATAAATATGAGTTGGGATAGAACAGAATATACGGAAACCGCCATATGTGCATGTGGAAAAGGGACGATAGTAAGGCTGGCATACATCGAAGACGATGATTGGAACAGAACACGAGGCGGCATTATTTCAGAAGAAATTTGCTGTACTGAGTGTAAAGAAAAATTTCATATAGAACATTATATCCAGCACTATTTTTGCCCTCCCTGGAAGGGTGATGGCATAATAGATAGAACATATTTGGTTCCTAACAATTTTACAATTCCATCTGTGCTGAGTGAGAAAAATTTTTGCTTTAGCGTAGATGAACAAATTGTAGCAAATTATTATCTCGAAGAAATATCAGCAGCAAAGGCCGATATGATTCGAAATAAATATAGTACAAGGCTTGAACGAAAAAGTAGTCAAGATATCGTGGCTTGGTATGAAAAAAGATATAAAAGAAGAAGTTTGTCTCCTATTGTGGAATTGCTGAATAATATTGAAAGCCAATACGACCACTATGAGTGGACTCCACAACGACTTGAAGAATTCAGAAACAATGAAAAAATCAAGATTCAAGAAAACAAACGGGTTATTGCCGATGTTATTGCACGATCATTTGAGCTTGATTTCAGGAGAAAGCAAAATGACTAAACTAGATAAACTAATACTTGAACTTTGCCCGGATGGAGTTGAATATAAAAGTATTCGAGAGATTGCGGAGGTTGGTACTGGTAATAGCAATGGTAATGAATCAGTAGACAATGGTTTGTTCCCATTTTTCGTACGTTCTCAGACTATAAAATCCAAAGATGATTACGAATACGATGAAGAAGCTATCATTATCCCGGGTGAAGGTGGGATTGGCGAAATTTTTCATTATATAAATGGCAAGTATGCGCTTCATCAAAGAGTATATCGCATCCATTTTATCGTAGAGGATGTAAACACTAAGTTTGCATATTATTATATGCAAGCATACTTTAAACCTTTTATTCTCAAAAAAGCAGTGAGTGCAACTGTAACTTCAATCAGAAAACCCATGATTGAAGATTTTCCATTACCCGTCCCCCCGCTGCCGGTGCAGCGTGAAATTGTCCGGATTCTGGACAATTTCACAGAGCTTACCGCAGAGCTTACCGCAGAGCTTACCGCAAGACGGAAGCAGTATGAGTATTATAAAAGCAATTTGTTGTCATTTGAGACAAAGATGCCATACAAATCGTTATCTGATGTTGCTGATATTTTTGATTCCTTGCACCAAACTCCAGAGTATATCCAAAGTGGGTTTAGTATGATAAGAGTTCAAGATATAAAAGGTGCTTACATAGACACAGCAAACACTTTGAAAGTTAGCGAAGAAGTATTTTCAAAATTTGTGAAAAAGTATAGACCACAAAAGGATGATATTGTTGTTTCGAGAGTGGGATCATATGGAAATTTTGCATTAGTACCCGACGATGATTGTTGTCTTGGACAAAATGTTGCGATTATTCATCCTAATATATGCAAACGGTTTCTTTTTTACATTTTAAATTCTTTAGAGGTCAAACAATGGATAGATAAAAATGTTAAAGGAGCAAGTCAAAAATCTTTTAGCCTTGCAGATATTAGGAGAATACCAATTCCAGTTCCATCAATAGAAGAACAAGCCCGTATTGTCTCTATCCTCGACCGTTTTGACGCGCTGTGCAACGACCTCACCAGCGGCCTGCCCGCCGAGATTGAAGCACGCAAAAAACAGTACGAATATTATAGGGACAAGTTATTGACCTTTCAAGCGGTTGAATGACTTCAATAGGAGAGTAATTCTATGCAGTATATGAAAGCAAGATTTGAAGCGCCAAAAGAAATCATTTCATTTTTGGATAGCATATTTGAAATCTATCAAATTCGTGCCAGAGTCGGCAAACAAAATGGTGTGGTATTTGAAATAAGGACGAATGAGCAAAATCATTCTTTGCCTCATGTTCATGCCGCTTATGGTGAATACAATATATCCATTGATATTGAGTCCGGGAAAATTCTTGCAGGAAGGTTGCCGAAAAAGAACCAGAAAGCGGCTGTTGATTGGGTGCTCGCCCATAAAGATAAACTGCTGGATGATTGGAAAAACATCGCAATTTCAGCCGTTTCAACCATGACTGGAACTAGGCTTGATTCTACTAATTAAAGGAAGGAGGCCTTACATGAGCTATTTCAACATTGTCGCCCAAAGCAGCGAAAGTACCGTTGTAACGGAATATAAACCCCAGGCCAAACGCTCAGAGGCGTACCAGAGCGAGGCGGAGCTGGAGCGGGAATTTATCCGCCTGCTGGGGGAACTGGGCTATGAATACCTGCCCATCCACAAGGAAAAAGATTTGGTGGACAACCTGCGCCTTCAGTTGGAAGCGGTGAATGGCTACCGGTTTTCCGATGGGGAATGGGGCCGCTTTTTCAGCGAGGTGCTGGCAAACCCGAAAAGCGGCATCGTGGAAAAGACTCGTCTCATTCAGGAGGACTTTGTGCAGGTGCTGCGCCGGGACGACGGCAGCAGCAAAAATATCACGCTGTTCGATAAAAAGAACATTCACAACAACCGCTTGCAGGTCATCAACCAGTATGCCGTTTCCAAAGAGGAAGGCGCTGCCCACGACAACCGCTATGATGTGACAGTTCTGGTCAACGGCCTGCCCATGGTACATATTGAACTGAAGCGGCGGGGTGTACCTATCCGGGAGGCGTTCAACCAGATAGACCGCTACCAGCGGGACAGCTTTTGGGCGGCTTCAGGTCTGTTTGAGTACGTGCAGATTTTTGTGGTGTCCAACGGCACAAATACCAAGTATTACTCCAACACCACCCGGTTTAACCACATCAAGGACGCCAATTCCCACAAGGTAAAAAAGGAGAAAACCAGCAACAGCTTTGAGTTTACTTCCTTTTGGGCGGATGCCGGCAACCGGATTATCCCCGACCTTGTGGACTTCACCAAGACCTTTTTCTGCAAGCACACCATTCTGAATATCTTAGCCCGCTACTGCGTGTTTACCTCGGAAAATATGTTGCTGGTGATGCGTCCCTATCAAATCGTTGCCACCGAGCGCATCTTAAACCGCATTGAGATCGCCAACAACTATAAAAAGTTCGGCACGGTTGCGGGCGGCGGCTATATCTGGCACACCACGGGCAGCGGCAAGACGCTGACTTCCTTTAAGACGGCGCAGCTTGCCTCCAAATTGAACTATATCGACAAGGTGCTGTTTGTGGTAGACCGCAAAGATCTGGATTACCAGACCATGAAGGAGTATGACCGCTTCGAGAAAGGCGCGGCCAACAGCAACACCTCTACCGCTATCCTCAAGCGCCAGCTGGAGGACGATGGTGCAAAAATCATCATCACCACCATTCAGAAGCTGGCCACCTTCATCAAAAAGAATTCCGGGCACGCTGTTTTTGACAAGCATGTGGTCATCATCTTTGACGAATGCCACCGCAGCCAGTTTGGCGATATGCACCTTGCCATTACCAAGTATTTTCGCAAGTATCATCTGTTCGGCTTTACCGGCACGCCGATCTTTGCCGTCAATGCCGGAGTCGGTAAAAAGCCAACGTTACGAACAACAGAGCAGGCGTTTGGCGACCAGCTGCATACCTACACCATTGTAGACGCTATCAATGACCGGAATGTGCTTCCCTTCCGAGTGGACTATATCAAAACCATGGATATGGAGCCGGATATTGACGACAAAGAGGTTTGGGACATCGACCGGGAACGGGCATTTTTAGCGCCGGAGCGCATCCGTCTGGTGACCGACTATATCCTGACCCACTTTGACCAGAAAACCTATCGTGGCAGCAAGACCTATACCTTCAGTGTACTGCAAAATATTGCCGACGTAGCGTCTGCCAGCGGTAGGGCCGCTATTGAAGAAATCAAGCAGAAGCAGCGGGTCAGCGGCTTCAATTCCATTTTTGCAGTTTCCTCCGTGGAGGCGGCAAAGCTGTATTATGCGGAGTTTCAGCGCCAGATGGCGGAAACGCCGCAGCGGCGGCTCAAGGTTGCGTTGATCTACAGCTACGGCGCAAACGAAGAGGAAACGGACGGTATTCTGGACGAGGAAAACCCGGAGGACACATCTGCCCTCGATGCGAACTCCCGTGATTTTCTGGAAAAAGCCATCCGGGATTACAACGAAATGTTCCATACCAATTATTCCACCGATGGGGACAAGTTCCAAAACTACTACAAAGATGTGTCCCTGCGGATGAAGAATAAAGAGTTGGATCTTCTCATTGTAGTCAATATGTTCCTGACCGGCTTTGACGCTACCACGCTCAACACGCTGTGGGTAGACAAAAACCTGAAGATGCAC
>ULPH01011656.1_pt1 | contig 11814 bp, 5 predicted proteins | sample 1953301 | NCBI WGS metagenome assembly ULPH01 (sample SAMEA4835623, study PRJEB28245) | human gut metagenome | biome: gut microbiome; material: fecal sample | place: Denmark | collected 2008 | reverse complement strand
ACTGGAATAACGCGCAAAGCGCGAGAGAAGTGCGAAGCAATTCTGGAATAACGCGCAATGCGTGTGGAGGGGGGGCAAGTGCGAAGTGGAGGAGCAGGCACCTCCGTCCCCACTTGCCCCTCTCCACAAATTCTGCTATTATATACAGATGTGTTGTGATGTATTTTTGCACCGGCCACGGCATAAACAGGATCATGTGTGTGGCGGATGCTGAAAGAATAGGAGCATAATTTGAAGAATTTATATATAGCAGAGAAGCCCAGCGTGGCGAGGCAGTTTGCCGACGTGCTGGGGGTGAAGGGCAATGCGGGAAATGGTTACCTGGAGTCGGATACAGCGGTTGTCACATGGTGTGTCGGACATCTGGTCACCATGAGCTACCCAGAGGTCTACGATCCGAATCTTAAGAAGTGGAGCCTTTCAACTATTCCATTTATTCCAACTGAATACAAATATGAAGTTCTTCCTGACACAAAGAAACAGTTCAATATCGTTGCGGGATTGCTTACCCGCGATGACATAGGCTGTATCTATGTGGCAACGGATTCAGGACGAGAGGGAGAATACATATACAGGCTTGTGGATTCAATGGCTCACGTAACCGGCAAGAAGAAACGCCGTGTGTGGATCGATTCACAGACCGAGGAGGAGATCCTCAGGGGAATCCGTGAGGCGAAGCCGCTCTCAGAGTACGACAGTCTCAGCGACGCAGCGTACCTTAGAGCCCAGGAGGACTACCTTATGGGTATCAACTTTTCAAGGGCGCTGTCGCTGAAGTTTTCAAATGTAGTCCAGAGGTATCTCGGCATGGACAGATGTGTCATAGCCGTGGGCCGTGTCATGACCTGTGTCCTCGGTATAATAGTGAAGAGAGAGCGTGAGATCAGGGAGTTTGTAAAGACTCCGTTCTACAGACTCGTTGCGAATGTAGGTGAAGAAGGACAGACATTTGACGCAGAATGGAAGGCAGTGAATGGCACAAAGTATTTCGAGTCGCCCCTTCTGTATAAGGAGAATGGATTTAAAGAGAGACCCGCAGCGGAGCAGCTTCTGGCGGAGCTGAAGGCAGGGGAGCCCGAGGCTGTGGCCCAGGCTGTGGAGCGCAAGAAAGAGAAGAAACAGCCTCCGATGCTGTACAATCTGGCGGAGCTTCAGAATGACTGTTCATCACTTTTCAAGATCAGTCCGTCCGATACCCTCAAGATAGTCCAGGAGCTCTACGAGAAGAAGCTGGTAACCTATCCGAGAACAGATGCCAGAGTGCTGTCAACGGCCGTGGCAAAGGAGATAGGACGGAACATATCGGGACTTAAGAATTTCCAGCCTGTGGCAGAATTTGCACAGGGGGCCATGGATAGTGGCACATATAAGGGGATCGCAAAGACGAAATATGTGAACGATAAACAGATCACCGACCACTACGCCATCATACCTACCGGACAGGGATTCGGAGCGCTGAGAAGTCTTGCGCCTACAGCTCTCAAAGTATATGAGATCATATGCAGGAGATTCCTCAGCATATTCTATCCTGCAGCGGAGTACCAGAAGGTTGCAATGACACTCTCCAAGAACGGAGAAAAGCTTTTTGCCAACTTCAAATATCTGATAAATGACGGCTATCTCAAGGTGGCTGCCAACAGCTTTTCCAAGAAGAAGGACGATGTGAAGTACAGTCTCGAATTTATAGCAAGACTTGCAAAGATAAAGAAGGGTGACAAGCTGAGCGTCCAGGGAATCGACATAAAGGAAGGCGAGACATCCCCACCTAAGAGATACAACTCCGGATCGCTGATCCTGACCATGGAGAATGCCGGACAGTTCATTGAGGATGAGGCGCTTAGAGAGCAGATCAAGGGTGCCGGTATCGGAACCAGTGCTACAAGAGACGGAATCATCACCAAGCTGGAGAAGAACAAATATATATCACTGAACAAGAAGACTCAGATAGTGACTCCGACATTTCTTGGAGAAATAATATATGATATAGTGTATTATTCCATCAATGGTCTGCTGAGAGCAGACCTGACGGCGAGTTGGGAAAAGGGGCTTGAAGGTGTGGCTGAGGGGCAGATATCCAAGCAGGAGTACACGGACAAGATGACCACATTTGTCACCAAATACACAAATCTTGTGAAGCAGATACAGAACCAGAATGGAATAACCGGGGTATTCGACAAAACGAAGGTGTTCTACGCCAAGGGCGGAGGTACCCAGAAGAAGGAGACAAGAGCCACAGCCAGAACAGGCGCAAAGGCGGAGAAGAATGCGGATACTCAGTGATTGAACATATGTATACAAAGGTGTATAACATAGTATGTATCAGTTATATGCGATAGAAAAGGAGACTATTATTATGGAAGATATACAGTCAGTTGTAACAATAAAGGAACTCTACAGTCTGGATCAAACCATGGCAAAACCACTTCTTGAGAAGCTTACCTATCCATGGGAGGCACTTCCACTCATCAAGGATTTCGTGCTTGAGCTTGGAAAGAGTCTGGATAAGAACGAGTACAACGAGGTGGACGAGAATGTGTGGATCCACAAGAGCTGTAAGGTGTATGGAACAGCGACCATCCTTGGGCCGACCATCATAGGTGCAGGCACAGAGGTCCGCCCGGGTGCATTTATCAGAGGAAGCGTACTGGTTGGAGAGAACTGTGTTATAGGTAATTCCACAGAACTCAAGAATGTCATCATATTCAACAACGTCCAGGTTCCTCATTACAACTATGTTGGAGATTCAGTTCTCGGTTTCAAGTCACACATGGGAGCAGGAAGTATCACATCCAATGTGAAGTCGGACAAGACTCTGGTTCACGTTAAGGGAAATGTGGATGGACAGAACTTTGACATAGCAACAGGACTTAAGAAGTTTGGCGCAATGCTTGGAGATAATGTTGAGGTTGGCTGCAACAGCGTCCTCAATCCTGGAACAGTTATAGGAAGATTCAGCAACATCTATCCTGTATCAAGAGTCAGAGGATATGTGCCGGGGGGCAGTATTTTCAAGGATAAGGACAACATAGTTGCAAAGCAGTAACGACCGTATAAACGGTGGGATAAATAAAGGACATATGACCGTATATAATACAAGATATATACGGTCATATGTCCTTTTGTTTTGGCAGAAAGCACCGTGACAGCTAGTTGATCACGGCATCCTTCAGGGCGTTTCGTATGGAATCTATGATAAGTCTGGTAGTGTATGTGCTGTCTCCGGAAGGTGTTATATCGTCCACGGAAGATATGTAGTGAAGCTGAGTATTGATATCTTCGAGGGCCGTTTCAAGAAGCGGGTACATGGTGGTCACAGTCTCATCCACCTGTTTGAATGACACGTCTGTGATATAGTCCTCATCCACAGTGACCATGACGGACAGAGTGTTTTCCCCCAGAACAAGTGAAGATGAGTATGTACCCGGTGTGTAGTGCGTTTCATCGGTCTTAGGAGACGGATCAGTCTGGGCTGAGGTTGATATGCTCCTGGCTGAACCACTGGTGTCATCCGAATCTTTGCCGCGGAACATGGTGATAAGTATAATGACAAATACGATCACAAGTGCCAGCAGTATGGCGGTGTATATAAGTTCTTTTGATTTTAATACTATAAGTTTAGTTGATGACATTATTTGCTCTCCCTGTTTTTTATATATTTTATTCACAAGAGAGCGATTTTATGAGAAAATTATTAGCAGATGAAAAAACAGAATGTATAACAGTATATTGAGGTGTAAGGAGAATACAGATGGCAATACAGTTTGTACTGGGACCTGCCGGTTCAGGAAAAACAGAATATGTGATAAAGAAGCTGATAGAGGAGTCGATGGCTCACGGAGACCTGAATTATTTGTACGTGGTTCCGGAGCAGTTCTCCATGGAGGCGCAGAGAGATATAGTGACCATGCATCCGAGGCATGGAACAATGAACATAGATGCCATAGGCTTCAACAGGCTTGCGTACCGGGTATTCGATGAGCTGTCAGTGAATCCGGGAAGGGTTCTGGAGGACTTTGGAAAGAGCATGCTCATTAAGAAGATACTTATGGAGTCACAGGACGAGCTTCTTGTTTATGGAAGCTATATCAACAAGATGGGTTTTATAGATGAGATGAAATCCATGATGTCTGAGCTGTTCCAGTATGCGGTTGATAGGGATTCGATCGATGCAGTCATGGACAAGCTGGATAAGGACAGTCTGGTGTACAGAAAAATGCATGACATCAGGCTCATATACGAGAGATTTGAGGAGTACAACAGGGATGGCAGCTATATAGTTGCGGAGCAGCTCATTGAATTGCTGGCTGAATGCGTGGACAGGTCGGATATGCTGGCACACAGCCATCTGTATCTTGACGGATTCACAGGATTTACACCGGTACAGATGGATCTTATCAGGAAGCTCATGACACGCGTTGAGAGCATGACATTTGTATTTACGATAGATGCGTCACAGATAGGATTCACAAAGCCGAAGGAGTACGAGCTGTTCAGACTCACCAAGGAGACCGTGCAGGCGCTTGTGAGAATGGCGGGCGATGAGCATGTGGACATACTGGATAATGTCGTTATGTGTCAGGATCGCAGACCGTACAGATTCGAGAAAAGCATGGAGCTTGCCGGGCTTGAGGCCAATCTGTTCAGATACCCCCATGGCAGGGTCACAGGCGATGACGGAGACATACATGTGGTCGCTGTGGACAGGGCAGCAGACGAGGCTGAGTATATAGCGGGAAGAATACGAGAGCTTGTCAGGGACAAGGGATACCGCTATAAGGATATAGCCGTGGTTGCGGGTGATCTGCAGGATGTGGCAAGGTATTACCGTCAGGCGATGGAGGAATACGATATCCCTGTATTCATAGATGCGAATGTATCGCTGAAGGGAGATCCGTGCTCAGACACCATAAGGGCATTTCTCGGTGTGATGACTGACAACTTCTCATTTGACAGCGTGTTTAGACTGTTAAAGTCAGGAATGACCGGTGTGGATCAGGACGACATTGAGAGGATGGAGAACTATGTGCTTCTCAGGAATCTCAGGGGTTACAGGAGCTGGACGAAGGAGATAACCGATGACAGGAATCCTGACTATGCGGCAGACATGGAGTCTATAAGAGCCCAGATCATGGAGCTTTTCCCGGACAAATGTATCGATGTGTGGAAGCCGGCAAGCCCTGGCTCCAAGAACACAGTGAGAACATATACGGAATCTCTTTACAGCTTCCTTGCGCAGCTTGATGTGTGCGGTAAGCTTGAGGCTCATAAAAAAGTACTGTATGAGCAGGAGAGATGGGATGAGGGAGATGCATACGGAAGGATATTTGACAAGGTTGTTGCCCTGTTTGAGAAGATGGAGGCTATAATCGGCGATGAGAAGCTTACCGTAAAAGAATATGCGGGAATCTTGGATGCAGGCATAGCGGATATGGAGATCGGTATAGTGCCTCCGACTATAGACCGCGTGGTGGTCGGCGATATGACGAGATCAAGGCTCAACCATATAAAGGTGCTGTTCATGGCGGGAGTGAACGAAGGCATAATTCCGAAACCGGCCAAGAAGGGCAGGATACTCTCCGGTGCAGACCGCCAGAGCCTTGAGGACTACGGTATAGAGCTGGCTCCATCAGATAAGACAAATGCGTATATAGAACAGTTCTATATATACACCACGCTCACCAAGGCGTCGGATATGATCTATGTGCTGTGCCGAAAGATCGGAGAGGATCTCAAGTCCATGAAGCCGTCATACCTGATAGACAGGATAAAGAATATATTCCCGGATATACGGACGGAGGAGTATGATGTGGACGGTCAGATGCCGGAGACTGCGGCGGGAGCGCTCAGATACATCATCAGACATTCTGATGACGCTGAAGCCGGGGAGACGCTGGACGCTGTCAGAAAACTGCTTTCGAAGATGGGATATGGCAGACAGCTCAGATCGATTAACTTCGGGCAGAATTATGTTAACTCGTCAAAAAATCTGTCTCCAGATACTGTACGCCTTATATATGGAGAGAATCTGGTGGAGAGTGTGTCCAAGCTTGAGCGGTATGCTGAGTGCCAGTTCAAGTATTTCCTGACATACGGACTTTCGCTCAGAGAGAGGGAGACATACAGGATAGGCGCTGCAAATGTTGGTAATATACTTCACAGCACCATGGAGAAGATATTCTCATTTGTCAGGATGTTCAGGGACAACGACTGGGTACATCTGGACGAGGCGGAGCTGGAACAGAAGGCGGTGGAATTTGCAAATGAATCTGCGGAGGATGAAGCCGGGCTGTACTTTGAGGATTCTTCAAGAGCGGCATACATGAAAAAGCTTCTGGCGGGTGTTGCGTCGAGGACAGCCAGGACGCTCCGCACATTTATCAGATGTGGGGAGATGGACCCGGAGAATTTTGAGCGGCGGTTCAACACATCGGAAAATGCAGACAACATAGACAGATATATATTCAATCTTCCAAATGGACTCACGATGAGCCTCAAGGGAGTTATAGACAGAATAGATGAATTTACGGATGACAGGGATGCTTATTTCAAGATCATAGATTACAAGTCATCTGATAAGAAGCTGGATATAGACAAGGTGCTCGGAGGACTCCAGATGCAGCTCGTGACATACGGCGCCATAGCCTGCGAGCTTGAAAAGCGCAGGATGGCACAGCTTGGAAGACCTGGTGGTATACATGTGGGCGGACTCCTGTATTATACCTTTGACAATCCGGCATGTGACGTGACGGCGATGGGAGATAAGATCAGATACACCGATGACGGCATGGGATTTGCGGCCGATGACGAGGTGTTCGGGGGAGTGCTTGTGGACACCTTCGAGAAGAAGATACTTGAGGAGTCCAGATATTCAGGCCTGTACAATGGAGATAACAGGGCGCTGAAGGTCATGGACAACAGCTCAGCGACACTCAAGAACGGACAGAGCCTTGAGGAGACTCTTATAACAGATCTCATGGAGGCGAACCGCAGGAACATAGAGAGGCTTGCCGGCAGTATAGCCGAGGGAAGCATCGAGATAAATCCGGTCAATGAGGGCAAGGCAAATGCGTGCAAATACTGTGATTTTAAGGGCATATGTGCATTTGACAGCAAGTATTCAGGCAATTCATACTCCAGGATCTATAGGGGCGAGGCGGAAAATTACAACCGCAAAGCTGAGGATATAAAGAATATCAAGACTGAATACAAGAAGGTCAGGAGCGATATGGAGAAGGCCGTTAAGTCATGTGACAGCGCCCGGAAAAAGTATGAGGATGCAAAGAAGAAGGTAGATGACCGCGGCGATAAGGCAACACAGAAGATGAGGGATACTCTCGAGAGCACCGGCAGGAAGCTTGCGGAGGAGAGGGCGCATCTTGAGGAGCTGAGGGAACTGTCTGAACAGATAGTGAAGAGAGCTGCTGAGTTCGATATAGAGATAAGTGAGGAATGATGACATGGGAAAAGATATGAAGACTGACAATGGAATAAAGTGGACAGACCAGCAGGCGCATGTCATCGACACAAGGCATGGCAATCTTCTTGTATCTGCAGCGGCGGGGTCAGGTAAGACGGCGGTGCTCGTGGAGCGTATCATAGAGATGGTGGCCGGAAGAAATTCGCGTGGTGACAGAATAGAGGGAAGCGAGCCGGTATCTGTGGATGAGCTTCTTGTCGTTACATTTACAAATGCGGCAGCGGCCCAGATGAAGGAGAAGATAGGACAGGCACTGCAGAAAAAGATAGATGAGATGATGGCGAAGGGCGAATATGACGAGCATCTTATAAAGCAGATGACATTGATCAACCATGCTGACATCTGCACCATAGACAGCTTTTGCCTTAGGATAGTGAAGGAATACTTTGCGAGGGTGGAGCTTGACTGTGCATTTGGCATAGCGGACGACACGGAGATGAAGATCATAAAGCGCGACGTGATGGATCAGGTCATGGAGATGTGCTATGAGGATGAATCGGTCGTGCCCGGTTTCGACAGGCTGATAATGACGTTTGCGAGAAATGAGAGTGACAGTGCCGTGCCGGATATCGTTGAGAGGATAATAAAGGTTATATCCAGCTATCCGGAGCCGAAAAAATGGCTTGCGCAGGCGGCGGATGCCATGAAATTTGTCGTGGATACATCATCCACTGAGGAGGAGAAGAGAAGAGAAGTCGTGGGGCTTCCGATGGTCAGAACATTTGCGGACAGGGTGTACATGATGCTCAGAACTGCGGATGATATGGTCAGGGAGTGCCAGAAATATGCAACGGAGGCGTATGGCCTTGAGGCGTACGGACTCCGTGTGGATAAGGATGTTGAGCTGATAACACACATGCTCAGAAGCTGTGGCGGGGAAGACGACCTGCATGTTGACCTGTTTGAACTCAGAGATATATACAGATCGTCATTGAGACCGGAGGGACTCAAGATGGAGAAGGATGCCCAGGGCCGGAGTATATGCTATGCATTTGACAGATTTGTGAACCCGGGCGGTGGAGCTGACCCGGAGAAGAAGGAATTTGTCAAATCAAGGCGGGATGTGTATAAGTCGATCATAGACGACATAGTTTCGGTCGTCCTGGATGTGGATGACATTCTGAGGCAGGCAGCCATGACTGAGCCAGTGATATCATCACTTTTGAAGCTCACTGAGCTTTATATGGATGAGCTGATGAAGGTCAAGATGGACAAGAATATGTTCGAGTTCCACGACATAGAGGAGTTCGCGTTCAGGATACTTTGCGATGGAATAGAGGATGGCAGGGCTGTCCCTTCAGAGATTGGAAAGGAAGTCTCAAGGCGCTATAGGGAGATACTTATAGATGAGTATCAGGACAGTAACTTTCTGCAGGAATACATTTTGGCAAGTGTGTCGGGACACGGTGAGGATATCCACAACACATTCATGGTCGGCGATGTTAAGCAGAGCATATACAGATTCAGAATGGCGAGACCCGATCTGTTCATAGAGAAGTATGACAGCTACCGCAGGCTGGGTGATGCTGACATAGCGGACCCGGACATAGATGGCAACAGCATACTGCTGACCAGAAACTTCCGAAGTGAGATAAATGTGTTAAAGACGGTGAACTCAATATTTGCCCAGCTCATGAGGCGAGAGATAGGAGACATAGAGTACGATGAGGGCGCAAAGCTCAATTCCAGATTTGCCATAAGTGACGGAGAAGGGATGACGGAGCCGGATGATGTGGATCATGGCCCTGTATCAGAGTTCATACTCATAGACAACAATATGAGAGAAGCGGATGTATCTGAGGAGTATGGCAATCCTGAGGTTGAGGCGAATTATATCGCCGGTAAGATACGTGATATTGTTGACGGAAGTGAACCTCTGTATGTTGGAAGTGGTGCTGACAGGAGACCTGTCAGATATAAGGATATCGTCATACTGCTTAGAAGTGTGTCCACAGCATCCACCATATTTGACAGGGTATTTCAGGAGAAGGGCATACCTCTGTATATTGAGAGTGAGAGTGGCTACTTTGATGCTGCTGAGATACGGACACTGGTCAGCATGCTCTCCATAGTTGATAACAGCTACGTGGATTACGACCTGGCTGCTGTCTTAAGGTCGCCACTGGTGGGCCTTGATGAGGAGGAGCTTGCGGTTATAGTGGGTGAATACCGCAGCAGATACGAGAAGAACGGCATGGACTGGAACGCCAGACTTTATGACAAGGTCATAGATTATATGGACACCCATGTGGGCGAGAAAAAACACGCTGTGGACAGACTGTGGGAATTCCTCCGCATGCTTGACTATCTCAAGAAGAATAAAAATTATATGTCCATAAGCGACATAATAAGATACGTGCTGGACACCACCGGATTTTACTGGTTTGTCGGTGCCAGACCGATGGGAAGAAGACGCCAGGCGAATATCGACATGCTCATCAAGAAGGCGGATGATTTCGAGGAGAACAGCAAGGGCGTGTTCAACTTCATCCGATATGTTGATGAGCTCAAGACAAATGATCTGGATTTTGCAGAGGCTGATGTGGTCAGTGAGAATGAGGACGTCGTCCGAGTCATGACCATGCACAAGAGCAAGGGACTGGAGTTCCCTGTTGTATTTGTGTCTGGGCTCGGCAAGGAGTTTAATCTGATGGACACCAGATCAAATGTGCTTGTCCACCAGGATCATTATCTGGCGTGCGACCAGGTCGACCTCAGAACAAGAGCCAGAAGAATGACATTTTTCAAGCGGATAATGAGTAAGAATATCGTTGCGGAGACCTATGCCGAGGAGATGAGAGTCCTATATGTGGCGTTAACCAGGGCAAAGGAAAAGTTGTACATGACCGGGTGCGTGAAGGATGCAGATAAATTCAAGGCAGCCTGTGATATGTATATAATCGGAGACAGGATGAATTATGCATCTATCATGAAAGCAAATGGCTATGCCGCCTGGATATATACCGCGCTCAGATATGTGGGAGAGTGCGATCATGTGAAGAGCATCGAGGTGGAGGCCGACAGCTTTATGTCTCCTGAGACTGATCAGGATGAAGCAGAAAATATGACAGTGGAAGCCTCTGAAGCGAAGCTCGACAAAGAACTGTATGACCATGTGAAGAACGGACTGGAATTCAGGTATGGCTACAGACATTCGGGGCTTAAGAGTAAGATGTCCATAACCGAGATAAAAAAACTTCAGGCGCACGGTGAGGATGCCATTACACCGGATATCCTAACCAGCAGGGAGTACAGTGCCAGAAGTGAGGTCCCAATCCCAGCATTCATGAGTGAGGAGAGGATAGTCCATGGAAATGAGATAGGAAACATTTATCACAAGATCATGGAGCTTGCAGACTTCTCAGGGAAAACTGTTGCGGATGCGGAGAAGGATGTCGACAGAGTGTTTGAGCTTGGGTTATTTGATGAGCTGTACAGAGAGCGGATAAGACCAAAGAAGATATATAAGATGATACACAGTGAGATAGGACAGCGCATGGCGGCTGCGGGCAAGTCGGACAGACTGTACCGTGAGAGACAGTTCTACATGATGATGGAGCCCGGAGAAATAATGAGCTCACTTAAGGACTGCGGAGACGAGACGATAGTTGTACAGGGAATCATAGATGCCTACTTCGAGGAGGATGGCGGCATAGTTCTTCTGGATTACAAGACAGACAGCGTGAAGGATGCGTCGGAGCTGGTTAAGAGATACCATGTCCAGCTCGACAAATACGCCGATGTGCTTGAACAGCTCACCGGCATGAAGGTTAAGGAGAAGGTCATATATTCATTCTGTCTTGATACAACGGTAAACTTGTAAACCGTACGCTGAATTGATATAATAAGACCGGGTATGCAAAAACGATATAGTGATGAAAGGACATGCGCATGATAATAGCGGAGAATCTTAAGAAGGTGTATGGCGGAGACATTGTATCAGTTGATGATCTCAGTTTCCATATACACAAGGGTGAGATAGTAGGATTTGTTGGACAGAATGGTGCGGGTAAGACAACTACCATCAAGATGCTGACAGGTATACTTATGCCGACGGAGGGCAGAGTAAAGATAAATGGTTTCGATATGAGAGAAAAGCCGATGGAGGCCAAGCAGTCCATGGGTTATATAGCCGACAATCCTGATATATTTCTCAGACTTACGGGACTTGAGTATGTCAATTTCATCGCTGATATATATGGAGTATCGACCACCGAGAGAAAGCAGAGGATAGAGCAGATGGCTGAACGCTTTGGTATGGAGGACAGCCTGAACAGACAGATGGTCAGCTATTCCCACGGTATGCGCCAGAAGATGATGGTCATAGCTGCGCTTGT
>ULPH01032907.1_pt1 | contig 12027 bp, 5 predicted proteins | sample 1953301 | NCBI WGS metagenome assembly ULPH01 (sample SAMEA4835623, study PRJEB28245) | human gut metagenome | biome: gut microbiome; material: fecal sample | place: Denmark | collected 2008 | reverse complement strand
GGTACAACCAAAGTAGACAAAAAAAGACGAATTTGACGAGGTGCTGAATGGCTTATACGGTAAAACAATTATTAGAATCGAAACAATTTCCTGATATGAGATTAGTGACATGTAAAGAAAATCTGAATCAGGAAATTAAAGGTATACGAATTATCGAAATAGAAGATATGGAAAGATATCTGACTGGAGGAGAGCTTCTTCTTACAAATATGAAAGTGTATTTCGGAGAAACGGACAGAGAGTTTCGGAAACATTTGAATGAACTGGAGAAGAAACAGGTCAGTGGATTTATTATAAAGCAGCATCCGGACATGGTACAGAAAGTCAATTATTATGATATTTTATTAAAGTTTTGTTCGGAACGTAATATTCCAGTGATAGAAATTTCGGAAGATGAGTATTATTGGGGTATTATAAAATATGTTATTCTGCAGATCTATGATGAAAATATCGCACGGTTGATTTATTTCAAATTGACACACGACAATATTTCTAACATGTTATTGGATGGAGAAGATTTTGAAGATCCAACTAAAAATATTTTGTTTCTATTGTCTTCCATGATTGATAATCCGGTAGCGTTATATTATAGTAACTTAACTTGCTGTGCGTCCACAACGCAGGATCTGTCTGATTTTGTATTTGAGAAAAATGTTGAGAAATATAAACCGGATATTGTTACCAGATTTGAATACAAAAAACAGAGAAAAGAGCATACGCAATATATTACAAAAATACATGTGTTAGGCCGAACAGAAATTTATTTGGTAGTCACGGAAGTGAATATGCCATTAACAATACTGGACTATGTGGCATTGGAAAATGCTGTTATTACTTTACAGTATAGTTTTATGGAAACATATGCTAAAAATGAGATAGAAAAAAAATATCAACGAGATATTGAATATAGCTTGCTTAATGGTTTATTAACGGGCGATGAATTGAGTAAAGCTGCAAGAATGCTAAAATTGAAAGATACAGCTCAATATTGTGTGGTAAGTTTTCATACGATTTCAAGCAATAGCGAAGATTATTATACAAAAGAAGAATTAGAAGAAATCGGAGGGATAGAAGGCGAGATTCAGAGATTACTTCCGGATGAACATATTTACCGGAATCTGAATCAGATTGTGTGTATTCATGAAATTAAGCCTGGGGAAACACAAGCAGGGTTCCGGGAAGAAATGGAAAAATTATATCAGACAGTACAGAAGCAGATTTTTCACAGAAATAAGACAACGGATTTTCAGATTGGCATTGGAAGTATTGTTAATGGATATGGAGATTTGAAAAAATCTTTTAAGGATTCAAAGAAAATCATAGACTATATGGATATGCTCAGATATCTCTATGGTGATAAGAATATATCGGTAGCCGATTTTTCTAAGCTCGGTTTTTTCCAGATTTTTGAAAAAATCAAAAATCGTGATGAACTGATGGAATATGTGCCAGAGTCACTTGTAAAATTATATTGGTATGATAAAGAACATGATGGAGAACTGATTGAAACGTTGCAGGCGTATCTGGACTGTGATAAGAGTGCGAATAAAGCAGCTGAAAAACTCTACGTAAATTATCGTACTCTTTCAGGGCGATTGAAAAAAATAAAAGATATTTCCGGCATTGATTTCAAGAATTCTGCTGAGATGCTGGCTGTTAGAAATGGAATCGTTTTATTCAAAATGGCAGAAACACTGTAATTCAAAGAGAAACTATATCTCTATGGTATGGTTTCTTTTTTTGCGAAAAACCGATAACTACAAATTTTTTGTAGCAAAACGTGAAAATATCTTCCTATTCTCTGTATTATTTTTGCAAAAAATAAGTGCTATACTTTAACCGGTACATAAAAGAATACCTTGATTATCTAAGTTGATATGAAGCAGGAATGAAACATGAAAAAGAAACAGGTTGAGAAAGAACAGAATAATGAGAAACAGCTTCCCAGACAGGAAACGACACTGGGAGAAGATATCTTTCAACTGTTATTGAAGATTGTTCTTATCATTTTGGCAGTCATCCTTGTTTTTACATTTATGTACGGGATGGCGAGAATCAATGACGTATCTATGAAACCAGCAATAAAAGATGGTGATCTGGTCATGTATTATCGACTGGACAAGCGTTTTGTGTCCGGTGATATTGCAGTATTTAAGAAAGATGGCAGAACAACCACAGGCAGGGTCGTAGCAGTCGCAGGTGATACCGTAGATATAACAAAAGACGGTTTGATGATTAACGGTGCTACGCAGATTTCACAGGATATTTATTTTGACACCACACAGTTTCAAAATGGAGTTGACTTTCCAATCACTGTTGGTGAAGGTCAGATATTTGTACTGGGTGATAACAGACCGGAAGCGTCAGACAGCAGAATCTATGGCTGTATTAATATTAAAGACGTCAAAGGAAAAGCGATTGCGGTTATTCGGACCAGAGGACTCTAATTCCCTCCTCCGTTAATCAAATAAAAACAAACAATATTATTTACAAGGGAGGAATCATTATGAGCATGAACAAAATGTTCAAAAAAGTGCTCGCAGTTGTTGCTGCTGGTGCCATGACGATGGGAATGGCAATGCCAACATTTGCGGCAGATCCGGGCAAGACAACGGAGGCATGGATTACTAAGACCTACAATACAGAGGCCGGAAAGGCTGAGAAGTTTAGCTTTACAGCAGAGCAGGTCAAGACAGGAACTGGTATAATTACAACAGATGCAGCGGTTACTATGCCGGAGATATCATTTACCGATACTGAAACAGGAACAATTCCTAAGAGAGGTCAGATTACATTTCCGACATATACAGAAGCAGGAAAGTATGAGTATACTGTAAAAGAGATACAGACAGCAGATCCAGCAGTAGTCAACGGTGATCATGAAAAAATGATCATGTCAGGGGCTGAGTATACAATGGATGTATATGTTACAGATGGTGCAACTGGTACAGAAATTTCTAATATCGTTGTAAATAAAGTGAAAGATGATGCAGGTCAGACAGTAACTGGTAAAGTAGATATTGGAAATACCGATACTAATACTTTCAACTTTACTAACACTTATGTACAGGAAGCTGGTACAGGTACAGATCCTACAGATCCAGATCCGACTTATCATAAGTTTGGCTCTTTGAATGTGTCTAAAAAGATTGTTAATGCAAATGGTACAACAACAACTCCTGACGATGAGTTCGCTTTCACAGCAACATTTGCATTCCCGACTGGAACAGATGCAAACACACTTGGCGGAATCAAGGCTGCTAATGGAGATACTGTTACATCTGTTGAGGGCGGAACATACACATTCAAGTTGAAAGCAAATGAAAACATGAAGTTCACTGGTGTTCCAGTAGGAACAACAATTACTGTAAAAGAGTCTGCAGCTAAAAACTATAAAGGTAGTGCTGAAATCACTATCAATGATACTAAGCTGACTCCTGTTGCTGAAACATCATACAACAGAGAACTTACAGCAGTAAATAGTCAGAAATTAGGTCAGAAACAGAATACCGTTGCTGTAACCAATACATACAACGATGTACCTGTAACTGGTATCATCATGAACACTCTTCCATACGTTCTGATGATTGCACTTTGCGGTGTAGCACTGATCGCTTTTGTAGGATTCAAACGCAGAAGATTACAGAAATAATAAAATATAGCAACCAGGAAAGGGGATGTGTGCGGCGTTGCTCCGCCGCATCCCTTTTTGCTAATTTTGCGAGCAAATTGGTCAGATGAACCAGTTTTGATAAATATAAAAGAAACAGAAATGGTGAAAGGAACTTGTACATATGCTTCGGATGAAGAAAGTGCTGAAAGGAATTATCAGAGGATTAGACCATATTGTAAATTTTATAGCATTATCACTGATTCTTGCAGCTATGTTTCTCTCCGGTTATATGCTGTGGGATTCCCATCAGGTATATCAGACTGCAGATGCAAAAAATTATGAAGCATATATTCCTACTGAAAAGAGTACGAAATCTTTTGAAGAATTACAGAAAATCAATCCGGATGTGATTGGATGGATACGAGTGAATGACACAAATATCAATTATCCATTGGTGCAGACGGACAATGATGATACTTATATGAATACAGATGCGGAAGGAAACTATTCCTTAAGCGGAGCAATCTTTTTACATTGTGCAAATAAGCCGGATTTTTCGGATTTTGATAATATTATATATGGCCACCATATGGAAAAACACATGATGTTTGGAGATATCGGTGAATTTACAAAAGAACAGTATTTCAACGAACATCCATATGGAAATCTGTTCTTTGACGGAAAAGATCATGGAATCGAATTCTATGCATTGATGCAGGTAGATGCCTATAATGAAACGATTTTCAATGTGTGTCTGGACACACCAGAAGCGAAACAGGAGTATCTGCAGGAAATCGAGAACAATGTTTTATATAAAAGAGATATGAATATAACGGAAGATGATCATCTGGTTTTGCTGACCACCTGTACATCGGATATGACAAATGGAAGAAATATCCTGGTGGGACGCTTAACAGATCAGATATATCCGGAAAAAGAAAAAGCCAAAAACGTAGGTACAGGAATTGATGAACTGAAAAATGCAGTAGGAAAAGTGCCAGTTATTGTATGGTTTATCCTGATTGTCCTTGTACTGATTCTGATAGCAAGACAGATAGAAAAGAAAAGAAACAAGAAGAAAGAAGGAGAGGGAGAAGCATGAGAACAACACGTTTGACAAAAATAGCCATGGTTATATTCCTGTCCATGATATTCTTTCTGGGTGTTCAAAGACCAGTACTGGCAGCTGACAGAAACACAACAGTGAAAATACCAGTGGAACAGATATTTGAAGTAAACAATTCTGCAGATGCTGACAAAACAGGCTCTTATGTTTTAATAGCAGATCAGATACAAAATCCAATGCCGGAGGGAAGCAATAGAAGAACATTTACCTGGAATATGAGTGGTAATTCTTCTACAGAGCTGATTATGAATGTCGGACAGGCAGGAGAATATCATTACAAGCTGTACCAGGCAACAGAGAATAAAGAAAATTATACATATGATTCAAAAACCTATGATGTAACGATTGAAGGATTCTTTGATTCCAATAATGAACTGATGGCGGTAACAGTGGTCAAAAATGAAAATGGAGATAAAGTATCGAAGGTTTCATTCAAAAACTCGTATACCGGTCAAACTGGTAAAAATCAAAACCCGGTTCCATCTTCCCCAAGATCAAAGGATATTATTCATAATGGTTCGCCGGTAAAGACAGGCGATGATAGTCCGGTTGCAGGCTATTTGTTCTTATTCTTTGGCTCAGTTATCTGCCTTTGCGGATTACTCATGGAGAAGCAGAAGAACAGGAAGGGAGATGCGAAAAATGAGGCATAAGAATTGGAAAACATATTTGAAAATAGCATGTTCCTGGCTTCTAATCTTTTCTATTTGTTTTATGAATCTGGAAACCGTAAGTGCATCAGAAGATGAAACATCAGTGGTTACAGAGCAGGAAGAAACACAAGATACAGAAGCATTTACAAGTGAGACAGATGCACAACAGACAGAAACCGAGCAAACTTCGGAGCAATTTACATCAGAAACAGAAACTGAGACATCGGCAGAAACTGAGGAACAGATTCCGGATAGCATAGAAGTGGAGAAGCTGGAGAAAGAAATACAGGAAGCAACTTCAAATGGTCAGGTACCGACCACAAAATTGGTGGAATATGTAGATGAATCCGGCAATGCGATTGAAGGAGCACCAGAGACCATTGAGCTTGGAAAAATATCAGATCATTCAGAGTTAAATATTTCTGACAAAGATTATGAATTTAAGAGTGCAAAAGTAAATGATGCAGACTGTTCCTTTATAGGAGTATATAAAGATACGGTTTATTGGAGTTCCGATAATATCAATGCCAATAAGTTTACAGATGGACAAAAACTGATTATGACTTATGCATTGAAAGAAAAGGAAAAAGAGTCAGAAACATCGGGGACAGAAGACCTGGAGCAAGAAACAGATACTACAGAAACTAAAGAATCAGAAACAGAAACATCGGAGAAGTCTTCCGAATTTGATATTGATTTCTATGTCATTATTGATGGAAACAAGGTAAAGCTTCAGCATAATGACATTACCAGCATTGCAACATGGAAAGACGGAAGAACTACCTACTATGGTGTTTCCATTGAGGACCTGCTCCTGATATATGAAGAATTTGGATTTGTGAAAAATGGTGAGAATCAGAATCCGGATGCAAATAATAAGTTTGTATCTGCATACCGGGGAAAAAGCGGGATAAAATACGGAAAAGTTTATACAGACACAGAATCCGGAAAGACATATGTTTCTTACAATTATGGACAGAATAAACAAGGGGAAGCGATAGATGTTTACTACCTTCCAAATGGAAAAGGCGGTGCATCTAATTTAAAAGATTCTGTAAAAAAGGACAACTCGTTTTATTCCGTAGAGGTAAAGGGAGAAGGGCAGGATCGGATTCGTTATGCATTAACAGGAACTGTGGTGGAAGAAGCTGTGTCTGACTTTAATCCTGAATTGCCGGACCAGACAGACCAGATCGAATGGACCTGTATGGGAACAGATGATAAGGTAATAGATGGTGTACGGGAATCAGGTAACCAGACGAGGTTCACAATCGGAAAGATCACACAGTCTTATGTGATCCAGAGAGCGGACCAGACATCCTTTGATATTCAGTTTTATATATATGTGGATAATGAGGTTCGAAAGCTGCCGGCTGATTCACTGAAAAAGGTGTATAAATGGAACCGCCAGGGCAGATGCTATTTATCTGTCAGTGATCTTGCTGAGATTTATAGAGAGTTCGGCTTGAATGCAGAGGAAACACAGTCCGGAAATTATTTTCCATATACAGTCCGTGGTGAGAAGACATTAGCACAGGCGACAGTGGTAACTTATAAAGGACAGCAATATGTATCTTATAACCTGGACAAGCAGGAAGCAACTGTACCAACAGACGTTTATTATATGCCAAAAGGAGCATCTGATGGCGAAAAAATTCCGGATAATTATTCAGACCAGATTAAGCAGAATAAGAACAGTTTCTATTCGGTTACAGTGATCAATCCGGATGGAAATCGAACTGTGAGTTACTATAAGAAAGATTCTGCGGTCACAATTTCCGTTGATCCAGGAGATACGAAGGAAAGCGACTGGCTTTGTGCCAGTGAGGATGAAAATGAAACAATTTTTCCGGTGAAACAGGGCGATAAACTAACCTTTTCTATTGGGAAGATAGAGCAACCATATACGGTTGCATGCAGCACTTTTGCACCAGCAACCTTGAACATTAAATTCTATACTTTTGTAAATAATGAGAGATATAATGTTCTAAACGAAGAAATTCCTGTTATAAAAGATACTACAACAAAGCCGGGAACAGTTTATTATTATATTTCTAATGATGAGTTAAAAAAGCATTTTGAAAAATTTCATTACGATGGTTCTATTCAAAATGGAGCAAAAGAGCGTTTTTATTATTCCAAGAGAGATTACGATACAATCCATAATGCAGGGAAATACACGATAGAAGGTCATGAATGTATTTATATAGGAAAGTCCGGAGAGCCGATGGATGTGTATTACCTGCCAGACGGACAGAATATGATCACCATGAGTGCAAAGACCTTACTCGAACACGACGATGATAGATATAACGGTTTTTACAGTGTGACAGTACAGGATGACGATGGACAGGTTTACAGCCAAACAGCTTTGCGTGATCTTCCGGCAATTGATTTTGTTGCAAGAAAGTCAACACTTACAAGAACAGTTAGTACAAAGCCGCGTGTAGAAGAACAAACGCAGGATATAAACTGGGAATGCAGAGAGGAAGATGGTACTCTTTCAGCAGTTACATGGAGTAAAAATGAAGCAGAGCATACCATGAGCTTTACTATTAAGCCAGATGATGCAGTACGTCCATATGTGATTGTTCCTGATAATACAGAAAAACCAGCAGCAACAAAAGAAGCAAATATCAGTTTTTATGTATTTATCGATGGACATTATAAGCTGATAAAGAACCTCAATGCTGAGCAGCATTACATAATCAAAGCGAACAGTGGCCGAGCCAGTCGTTATTATTTGCGAGCCACACCAGATGATACGATTTCTAAAATTTACAGTGAGTTTGGTTTCACCCCGGATAAACTGGAACCGGGAGCAGATGGCAAAGAAAAAATCCTGTTTGGTTATGCGACAGACAGCCGAGTATTTGTACAGCATCCTTATAAGGACAACGATGGTACATGGTATATTCCTGTCCTGAAAAACGGGAAAGATGTATCTGTCTATTATTTCTCACAGCCAAACCCACTGAATCCAGACAGAATCGAAAATTATTTTGATCGTTTGACAGGACTTTCTTCTCAGGCTGGGCTGGCAGGAAGACATTTCAGTGTAGAGGGAAGTTTTCATCTGATTGAAGTGTTGGATCCACTGAACCTGACCAAAAGAGAGGCGATTAAGAGACAGTATGTAGGCCATGGGGAAGCATATACTGTGGAAGTACCAAAGAGGGCAAGTTTAGAAGGTGAGTATTATGGCAAGGAGATTGTCTGGAGTTGTACATCTAATGACAGGGACGAAAATGAGGTTCTTCCGGAACCGTCCGGAGATGATAAGGTAAAATTTGAAATTCCGAATGTTAACTCATCTTATGAGGTGATCGCAGACAAACCGCTGGAGTCTGGGGCAGTCAGGGTTATCTATAATACAACTCGTTATATGAAGAAACTTCCTAAGGAAGCTAAGTTGACCCCTCAGGTTGAGAATAAGACAAGACATACAGATGATTATGAGAATGAAATAGAAGCTGGAAAACATAACGTTAAGTCACCATATCCTCTGGTTTATGATCATGAAGATAATGACAGCAAAGAGTTGGAACAGTATGAATTCGATCATTGGGATTACAGAAACAAAGACGGAAAGTGGCAGGAATGCGGTGCAGGGGATTCTATTTCTGATCTTATAAATAATAATGCAAGACAGCCAATCACCCTCTATGCAGCGTGGCGTAAGGTGAGTAACCAAAATCGAAAACAGGTACAGTTTTATATCTGTAAGTCAGCGATGCCGGAAGATGGTTCGGTAGCATTACCAACCACGAATGTAGACGATTATACAAGTGCGGTTGCCGTGGCAAACTGTAATGTGAAGGCAAGTATATTGCATGATGTTCCAGTTCTTGGAAATAAGAATCCATCTACGTGGGAACAGTATGCGGATGGAAATAAGAGAGTGCAAGAACTTTTGCAGGGAACTAAACCAGATGAGGGATATATTGGAAATGGAGACTATATCTACAAGATAGATAGAATTCCTTCCGATGAAGAGGTATTCCAGACAATTCGTGAAAGCGGACGTATGATTCGTATCGGAGACAGGGAGATTCCGCCATCGAAATTAGATACCGAATTCTTCACCATTTATTGGTATTCTTTCAAAAGTGAAATGTCCGATGGGTGGCATATTGACGGACGTATTGTAGCAAAAAATGGTTACCTGACAGTAAAGAAAGATTTTGTCGGAATGCCAGAAGCAATAGAGGAAGTCAAGAAAGATTATTATATCCAGGTAGATATGGATGAAAAGCTTTCAGATGGAAAACCTCAGCCACCTGCATTTCATCAGCACATGAAACTTGTGCTTCCTTCTGAAGATAATCAGACGCCGGACACAGAAGCTCCGCAAGCGGAGGATGCTCCGATAGAAGTTGTAGGTACATGGACAGATGATACACATACAAGTTGTACGTGGATCGTTAAGGCGGACTCATTCTGGAAATACACATTAAAAGAGTACAACTATAAGCCAAAAGATTCGAATGTGAAATTTTCAGGTTGGTACAATGTCCGCAATTCTCATGAACAAGGAGATAATGTAAATTCATGGGAAGCATATCCAGAAAGTGGAATTCAATTCACAGGACGTGGAATTGGACGCGGTGGAGAGACTCTTACTATTGAATTGGAGAACCGTTATCAGAAAGAGGGAATACTCACACTGAACAAATTTGATGAGTCTACCGGACGGGGAATGGAGAAGATCAATTTTGCTGTCAGTAAGAACGGTGTTGAGGAGGAAACGGTAACAACTGATAAATACGGAATCGCACAACTTCACATTCCGTTACAAGATGAAAACAAACAGAACAGAACAGCAACTGAGACGTATTTGTTGCGAGAGACAAACTTACCGACGGGATATGTAGACACAGGAGATATACAGATCACAGTTGAGATTGCCAATGGAGCATTCAAAATCACTGATGCAAAACTGGTGGATAGGGAGGCTAACGAAAATCAGGAGGCTGTTAAGGCACCAGTTGATGGTAAGATAGACGGAAAATCTGTTCTGCTTCAGCGAGGAGATACCAGCCTTAATATCCGAAATTTTGCTAAAACAGGCACTCTGCATATCAAAAAGACATGGGAAAATCCAAATGATGCACTGACGGAAAAACAGGTGAAAATCAGATTGTATCAGAATGGAATTTCTACAGGACAGGAATTCTTGCTGAATGAAGAGAACGGATGGGAACACACAGTCGACAATGTTCCACTATTCCAGGACAGAAATCCGGTGGAATATAAGGTGGAAGAAATCGAGATAGGAAAGACACATTATTCTTCGGACTACGGGGATGGTTTCCTATATTATGAAGTTATTTATCCAGAGATTCAGTATTTCGATTCAAATGGACAACAAATATTCCCGAAGGATGAGAATGAGTTCAAGGATGTTTCCAAGATGGAACTGGAAGTGCAGAATCTGCATTTCAATCTTGCTGAACGAAGTTTCTTAAAGACGGATGATCTTCCAAGAAACCGACTTGCTGGTGCAGGTTTTCTGTTCTACAAAGTACCGTATGATGATGTTACGAAAGAATATGCGGATGATACAGGATATACAGTAGATTATGACAATACACAGAGCAAGGACGATATCGTTCTGAAAAAGGATGGAAAAACGTGTACGACGTATCGTTCCTTAGAAACAGATGAAAATGGAATGCTTCAATTACCGGAGGACTTTGAGAACGGACGATACTGGATGGTAGAATCTGTTACTCCAAACAAAAAGGACAAAGCAGATAAAACCAAAACACAGTATCAGGATAATTTTAATTTATATATGGTCGATGTAGAATCCGATATTTTATTCCTATATGAGAAATCACCGATGACAAATACCTGGAGAGCTGTTTCGGACAGACATATCGTCAATCATCCGCAAAAAGGCGGGGTGACGGTTGAGATTACAAAGGAAGTCACTGGTCCACTTGGAAACCGCAAGAAGCCATTTGATATGGAAATTCTCTATTGGGAAGATGGTCAAAAGCTGCGTAGCAAGACAATTAGAACTTCTTTGAAACATGGAGATAAAGTTACATTAAAAAATGTAGATATATCTTCGGATATCATAATAACAGAAACTGTTGATACATCAAAATACGCTGTTTCGATTTCTAAAAAAGAAGAGAATGATAAGTATTCAAATCCAGTGCAGGCAACATCGAATGGAAATACAGCTGTCATGAAACAGCGGATTGAGGCTGCACGAGGAGATGTGATTGAGTTAAAAATCACAAACGAAAACACACAATTAATACCGGAAACAGGGGTTCGTCTGGAAACAAGCAGGCATGTATGGTTACTATTTGCCATAAGTATTATCATGATTCTGTTTTTCAGAAGAAGACGGAAAATAAGATAAACACTGCTATGGAACAAAACTTGCAAAAATACATCAGACATTTTACATGTTTGTTGCATTGGAATAAAAAAAATAAACCACTATAATAATGGTATGCTCCCCGTCAAGAGGACAATAAAAAATAATAAATTTTTGTATCGTCAGCCATGCTATGGCTGGCGATATTTTATGCTGCTTTTGTATATTGCTCATGATATTTCATTGGTGTCATTACATGCAGTTTCCTTTGAAGTCGTTGGTTGTTGTAGTAATCTAT
>ULPH01058857.1_pt1 | contig 12051 bp, 9 predicted proteins | sample 1953301 | NCBI WGS metagenome assembly ULPH01 (sample SAMEA4835623, study PRJEB28245) | human gut metagenome | biome: gut microbiome; material: fecal sample | place: Denmark | collected 2008 | reverse complement strand
CTTAATTTTATGCGTTTTTCATACTCCGTGACTTACAGCATTTATTATATTTGATTAACCATTTTCTTCATCTGTAGTAGTTTCCGTTGTCTTCTCTAAATTTCTTTTTGATTGGTTTACACGAATCAATTCCTGCATGACTGTAATTATTCGCTTCGATGTCAAAACATTTACAACCAATTCTTCAAGTTCATTTCGGGTATCACAAGTATAAATATATTCTCCACTTGTTCCAGATATACTTTTTGCAATACTTTCTTCGAGAACAACTGTTACTGGATAATTTGAAACATTATACTTTACAAAAAACATTCTATAACGATAACTTTCATATTCTGGAGTATACAGATAACATTCAAACTTGTGAATTTCTGTTCCCATTTTTCCCAAATCGTTCTGTATATCAACATCTCTGTCTGATGTGGTATCCAAAGCCAATGCTAACGATGATATCCCTCTAGTCTTGTATGACATTACATGACCACTATAAGATTGAATCTTACCACAAATCAAGCCATTTGTTTCTGCTGGCAATTCTTCTAGCAATTCATTGATAACAACTTCTGGTGCAGTTAAGTCAATGTCCGTAAAATCTAGTTTTCCGCTCAAATTAAGTTTTTTGCTCATAATCAATCCTCCTTTATTTCAAAAACTATAGGTAAATGATCACTAATTTTCTTGTCTGGATGACCATTACTATCTAATAAAAACCGTGTCTTAGTTTCTTTTATTATTCTAAGACTATTTTCTACAAAACGTGCCCTTAATGCAGGTCTAATAATTACTTGATCATATATATTCCAATATGTATTTATCGGATCATTTCCAGCGTAATAATATGTTCCATATGGCTCTTGTGCATCTCCAAGTAAATTCCACATGGGATTATAAAACATATAAAATTCTTTTCCTGCAATTATTCTCGATTTTTTTTTGCCTCTTCATATATTGGAATTCCATGAAAATATCTTGCATTAATAAGACTAGCATCATATGGATTTATGTTAAAATCGCCAACTACAATCGTATTTTCTGACTGTAGTTCCCTCTCTACATTTTGAATGTCTTTTATAATCTGATCCATATGAATTTCTCTAATCTCTTCGTGGTCAGAATATATTTTACTATTCAAATGAATGCAACAAAGTATGTCTTTATCATTGATAATACGTATTACTGCATGATCAGAATCCATCCTATATTGAATATTTTCTATTCTTCCGAACATTTTTATTCGTTCAGAGCAACTTCCATACTGCAACATATCTATATCTCGTGCAGCTAATTTATTTATAAGTTCATCTGCATTGGCTGCATATTCCGCTAACAATACCATGGAAATGTTATTTTCGATAATAAGTTCACTAAGAACATCATTTATATCATCATTTTTATGAGTATTCCAAAATAAATATTTCAATTATACATTCCACCTCCATTCAACGGATATTTTCACCTTATAAGTATAGTTTATTTCAACTGCTACTACAGTTTCTGAAAACACTCCGGTGCACTCTACAGACTTTCGATAATATCTCCTACAAGCACTCATCCGGATTAATTTTTTTCTTTGTTCTTGCCGAAACATCTGATTTCTGTATAAACACCGCATTCACTTTAGCAACAATTTATGCATATATTATCTACACATCATTGCTTTCAGTATATTTCAAAAAGTAAGTCCTTTCAACTGCAAAACGAATAAATTAAAAGCCGCAATCTTGATAGCCAAGCTGTCAATAATTATGTTTTTTATATCATATATTATATTATCTCTATGAAATTATTTTCATAACCTCCATCATCGGGTAGTCCTATAATTATTAGGGGTAAAACAGGGGTAAATTCACCCTGTCATTTTCTTAAAGTATTGATTTCACAGGCATTTCAGGCAATCACACAGATGTTGCCGTGGCAGATGAATAGGATTTTTATCATAATTTTGTTTTCTCCTTGATTAGCCGGTTTTTCTGAGTATGTTGTGCGATGCTCTGCAATTAAGAATTACTATAAGTACATTCCTATAACTACCATGCTATTTTATAAATCTATAGATTTCTATCCCACTTCCCGCCTATACTCCTCAATTACCTCAAGAAACCGCTCTCCATACTTCGCAAATTTATTTTCGCCCACACCTGAAACGTCCAGCATTTCAGGCTTGGAAGCCGGCATTTTTGCTGCCATATCGATCAGGGTCTTGTCACTGAAAATAATATACGGCGGCATACTTTCCTCACGTGCAATTTCAAGGCGGAGTTTCTTAAGTCGTTCAAACAGCTTGTAGCCGGAAGATGTAAGTGTTTCCACACTTTTTGCTTTCTTCTTCGTTTTGGCTGTCTTTTCCGGCTGTTTGTCTTCATCTGTGATCTTAACGAAAACAGAAGCCTCTGGATTTTTCAGGCCACTGATATCACCCAGTTTGAGAACCTGATAATCCCCCACGCGAAGATATCCCTCTAATACCAACTGTTCGATCAAACGTCTTAACAGATTCTTGTTCGTTCCTGCCAGAACGCCGTATGACTTGTAGCGAACAGCTCCTATTTCCTCCAGCCTCGCCGTCTTAGCTCCGGCAACAGTGTCAATGATGATCTGCCTTCCATATCTTCCCTTCGCTTCGTATACGCAGTTGATCACTTTTTTGGCTGCTTCTGTCATATCCAGAGTTTCAAATTCCCGCAGGCAATTGCCGCAGTCCTGACACGGTTTTTTCGGATTTTCCCCGAAATACTTTAAAATATAATTGCGCAGACATTCTGTTGTATAGCAGTATCGCTCCATCACCTGCAGCCGCCGGACATCCCTTTCCCTGACCGTCTCCCTGTCCGCCGGATCGAGATCCTGCATTTCCTTATGATCCAATAAAAACCGGTTGATCACAATATCCTGCGGTGAAAATAAAAGAATGCACTTAGCGTCAAGTCCGTCACGACCGGCTCTTCCTGCCTCCTGATAATAATTTTCCATACTCTGCGGCATATTATAATGAATGACAAAACGGACATTTGATTTATCGATTCCCATGCCAAACGCATTTGTGGCAACGACAATACTCGTGTAATCGAATACGAAATCATCCTGCATTTTTTTCCGCTCCTCAGCATTCATTCCTGCATGATATTTTCCCACAGAAATGCCCTTGCTCTTAAGCAGTTCGTATATATTATCAACGTTTTTCCTTGTCGCACAATAGATAATTCCACTGTCGCCGCTATGCTCGGAAATATATTTCAAAATGTACTGTTCTTTATTCTTTGGCTTTTCCACCTGAAAAAACAAATTTTCCCTGTCAAATCCATTTACCAATGTAAAAGGATTCTGCAGTCCTAACGTGCAAACAATGTCTTCGCGGACGGTTTCTGTTGCTGTAGCTGTAAATGCACTGATGATCGGACGTTTCTCCAACGTTTTGACAAATTCAACAATTTTCATGTAGCTTGGGCGGAAATCCTGCCCCCACTGTGAGATACAGTGTGCTTCGTCCACTGTCACCATTGAAATAGGTACGCTTTTTGCAAGAGTGAGAAAACTCTCCGTAGCGAGCCGCTCCGGCGCTATATAAATAATTTTGTAAATGCCCTGTCTCGCTCTCCTGATCGTCTCATTATAATCTTTTTCAGAAAGCGAACTATTGATAAATGCCGCCGGCACTCCTGCCTCATTTAATGCTTTGACCTGATCCTGCATAAGTGAAATAAGCGGCGAAACCACCAATGTGATTCCCGGCAGAAGCACCGCCGGAATCTGATAGCACACAGATTTTCCTGCGCCTGTCGGCATGACTGCAAAAGCATCTCTCCCCGCCAAAATGCTGTCAATGACAGATTTCTGTCCCGCTCTGAACGAATCATATCCAAACAAAATTTTTAATGCCTGTTCGGGGGTATGGTATTTGTCATTATTACATGTATCTTTTGTTTCGGTGTCCGAAGTATTGATATCTTTTGATAATAATTTCATGTGTCATCCTAACTAAAATTGTGTTTGTTTTATGTTATGTTTATTTCTCTATCCCTTTTTCTATTGCATTTGCAATCATCTTCAATCTATTTACTGTTGCTTTAGCATTTTTCATCGTGTATGTTGTATTTTCCTTTGCAGATGCTTGTTTATTCATCTCTAAAACATCTATCTCATCCGTTGAAAGAAGAGAAAAAACATTTAAAATTTCTTCAAGAGAAGGAGAATTATCCGTCATTCTTAATAACAAAAACATATCTCTTGCAGAAATACTTTCCAACATCTCTTGCTCTTTTCTAAAAGTAGCAACGATTAGTTCAATTAAATTCTGTTCTCTTTGCTTTGTTGAAATCAACTCTTGTAATCTTGATTTTCCATCAGGAGATTGAAATATTATCGCAATCTCCTGCAAATTTAATCCCAGTTCTTCTGCTTTTTTTGCTATATCAATCAATTCCTGATCCGTTATTAAGGCAACTTTTTTCCTTGATGCAAAGTTCTTTATTGTATCACCACTAAATCCAGCACCTACAATTGCAACATAATCAGCATTATTCTTCTCTTTATGAGCATCGATTGCCACATCGCTCACATCATTATGTGAAACCTGACCACTTGATTTTGACTTTGCGTCAACGATAGCCGTTACTTTTTTTCCTTCATCATCTATCCAACGTACTACTACATCAGTATTTCCTGGTCCACCTACTCTTTTCGCTTCAAAACCCATATATCTAAATACTTTTGCAATCTCTTCTTCAAAAGCTACTCCTGAAGCTTTTCCCTCTGCTAATGGATCTAATGCTGCTGCACTTAATCTCTCAAACAAATCATTTTCAGATGGATTCTTTTTTGTTTCGGCAACTATATTTTCCTTACTATTTATTTCCTCCATATATACATTTTTATCTGTCAATGGAAGCGTATTCGCAAATTCCATGCCAAAGGTTGTTGCCTTTAAATGCAAGTACTGTGGTTCTTCTAATAATCCAGCTTCAACCAAAAAACCAGCTATCCATCTTGCCTTTTCATTATTAAGACCATATTCCTTTGCTTCTTGATAAATTTCATTCCTTGTAACATCGTTTTCTGCAAAAAGAATCATTTCTCCGACAAAACGATAATGGCAATGCAAAATCCTTATAAAGTCTATATCCACTCCTGTTTCACACCATTCCTTGGCAACCGAACTGGTAATATATATATTTCTTCCAACTTCTTCCAGTAACCCAGAAGCCTTCAGAAATGGCATCATTGACTCTATACTGCTTACCTTCAAATTAAACTCATCACCAATATATTTAAACAGCTCTATCCTTGTTACCTTTTCACACGAATACTCTAATATTTTTCTTAAATTTTCAATTTTATTTGGACTTGGAGACCACAAATTATATGTACAACGCTCTTTCTGTAATAAATTGTTATCATATAATTCCTGTATCATATTTGATATTTCTGTCGGAGCCTCGCTAATCTTGTAAGAAACTTCAGCATCTTCGAATGAATCCAGCATTTCTGGAGTAACTAGAATCCATTCTTTCAATGCTCTTTTCCCACTTTCAGTTACTACCCATTTTCGATTTCCAATAATATCAATAAGCCCTAATACTTCTAGCCAATCCATTCTTTTTCTTGTATTAGAACAATTTTTCCACTTCAATTTATATAAATCACAAATTTTTTCATCAACTTCCTGCACGGTGCTTGGTTCAGAATCTAACACATATAAAATCTCTCCAAATATACGAAACCTCTCTTGCATCACACTTGCAATATTATAAAATGACAAATTTCTATGTAACCATTCGCCTGTTTCTGATAAACACAAACTTCCGTTATGATTTCCAACGATTCCAATTCCTTTCAGAAAAGGGACATATTCTCTCCATGTTCTAGGCTCAAAGACACCTTCCAATTTAGGGAAATCATCCATACCGTTTGCATTACCAGATGCAATCTGCTGGATCAATCCTATAACAATCTTTGTATATTCACTTTTACTTCCTAATAAATCTGGAATGGACCATGATTTTTTTCTCCACATATTTTTTATTTCTGTATTCATCAAAATCCCCCTTATGCCGGACTCTTTATCAGCATTCCTTCTGCTATCTTACCTGTATGATTGTCTGTATCATTTTTTCAAAAGATTGAGCGAAGCGCACATCATCTTCTTCTGTACGTTTTCTCGGTCCTTTTATATGATTTTTGTGAGAACCTCGTCTTGCTTTCTTATTAAGGTGTCTCTCCATCAGCATTTGGTCTATATTTTCATCAGTATACCACTTACCTGATTGGTGAATGGCATACGCACCTTTCCCAAGTGCCATAGCAGCTACCCCATAATCCTGAGATACCACAATATCACCCTTATGACAAATGCTAATCAGCTTGTAATCTACTGCATCAGCTCACTGCATCAGCTCCTGCTCCGACAATAATCACATCGCTATAATCTGAATATAGCACATGGTTCGTATCACAAAGCAATGTTGTCGGAATATTATATTTTTCTGCCAATTATTCAACAATGCCCACCACCGGACAAGCATCTGCATCTACTAATATCTGCATTATTACCTCTATCCATCTTAATTATCTTGTCATTGAAAGTAAGTTCCTAATTTTCTCAATCAATGTAATATCCGCCGGCAACCACTCTACATTATTCAATTCATCCTTTGTTAACCATCTTGCTGCCTCATGCTCTTTTAGCACAAGATTTCCTCTTACAATTTGACACCAAAAACAATCCATAGAAAGATGAAACTGTGGATAGTCGTACTCAACTGTATCCATCAATTCTCCAACAGATACCTCCGTATCAAGTTCTTCTATAATTTCACGCTTCAACGCCTCCTGAGGTGTTTCTCCTGATTCAATTTTTCCACCCGGAAACTCCCAACCGCCTTTGAAATCACCATATCCACGCTGTGTTGCAAAAATGATTGTTTCTCCATTCTCGTTAACTGCTTTTATAATCGCAGCAACTACTTTTACTGTCTTCATATATCCTCCCATTAAGAATTCACAATGTACTCATAAATATCTTCTCGCACCGGAACGTCAAGTATCCACTCTATTTCCACTGCTGTTTTCTCGGTATTTGTCATTGTAAATTCTTTGGTATTTCCACTTGCTGTCATATGACCAAGATAATAGAACTCCTTCGAAACCTTGTCATCCTTGTTTTTTCTTACAAAAAGTTCTACTTGAATACCTCGTTCCTTTGCTTTCAAAAAATTTTGAACATCCTCCGACTGTAAATTTCTTCCAGATTTTGAAATAGCAATCAAACGATCTCTAAATCCTGGTATAAAATGATCTTCATATTTTGTGGTATCACTGATATCCTCTGCTTTATCATAATTAATGAAAACAGGAAATGTTTTCGTCTTTTTATCAAACTTATAACCACCAATATTTAATGGTACTTCGTTTTGCTCCCAGTTCAAAAGTCGGCAAACATCCTCATATGTATATTTCTGATATAAAACCAAATCTGTCTGATCATAAGTGTTCTTGTAATCTCTTTCATATCGACTTATTCCAAAGTCAACAAGTTCCTGAAGCACACCATAAAACTCATCATTTGCCAACATCTGCATAAATAATTTTGTTGGTTTATAATCATTTCCTTCTTGCTCCATAAATACGCATTGCGAATATGTCTTTTTACTTGCTCCAGCAGGAAATTTGTTTGTCATAACATTTACAATATTCTCCTTCTGGTCCTGACTGATATTTTTTCCATACTCTCTCATATCCTCTGATAAACCCGCAAATAAACCAATTTTTGATAAACCATGAGCGTATGTAAGTATTCTCTTTAGTATCTGAAGTTCCTGAATACGTTTTCCATTAGCCAATTTTTTCGAAACAAATTCAATTACTTTTTCTTCATCCTCAGATAACCGAATCTTATATTCTTTCTCATATTTCACCAGAAACTTATAATATGATCCGAGGCTATTGTTATCAAATATTCGCATAACATCCATCTCACCGTAATCATCAAAATCACGTAAACGAGGAATGCGCCCAAGTTTATTCTTTAAATTTGTGTAATTTTCTTTGATAAGCTTAATGTCACTAAAATTTGCATTGTCTACAGATGCAAAAATTCTTTTTCTACTAATCTCATCAAAATGAACCGTGGAAGCTCCGGGAATCACTCTTCCGCCTTCCATAATATATCTACGAATATTGTCCTTGTTATAGGTTCTATCCCCTGATAATGCAATTGGAATCATGAAATTGTTATTGTAATTCCCAATGAAATCCAAAATGACTACATACTCTTTTCCATTTGCTTTTCTAAGTCCTCGCCCAAGCTGCTGAATAAAAACAACCGGTGACTGTGTTGGTCTTAGCATAATAACCTGATTAACCTCAACGATATCAACACCTTCGTTCAAGATTTCAACCGAGAAAATATAATCTAATGGTTGATTCTCAATTGTTGCATCTTCTTCATTCATAGCAAGCCTTTCAAATACATTCTGCCTCTCCTGTTCCGAGGCACTACCATTGAGGGCAATTGTTCTAAATTTTTTTCCTGTTGATGGGTTAATCATTTCATTAAACTTTGCGGATAACTCCTCTGTTTCCTTAATATTGCTACAGAAAATCAATCCCTTCACTTTATCCCCACTATATCCGTAATAGTCAGCCTGATTGATAATATGTTTTACCCGTTCCTCACTAGTAAGCATTGAGAAATCACGACTAGTATCCCCATTATCACCAATAATTGCTAAATCTGTAATTCCAAAATAATGGAATGGACAGAGAAGTTTTTCCTCCATTGCTTGCTGTAATCGAATCTCATAAGCAATCTGATAATTAAAAAGTTCATAGACATTTCTACCTTCCATATTATCATCTCGCTTATCTGGAGTAGCGGTCATTCCAAGCCACAACTTTGGTGTGAAATGATTCATTACTTTCTGATATGTATCTGCTGGAACATGGTGCGCTTCGTCTAAAACAATGCAATCAAATGCATCTTTTTCATACTGTAGTAAATGTTCGTCACGATTTAAGGTTTGTACCGTCGCAAATATATAATCTGCATCATACTCATGATATCCAGCCCCTACTAATCCCATAGAAACAGACTCCGCAAACACTTTTTCATAAGATTTCTTTGTCTGCCTTGCTAATTGTCCTCGATGAACCAGAAACAATACCCTCTTAAATCCTAATTCGCGCATTGCAAAAGCTGATGCATATGTTTTTCCCGTACCAGTCGCAGAAATCAGGAGTGCTCTGTCCTCGCCAGCCTCAAGAATCTTTTTCAAGTTAATAATGAACCCAATCTGCATACTGTTTGGCTGCAATTTATACTTCTCAATCGAAGTGATTTCTTCCTGTTTTGCAACCTCTCTCTGATGTTTAATAATCTTATAGCGCTCATTATAGTTCTCATAAAACTCATCAAATGTTAATGCATAGTTTGAATTCCATAATTCATTAAATTCAGTAACAATTTCTTTTGCCGTCTCGCCGTGCACTGTTGAAACCAGCTTTGTGTTCCATTCGCGATTATCTGTAAGTGCTGCACTTGTAATATTGGAACTTCCAATAATGATATGATAAATTTCTTCTTTTCTGAAAATGTATCCCTTTGTATGAAATCCCTCATTCGCTACTTCAACATCATACATTTTAAGTGTAATATTCGAAAGTTCATTAAGTTTTTTCAACGCTTTAGGCTCACTGAAATTCAAATAGTTCGTTGTTAAGATTTCACCTTTAATATTTCTTTTTTCTAACTCTTTTAAAGTCTGCAGGAGGGGAGTAATCCCATTCATAGTAATAAATGCTACACTGATTTGAAATCCGTCACATACCAAAAGCTCATCCTCAATGGATGAGAGTACTTTCTTTCCTTCTTTATGATTATTTGATACGAATTGTGGTCTATAGATATTGTTTGAAACAACCGAACCATCAATATATGCTGTTTCAAAACCTAAGCGTAATTCATCAATTTTGCTCACAACTTCCCCCTGCTTTCTTCTATTTTATCCATTCCGTAAATCCACCCATTTTGGCCGAATCATAAACTGGCTGTATCACGTTATATAATCTTTCTCTATAGCTTGGCAAATCAATATCAGGCTGATACAAACTATTTCTAATCTCTGTACTATTTACATGATAATCCAGGCATATTTTGAATTTATGCCGAACTATTTCATAATCATTGCACATCATAAGAGCTTTGTGTTGTAATTCTGCTAACCTTTCAAAATCTTCATAGAGATTCGGTAATTGATTTCCCTTCATGCTATTAATATTCTTTGTTGTTGGGCTTAAATTCCATAATTCATCATGTGATAAATATTGCCACGGTACAAAATGATCGATTGATATAGGTTTATCTTTTAAACTTACCTTTTGATATATTTCTTTTATTTTGGGATCAATCTCAATGATTGTCTTCCAATAATCACTCACTCTTCTTAAATCTCTTTTTTCTGGCTTTTGAATTTTTTCCACAATTCCAGGAACATTCGGATTTCTATCTTGTAAATAGCCGATAAGATTGTATCTGACCCATTCTAATAAAATTGTTCTATTTCGAATTAAGTAGTCAACCCATTCTTCATTAATTTTAAACTTAGAAAAAATCCCCTCAAGTGCAACGAAATAATACAATAAGTGGGCCTGCTCATTTATTTTGTAAACCTTTGACTGACCAGGATTTTTAATTGATGAATAAAAAGGACTTTGCATACAATACGGCACATTTTCTATTAAACATTTCTTATATTTTTTTATTTGGGGATCTGTATTTTCTTTGAGATACTGGATTACAGAACCTCGTTTTGCAGTAGACGATATATTGGACTTCGAATGTATATACTTAACCACTTCCTCTAAATTATCTGTTGTATTACACGGACCTAAACGTAATTTAAACTCTGTAACCATATACCATGCATCTTCTATCATTTGATTCAGAATTTCATCATATGTAAATACAACTTTATCTTCTACGATATTTTCCAATATTGCCTGGAACCAAAAATACTTATAACAATTGGAAATACGTTTACGTTCAAATACTTTACTTAATACACCTATATTCAGTTTTTCATCAAACGGTATTCCTGTTATTATCATCCTATTTTCCTTCTCGATAAATATATTCTTAATTATATCCCCCCTTTTTGTTTTTCACAAGTTTATACAAAAGTTTACATTGCGTACTTTTTGAAAATTCTTTGAATCGCAAAAAGCGCCAAATTCATCTCTGAATTCAATGGCTTATATTGTTTCTTCCATCAATTTCTTTTATCCGACCTACAGTTCTTTCAGAACCTCCCCGATATCTTCGTTCATGCAGACAGACTTTCTCCTTATTTCTTCCGGTGCATATGCTTCGCTCTGGTTCAGGCACACATAAAATGCATTCCGTACTTCTCCAATCGTTTTTGAAGAAATACTTCATATCTTTATTAACCTTAAATTTTTATAAACCTTACACTTTTATATCATTCCTTACAAAGTGCATAAAAAAGAGCCAATTAACATTATCGTTAATTAGCCCAATAATAATTTCTATTTATTTCCTTTTGCCCTATTATGTGTTTTACAAAGCATTTGACAATTACTAATATCCGTTACTCCACCTTTACTCCAAGCTGTTACATGGTCTGCGTCCATTTCACTTAATTTCCATATCTTCTTTTTATTACTATTATTCTCTAAAGCACATAACGGACAATTTGATATACCTTTACTTTTAGCCTCCTCTGTTTGCTTTGTATAAACAATTTTCTTTGTTGGTTCATCAAACACCCTTACCTCTAACAACCTAGTTTCTTTTCCTTAAATATCTGATATGCGTATGCAGCTATTTCTCCGGTAATGTTTGGCGCATGGTCAATCTTTTTCTGACGGGTAAAAGAGAATAATTCATTATCCCTGACACTTATCTCAACCACTCTGCACCGGAATCCATTCTCACGAAGTCTTGCTGCAACACTCTCAGTCAGAATATAAAGAACAATCTTTACATCCTCATCGCATACTAAATCCTTTGGTGTCGTTGTGCTGTTCCCCACGGATTTG
>ULPH01012610.1_pt1 | contig 12415 bp, 10 predicted proteins | sample 1953301 | NCBI WGS metagenome assembly ULPH01 (sample SAMEA4835623, study PRJEB28245) | human gut metagenome | biome: gut microbiome; material: fecal sample | place: Denmark | collected 2008 | reverse complement strand
TGATGAAAAAGTCCTTGACTTTTCGTCTCTGGCAAAACGGCAAAATCTATCCTCATTTCCTGCGGTGCCAGATTAGCCCCATTTGACATTGCGGAGCTGCGTGACCTTATGGCCTACGATGAAATGGAACTGGATTTGCTGGGGGACCGCCGCACGGCCTTGTTCGTTATTATTTCCGACACGGACGATACGTTCAATTTCGTGGTGTCCATCATGTACACCCAGCTTTTCAATCTGCTTTGTGACCGTGCAGATGATCAATGTGGAGGTCAGCTAAAGTATCATGTGCGGCTGCTGCTCGATGAGTTCGCAAACATCGGTCTGATCCCGAAGTTCGATAAACTGATTGCCACCATCCGCAGCCGCGAGATTTCGGCATCCATCATCCTGCAATCACAGAGCCAGCTGAAAACCATCTACAAAGATGCCGCAGAAACCATCATCGGCAACTGCGACACCATGCTGTTCCTCGGCGGCAAGGAAAGCTCGACCCTCAAAGAAATTTCTGAAACGCTGGGAAAAGAAACCATCGACCTATATAACACATCCGACACGCGCGGACAAAGCCCTTCCTTTGGCACAACCTACCAAAAGACTGGCAAGGAACTTATGAGCCGGGACGAACTTTCTGTCATGGATGGCAGCAAGTGCATCCTGCAGCTGCGCGGAGTCAGGCCATTCCTCAGCGACAAATTCGACATTACCAAGCATAAGCGGTACAAGGAGCTTTCAGACTTCGATGAGAAGAACGTTTTCGATGTAGAACGCTACCTGAAGCACGAACTCAGGCTGCGGATGGATGAAGAATTTGATTGCTACGAGGTGGATGTGTCCGAAGAAAGCACAGCATAGGAAGGAGGTCATTATCCGAAGTAAATACACCCGCCCGCCTGTCCGGGCAGACCCCGTGGCAGGAAATTCACCCGATTGATCTCTACATTTTTTGCGATTCCAAAAGGCTGATTTTTATGAATATGAAAGGAGAAGCCAGAATTGCAGGAAACAGGCAGCACCGAAGATGTGCCAGCCTGTTTTTCTTTTGGAATCGTGTTTTTTATCAATGCTGCAATCTGGCGAAAAACGACTATGGAATTCTTCAATCAGGCTATTACCGTTCTGCAGACTCTCGTTGTTGCCATCGGCGCGGGCCTTGGTGTTTGGGGCGTTGTGAACCTCATGGAAGGGTACGGAAACGACAACCCCGGCGCAAAGTCGCAGGGCATGAAGCAGCTGATGTCCGGCGGCGGTGTCATCCTCATCGGCACCCAGCTGATCCCGCTGCTCTCTGGTCTGTTCGGCTAATCAACAAGCGATAGGAGGAAAACCCGCCATTGTTCGATAATATTTTCGCAGCAATCGAAAAATGGATGAGGGAACTTCTTTCCGGCATGGTGGAGTCCAACCTGAGTACGATGTTCACGGCGGTCAACCAACAGACCAGTGAGATCGCTGCTCAGGTCGGGCAGACACCGCAAGGGTGGAACAGCAGCATTTTCAGCATGATCCGTAACATTTCGGATTCGGTGGTGATTCCGATTGCGGGAATCATCATCACGCTGATCCTCTGCTATGAGCTGATTTCGATGCTGACAGAGCGGAACAATCTGCACGATGTGGACACATGGATGTTCTTCAAGTATTTCGTGAAAATGTGGATCGCAGTCTATCTCGTCAGTCATACGTTCGATATTGCAATGGCGGTATTTGACATTGGACAGTCTGTGGTAAATTCTTCCTCCGGCATTATCCGTGGCAATACCGCCATTGATATTAGTTCTCTTTCCATGCAGATGCAGGCGGCAATGGCAACAATGGCGATTGGCGAACTGGTGACGCTGGCATTGGAAACCCTTGTTGTAAGCTGGTGTCTGAAAATTCTGTCAGTGGTTATCACAGTGATAATGTACGGCAGAATGATAGAAATATACCTCTACACTTCGCTTGCTCCGATTCCATTTGCAACCATGAGCAACCGTGAATGGGGCCATGTGGGTACGAACTACTTCCGGGGGCTGTTCGCGCTGGCATTTCAGGCGTTCCTGATGATGGTCTGCGTGGCAATCTATGCAGCCCTCATCGGCAGCATCCGGGTATCTTCGGATATTCACTCGGCACTGTTCGGCACAATGGCCTACACGGTGATTCTTTGCTTCTCGCTGCTTAAAACGGGAAGTCTGTCCAAACAGATCTTCGGCAGTCACTAAATCCGGGAAAATCCAATGAAAGGAAAAGACAGCAGACAACGCCGTTTCCCGGCGGCGGTCTGGCTGTTCTGGTGATAAATGGCCTATGTAACGATTCCCAAAGACCTTTCCAAAGTGAAGAACAAGGTCTTTCTGAACCTGACGAAACGCCAGCTAGTGTGTATGGGGTTTGCAGCAGGCATGAAGGAACTGAAAGATTCGATGGATACGATTCGATTGACCGCAGCCGACTTTCTGGAAAAGATGGAAGCGGCAGTGGCAGAAAGGAGCGCAGAGCGCATGACCGCGATGCAGTATGCGGAAAAGCTGATTGCAGACAGGGAGCAGGAGAAAACGATTTTCGATGATGAGCAGCGAAACCTCATCGTGAATTTTGCCTTTAAGCTGGATGACCGGGCTGCAACGGAAGAACTGGTGAACGGTCTTGCGGCTGCACTGGCCGAGGATGACAAAGAAGAAGTCAACCGACTGATGTACGATGCGCAGGAGAAAATTGAAAATCTCCCGGATGGGATGATTGGACTTTCCGAAATGCACGACTACGGTTATTTGAAAGATGATGTGTTCCCTCTGACGAAAGAGGGCGCACGGGAGTGGCATCGGCTGGGTGAGAGGAGTTATCCGCTGTTCCGTGATGGAACGGCAGGTAATTATGCAAGCCAAGAGGGAATCGAGCAGCACGATGGTATTTTCGGCATTAAGGCAGACGTATGGGATGCGATTCTGTTGGAGCAGCGGGAAGATTATGCAGAGGACGAGTATGCGCGCCCGGATTTTAAGCTGACAGTAATAAACCGTGAACAGGCTCTGCAGCTGTACGATGAGGGAAAGCAGATCTACTTAGTCCGCACAAGTCTGCGGCCAACGATTGTCACGGAACGCGCAGAAATCGAGCGTGGAAGTGATGTGTTCCAGATCGCAACGGCAGACCTGGAGTTGGAGAAGAGCCGAGAGGAATCTCTGCTGCAGGGCAGTGAGAAACAGTTCGGCATTTACCAGATAACAGAGCGTGACCCGGAACACGACTACCGTTTCATGGGGCTGGACTATGTGGAGAAGAAGGGCATGACGGTTGCCCGTGCAGATTATGACCTGATCTATGCCGCACCGCTTACGGACAAGGATACGCTGGATGGAATCTTTGAACGGTTCAATATCCAGCGCCCGGCAGACTTTACAGGGCATTCGCTGTCGGTCAGCGATGTGGTGGTACTCAATGATGGCAGTACGGTCAAAGCCTACTATGTGGACAGTATTGGATTTGCTGAACTGCCGGAATTTTTCAAGGAAAGGAATATAGATTTGCAGAAAGAAAACCTTCTGAACGAGGAATTGCAGGAAATCGAAATCTTTGATAAGCCGGGCCTTTTCAGCAATGGCCGACTGCGGGATGAAGATGTGCCGGAGGGTTTATATCGCTATGATCTGCGCGGCTCGGACTACGACCCCGGCCAGCCCATTACAGTGGAGAAAACTGTGGTGGTGAACCATGCGGCATCTGTCCTGATGGCCGAAGAACTTGACCTTGGCGCAGAGGGGCGGCTGGAACTGGGTGAGGAAGGGCTGAACTTCACAGGTGCAGAACTGACCGTGCGGGAGTTCATGGAGGAACAGCAGCAGAAAAGGACCGGACTGATCCACGGCGACTCCGACCACATCGCAGTCGAGGGGCATCTCGGCACATGGTATGCTGTTGATGAAACGGAAATCGGCGGCGAGAAGTTTTTCCTGCTGGAGCATGAGGAACACGGCGATATGGCGGCCTGCGTTGCAGTCAATGAGCAGGGCAAGCTGGTGGCAGAGAATTTGTGGAACGGCTTCGATGAAGATTTTCAGGAGGCAGTGCAGAAATACTTCTCTGAAAAATGGAATATGCCGAAAAAAGAAGATGTGGTATCGGAGATCATTGAAAAGGCTGTGCCTGTGCCGGACAACAGCGCACAGGACTTTTCTGATGTGCCTGTCTACTACGAGCCGTTCAGCTATGCTAAAGAAAATGACGAGGTGGATGTATACCGTACATCCTATCGGCTGAACAGCGAGTGCAAGCAGGCAATCCAAGAAGCGATTGCGGACAACTATGACGGGATGCACCTTGGCGATGATGCAGTGAATCAGGTGGTGCGGCAGTATGGTATGGAGCGTGTGGGATACATTCTGGCGAATACCCTGCGCTACAAAAACTATGATGGCCGCTTTTCTCCCAGCAATAAGGAATGGGCAGAGCAGGTCGGCACTCCGGAAAATAACGCGAGAATCATTAAATTTCGAGCAGATTGGGTGGTTTCCAGCCATCCGGCTGTTTTGGATGGCTTTGTGACGATGTACCGGGATGAACTAGAAGCGCAGAAAAAGCTGGAGCAGGAGCAGCCATTTGTAAAGCGATTCTATGTGGTCGAGAACCGGCAGGCTGTTCCGCTTGAAATTAAGCGGTTTGGCAATCTGGACGATGCAATGTCACAGTATCAGGCACTTCCGAACCATTACATGAAAGCCTTGGGCGTGGAGAAAAATCCTGATCCGCTGCCGGGGGCGCTGGATGTTCTGCAATGCAAGAACGGTATTGACACCATCGTAGAGGACTATAAAACGGTTCCGGGCTGGGATAACCCGTATATCCAGAATCACGTTGTGCAGCCGTTGCAGGGGGCCTTAGCCGTGCAGGATGTGGAGCTGGCCTATGAATTGCCGGATGCCTATTTCCACATCCAGACCTGTGACGATGGCTTCGACTATACCTTATATAATAAGGACTTCACGGAGCGGGATGGCGGCATCCTTGAAACGGATGGAGATAAGTCTGTGCAGGAGGCTATGACGGAACTGCTTGCAGAGTTTGGCTGCGATGCAGCACAGGGCAAGGTCGTGGATGCAGCGGAACTGCGGGAACAAGCTGATACGGTAGCTGCACAGAAGGCAGATGCTTTGAAAGAAAAGCTTGCTGCAGAAAGACCTGCACCGGTGGAAAGCATCAGCTTTTATGTCGCTGAGTGTTCGGAGTTTACATTTGCAGGAGAATACCACGATCATCTGACGATGGAAGAAGCCTTGGAAGCCTACGACAAGATTCCGTCCGAACGGATGAATGCTGACAAGTGCATTGGATTCTGCATCGAGGAAGATGGTGGCTTTGTTGGAATGTATGAGCTGGTCGTGAACGACAAAGTGCAGCGTGAGAACATCAACTCCATCAACTATTTCAGGGATGATAGGTTGGTGCAGCAGGCAATCTCCGATATGGAAAAGCTGATGGCGGCACGGCAGCAGAGCAAGGAGCAGGAACGCAGCAGTACGAAAAAGTCTGTTCTGGATGCCCTGCGCAGTCTGAAAGCCAAGAAACAGGAGCAGCCTGCACAGGAACAGGACAAGCCGAAGAAAGCAAAAACGAAAGGAATGGAGTTATGAGCAATGTACGCTTTGATGAACTGGAATTGATGCTGATGGCGATGTTTGAGCAGCCGACGCTCAGGGATACGATTCAGGTGTTGACGGAAGCCCAGCCGCTTGTGGCAGAGGATGCAGAGATGTCTGCGCTTGTCCAGCAGACCATCCCGAAGATGCAGCAGCTGAACGAGCGGCAGTTCAAGGGGCTGGAACTGGAGTGGTATAAACCGGATGAACCGAATCAGAAAGCAGAAAGGGTGGTAGATGAATAAACAGGTCAGAGTTTTCCAAATCAAGGAGATTCATCATAAGCAAAGGGCAAAATCTTATGCACAGCAGATAGAGGATGGTTTTCTGATTCATCATCAGAATTACCAAAGTGCTTATAAGGGGCAGGTAGGACCGAGTGAAACGCCAGTGACAGTTCGGGGACGTCTGGAAGAACAAAGACCAAATACATTTATCGGTCGTCCGTTCGGAGTCAGTGATGTTATGGTATGGGACGAAGAAGAAAAGCGAAAATTCTTCTATGTCGATAAAGACGAGTTGGTTGAGTTTGGCGGTTTTACGGATATAGACTCTGCCGGAAATGTTGTTGCCCTCATGATTCCCAATTACCAGGTTGATGGAAAAACAGGAACATGGCTCCCGTATGATAGTGAAGTTGTAGAGGGTGTCTGCTTCTTTATGATGCGGAATGAGCAACGCAGAGATGCTGTTTCTCCAATCGTGGTAGACAGTAAAGGTGTATTTGTGACAGAGGCACCGAATGGCTTTGAAAATGTTCGGGCCACTATTACAGAATATGTTCGCCGCGCTGAAAGGAAACAGCAGGATGTGACAGAACATGAAAAGTGCCTGACGAATGGAACGTATGAACGGGCGCGGGAGTCTGGCACAGAGCAGAACTACAATATGATTGATGGTTGTGTCAACAACAACCCGAAAAAGCCGCGTGTCATTGGCAACAGAGTTTCAGTGTTGGATCGGCTGCATATCAAACTGGAAAATCGAAAGCAGAAAGAACAGGGACAGCAGCAACAGCAGGAGAGAACCCTTAAAAACTAAAAATCTGTTTCCGTAAAGCAAGCCAGCCACAGGACTTTCATTCAGATTGAAGTCTTGTGGCTGGCTCTTTTTATACAGTTTTTTAAAGAGATGGTTCGTGACTGCGTTTAGGATGTGTACGGCTATGTTGCTGTGTATGTCCTGTATCAAGGATCATATCAACATTCTGACAAGCGGTTTGTAGTTCATGGTAGTAGTCCTTGAAATAGGCATAGCTTTCATATTGTACCGCTCGCGTGGAAAGCAGTTTTTCTTTCTCAGCCCGCAAGTCCTTCATAGTGGGAATCGTGCCATCCGGGGAACTGCGTTTTAAGAATTGAGCGGCTTCCTCATATTTGGCAATTTCCTCTTGATGCTCAGAACGGTAAATCTTCTTATTGTTGGCCTGTAGAAATTCTTTATATGTGGCTTTTGTGGAGAGATACTGCCCCAGATAGTGAATCTGTTCATTCAACCGTTTCAAATCGGCATCCGTGGACTTTGCGGTATTGCGGGCATCTGACATTTTAGCGGAGAGTTCATCCCGCGCCTTTTTCAATTCGTCATAGCTGTCATAGCCGTGCTGCTGTATATAGACGATGGTATTTGCCATCTGTTGCAAATTGGAAATCTTGACTTTCTGTGCATAGGCGCGGCTCTGCTGGGCCTTTACGCAGTCCTGCAAATTCACAACCAAACGAAGATTCGATTTGATATAGAGAACGGCAATGGGGTCGGCAACACTCCATTGCTGTTTTTCTTTTTCAGCGGCTAGAGCATTGCTTTCAAAAAGCATCAGAAGATGATTGCGGTCAAAACTGGTTCCCAGTGTTCGGGCAGAAATGTATTTCTCTCTGTTCGGCAGAAGATAGCTGAATCGCCCACGGTGATCTTTGACAGAAATACCGGATTCGGCTTGAAGCTGTCGGCTGAATTCTTCAAATGATTTTGCTCGCTTTGCTGCTGCAGTAATGGCATCCCGCAGTTTGTCCTTTTCGGTTTGAAATTTGGTTCGCATGGGTGTGAAGCCTTCTGCAATAAGTTCGGCGTTCAATTTGTCCAGATTGATCTGCCCGCGCTGTTTAGCATAATATTCCTGTTGCGTGATTTTGTTGACAGATGGGGAAAGCAAATCAACCTGATTGAGATTTTCTCTCATGCAGATGTTCATAAGAGACTGCTGTAAATGCTTCAGGTAATCTTTTGTCAGGTGGTGCTTGTAGCCGGCTTTACAGTCGATGGGACGTTCCATAAAGTTTTTTTGCGGAACATCCAGCTTTCGCAAACTGTTGATTACGATATGTACATGGATATTGCCGCTGCCGTTATGCCCGTCCATGTGGGTACAGACCAATGCCTGATGGCCAGGAAAATTTGTTTTTACATATTCCATGCCGATGGCCTGCGCTCGTTCTCCTGTGAGTCCGCATTCATCTTTATCCGTAGGATCGAAGCTGATGAGATAATGATGTGTCTTGATTTCATCATAATTCTGATTTTTATGGTACTGTGCATTGAGCATTTCACACTCTACATCAAAAAGTTCCGGTTCACAATTTATGCCATCCAGCAGAATATCCCGGCGGAGCACCCAGTTTCCATTTGCATCCAGCAGAGGTTTCTTCAAGACCTCATCGTGCTCATATTTCAAATAGTCGAGTGCCGCACCGTAGTCTGCGCTTTTACCTGCGACGTGTTTTAAGATTGCCACGATAATCACCTGCCAATTCAGCAATATCTTTCCGCATGGAGCGGAGGTCGGTCATGCAACGATTGATCTCTTCCAACATAGCGCGAGACTGGATACCACCGCTGTTAAAGAAGGCTGCAATCTGGTTCAGATTGTTTCCGATATGAGAGAGCTGACTTGCAAAATCCCGCAGTTCTGCAATGTCGGCAACGATGTTGTAATGAACGTGAAGTTTTTCGGTTATGGCCTGTTTCCTTACATAAACGGCAACAGGATAGCCAGCCTGTTCAGCAGAACACGAAACCAGTGCGTACTCCACATCGGTAAAACGAACCATTACATTCTTAGTCCGTTTGACGCTTTCATCCTTTTTGGGGCGAGCCATAGTGTGATCCTCCTGCATTTTATAGTTGCGAAGCAACTCCCGATAAGCCGTAGGCGTTCGGCTGCGAACACATTCATGTGGAGCCAGATAGCCAAAATCCAAGATTTTGTGCGTACCGTGGGGATGGGGAACGGAATCCCCATCAAGATTGCCGGGAATGAAAAATCACGAAAGTGAGTTTTGAGTTACCATAGGCGAATCTTGCCCTACTTACGGTGAAGCCGTTGCCTTACGCATTTTTTGGGCTCTTCTATCTTTAGAATCGGGCAGAGCGTGTTTCGCAAGGTGTTTTTGGAAAAAGACAAAAAAGTTTTTGAAATACCTTGCGAAATGGCCTTTCTCCAATTCTATAAGTGAAAGAGACTGACACACCACCCCAAAAACAGAAAGGAATGAGTGAATGACCGAAACAACTGCACGAACCTATCACACCATGGAAAACCTGCGCCAGATGGCACAGATCGATCTCCGTAATGTGAACCGCAAGGAACTGGTAGACATCAACGAAGTGGAAATTAGAAAAGACTTGTCGCAGCGGGAGCGGATGGTCGATTTCATTTCGCAGATCAAGAACCCTTATTGCTATCTCGACAAGGGCATGGTAGTGAAGATCAGCTTTGCGGGAGAGAACCGATTAGAGGACACACTGAAAAAATGCGCACGGACGCATCGGAGATAAAAAAGAAGAAAGCAGAAGAAAATTTACACTTTAGCACATTAAAGCGTTGACATGAACCACGAAATATGAGATAATGGCTTTGGGTCAAAACAGAATATGCTGATAAAGCCGATAATTTCTTGGTTTATTGTCTGAACGACAAATAGATTAGGAGGTTATCGGCTTTTTATGTTTTTTCAGGGAAATGAAAAATACAACTGTGCCACATATCTTCGATTGTCGCGTTCGGATGGCGACCAGCAGGAGAGCAACAGCATTAAAAATCAAAGAGCGTTGCTGAACGATTACATGGGTAAGCACCCGGAATTGCACAAGTTCGATGAGTATGTGGACGATGGTTACAGCGGCACAAATTTTGAACGCCCGGATTTTAAGCGGATGATGCAGGACATTGAGAAAAGGAACGTCAACTGCATCATCGTCAAGGATTTATCTCGCTTCGGCAGAAACTACATTGAAACAGGCCGTTATCTGGAAAGAATCTTTCCGTTCATGGGTGTGCGCTTTATCGCCATCAACGATCATTATGACAGTGCAGAGGAAAACGATGATAAGGGTCGTATTCTGATTCCGTTCAACAATCTTATCAATGACACCTACTGCCGGGATATTTCGCTGCGCGTTCGCAGTCACTTGGATGTGAAACGAAAAGAAGGTCAGTTCATTGGCAGTTTCGCAGGGTATGGGTATCGCAAAGACCCCAAAGACAAAAATCATCTGATTATAGATGAATACGCTGCGGGCATTGTGCAGGAAATATTCAAACAGAAATTGAACGGAATGAGTTCACAGCGCATTGCCAGTCACTTGAACGAACTGGGTGTCCTGCCGCCGAACGAGTATAAGAGAGCCAATGGATTCAACTATACCTGTGGTTTTCAGGCTGGGCTGAATCAAAAGTGGACAGTGGTTTCCGTCAATCGTATTTTGAAAAATGAATCCTATACGGGAACATTGATTCAGGGTAAACGCAGGAAAATCAATTATAAAGTAAAAAAGAGCCATGATGTTGGAAGTGAAAACTGGATTCGGGTGGAGGATGCGCATGATGCCATTATCAGCAAAGGCGAGTTCCAGCAAGTACAACAGTTGTTGGAACTGGACACTCGTACCGCACCATCGCAGACAACAGTTTATCCATTATCAGGCTTTCTGCGCTGTGCAGACTGCGGGCAGAATATGATTCGCCGCACGGTGACGAAAAACGGAAAGAAGTATCAATACTATCACTGCTCTACCTATAAGAATGGCGGCGGCTGCACACCGCACATGATAAACAGTGAGAAGCTGACGGAAAGTGTTCTGGCTGCGATTCGGCATCAAGTGACACTTCTTGTAGAAGCGGAAAAGGTACTCTCCAATGCAGAGTTGGCAAGCGGCGAACAGATTGGCATAAAGATTCTGGACAGCCAGATCACTGCACTGGAAGCTGAATTAGAACGGTACAGTAATTTGAAAATCCGTCTGTATCAGGACTTATGCGATGATGTTGTCAGTCGGGAAGAGTACGGAGAAATGAATACTCGCTTTGCGCAGAAGATAAAAGAGGTACAGGATAAGATTCAGGAAATCCGCGAAAAGAAGCAGGAGGCATTAAAGCACGACACACTGCTTCCTACTTGGTTGGAAGAATTTAAGCAGTACGAACATATCAAAACGCTCGAACGGAGGGTCGTGGTGGAACTGATCGACCACATAGATGTTCATAGCAAAACAGAGATTGAAATTCATTTCTGCTTCGAGGATGAACTGCACAGTATCACAGAAAAATTTATGGAATATCAAGCACATCATGGAAATGAGGTGGCAGAGGAATGAAATGGGTCAGTTATACAAGGTCGATTTCCAGCAGGATCGGAGAAGAAAATTCATCCAATACGATTGCGGAACAGAATGAGCGCATTGCACGGTATCTAAAAAAGTGCGGGTGCAGCGTATCCGAAAAATACAGTGACCGAAAGAGAACAGCAGAAGCCACGGAGGGCTTTGACAAATTGGTACAGGATGGGATGGCTCGGAAATTTGATGCAGTTGTTGTGGATTCTATCTTCCGCTGTGGAAGAACCCTTCCGTTTGCCATTGAAGCACTGCAGAGGACGTTCTATCCGCTTGGTATCCAATTTGCCGTTGTGGAAGATGACTTTTGCAGCGCAGATAAAACTGCCGAAGAAGTTGCAGAGTATTTCAATGGAAAGACCATTGATAAGATTCGTTCGGAGTTTATTACCAATCGCCAGAATCACTTTGAAGAAGGTACATTGACCCATCGACAGGCTAAATATGGTTATGCGCTGTCGGAAGATCGCAGAAACCTTGTTCTTAATCCTGAAAGCGCACAGGTTGTAAAGCTGATTTTTCAGATGTATCTGGAAGATATGAAAATCCCGGAAATCGCAAGAGCATTGGATGTACAGGGCGTTCAAACACCGCAAGTTCAGATGGCAAAGAAAAAAAGATCAAGAACAAAAAATAAGTGGCAGGATTCAACAATTCGCTCGATTTTGAAAAATCCTCTCTATATCGGAAAATGTACGCTGACACTGGCAAAGGCAAGGCGAGAATTAGAGGTTCCGGCGATTGTTTCAAAGACGGAATTTCAGAAAGCTCAGAAAAAGTTGGAATCTACGAGGTTGCCTTCGAGAAAAAAGGCCCGAAAAAAACCAAATCTGCTATTCAAAAAAATCTATGACAAAGAAAGCGGAAAAGGTCTGCTGTGCAGAACATCAGAAGATGAAAGCCAGCAAATCTATTCGTTTGACAAGGGGTATAGATGCTTCTCTGGAAAAGCCCCTTTCATCGAAAGCGAGAAAATCTTTCGAGAGATTCTTTCAGCTTTGGAAAAAGAAAAAATGCAAGCTGCGCATATTGATAGGGTGCTGGACTTGAATCCTGAGAAAGTCAAGCAGTGCATGGATGCTGGACTGTTGCAGTACAGAAAAAGAGCAAATGAGATTGTTGCGCACTTGATGGCCAAGGACGATGAACGAACAGCAGTTTATCGGAAATACGAGCAGGGATTAATTTCG
>ULPH01031683.1_pt1 | contig 12495 bp, 10 predicted proteins | sample 1953301 | NCBI WGS metagenome assembly ULPH01 (sample SAMEA4835623, study PRJEB28245) | human gut metagenome | biome: gut microbiome; material: fecal sample | place: Denmark | collected 2008 | reverse complement strand
AAGAGCGTATAGCCGACATCCGTCAGGCGCTCGCCGACCCGTCGGTGCGTGCCATAATGTGCAGCCGTGGCGGATACGGAGTGGTGCATCTGCTCGAGCATTTCGAACCGGGATTGTGGAGCCGCGATCCTAAATGGGTGATGGGATTCAGCGACATCTCGGCCTTCCATGCAGCGTTGGCCCGCGATGGCGTGGCAAGCATACACTCGCTGATGTGCAAGCATCTGACCGAGCGGCCCGACGACGAATGCAGCCGCGCGCTCCGCGACATCCTTACCGGCACCATGCCCGACTATGAAGTGGCGGCCGACCCTCACAACCGTCTTGGCGAGGCTGAAGGCAGAATTTACGGAGGCAATATCGCCGTGCTGAGCGGACTGCTGTCCACTCCGTTCAACTTGCTCCGCAAGGACCACATCCTCTTCATTGAGGACATCGACGAGGCTATCTACAGCATAGAGCGCATGCTCTACCATCTGCGTCTTAACGGCACGCTTGCCTCTACGCGTGCGTTGATTGTTGGGCAGTTCACCGAATACAAGCCGTCGAAGGACTTCGACAATATGTACGATATGGTGCAGCGGATGGTTGCCGACTACGATTTCCCGGTGGCTTACAACTTCCCGGTGGGGCATGTCGACTACAACCTTCCAATCATCGAAGGCGCCAATGCCCGCCTTGTCGTAACCCCCGACAAAGTGCGCCTCACGCTGTCAAAATAAAAAGACTGTTAGAAAAAACATTTGTGTCGTCTGAGATGGAAAATACAAGAATACATAAGTTGCCGTATGACGAGAAAGACATAGTGTCGATCTTCAATTATAGCAAGAAGCTGGTTGGCAGGACCCTTCGGGATTTCGTGCATGAATATCATGATTTGTCGGGAAAAGGAGGGCTTGGTCAACTTGTGGAGAAATTGTATTTTAAGTACGATATAAATAGTCGACAAGAGGCGGATTTTGCTTTTGTCAATGCAGAATTGAAATGCACACCCCTGAAAAAGTCGAGAGAAAATGAGTTGCTTATAAAGGAGCGTCTGGTGTGCAGTATGATTAATTATCAGGAAGACTGGGACAAAGCGTTCGAAAACTCTCATTTCTATCAGAAGTGCTTGATAATGTTGCTGTTGTTTTATCTGCATAATCCTTCTGTCCCAAAACTTGATTTGGAATTTGTTTTTGCTGTTTTATGGAAGATTCCAGAAAAAGACTTGCTTATAATCAAGCAGGATTACGATGTTATAATCAATAAGATAAGCAAAGGTCTTGCACACACCTTGTCGGAAGGAGACACTATGTATCTTGGTGCATGCAGAAAAGGGCAGAAAGGTGATTCCCTAATGCCACAACATGGGAATGAGCAGGGTGCACCTCGTCGGGCTTGGAGTTTGAAAACCGCATATATGCGAACAGTGCTGGCAGAGGTTAAAAAGAGGAACAAGGCTGGTGCTTATTGCAACTTTGAATTGCCTGATGCGCAAAAAGATGCAATGTTTTCTGTGCAAGAGCTCAGATGTCAAACGGTAGACAGTATTGTACAGACCCGATTTAAGCCATTCTTGGGCAAGACGTATTCTGAAATTTTGGAAGCGATAGGCGAAAAAGAAACAACATCCAAGTCGAAGTATTTTAAAATGGCCAATGCGATAGCAGGATGTGGCAAAGTGGCAAATGTGAATCGTTCGGAAGAATTTATAAAGGCAGGACTGACAATGAAGACAATACGTCTTTCAAAAAATGGAAGACTTAAAGAAAGTATGTCTTTTGAAAATATTGATTATCAAGAAGTTTTTGCGAATGAGAATTGGACCGAGTCAAGGTTGTATGAATTGTTTTCAAGCAGATTCTTGTTTGTCGTGTTTAAAGAAACAGACGGAAAAATTTTATTGCCATCAGGAAAAGAAGAGCCAGAATACAAATTGGAGAAAGTGGCATTTTGGACAATGCCTCAGTCGGATTTGAGAATAGCAGAGGAATATTGGGAGAATATTAGAAAGAGTGTGGTTGAGAATCATATTTCGGCTGAGTATTTTTGGAAGCAGAACGACAACAAATGTTTTCATGTGCGTCCGAAGGCTGTCAATTCTTCTGACAAGGCACAAAATCCAAACGGCGGAGTCGTCAACAAATATTGCTATTGGTTTAACGCCAAGTATGTTAAGAAAATCATAGATAATGAAATATAGTGAATTAGAATATATAGAATTCCCAGAGGAGTGTATGTTTGCAGAGCCGATTGTGGCTTATTCGCGAGATGCGCATAACCGAGTCCGACAGCTTGGTTTGTTCGATACACAAACGTGTGGTACAGAGGCTGGTGATATTCGGGTTGTTGAATTGTTTGCTGGAGTTGGAGGGTTTCGGGTTGGAATGGAACGCGCTTCACGCTCGTATAAGGTGGTTTGGAGTAATCAATGGGAACCATCGACAAAACGACAAGACGCAAGTTTGATTTATTGCCGCCGTTTTGGGTCTGATGGACATTCGAATGAAGATATATCTGCAGTTCCCACAGCGGAGATACCCGACTGCGATTTACTATGTGGAGGATTTCCTTGTCAGGATTATTCTGTAGCAACAACATTAAGTCGGTCGGGTGGAATTGATGGGAAAAAAGGTGTTCTTTGGTGGCAGATATATAGAATTCTTGAAGAAAAAGGGGAGAAGCGTCCAAAATATCTTATGCTGGAGAACGTTGACAGACTTCTGAATTCTCCTGCAACACAAAGGGGTCGTGATTTTGCAATCATACTTGCGTCATTGTCGGATCTGGGATATACGGTGGAATGGCGTGTGATAAATGCAGCTGAGTATGGTATGCCTCAGCGCCGTAGGCGCACATATATAGTGGCATATAAGGACGATACAAATTTGCATAGACAGTTTTATGTTGTTGAAAATAAATTCTTGTGGGTTTTGCACGATGGTGTTATGGCACAGGCATTTGCTTGTGAGCAAAAAAACGCACAAATTTCAGAATTTGAGATAAAAGGAGATTTGGTTGAGGTCTCAAAATCATTTAATGTTGGAATGAAAACAAGTCCGTTCGGAAATTCTGGAGTAATGAGTGGCAGAAAAGTTTACTCTTTAGATACAACCCCGATTTATAACGGACATTATATTTCTCTTGGAGAGGTTTTGGTCGATGATGAGAGCATTCCGGAGAGCTTCTATATTTCAGAAGAAGACCTTCCTAAATGGGAGTATCAAAAAGGGCAAAAATCCTTGAAACGGGTAAACAAAACCACGGGCTATGAGTATAACTATAGTGAAGGTGCGATGGCTTTTCCAGATGCGTTGGACAAAGCGTCAAGGACTATAATAACTGGAGAGGGTGGCGCTGGACCGTCCCGCTTCAAGCATATTATAAAAACAAAGTCTGGGCGATACCGTCGTCTTGTACCTGTTGAATTGGAACGTTTGAATATGTTCCCTGACAATCACACGTTTGGAGCAAGTGATATGCGCCGGGCATTTCTGATGGGAAACGCCCTTGTCACGGGCATTGTTGAGGATATTGCATTGGTGTTGAAAAACAGAATGTGATGTTGTCAGAAAAATGGCCAAATCGCTAAGCAAAAAATGGCCAAATCGCCAAGCAAAAAATGGCCAAATCGCCAAATAAGATTCGTAAATATTTGTTTATGTGGAAATTAAAAAATATCTTTGCATAAACAAAAATACGAACAAAAATGAGCGAATATAAGCCGCGGATAGCAGACGGAATATTGCGAGAGAAGTTGGAGGCAATTGGAGCTGTTTTGGTGGAGGGTCCAAAAGCGTGTGGTAAGACCACGACTGCCGAGCAGCAAGCCAAGAGCGTGCTTTATATGAACGATCCGATGAGGCGGATGCAGTATATGCAAATGGTTGAGACCGATATCAATACTTTGCTTGACGGTGCTGTGCCTCGACTTATTGATGAGTGGCAGACGGCTCCGCAGTTTTGGGATGCCATTCGTTTCACTGTTGACCACAGAGATGGCGATGGTCAGTTTATCCTTACCGGTTCAGCTGTTCCAGTGATAAACAATGGGCAGATAGAACACACAGGGACCGGCCGTTTTGGCTGGGTTAAGATGCGTCCGATGAGTCTTTGGGAGTCTGGAGAATCCAATGGCGGCGTAAGTCTTTCTGAACTGTTTGAGTCGCCAGAAAGCATTGGCGCTACAAGCACATTGTCATTGTCGCAACTTGCATTTGCAGTGTGTCGCGGCGGTTGGCCGAGGGCGGTGTCAAAGCAAACAGAAAAAGCGGCGTTGCTTCAGGTCGAGGAATATCTTGAGTCGGTGACGCGTTCTGACATTTCTCGTGTTGACAATGTAAACAGAGATTCAGATCTTGCAAAGAGGTTGCTTCGTTCGTACGCGCGCCATCAAGGCGCACAGGCAAGTGTTCCGACTATACGTAAGGATATCGCTGTCAACGAATCGGATTCGGTGAGCGACGTCACTGTTGAGTCGTATCTGTTGGCTCTCCGCAAGATTTTTGTCATAGAGGATATGCCTGCGTGGAATCCAAATTTGAGAAGCAAAACAGCGATACGGACATCTGATACAAGATATTTTGTTGACTCTTCGATAGCTGCTGCCGCATTGGGCATTGGACCGAAAGATTTGATTGAGGATTTAAACACATTCGGATTGTTGTTTGAAACATTGTGTGTGCGCGATTTGCGTGTGTTTGCAGATGCTCTTGGCGGTACCGTTTATCATTTCCGTGACAAAAACGGCCTGGAGTGCGATGCTGTCATTCATTTGAAGAATGGAAATTACGGACTCGTCGAAATAAAATTGGGTGGTGACACATTGATTGAGGCGGGGGCGTTGACTTTGACATCGCTGGCTGGCAAAATCGACACCACAAAAATGAAGAAGCCGGCGTTTTTGATGGTTCTGACTGGTGTCGGTGATTTCGCTTACCGTCGTAAAGACGGCATTTATGTTGTGCCGATAGGGTGCTTGAAAGATTAGTATGGTTGACACAATGACAGCCGAGCAACGGCATCGCTGCATGTCGCACATCCGCAGCCGCGACACGCGTCCGGAAACGATGGTGCGCCACTACCTGTTTTCCCGGGGATTCCGCTATCGCAAGAACGTGCGCGCTCTGCCGGGCACGCCCGACATTGTGCTTGGCCGCTACCGTACGGTGATTTTCGTAAACGGATGTTTCTGGCATGGGCATGAGGGGTGCCGTTATTTCCGCCTGCCGAAGACAAATGCCGGCTTCTGGCAGCAGAAGATTGAGCGCAATCAGGCGCGCGATGCTCGGGACCGGATGGAGTTGAGGCGTATGGGCTGGCACGTGATTCAGGTGTGGGAATGCCAGCTGAAGCCTCGCGAACGAGCCGCTACGTTGCGCAGCATCGAGCAGACGCTCTGTGGCATCTATCTCGACGACAATGCAGTGGAGCGAACCGACATTTCCCTTGCCGCCGAGGATGAAACTCCGTATAATAATTCTCTCCACAATAAATGAGTTATTTTATTTTGCATTACCTTTGTAGAGCGAAACAAAAAAACGTACATACTATGTCAACAGAATTGAGAGCCCAGGAAGGGCATAAGGCTAATTTGCCAAAATTGGACGGTTTCAGCGTCGGAATTGTCGTGGCTGAGTGGAATCCACAAGTGACGGAGGCTTTGTTGAAGGGCGCGCTCGACGTGTTTCACGCCGAGGGCTACACCGACGACAATATCCTCGTTGAGCATGTGCCGGGCACGGTGGAGCTTACTTATGGCGCGGCGTGCATGATTGACAATGTCAATGTCGAGGCTGTGATTGTGATTGGCTGCGTGATTCGTGGTGGCACACCGCATTTCGACTATGTTTGCGACAGTGTGACTCAAGGCGTGGCTCAGTTGAATGCAAACGGCGAGGTGCCGGTTGTGTTTGGCGTGCTTACCACCGACAATGAGGAGCAGGCGCTCGAGCGTGCCGGCGGTGCGCTTGGCAACAAGGGCGCGGAGGCTGCCGAGGTGGCTATAAAAATGGCTGACTTCACTCGCCGCATGCGTCAGGAATAAGCGGAAGTGACAAAGAATTTAACGAGGCGGAGGCTCATTTTTACGGGCTGCCGTCTCGTTTTTGTTTTCAGTGGAAAACGATGTCGGAGATGACATCGGCTCCTGTGATTTCATTCAGGCGTTTCACCAAATGGCTGCGGTTGAGCATCAGCTCGTTGCGCAGCGGAGCGGAAACGATGACCACATGCAGCACGCGGTCTTTTATCCAGCGGCGCACCGTCTGCCGGTTGATGTATTCGCCCACCACGTCGGGCCAGAAGGCTACAAGGCGTTGCTGGTTGGCATTGTCGTCGAGAGCCGCAGGGTCGAGAAACTGGCGCATCACGTCGCCTAAGAGCACGGGGTCGCGGCGTTTCATTGCATGCCTCCTTCCTGTCGGCACACACCGTTGTCGACCGTGAAAATGCGGTAGTCGCTACCCACCGCCTCCACAGTCTCGTCGAGGTGTTGGCGGTTGGTGTCTGACACAAAAATCTGCCCGAAAGCCGGTTCCGACACGATGCGCATAATGTTTGCCACGCGGTTTGCGTCAAGTTTGTCAAAAATATCGTCAAGCAGCAGGATTGGAGTCTGTCCGCATTCCGTTTTCAGAAAGTCGAACTGGGCGAGGCGCAGCGCGATTGTGTAGGTCTTGCACTGTCCCTGCGAGCCCGTGCGGCGCATCAGCTCGTCGCCGAGCATCAGCTCGATGTCGTCGCGGTGCACGCCCATCGACGTGTGTCCAAGCACGCGGTCGCGTTCCAGATTCTGACGCAGCACTTCCGCCATTGTCTGAGTGTTGAGCACGCTGCGGTAGTCGAGCCTCACCTGCTCGTTGCTGTCGGAGATGGTGTTGTAGTAGCGCATGAAGATTGGAGTGAACCTTTCAATCCATTGCTGGCGAGCCTTGTGGATGGCTGCCGCCGCCTGGCAAAGGAAAGTGTCGACGGTTTCGAGCAACAGAGGGTCGGCGATGCCCTGTTTCAGCATCGCGTTGCGCTGTTCGAGCGCACGGTTGTAGCCAATCAGCTGCTCCAGATATTCGTGGTTTCCCTGCGATATTATCCGGTCGATCAGTCGTCGCCGCTCCTCGCTGCCGCCGGCGATAAGATTCCAGTCGCTCGGAGTGACCATCACAAGCGGGAGCAGCCCGATGTGTTCGCTCTGCCGGCGGTATTCCTTCCCGTTGCGTTTCACGGATTTCTTCTTTCCGCGCTGCAGCGCGCACGAAATCTGCTCCGTTTTTCCGCTCCGCACATACTCGCCCTGCAGCAGCATGAACTCTTCGCCGTAGCGCACGGTTGTCGCGTCGGTTCGCGCGAGGCTGCTTTGACAGAAACTGAGATAGAAAATCGCGTCGAGCACGTTGGTTTTACCCATACCGTTGTTGCCCAGCAGGCAATTCACCTTCGGGGAAAAATCGAGCGTTGCCTCGGCGATGTTCTTATAGTTCAATATCGACAGTTTCGACAGTATCATAAGTGCAAAAATAACGATTTTTCCGCAACTGTCTGCAATGCCGTGTCGTTTTTAAATTGATTTTGACTGTGGAAAGCGAAAAAAAAGTTATCTTTGTCATATGGAAAGTTATATAGTATCGGCAAGAAAATACCGCCCTTCGACGTTCAAATCGGTGGTGGGTCAACACGCTCTCGTCAACACGTTGAAAAACGCCGTCAAGTCGGGACGTCTGGCGCATTCCTACCTGTTCTGCGGGCAGCGCGGTGTGGGCAAGACAACGATGGCGCGCATCTTTGCGAAAGCCATCAACTGTGAGCATCTGACGGCCGACGGCGAGCCTTGCAACGAGTGCGAGTCGTGTCGCGCGTTCAACGAGCAGCGGTCGCTCAACATCATTGAGCTCGACGCCGCGTCAAACAACAGCGTCGACGACATCCGCCAGCTGACCGACCAAGTGCTGGTGCCGCCAGTCACGGGCCGCTACCGCGTGTTTATCGTCGATGAGGTTCACATGCTTTCCGCTGCGGCGTTCAACGCCTTTTTGAAGACGCTTGAGGAGCCGCCTAAATACGTGATTTTCATTCTTGCCACCACGGAACGGCAGAAAATTCTGCCAACGATTCTTTCTCGATGCCAGAAATATGACTTCCAGCGCATCACGCCCTCCGACATCGCCGAGCAGCTGAAATATGTTGCCGACCATGAGGGTTACACAACCGAGCCGGAGGCTCTTAACGTGATAGCGCAGAAGGCCGACGGCGCTATGCGCGACGCCCTGTCGATATTCGACCAGGTGGCAGCCGCATCGATGGGCAACATCACCTATCGTGCCGCCATCGACAATCTCAACGTCCTTGACTACGACTATTATTTCCGTCTTGTCGACGCTTTTGCCGACAACAATGTCGAGCAGTCGCTCCTCGTCTACAAAGACGTGCGCGACCACGGTTTTGACTCGAGGGTGTTTATCAACGGTGTTGCGGCGCATCTGCGCGAACTTGTCGTGGCCCACTCGCCGGAACTGGTGCCGCTGATGGAAGTGACAGGCGAGATAGCGGAACGCTACAAGCAGCAGGCGGCACGCTGCCCGCTCGGCAAGCTGTATCAGGCTATGGATCTCTGCAACACGTGCGACCTTAACTATATCAATGCAACCAACAAGCGTTTCATTGTCGAACTTACGCTTATCAAGATATGCCAACTCTTTGGCGGAGAGACAGCCGCTCCGACCGCTCCGCAACCGCTGAGAAAGGTTGCTCCGGCAGCCCCTGCTGCACCAGCACCGCAGCGCCAGGCAGCTCCCGCGCCAGCGCCGCAACCAGTTCAGGCGGCTCCGCAACCGCAGGCGCCTGTAGCGCAGCCCGTGCGTCCGGTGCGGCCAGCACCGGTACCACGCCCTCAGGCAACGCCCGGCGGCAAGGTGGCAGGCTTGTCATCGGTGTCGATAAAGGCACCTATTTCCGGCACTGCCGTGCCACAAAGTCAGCAGCCGGCAGGCAGCAATGCCGCCGAGACTGAAAAAAAAAATGACATCCGGCCGCTGAATTCTCCGCGCAGTGAGGCTTATACCGACGACGCTTTTCGGGAAGGATGGCGCGAGTTTGTGCGTCAGCATGAAAAAGAGGCGATGCTCTACAACGCTATGATCAAGGGATTTCCGAGTGCCACAGGCGAGCCTTTCCATTATGAGTTTGTTGTCGACAATCCGGCGCAGAAGGATAAAATCGAGTCTTTTATGCCCGACATTCTCCAGTCGCTCCGCAACTTCGTGAGCAACGACAGCGTCATGCTCTCGGTGAAGGTGAGAGAGCGTCAGCCTGGCGAAAAAATCTGGAATCAGACAGAGCTTATGAAAGAGGCTGCGGAACGCAACCCCAAAGTGCTCGAGTTTATAAAGAAATATCAACTAAGCCTCGCCTAATCGATGGCGCGGCGGCAAACAACATAGAATGACAAAAAAGGTATTGGTCACAGGCGCCGGCGGATTTATCGGCGGATTTATTGTCGAGGAGGCGTTGAGGCGCGGCTACGACGTGTGGGCGGCGGTCAGAGCCACCACATCGCGTGAGTTTCTGAAAGACAGCCGCATCAATTTCGTGGAACTCGACTTTACCGACGGGGATAAATTCAAATCCACCATCGAAGCCCAATTGCGGCAGCATGGCGCGTGGGACTATGTGGTGCACAATCTCGGCGCTACCAAATGTGTCAATTTCAACGACTTCAACCGTGTGAACTACGGTTGTCTGCGGCTGCTTGTCGACACGTTGCGCTCGCTCGATGCCGTGCCCGACGGATTCGTGATGATGAGTTCGATGGGAGTGCTCGGTGTGGGCGATGAGAAAGGCTACACGCCCTTCACGGCTGACAGCATACCGATGGCAAATACAAAATACGGCTTGTCGAAACTCAAAGCCGAGACCTATCTGCAGTCGATAGCCGGCTTTCCGTATATAGCCATGCGCCCTACGGGAGTCTACGGTCCGCACGAGCGTGATTATTATCTGATGGTTAAGTCGATAGCGCAAGGTTTTGACTTCAGCGTAGGCTACCGTCGCCAACTGCTCACGTTTGTCTATGTCAAGGATCTTGCGTCGGCGGTGTTTGACGCGCTGGAATCCGGCGTGCGCCGCAAGTCGTATCTGCTAACCGACGGCAAAACATACACCCAGAGCGAATTCCGCGGCATCGTCAAGCATCTGCTTGGCAAGCGGTTTGTGGTCCCCGTGAAAGCCCCGTTGTGGATTGTAGGGATAGTATGCGCCATTGCCGAACGCATTGCCGCTGCAAAGGGCAAGGCAAGCACACTCAACCGTGACAAATATAAAATCCTGCGCCAGCGCAACTGGACGTGCGACATCACGCCCGCTGTCAACGACTTCGGCTACCATCCGCGCTACGACCTGCGTCAGGGTCTGGAAGAAACCATACGCTGGTATCGCGACAACGGCTGGCTGTAGACACTCAATCCACTTTTGCCATGGAAATGCTGATGCAATATATGTGGGAACACCGTCTGTGGGGCGCGCGCGAGCTCGCCACCAACGACGGACGCCGTGTGCGTGTCATCGACCCGGGCAGGCGCAACACAGACGCCGGTCCCGACTTCTTCAATGCCAAGGTGGAGATTGACGGCTGTCTGTGGGCGGGAAACGTGGAAATCCACTATCGCGCCTCCGACTGGCACCGCCATGGGCACGACGACGATCCGGCATACGATACCGTTGTGCTGCACGTCGTGGCAAAAGACGACGCTCCGGTGGTGCGCGCCAACGGCGAGCGCATCCCGCAAATGGTGATGGAATGCACCGCAGAAATCGCCGACCGCTATGCCGCGCTCGTGAATTCCACCGTGGAACTGCCATGCCGCCAGGTGATACGCGAAATGACAAGTCTCGATGTGGCGGAATGGGTGCAGTCGCTCATCTTCGAGCGGCTTGCCGACAAGAGCCGCCGCGTGAAGGGCTTGCTGGACCGTTTCCACGGCAGTTGGGAAGACACCTGCTACGTCACGCTCGCACGCACCATCGGATTCGGCACCAACAGCGATGCCTTCGAACTGCTTGCCAAAAGCCTTCCGCTCAACCTGCTGCACAAGCACGCCGACTCATTGCTGCAGCTTGAAGCGCTGTTTTTCGGGCAGGCAGGACTGCTCGACCGTCCAGCCACCGACCGCTATCAAGAGCAATTGCAGCGCGAATATGCGTTTCTCAGCACCAAATTCTCACTGCGCCGCCCTGAAGGACTTGTGTGGAAGGCATTCCGTATGCGTCCGCAGAACTTCCCGTGGCGCCGCATCGCCCTGCTTGCCCATTTTGTGCACAACGGCTTCCGCCTGATGGCAGATCTGCTCGATGCCAAAGGCGACGAGCAGCGCCTATGCGAGCTCTTCAGCGTGACGCTCACTGGCTATTGGAGCAACCATTACACGTTCGGTCGTGAGAGTCAGGAGACGCAGACAGCCCTTGGGCGCAGCAGCGTCGACATCGTGCTAATCAACACCGTCGCACCGCTCTACTACACGTATGCCGAAACCGCCGACGACTACGATTGGACGGAACGAGCCGTTGCCCTGCTTGAGAATCTAAAACCAGAACACAACCATGTCACCACAATGTTTGGCAACGCCGGCATGAAGATTGACAATGCCATGGTGTCGCAGGCGGTGATACAGCTGCGCAACGCCTATTGTCTGCCCCACAAATGCCTCTATTGCCTCGCCGGACACAAGATGCTGGCCGCAAAATAGTCGATTAGTCGTATTTCTTGGCATATTGGTCTTTTGGTGTTGAACAAAAAAGCCAATGGGATGTTCTTTGGACATAAGACCAAACTAAAACAAAATTTTATGAAAAAATTTATCTTATCAGCGATTTTAATCGTAAGTGCAGTGATTGGAATGAACGCGCAGGATGTTGCGTTGAGTATAAATGCCGGAGTAGGCACATCAACATGGGTTGGCGACCACTCATCAGGCACATCTCCACGTTTCGCCTATCGTGTTGGCCTTGGCGTGGATATGCCGATTCAGGGACGCTTCGGCTTCCGCACAGGTTTGAACTTCGAACAGATAGGAACAAATGTTGATACAAAGGACATTGCCAAAGATCTTGACACACACGTAAATCAGATGTATCTTGAGGTGCCATTGATGGGAACAATGCGTTTCGGTTTGAAGAACGCCGATGTGGTGTTTAATGCCGGTCCGTATCTCGCAGTCGGTGTAGGCGGCAAGACAAAAGCGTCTTATCGTGGTGAAAGTGTGTCGGAAAAAACATTCGGCGACGACGGTTTGAACCGATTTGATATGGGTATGGGCATCGGCCTCGGATTGGAGTTCGACCGATTCCTTGTAGGACTTGACACCCGCTACGGCTTCCTGCATATTGCAGACAACACAAAGGCTTACAACATTGCCTTGTTTTTCAACGTAGGATATAAATTCTAAAAAATAAAGACATAACTTTTTCCCGGGTGGACAGGATACCTGTCTGCCCGATTTTTTTATGCCTACGGCTAGCGTTTTT
>ULPH01024213.1_pt1 | contig 12500 bp, 7 predicted proteins | sample 1953301 | NCBI WGS metagenome assembly ULPH01 (sample SAMEA4835623, study PRJEB28245) | human gut metagenome | biome: gut microbiome; material: fecal sample | place: Denmark | collected 2008 | reverse complement strand
TTAAATAAAATTTAAGTGTTATAGTTGGAGGCAAAGATTGGACATCATAATCATCTCTTACTGAACTGTAACTTTTGAAACTTAAAAAATTCGTAAAAACCTTGAAAAAAACATGAAAAACTGATATAACTTAACTAATAAAAACCAAGGAGAAAATATAAAATGAAAGATATTTGGATAGACGCAACTAATAAGGAAAAGAAAGTTAATAAGAAAAAAATAGTTATTTTAACGATAATTATAGTATTTATTGTAATAGCAATTATAACAATTGGGCTATATAGTACTAATGACAAGGCAAGAGAATGGATTGATAAAAATATATTTAGAAAAGAAGTATTACAAGATAAAGTAGCAACAATAGATTTAAAAGAGAATCAAGATTCTAATATTTATGCTTTTAATAAATATATAGGTATTTTAAATAAAACTAAATTTTCAATTTATAATAGTACAGGAAGTCAGGAAAAGACACTTGATTTACAAATTTCAAATCCTATTTGGGGTTCAGCAAATAGATTTTTAGCAATAGCAGAAAACAAAGGGAAAAAAGTCTATTTAATTTCAGATAAAGACATAGCTTGGGAAGCGGAAGTGGAAGGAAACATTTCACAAGTACATGTTAATAAAAATGGATATGTAGCAGTAGTAATAGTAGATACAAGTTATAAAACAGTTATAAAAACATATAATCCTCAAGGAAAAGAATTGTTTAATACATATCTATCATCAACAAGAGCAGTAGATGTTAGCATCTCAAATGATAATAAGTATTTAGCAATTGCAGAAGTTGACACATCAGGTACTATGATACAATCTAGTATAAAAGTTATATCAATAGATAAGGCAAGTACTGATCCTACTAATTCATTAGAAAATACATATAAGGGAGAAGAAAATAAGCTAATAACTAATATAAAATATCAAAATAAAAATAAGCTAGTTTGTATGTATACAGACTCTATACATCAAATAGAGAACGGAGAAGATATAACACTAATAGATAATCAAAATAAAAAAGTAATATTTCAATCAGTAAATTTAGTAAATAGAGCATGTTCAATTGAAGAAAAATCTTCGGGATTATTTACAGCAGATTCTTTAGTAAATATAGTGAATATTGAAAATCATGAAATAAAGCAATATACAGCAAGTTCTGTTACTAAAGAATTATATACATATGGAAATATTATAGCAATTAATTTAGGAACAGAAGTAGAGTTCATTAGTACAGATGGATGGCTTGTAAAGAGATATGTGGCAAATCAAGAAATTACTAATATTGTTGTTTCAGATAGTATAGCCGGAATTATCTATAGAGATAAAATTGAAATTATAAACTTATAAAAGGGGATAAATTATGGGAATTGTAATTGATATAATAATTATATTATTTATATTAGCTTCAGCGTTTTTGGGCTATAAAAAGGGATTAATTTCATTGGCAATAAATATATTAGCATTTATAATTGCAATGGTTGTAACATTATTATTATATAAACCAATTGGTAATATAATAATTAATAATACTACAGTAGATGAAAAGTTACAACAAATGATACAAACCAAAATAGAAGAGTTTATGAAAAATGATGATAGTAAAGATAGTTCAAGTAAACTTATAGAAAGTGCAAAAAATGGACTTTTACCAGATACATCTAAAAGTTTATCGATAAATATTATATATGGAATAACATTAATAGTGTTATTTATAATAATTAAAATTTGTTTATTACTAGTTAATTCGTTAGCTAATCAAGTAGCAAAATTTCCAATTATAAAACAGTTTAATGAAATAGGAGGAGTTTTGTACGGATTATTAAGAGGAATTATTATTACTTATGTGATTTTAATGGTAATACAATTAGTAGTAATACTTAATCCAAATGGAGCACTTGATAATGCTATGCAAGAATCGTATTTAGCAAAGACAATGAGTACTTATAATATATTAAATGTGTTTTTTAAAACATAATATTTTCTAAAAAATACTATAAAATAAGAGATTGGGGTATTAGTTACGACTCAATCTTTTTTTGTTAATGTTGGAGTTTATGTTACTATTAAAAAGTAAATTCAGTAAAGATTATAAGAATGTAAATTATACTGTGTTTATTTATTGTGAATTTTTTGTAAAATTATTGCGTTTTATATATAAGTTTGTTATACTTATAACATAAAATTTTAGGAGTGAGCGATTTTGAAAAAAGGTAATTCCAACAAAAGAGAAAAAAAAGGAACAACAAATAAGAAAAAGAAAAAAGTATGGAAAAAAGTTTTACTTATAATGTTATTTATTATATTAATAGCAGGAAGTGTATTTGCATATAAAGTTTGCAAAAATGGAGGCGGAATGTCTGGGATGTTAGCAACAGTGGTAGGACATGACGAAAATACTAAGAAAAAATTAGGAGAATTTAGATGCCTAATATTAGGCATTAGTACAGATCAAGAAAATGTAGATTTAACCGATACTATTATAGTTGCTTCTTATAATCCAAATACTCAAAAAGCTACATTATTATCTATTCCAAGGGATACATATACTGGGAAAACTCCAGCTAAAGCAACAGCTTATGAAAAAATAAATGCATTGTATAGTAGAAAACATAGACCAGATGAAACTTTAAAAGCAGTAAATGAAATAACAGATTTAGATATTAAATATTATGTAGTAGTAAAAACAGAAGCTTTAATTAAATTAGTAGATGTAATTGGAGGTATTACATTTGATGTTCCAATTGATATGAATTATGATGATACATCACAGAATTTACACATTCATTTAAAAGCAGGAGAACAAAAATTAGATGGAGATAAAGCAGAACAGTTAGTAAGGTTTAGACATAATAATGATGGTACTTCATATCCAGAGGAATATGGTGACAATGACACAGGAAGAATGAGAACACAAAGAGAATTTATTATGCAAGTTATAAAACAAACAGCAAAACCAGAAAATATATTTAAAATTGGAGAAATTTTAGAAGTTGCAAAAGAATATGTAATAACTAATATAGACTTTGAAGTTGCAAAAGATTATGTCCCATATGCAGTAGAGTTTAATACAGATGATTTATTAACAGCTAGTTTACCAGGAATCAATACTAATAAAAATACATCTGGAACATGGGTATTTACACATGATAAAAAAGCAACACAAGCATTAATACAGGAATTATTTTATGATAGAGATAATACAGAAGAGTTAACTGAAAATGCAGAAACTACAACAAATAATGTGACTTCAAATATTTCAACTAATAGTACTATTAATAATACAGTAACATCAAATAAAAAAAGTGATATTAAAATAGAATGGAAGCGGAGATAGTAAAAAACTACAAAAGGCAGTAAGTGAACTAGAAGGAGCAGGTTATAAAGTTACTAGAACTGGAACTACTAATTCAACTTCTAAAACAACTATTATAGATAAAAAAGATGTAAGCAATACTTTATTACAAAATATGAAAGAAGTATTAGGTACAGGGGTTATACAAAATAGTCAATCAAGTTCAAGCAAAGTAGATGTAACGATTATTATAGGAAAAGATTATTAACAATCAATATACTATTATAGAAAAGATAAGATAACAATTTGAAATACTTATCTTTTCTATAATAAATTTAATTCAATCAAATTTATTTCAAGTAAAATTCTTACTAAAATTCAAATTAATAAATATTAGTTATAAAGCACATAATGTGGTGGTTATATAAAAAACCAAAGAAAAAATATAAGATTAATATAAATTATATGGTTTGCTAAATTATTCTGAGGAAGGAGAGATACATATAAGAATAAATGATATCAATAAAAAAAATAAAATTCTATTAATAGTAATTGTAGCAATTGTTGCAATAATTAGTTACTATTTTATTTTTGATAGAAAAGAAGAGTGGTTAAACAATCAAGAACAAAATTTAGAAATAAAAGAAGAGATTAAAACAAATGATCAAATTGAAAATAATTCTAATGAACAACAACTAGAAAAAAACGAAAATATAATTGTTCATGTTAGCGGAGCCGTAAATAAAGAGGGAATTGTAGAATTGAAAAATAATTCCAGAATTATAGATGCTATAGATAAAGCTGGGGGATTAAAAGATGAAGCAGATATTACAAATATAAATTTAGCATATATAATAGAAGATGGGATGAAAATTCATATACCAAGTAAAGAAGAAAAAGAGTCAACTATAATTGTAGAAAGTAATATAGATTCTGGAACAGTAGAACAAAGTAATGAGATAAAAAGTAATAATAATAAAAAGTTAAAGATAAATATAAATACAGCTACTAAAACGGATTTAGAAACTTTACCTGGAATTGGAGAATCAACAGCTTTAAAAATAATAGAATACAGAAAGGAGAAAGGAAAGTTTAAATTAATAGAAGATATAAAACAGGTAAATGGCATTGGAGAAAATAAATTTAATAAGATAAAGGAACTAATTACAGTATAAAATAGTAAATAAAATGGCATGTAATCAAATTGTAATAAAAATAAAATATTAAAGAATGTAGTGTTTATATTTTAAATATCCGCAAGTAGTTTTCTAGTAATGCATTGTAATATTCTTGAACTAAGAAATAGCTACTATTGAAACTATAATAATAATGTAGTAAATTTAAATTAGTGATTAATAACATTAAAGGGGATATTATTATGAAAATTATGAAATTTTTAAAAGTATTAAATTTTTTATTTATTATTTTGGTGGCAGAAGTAATAATTGGACTAGTATGTATAACAAATAAGATAAAAGATGCTAAGTATGAAGAAGATAAAACTAGTATTACTCAAATAGCAATTAATCCAATTGAGAAAAAATTGGCTAGTTCACAAGTTACGAGAATTACTTCATCAAGTAGATTGATATTAGAGCGTATAGTAAAAACCATGGAAAATACTGGATGTGGAAAAGCATATTGGGATCAATGTAAAAATGCAGTAAGGACGCCAACACCTACTTCAGGAGGATTATATTATATAGACATACCATTATTTTATTTTAATGAAGTCGTTGGAGATTGTAAAAAGATAACAGAGTTTGATTTTTCAGGATTAAGTATAGGAAGAATAACTACGTTACCTGATTTTTCAAAATGGCCTAATTTAAGAAGATTAAATTTTTCTAATTGTAAAATATCTGAAACAAGTGGATTTATGACTTCTTCTGGAAGGAAAGCTTTAAGAAAGATTACATATATAGATTTAAGTAAAAATAATATTGAAAGCATAAATGCTGGTATTGTACATGATGCTAGATATAATTTACAACACCAAATAATAACTAAATATTTAGGAACAATAAAAAGTGGAAATACAGGAAATAGTACATTGCCAGATATCTTTGTGAAATCATATGGTAATATAGTAGCACCTACTTATTATAAGGAGAATATTGTCAAGATATCTGGAAAAAAAGTTACAGTTAAAAGTAAAGGAAAAGAACAAGAAAAAGCAATGGTTCGAATACCAGGTACGTCAAGTTCACCATTTAAAGGATCATATGTAATGTTTAATTGGTCAGGAATCAAAGCAAGTACTAATCCAAATAATAACAACAACAATAATAACAATAATAATCAAATTTATTATAATATATCTCTATCATATAAATCAAGCACTACCAGTGGGTGGAAACAAATAAAATATATTGAAATTTATCCAACTTTTGGGGAAAATGTTAATTACAATAATGCTAAAGTTTATGTAAATGGAAATTATGTAGGAAATAATAAAGTAAAGTATCCAGTAACTAAAAATGGAAAATATACTATAAAGATAACATATCCAGGATTAAGAGATTTAATTCTGAACCAAGAAGTTAAAGGAATAGATAGAGAACATCCAACTTTTACTACTAATTATAGAAGTGAAATAGGTAAAAATATAAAGTATTTAACAGTATATGCTAAAGATAATGTTGCTATAAAAAATATATCAGTAAATGGAACTAATATATATAGTTGTAATAAAAAAGATTATTATTGTGCATATTCAAAAACATATAAAATCACTAAATCGGGAAAATATACAATTAAAGTTGAAGATTTAGCAGGAAATTGGAGAAAGATAGAAGAGAATGTTAAAGTAGACACTACTCCACCTAAAATACAAAGTTTACAAATAAAGAAAAATGATAAGATTTATGATAAAGATAAATGTGCAGTAAAAGTAGGAGATAAATTGATATTAAATCTTAAAGCACATGAAGAAGTTTCAAAATATAGTGGAATAAAAATTAATGGAGTAGATTTAAAAACAAACACAATAAATGTAGGAAATAAAACCAATTTCTCTATAGAAATTCCAATAACAGATAAATTTGGAGCAGGGGCTTTATATGGAGATTATGTAATAGAAATATATGGAATATCAGATAAATGGGGGAATGCTACAAGTTATGTTATAAAAAATAAAGTTTATTTTGATAGTAGTTATCCTGAAATAAGTGAAATAAATATAACAGGAGGAAAATTGTCATATGATAAACAAAAAATGACAATATACCAAAATCAAAAAATAATAATAGATTTAACAACAGAAGAAAAACTTGGAAATAATCCAGAAATATATGTATGTGGACACAAAACAACTTTTGCTAGATTAAAGAACAAAAATAAAAAAGATAAAAGTGAAATATATCATTATTATGCATATTTAGATTCAAATTATATACTACAAACAGCTAATGCATTTGGTTATGTAGATAAATGTATACCAATAGAGATAAAGAATTATAAAAACTTATCAGGAAATTTGGGAGATGACATTATTATAGATGAAAGTAACAAATCTTCAAATGGAATTTATTTATATTACGGAAATAGTGAATTAAATAAGTTATATTTAGCAAGTGATAAGAATGAAAAGGATAGGGCTATAGCAGGAGATATAAATCAAGATGGATATATTAATGAATACGACTATTTGTTATTACAAAGATATTTATCTAAATTACAAGAACTTACAGATGATCAAAAAAAATATGCTAATGTTGATGGAAATGAATCTATTGATGCTAATGATTTAACAGCTTTAAAAGTTATTATAAATAAAAGAGTAAATTCATTACAAATAGGAAGTTCAGAAACATTTAAGGTATATGACAATGAAAATAAATTAGTTTCAGGTGATAATTTAAAATTATCTGTTACTGAAGGAGAAGAATTTATAAATGTTACCGAAAATGAAGATGGTATTTCAATTAAATCAAAAAATGAACTATCAGCTTTAAATGGTAGTGTGGTAATAAAAGCAACATATCTAAATGAAAAGAATGAAGAGGAAAAAGCAGGAGAAATAAAATTAAAGATAATAGATAAAAATAATGTTACTACAGGATTTGAAGTAATTACTGGGAAAAAAGTAAATAAGAATATTTTAGGAGATGTTAATAAAGATGGGTTTATTACAGAGGTAGATTCATTTGATGTACAAAGAGCAATAGTAAATTTGATTCAACTTACAGAAGAAGGAAAAGAAAGAGGAGATATTAATAAAGACGGTGTACTAACCGTATCTGATGCCACAGATATTCAAAAAATGTGTGTTAATAATTATAATGGAATGTATAAAAATGATGTTTTTACATTAAAGTTTAATAGTTTTGAAGATAATAATTATGAAGACATTAAAGACGAAAATATTCAAAATCAAATTAGATGGTATGCTGAAGGGCAAGCAGATATGGTAACTATTACTCCAAATAATGATGGAAGTGCTAATATTAAAGTTAATGAAAATGCTGTAACAGGTAGCAAAATAGTTATATGTTGTAGCATGCTAGATGAGAATAGTGAAGATAATAAATATAAAACAGCTAGATTTAATATTGAAATTATAGATAAAGCATATGTTGAATTAAGTGAAAATACAATAAACTATGATTTGTCTAACTTACCGGATAAATATACATATTTAAAAGTAAACACAAATTTAGATAATAAAGACGCTGAGTGGAAAAGTTCAGATGAAAATATTGTAAAATTAAAAGAGGATAGTTATGGAAATGTAGAAGTTATACCTGTAAAAGAAGGAACTGCAAAGGTAACTGTTACAATCGATGGTATAAGTGATGAATGTGATGTAAAGGTAGAGAAGTCTATTACTAAAATTTATACAAGTAAGCAAGATATTACGCTAAAAGAATCATTAGAAGATGAGGAATATATAATTGCAAATTCAGTATCTAAACTTCTAAAATCAAGTGCAAATAGTCAAGATATAGAAGGAGAAATAGATGCAACAGAAGAACCAATTATTACATCATCAGATGAAGATATTGCAAGAATGTATAAGGATGAAGAGACAGGAGCATATAAAATACTTGCTATTTCAGAGGGAAAAGCAACTATAGAAATAAGTAGCCCAACAAATGAAGATGTTAAAGAGACAATAAAAGTAAATGTAAAGCCATTAAATATACCTACTATTCAAAAAGTTACAATTGATCAAGATGAAGGACAGCAGGAATATAAAAAAGGTGAAAAAATAAGTTTTAAAGTTGTATTTTCAGAAGAAATAAAGGGAGAAGTACCAGAGCTACAATTAGTATTTGGTAATAATTCAAGTGTTGGAATTCCTAAATTTGTTGGAATAGAAGATAATAATACAGCTATTAGATATGAATATGAAGTTCAAGAAGGAGATAATGGAATATTAAAAATATTAGGATTAAATGGTGGAAATTTAACAGATGATACCGGTAAAATGGATACTATATTAACAGTTAATAATGAAGAAGAAGAATTTACTATTGAAGAGACAGAAGAAAATATAGATATAGAAAATGAAACATTGGAAGTTTCATCTAATGATGAATCAGAAGATGAAAGCAAAGAACTAAGTGAAGAATATATTTCTAGCAATACTAAAGCATTTGTAGGAGATGATGTAACAGAGCAAGACGAAATGTCTGATGAATTAACAGGCAATTTAGAAACAGTTCCAAACGGAATAAATTTATTAGTTGGTGAAGTTATAGCAGATACTACAGCGCCAGAGATAACAGTAGTTCCAGAGATAGAGAAAGATAGCTATTATTTAAATAAAGGAGATATTGTAAAAGTTAATATTACTTCAAATGAAGATTTAGCAGAATTGCCAACAGTTACAATGGGAGGACAAGTGGCTACAGTAGAAGGTAGTGGCAAAGAGTATACAGCTAGTTTAGAAATAAATGACAAAATAAAAGAGGGATATCTTGAAATCCAAGTAAGTGGATGTAGAGATTTATCAGGAAATGAAGCAAATTTGACCGTAATGAATGAAGAAAATATGGATGAGCCAATAGTGATTGATTATTCAAAATCAACTATAAAGGCAATTTATATAATGGCAGAAGAAGGAAAAAATTATAAGGCAGGAGATAAAGTTAAAATTAAAGTCGTTTTTGAAGATGAAAATATGAAAAACAGAAATGAGTATATAGCAGCTGAAGAAGTACCTGTATTAAATATTAAATTTGGAAGAAACAAAGCAGAAGGAAATTTAGAAAGCGACTATACTGTAGGAGAATATGTAAATTCTATAATATATACATATACAATATCAGAAAAAGATATTGGCAAAATGACTATTAATAATATAACAGGAAATATAGAAGATGCAGCTGGAAATAAAACAGATTTAAGTAAGATTAATATTTCAAATGTTGTAACTGGACAAATAAATGAAATTGTGAAAGAAAATGAAAGCAATAGTAATAAAAATGAAGGAGTTTTAGAAAAATTACCATTTAAGTTACCATATACAGGTTCAGTAGCATTTTGGATTATAATAGCATCTGTTGGAGTAGGAGCTACAATTGCAGGAGTAAGTTATATAGTGAGAAAAAAACATTATATAAAATAAGCAAAAAATTAAAAAAGAGATTTAAGTTATAATTTTAACTTAAATCTTTTTTTTACTATTTTTTTTATAAATTAAAATAAAACAAATTATAATAAATATAAAAGCAATACTTAAATACAAAATGTAAATTGGTAATTTGGATTTTTCAACGTTATGTTCAGCAATAATATTAGTCGAATAAGTAACTCCTGCTACTGTATATTTTATTTTACCTAAAATAGAGCCTTCTTCAATTGGAGCTGAAATATTATCATTCAATATTATTTCAGGTGAAATTTCAGAAATATCTTGAGAATTAGATATCAGTACAGGAATACTTTCATCTAATAATAGATTCAGACTTTCGGTTTCTTTTGTTGCATTAGAGATGGTTATATTACTTGCAATGTCTCCTTCATTTGCAATAATCTTAATAGAATAATTAGAATATGCAAAGTCATAAATAGCACGAGTATCAGAAAATCGATTATTACTTCCAAGTACAACTCCAATTAATTCTAAATCATCTTTATAAGCAGAAGAAACTAAGCACTCTTTTGCTTGAGAAGTAAATCCTGTTTTTCCAGTAGTTAAATATTTATAATAAGATGAACTATTTGGAATTAAAAGTTCATTTGTAGAATTATATGTTCTAGTGCCATATTTGTTAGTTGATGGGATAGAACAAGAAGCTTGACCAGAGATTTTTCTAAATGTATCGTTCTTGAGGCAATATTTCATAATTATTGCTAAGTCATGAGCAGTTGTATAATGATTTTCATTATGCATACCATAAACATTAGTAAAATGAGAATCAGATAATCCTAATTCATTAATTCTAGTATTCATCATAGAAACGAAACTGTCTGTTGAACCTCCAATAAATTCTGCTAATACGTTAGCTGCGTCATTAGCAGAGTGAACTAATAAAAGTTCTAATAATTGTTCAACTGTAAGTTGTTCACCAATTTGAATATTAGCTATTGAATAACCATCTGGAATAGACATAATAGCATCATAGCTTGCTGTTACTAAATCATCTAAATTTGAATTTTCAATAACAAGAATTGCTGTTAAAATCTTAGTAGTACTAGCAGGGTACATTTTTTTATTTTCGTTTTTACTATATAGGATTTTATTAGTTTTATTGTCAATTACAATAGAAGCATCTGCACTAATTGAAGGTTGATTTACAATATCAGCTGATAGAACATTTCCAAATGGAATTAAAATTAAAAATGTACATAATAATATAATAAATATTTTTTTTATTTTCATTTTTTTATATGATTATTTAATAAACTAAATAAATCATGGACTCCTTTCTATTAAAACAATATAAATAATATATCGTATTTCGACAAAAAATTCAATAAAAATACTTTTAAAAGTACTTTTTAGTTGTTATAATATACAAAAAATTATCTAGAGTCAGAGTCATCATAATCTATAATTTCACAAATAGAATCTCCGGAATCTATTGAAGATCCTTTATCTAAAATCTTTTCTAATTCATCGTAAGTATATACTTTACTAAGTTTTTCAACTATTATTTTTCTTTGATTATCTTTGCTATATTCCTTTAAGTCAGATGATAACATAGTTTTAGCAACTCCATAAATTACGCTAGCAGCCCAATGTCCATTCCTTTTATCGTTTGCAAGTGTGTGATTTGCTTTAAAGATTATATTCTTTGTTTCTTTTATTGCATCATCTTTTTTTAAGTAATTACTTAGAACCATTAAATCTTTATATTTGAAGAAGTATGTAGCGTTATCAGTAGCATATTTAATGGTTGTATTAGGATTTTTTATATGTTCTTCTTTTTCTTCATAAATTCTTTCTGCAATTATAACACTATTTAAATTTACTTTTCCACTTTCATCAGGGATAATATAAAATTCATAATTATAGAAAGGACTAGTCTCTGATATTTCTACTTTATTTGGTTTACCAGCTTTTAACAAACTAAAAAGGGACTCTCTTTCATTTGGGTCAATCATTAATTTAGGTTTAGAGCTTTTGCTTGAAGTGTTTTTTTCTTCATTAAAATACAAGCTATCATCTCTTTTTATTTTTTGGAGTTTATCACCTATTACTAATACAATATTAGAATATTTTTCTAAATCTTGTAATTGAGTATTATTTATAATATCAAGTGTTTTTTGTTTACTTATAATTGATTTTTGTGATAATTTTAATAAATCATCCTCTCTAATAAGAGCCTTTGAGTATAATTCAAAGATTTCTTCTTCAGGGATCCAACCTTCTTCTAAGAGTTTTAGTCTTTCTTCATAATTAATATTTTCTTCCCATACTAATTGTTTTATATATTCGAAAGGTAAGTTACCGTTTTTTACGAATTTTTTTACATCATTTAATTGAATAATATTTTCTTTATATAAGTCTGTTAAAAAAGTTTCTATTACAGAAGGATCATTCCATTCTATAATAGTATTTAATGTTAATAATCCTTGTTTATAAAATTCTTCTAATTGAGTTATATGTGTATCTATATGTCTTTTGTCATAATTTTCAATCATTTGCTCCATAAAGTTTAGTGAATATTTTTCGGTTTCTTTAGGATTATCATTTAGTAATATTTCTTTATAAAGATCTAAATATCTAGTATAGTTTATTAAATTATTTTCTTCA
>ULPH01055544.1_pt1 | contig 12603 bp, 8 predicted proteins | sample 1953301 | NCBI WGS metagenome assembly ULPH01 (sample SAMEA4835623, study PRJEB28245) | human gut metagenome | biome: gut microbiome; material: fecal sample | place: Denmark | collected 2008 | reverse complement strand
CAGCCGCGTCGGAGGCTGCTTCCTCGGCGGCATCGGAGCCGGAAGAGGACGTCTTTAACGGCAAGGCAATCGTTTCCGGCCGGTGGGCGGAGCTGGACACGGCGGCCCTCACGGACGATGACACCCTCCGCACCATGGCACAGCAGCTGAAGGCGCAGGGCGTGGAATACGCCGTGCTGACCCTGAAAGATGCGGCCGGAAACATCTACTATGCATCGCAGGCGGCGGCTGCGGCGGGCGGCATCGTGGCCGAACCGCTGGACGCCGGGCACATCGCGGCCATCCTGCGGGAAGAAAAGCTCATTCCGGTGGCGCAGCTGGCGGCTTTCAAGGATCCCATCTCGCCCCGCACCGACCCCTCCATGGCCATCCACTACAACGGCAGCGCCCTGTGGCTGGATGCCCAGAAGAACGGCAACCCCTGGCTGAACCCTTATTCCACGGCGGCAGTGGAGTATGTGGGCGACCTGGTGGAAGAGGTGCAGCAGCTGGGCTTTGAGCAGGTGGTGCTGACCAATGTGCAGTTCCCCAAGCTGAGCAAAAAGCAGGACTACGGTACCACCAACGGGGTCTCCCGTGCCGACCAGCTGAAGGCGGACATCGCCGCCCTGCAGGACCGTTTGTCGGGCAAGGTGACCCTGTGGTTCAGCTACACGCTGGATCAGTGCAAGAACAGCAGTGTGGCGCTGGACGTGCCGGCCCTGACCCTGGGCGTGCAGAACCTGCTGGTGACCTCGGACGCGGCCATGGATGCCGATGCCCTGCAGGCGCTGGAAACGGCGGCCACGGATGCAGGGGTGGAGAACCTGACCGTACACGCTGCAGACCGCTTTGAGACCGACCGCGTTTCGGGCTGAGTGATGCAGTAATTGTCTTTGATGATACGGGAAAGTGAGGAATCGACCATGAACACCACAACTTGCTTTGCACCTGCGCACATCCTTCTGCCTGCGGAGCAGATCCCGCTGGAACAGTGGGGCTGCATTGCCTGCGACCAGTTCACCAGCGACCGCGAGTACTGGCAGCGGGCCAAAGAAGCGGCTGACGGCAGCCCCAGCACCCTGAACCTGATCCTGCCGGAGGTGTATCTGGAGGACGGCGACGCGGACGCCCGGGTAGAGCAGATCCATGCCACGATGGCGGATTATGCACAGAACGTGCTCACCCGCGCCGTGGACGGCTTTGTGTATGTGGAGCGCACCGAGCAGAGCGGCCGGGTGCGGCAGGGCCTTGTGGGCAAGGTGGATCTGGAAGCCTACAGCTATCAGCGCGGAGCAAAGTGCACCGTGCGGCCCAGCGAGAGCACGGTGGAGAGCCGCATCCCGCCCCGCATGAAGGTGCGCACCGGTGCCGCACTGGAAACGCCCCACATCATGATGCTGGCCGACGACCCTCAGTGCACCCTTATCGAGCCCATCGCGGCCCGCAAGAACGAGCTGCGCAAAGTGTACGAGGGCGAACTGATGCTGGGCGGCGGCCATGTGGCCGGTTGGGCCGTGGAGGACCCGGCCATGATCGACCAGATCGAGACGGCACTGGCTGCGCTGGGCAGTCAGGAGGCCTTTGATGCCAAATACCCGGATGCTGCCCGCCGCGACCCGCTGACCCTGGCTGTAGGCGACGGCAACCATTCGCTGGCCACCGCCAAGGCCTGCTGGGAGGAACTGAAAAAGACCCTGACCCCGGAGCAGGCCGAGAATCACCCGGCCCGGTGGTGCCTGGCCGAGGTGTGCAACGTCCACTCGCCCGCCATCGAGATCGAGCCCATCCATCGGGTGCTGTTCAATGTGGACTGCGCTGCCGTGCTGCTGGCGCTGATCACCTGGAGCGACGAGAACATGGCAGGCTGCTGCTTTGGCGGCGAGAAAAAGCAGCCCTTTACGCTGGCCGGCCCTCACATGGCCAACGTGCTGAGCTTTGAGGAGCCCACCGCGCCGCTTACCGTGGGCACCATCGACGAATTTATTGAGTATTATCTGGAGCGCCACCCGGAGGGCCGGGTGGACTATGTACACGATGAACCGGCTGTGCGCGCGCTGTGCAAGAAGGGGGCTGTGGCCTTCCTGATGCCGCCCTTTGCCAAGAGCGACCTGTTCAAGGGCGTTGTGATGGGCGGCGTGCTGCCCCGCAAGACCTTCAGCATGGGCCATGCGGAGGAAAAGCGCTATTATATCGAGTGCCGGAAAATTACGGAATGAGAGAGCGCAATAGCCTTCCCCCTTGGGGGAAAGCTATTATAGGAGAACCATGACATTTGAAGAACTGAATCTGTCCGCCCCGCTTCTGCGCGCTGTGCAGGAGGCAGGCTATGAGACCCCATCGCCCATTCAGGCAGCGGCCATCCCGCCGGTGCTGTCCGGCCGGGATCTGATGGGCTGTGCCCAGACCGGCACCGGCAAGACGGCCGCCTTTGCGCTGCCCATGCTGGATCGCCTCACTGCCAACCCGCCCCGCCGCAAGGGGGCCGTCCGCGCGCTGATCCTGACCCCCACCCGGGAGCTTGCCTTGCAGATCGGCGAAAGCTTTGACGCCTACGGCAAGTACCTGAACCTGCGCAGCACCGTGATCTTTGGCGGTGTGGGCCAGGCCCCGCAGGTGGAGGCCCTGAAAAAGGGCGTGGACATCCTTGTGGCCTGCCCGGGCCGATTGAACGACCTGATCGGGCAGGGCTTTATCGACCTGTCGGATCTGGAGATCTTTGTGCTGGACGAAGCCGACCGTATGCTGGATATGGGCTTCGTGCACGATGTGAAGAAGGTGATCGCCAAGCTGCCCAAGGTGCGCCAGAACCTGATGTTCAGCGCCACCATGCCCGCCGAGATCGAGCAGCTGGCCGCCGGCATCCTGCGGGACCCGGCCTTTGTCAAGGTGGACCCGGTGTCCAGCACCGTGGACCGCATCCAGCAGAGCCTGTACCATGTGGAGAAGGGAAACAAGAAATTCCTGCTGCCCTGGCTCATCCAGAATCTGCAGCCCCCGGTGGTCAACGCGCTGGTGTTCAGCCGCACCAAGCACGGGGCCGACAAGATCGCAAGAGACCTCACCAAACAGGGCATCCCGGCGGCGGCCATCCACGGCAACAAGAGCCAGACCGCCCGCGTGACCGCACTGGAGGACTTCAAGGCCGGTAAGACCAGGGTACTGGTGGCCACCGACATCGCCGCCCGCGGCATCGACATCAGCGAGCTGTCGCATGTGTTCAACTACGACCTGCCCGAGGTGCCGGAGACCTATGTGCACCGCATTGGCCGCACGGCCCGTGCCGGAGCCGACGGCACCGCCGTCAGCTTCTGCGCCCCGGAGGAGCAGGAGTATCTGGCCGGCATCGAAAAGCTGAACCGCCGGAAGATCCCAGTGGTGTCCGGCCACCCGTGGGACGGCGTGCCCGCCCCGGTGCGCCCGGAGCCGCCCGTGCGCGGCAAAAAGCCCAAAGCTGCCCCCGAACAGGCCGGGAAGCAGCCGGAACAGCAGGCAAAGCCCGCCAAGGCAGCGGCCGCCCCTGCAAAGCCTGAAAAAAAGGCTGCTGCCGTGCCCAAAGCGCAGGCAAAGCAGCCCGTAAAACTGGAAAAAGAGGAACGAACCATGGATGATCCCAAGCGTACTTCCGGCGGGCGCAGCAATGACCGCCGTTCCAACAATAACAACAACAGCCGCCCCCGCCGGGAGCAGAACGCCCCAGCCCGCGGCAGCAATGCCCAGCCCAAATTTGACCCGCACTTTGTGAGCGCCCCGGAGGCAACGCCGCTGCGCTCGGCCAGAAAGGCCCCGGCTGCTCCCGCTGCCCCGGCCATCAAGACCGCGCAGGGTGCTCAGGCCGTGCAGGGCCAGAATGCCCCGAACGGCGACCGCCGCAATGCAGGCCGCCGCAGCGACCGGAACACCCCGAACGACCGCAATGCCCGCCCGGCTGCAGCCGGTGGTGCAGGCCGTGCCCCGCGCAGTGAACGCAATGAGCGCACCGGCAGCCCCCGCAGTGCCGCCGGCGGCGCAGGCCGCGCCCCCAAGGCCGACACCGGCCGCCGCAGCCGTCAGCCCGCTGCAAAGGACGAGGACCCGGGCCTTGTGCTCATCAGCCGCCGCCCGCCGCAGCAGAAGGTCACGAACTTTGAGGAGTACATGAACGCCCACGGCGGTGCCACCGCCCCCATTGAGGACCACAGCGACGAGGTATGAGCCTGAACGAATTTGCCCCCTGGCAGTGCCCCCTGTGCGGCGCGCCGCTTGCCGGGGATGTGTCCCTGAAATGTGCCCGGAACCACAGCTTTGACCGTGCAAAAGAGGGCTACTGGCATCTGCTGCCGGTGCAGAGCATGCGCACCAAAGCCCCCGGAGACAGCAAAGAGATGGTGGCGGCTCGCCGCGCTTTCCTGAACGCCGGATATTACGGTATCTTCGGGCAGGCGGCGGGGGAGCTGTGCCTGGAATACGGCCAGCCTGCCGCCCCGGGTGCCGCACTGCATCTGCTGGATGCGGGCTGCGGCGAGGGCTGGTATGACCGCTGCATCGCGCAGCAGTTTGCCAAGGCGGGCAGGCCGCTGCAGATGGCCGGGTTCGACATTGCCAAGCCTGCCGTGCGTCTGGCCGCCAAAGCACTGCCTGCCGCCCGGTATGCGGTGGCCTCCAGCTTCAGCCAGCCGGTGCGCACCGGCTGGGCCGACCTGCTGCTGAACTGCTTCTCGCCCTTTGCGCAGGAAGAGTTCCAGCGGGTATTGCGCCCCGGCGGACGCATGATCTATGTGGTGCCCGGCGCGGAACACCTCTACCAGATGAAGGCCGTGCTCTACGACACGCCCTACAAGAACCCGGTGCAGGAAGTTGCCTACCCGGGCTTCCGGGCCATCGGCGAGCGGGAAGTACAGGGCACCATCACGGTGCCCCACGACCAGCTGGAAGCGCTGTTCGCCATGACCCCCTATTACTGGAAAACGCCCCGCGACGGTGCGGCCCGTCTGGCCGCCCTGCCGGAGCTGACCACCGACATCGCATTCCGGTTTTTGCTGTTTGAGAAGCTGTGACCAAAAAGCTCCCCTGACCACAGGTCAGGGGAGCTTTTTTCATGCGTGATATTCCATCCACTTGCCCTTCCAGGCGTAGAGGATCATGAGCCCGGCACCCAGTGCCCAGGACACCGGGTAGAGGATGAACACCCCTTCGATGCCGGAGAAGAGGGGCAGCACCCACTGGATCCACACGATGCGGAACAGGCACAAGGACACCAGCAGTACCACCATGGGCGGTACGCTGGCACCGGTGCCGCGCACCGCACCGGCCAGCCCGTGCAGGATGCTGAGCAGGAAATAGAAGGGGCAGAACCAGTGCATGGCGGCTTCGCCGAAGAACACCACGGTCTCGTCGTTGGTGAACAGGTGCATGATGACGTCCTGCCCGAGCAGCAGCAAGGCACCGGTGGCCAGGGTGTACACCACCCCCACCGCCAGGGTGACCCAGGTGCCTTTTTTGACCCGGTCCAGCCGGCCCGCGCCGTAGTTCTGGCCCACAAAGGTGGTGGCGGCCATGCTGATGCTGCTCACCGGCAGGATGTTGAAGCCGTCGATCTTCATGTAGGCGGCAAACCCGGCCATGGCGGCGGCACCGTAGCTGTTCACGCTGGCCTGCACCAGCACGTTGGAAAAGGAGATGACCATGTTCTGGATGCCGGTGGGCAGGCCCACCCGGATGATGCGGGCGGCCATCTTTTTGTGCAGGCGGATCTCGCGGGGGATCACCCGGCAGTCGTCGGTGGATTTTATCAGAAACCGCAGGCTCAGCACGCAGGACACCAGCTGGCTGATATCGGTGGCGATGGCGGCCCCCGCCACGCCCATGCGGAAGATCACGATGAACACCAGATCCAGCACGATGTTGGTCACCGAGGCCCATGCCAGATAGATGAGGGAGCGGCGGGAGTTTCCGGCGGCGTTCAGGATGCCGGCAGTCATGTTGTACACTACACTGAACAGCACGCCGCCAAAATAGATGCGGATGTAGATCACGGCATCCCCCAGCACCTCGGCGGGGGTATTCATGGCCACCAGCAGGGCCCGGCCGCAGGCGATGCCGCCCACAGTGAGCAGCAGGCCCATGATCACGGCGATGGCCAGCGAGGTGTGCACGGCCTCCTGGGCTTCCCGGTGGTCCTTGGCCCCCAGGAACTGCGACACCACCACGCCCGCGCCTACGGCCAGGCCCTGGCTGAAGCCGATGAGCAGATAGATGGGGGAACCGCTGGAGCCCACGGCGGCCAGCGCGTTAGCACCGACAAAGTTGCCCACGATGATGCTGTCGGCGGTGTTGTACAGCTGCTGCAGCAGGTTGCCGAAGATCAGCGGCAGGGCGAACAGCAGCAGGCTCTTGACGATGCTGCCCTCGGTCATCAGATTGTTTTGGGATGGGGTTTTAACGGCGTTTGCCACGGGAGATCTCCTTTCGATGCAGTGGATAAGAACTATCTTTTACCATAACACAAAACCGGGCCGGACACAAGAGCAAAGGCCGCATGCTGCATAATTGCGGCACAGCGGCCCATACTCCCTGCAGAAAGGCAGGGGAGCAGGATGCATGCACAGCACGACCGGCACCGGGGGTGGAACCCCTTCTGGGCGGCACTGGGGGCGGCGCTTCTGGTGCTGGTGCCGCTGGTGGGCGGTACCGTGCTGCTCAGTCGGCAGCAGCTCAGCCGCCAGCTGCGGCAGGCGGCCCGGAGCCAGCAGGGCATTGCGGTGCAGCTCCCGCGGGAGAGCGACCGCCTGACCGTGCTGGTGTGCACGGCGGGGGAACAGCCGGGCTTTGTGCTGGCCTACCTGAACGCCAGCCAGAACTGTGTGCATCTGCTGGCGGTGCCCGCCGGGTTACAGGTGACCTTTGCGGACGAGGACGCGGCGCTGGCCGACTGCTACACGGCGGCGGGGCCGGCCCGCTGCCGACAGGCACTGATGGAGTGCCTGCCCCTGCCGGAGGATACCCGATACCTGGCGTTGTCGGAGGCCGTACTGGAGCGCATCACGGCCCGGTACGGGCCGGTGCGGGTGGGCTTTTCCGGGGCGATGACCGCCGGGGAGCTGGCCCGCTATGGCCGCGACAGCCGGGTGCAGGGACTTTCGGCGGCAGAAGCCAACGGCTTTCTGACCGGAATGGACGCGGACGCCGTTGTGCCGCAGGCCCACCGGGCCGCGGCGCGGGGCGCGGTGTGGGATGCCTTTTTCCGCCAGAATCTCGACCTGCTGCCCGGGGCCCTGCCGCAGGCGCTGCGGTCGGTGAGCGCTTCGCTGCTGACCGACCTAACCGCACTGGACCTTGATACACTGGACCGTACGCTGGAATTTCTGGCCAACAACGAAGCGCAGATCGAGACGCAGGTCCTGCCGGGCGACGAGCAGGCCGGGCGTTACACCCTCAACGAGGAGTCCCTTGCGGCGGTGCAGAGCTTTTTCAACGTTTCGCCCACCGACGGGCAGGCGTCATCCGCCAGCGAGCCGTAACCCAGCACAAAGGTGCCGGGGGCGGTGCTGCCGCTGCCGGTCAGGTCGTAGTCGCTGAGCAGGCTCAGCCGCACCCCCTGCGCCCTTGCTGCCGCGTGCAGGGCTGCATCCGGCGGGGCATTGCGCAGGTGTGCCAGCAGATGCAGGCCGGTGTGCAGGCCGGTGAGGGTAAGTTCGCCGGGGGCAAAGGCAGCGGTCAGGGCAGCGGTCAGGGCGTCACGGCGGGCCTTGTAGGCCACCCGCTCCCGGGCCAGATGCCGGGTGAAGTAGCCCCCGGTGATGAAGCGGGCCAGCGTCTGCTGCTCAAAGCGGCTCACGGTGCCGGAATACAGCCGGTATTTGGCGTGCCAGGCAGGCAGCAGATGTTCCGGCAGCACCATGTAGGCAATGCGGATGCCAGGCGCAAGGCTGCGGGAGCAGGTGGACAGGTACACCACCGGGCCGTCGGCCCCGGCCATGCCCTGCAGGCTGGGCAGGGGGCGGGTGTCAAAGCGGAACTCGGAGTCGTAGTCGTCCTCGATGATGTAGCGCTGGCCGGGGCGGCGGGCAGCCCAGTGCAGCAGCTCGGCCCGGCGGCCGGCCGGCATGGTGACCCCGGTGGGGAACTGGTGGCTGGGGGTAACGTAGCACACGGCGGCCCCGGAGCGGTCCAGTGCATCCAGCGAAAGGCCGCCCTCGTCCACGGGCAGGCAGCAGCAGCGCATGCCGGTGTTTTCCAACACCTGCAAAGCGCGGGGGTAGCCGGGGGTCTCCACGGCGGCGGTGCCGTGCAGCAGCGGGGCCAGCAGGCCCAGCAGATATTCCAGACCGGCACCCACCACCACCTGATGGGCACCGCACTGCACGCCGCGGTATTCGGCCAGATAATCCGCCAGCGCCTGCCGCAGGGCAAGGTCACCCTGGGCGTCGCCGTTGGTCAGCAGCTCCGGGGAGGAGTACAGCAGTTCCTTCTGCAGCCGCGCCCAGGTGCGGAAGGGAAACAGCCCCGGGTCCACGCCCCGGGTGGACAGGTCGTACCGCACCGGCGGTTCCGGCGCGGCGGGCTCCGGCACGGCCGGGGCAGGCGACGGGCCCCGTGCATCCGGCCCGACCTGCGGCAGCGCCAGATATTCCTGTACATAAAAGCCGCTGCGTTCCCGGGCGGCAAGGTAGCCCTCGGCAGCCAGCATCTGGTAGGCGGTGTCCACAGTGTTTACCGAGACCGACAGTTCCGCCGCCAGCCGCCGCTTGCCGGGCATCCGGGTGCCGGCGGGCAGGGCCCCGGTGCGCATCTCTCCGGCCAGACTGCGGTACAGCTGTTCGTACAGCGGCACCCCGGAGCCCGGCTCCAGTGCGGTGGTCAAATGGACCATGATCGTGTCCTCCTCTTTTTGCAGAATGCTAAACTGGCCCCATAAAAAAACTTTATTCTGGGTATTTTCATGAGGTCAGTTCCGCGTATAATAGGAGCATACCCGCCGGACACCCAAATGTCAAGTAGGATGGTGGGTAAGAGACCGCGTGAGCGATCAAAACTCCGGTGGGGCTTTGAAACGGAAACGTCCGGCGATGTTGAAATTTGGAGGGAAAGCAATCATGTCTACTACTGCAATGTGGCTGCTGCTGGCAGTCGTTGTCGTTGCCATCGTGTTTGGCAGTGTGCTGTACAAGCGCACCTTTACCACCAAGGAACTGGCCCTTACCGGCGTCATGGCCGCGCTGAGCCTGGTGGCCTACCTGTTTTTCCGGGTGCCGTTCTACGGCGGCTCCTCGTTCCATCTGGGCAACACCTTCACGGCCCTGACCGCCCTGCTGCTGGACGGTGTGTCCGGCGGTCTGGCCGGTGCCATCGGTCTGGCTCTGGCCGACATCCTGGCCGGTGACCCGGGCTACGCCATCACCACCTTTGTGCTCAAGTTCATCATCGGTATCACCTGCGGCGCGGTGGCCCATAAGGCCTTCAAGCTGCGGGAGCTGGACAAGCACAGCAGCGGTTACCTCGTCAAGGTGATTGTGGCCGCGGCCTCCGGTCTGCTGCTGAACGTGTTTACGGACCCGTTCCTGGGCTACTTCCGCAATGTGTACATCTTTGGCCAGGAATACACCGTGGCACAGGCCCTGACCAAGATCGCAGGCGGCGTCACCTTTGTGAACAGCGTGGCCTCCACCGTGTGCGTGGTGGTGCTGTACCTGGCCCTGCGCCCGGCACTGGAGCGTGCCGGGCTGCTGCCCAAGGGCGAAACCAACTAAGCCATCTCTCTCCCCTGATACAAGCACTGCCGCCCCCGTCTGCCGGACCCTATCCCCCGGCGGCCGGGGGCGGTGGTGTTTTTGGCCAGGTCGGTTCCGGCCGTTCTGCTTTGCATTCCGGCGGTGCGTGCGGCATAAGATGGAAAAAGAGCTTGCACATGGGGGCAAAATATGGTATAGTCTTTCTGTCGTGCACAGCTGTGCACAGAGAAAGAACTGGAAAGACGTGCGGGGAAGCATTGCCCTGCACTCTGGAGAAGCCCGCAGCAGCGGGTGCCGAAGGTGTAAGGCCGCAGGGAAAGGCGGCTGTATCTCTCAGGCAAAAGGACAGAGCCATCGTCTGATACGCACAAGGGCACCGCCGGGAATGCAGTGTGCCCGGCAGCGGAAAATGAATGCGCCTGAATTTTGCAGACAGAGCCTTTGGTGGGGTCTGTCTGCTTTTTTGTTTTGTGTAAGAGGGGGAAATTTACCATGCTGGAATGGATCACGCAGATCAACAATGCAGTTAACGGAGTGGTCTGGGGCCCGGCGGGTCTGGCGCTGCTGTTCGGCACCGGCCTGATCATGTCAGTGCGCACCGGATTTTTCCAGTTCCGCAAAATGGGCTACTGGCTCCGGCACACCATCGGAGCCATCTTTACCAACAAGGACGTCACCGCCCACACCAGCAAGGAGGACATGGCCATCAGCCAGTTCCAGAGCATGTGTACAGCGCTGGCGGGCACCATCGGCACCGGCAACATCGTGGGCGTGGCCACGGCCATCGTCTCCGGCGGGCCGGGGGCCATCTTCTGGATGTGGGTCATGGCGTTGCTGGGTATGATGACCAGCTTTTCGGAAAACGTGCTGGGTGTGTACTACCGCCGCAAAAATGAAAAAGGCGAGTGGAGCGGCGGTGCCATGTACTACCTCACCGACGGTCTGGGCGCAAAGAAGGGCTGCAAGCAGCTGGGCAAGGTGCTGGCCGTGCTGTTTGCCTGCTTCTGCATTCTGGCGTCCTTCGGCATCGGCAACATGAGCCAGCTCAACTCCATTGCCGGCAACATGAATGCTGCCTTCGGGGTGCCCACCATCGTCACCGGTCTGGCCCTCATGGTGGTCACGGCGCTCATCGTCATCGGCGGCCTGAAGCGTGTGGCGGCGGTCACCGAAAAGCTGGTGCCGCTCATGGCGCTGTTCTACATTGCCGGTGCGTTGATCATCGTGGTGATGCACGCAGGCAACATCCCGGCAGCCTTCGGGGCCATTTTCAAGGGCGCCTTCAACCTGCAGGCTGCCGGCGGCGGTGCGCTGGGCTACGGCATCAGCCAGACCATCACCTGGGGCTTCAAGCGCGGTGCCTTCTCCAATGAGGCGGGCCTTGGTTCGGCGGTCATGGTCAATTCGGCTTCCAACGTCAAGGAGCCGGTGCATCAGGGCATGTGGGGTGTGTTTGAGGTGTTTGCCGATACCATCGTGGTGTGCACCCTCACCGCCCTGGTCATCCTGACCACCGGCGTGGTGGACCTGCAGAGCGGCGCGGTGCTGGCCAACGTGCAGGACAACGCCTTGGTGGGGCAGGCCTTCACCGCTGCCTTTGGCAGCCTTGGCCCCAAGTTCATCGCCATTTCCATCCTGCTGTTTGCCTACTCCACCACGCTGGGCTGGAGCCACTATGGCACGAAAGCGGTGGAGTACCTGTTCGGCACCACGGGCAGCCGCATCTATAAAGTGGTGTTCGTGGGCATGACCGTGGTGGGCTCCACCATGAAGCTGGGCCTTGCCTGGGACCTGTCCGATACCTTCAACGGCCTGATGATGATCCCGAACCTCATCGGCGTGCTGGCACTGTCCGGTACGGTGGTGGCCATCACGAAAAATTATCTGGACCGCCGGGTGAAGGGGCTGGATATCGAGCCCATGTGGTCGGCCTTTGAGGAGTACCAGAAACAGGAAGAAGCCGAAGCGGCCGCCGAGGAAGCGGCACAGCGCGGCCAGTAAGACCGGATAAAACGCGGCCGGGCCGTTCCACGTATCGTGGAACGGCCCGGCTTTTTTGTCAATGCTTCTTTTTGCGGGGAGGTTTCTGGGACGGTACAGTCCGGCGCGGTTTTGCCGCACTGCGCCCGGCGGCAAGGCCGCTGCCAAAGGCCCAGTGCAGGTTGAAGCCGCCGCAGCGGCCCACGCAGTCCAGCGTTTCGCCCACAAAGTAAAGGCCGGGGCAGCCCTTGAACTGGAAATCCGGTTCCAGCTCGGTGAGGGCAAGGCCGCCGCCGGTGACCTGCGCCTGCTTCCAGCCGCAGGGGGTCAGGCCGTCGAACCGCCAGTGCTTGGCGGTGTGGGCCAGCTTCTGCCACTGGGCGGCGGAGAGCCGGTGAACATCGGCGTCCGGCAAGCCGGCGGCCTGCCACAGGGCACGGCCCAACTTGGCGTTCAGCAGGCCCAGCCAGAAGTCTGCCGCCGTATCGCCCGGCAGCAGGGGGACGCGGGCGGCGAACAGCGCGGAAAGTGCGTCCTCGGCAACGTCCGGGAAGAGGTCCAGCTCCACGGCAGGGTTTTTCACCGCCGGGGTCAGGTGGCGGGTCAGGTCCATGATGCAGATGCCGGACAGGCCGTAGTCGGTGAACTGCACCTCGCCCCGGTAATCTGCCAGCAGGGTGCTGCCATTGTACAGGGCGGCGTGGGCCTTGGCCCGGATGCCGGCCAGACGCTTGTCCGGCTTTGCACACTGCAAAGCGGTCAGGCAGGGGTACAGCGAGGCCAGTGCACCGCCGCACTGGGCGGCGAACCGGGGGCCGAAGCCGTCGGTGCCGAACTGCGGCCCGGCACTGCCGCCCATGGCACAGACCACGGCATCGGCCCGTAAGCTCTCATCGGCACCGTCCGCGTTGGAGAACAGCACCACATAGCCGCC